>Ga0315285_10000418_pt1 | contig 43989 bp, 39 predicted proteins | sample YL17G09_36_MG_FD_203698 | JGI IMG/M metagenome (GOLD analysis project Ga0315285, IMG submission 203698) | Sediment microbial communities from Yellowstone Lake, YNP, Wyoming, USA - YL17G09_36 | ecosystem: Environmental > Aquatic > Freshwater > Lake > Sediment | place: USA: Wyoming | collected...
CTGAGAGATGTCCCATGCCGACGATCTTAGAAATCGCCTTGCGCGCACCTTCGTCGCTCATCTTATCGTGCAGGGCGTAACTGGGCTGCTCGGAATAGCATGACATCGCGGCGGAAGCGCATAACTTGTCCGGATCGTCCGGATGGCTGATCAACTTGATTTTCATGGGCGACCTCACCGTGTATCGAATGAACGGAATTAAGTTTTGTTATTGCCGCTGTTCACTGTGAACGAGAGCGTCATCTCGCTGTTCCGTGCGCTTGGAGGCATGTTCTGGAGGTCGTTCAGCCGCCAGACGTCCACCTCGGCGAATTCCGAGAGCATCCTAGTCATGCCAGATACATGGCCGTCGCCGAGGACCGCGACGGTGACTTGGGAGATGGAAGAGATCTCCCTCAGCTTCTTTGCCATGAACTCGTTCCTCTCGTCGATGAGCACCCTCACAACCGAAGGGTATGCCTTCTGGACCTCCGCCATGAACTTGTCTTCATTTGACATGAACCGGTCCAGTTCCTTCTCTACGGTCGCCTTCCTTGTGAAGAGGGCCATCACGGCTCCGATCATCATCAACATCTTCTCCCTGAGCGACATCGCCTTCGTCATCCTCGCGAAGACCGTCGCGGCCTCCATGTCGATGAGGGCAACTCTCGCCCCGATCTCTCCCGCAGCATCGGCCGCCGCGAGCATCTCGCTGCCGGCCTCGCTGCCGAATTGCTCAGCCAAATCTCTCTGGAACTTCGCGAGCAGACGATAGACCAACGGGGCGGGTCCGCCTTTCCCACGCTCCTTCGACAGGAGGCTGTTGAACCTCAAGGAGTCAAGCTCCAGCGCGACGACCTCCGGCCTGGTCTGATGTATTATCCCCTTGACCGCTGATTTGATGTCAAAGACATGCCCGACGCCGACGAGCACGATCCGGGGCTTCACCACGCTCATGATTGATGATGACCCAGCAGCGTTCAAATCCTTCGCCCCTCAACTGTATCCGTATTCGCCGATGAGCGGAACGAATATGCATCCGCCCTTTCTCTCTTCGACCAGCTTGCCTTTCTTCTTGCGGACCTTTATCAGATCCTGAAGGTACCTGTTCCCGACTGGAATCAGCATGATGCCGCCTTCCGACAGCTGGTCGGTCAACGGCTTCGGTACGTCGGGGGCGCCTGCAGCGACGAATATCCGATCGAAGGGCGCCTCTTTGACGAGACCTTTTGACCCGTCCCCGAGGATCACCTCGACCAGATCGGAATATCCCGATGCCTCGATGTTCTTCCTAGCCATCTCTACGAGCTCCGGGACGCGCTCGATCGTGAACACCCTCCCGTTCGGCTTGACTACCTCGGCGGTGACAGCGGCATGGTATCCGGAGCCCGCGCCTATCTCCAGGACCTTGAGGCTGGGCCTAAGCTCGAGCTCCTCCAGCATGATCGCGACCATGTGCGGAGCGGAAATCGTCTGCCCCTGACCGATAGGTAGCGGGGAATCCACGTATGCATCCTTTGCTATACTTTCGGGGACGAACTTCTCCCGGGGGACGGAGCGCATCGCCCTCTCCACTTCCGGCGTTCTGATATACCCAGCGGAGATGAGATGCCTGATCATCCCGTCCCTCTTCGTCTCTGGGTTCATCTTCTGATCGCCTTCGTATAGATTCTTACGATGTCCCTCGCGATCGCCGAGCCGCGATGGATCGTATGGGTCGCGATCCTTATGGAAGTGATAGCGGCGTTTGTCCCCTCGATGTCGACGACATCTCCGATGATGAACTCCTCCTCTGGAACCGCGAGGATGTCCTTAGAAAAGACCTTGCCGTGGCGGTCGAGGGATATCTTGATCCAGATCTTGTCGAACTGCTTCGCCCAGATGTTGGTCACATCCTTCGCCTTCCCCCTGCTCCTCCGGACGCCGCCGACCTCGACGGAAGTGATTAGGATCCGATGATCGTTGAAGTAGAGCTCGTCGTCGATCTTGACCTCCTCGGACGGGTTGAGCGTGATTCTCGACTTCGTGGACTCTTCCATCCAGCTGACGACGATAGGGACCTCGATAGGCATCTCCTCGGCGAGCTCGACCGCGTGCACGTGGCCGCACTCGCAGCATCTCACCGATGACTTCAGCACGAGCTGCTTCTTCCCGACGACCCTGCCGCCGAGTATCTCGTGCGCGGTCTCCTCGTTGCACATCGGGCATTCCACGACTACTTCCCTTGGTGGTTTCATGTCAATCGACCATTGGCTCCTGGATGAAAAAGGTTAGCGACGCACATCGAACTGCGCTCCATGCCCTGGCACGACAATGTCCGCGATCTTCAGGATTCTCTTCATGCTCTCCTTGGCCAGCCTCGGGTCGATGTTAATAGCCGGAGGGGTCATGCTCTCGTAGTTCTCGACCGTCGGGATGGCGTCCCCGACGATGGCGTATGTCTTGCTGTCCGCCTTGACGATGAGTGAGAGGGAACCTTCGGTGTGACCTGGAGTCGAGAGGAACTTCACGCCTGGGACGAGTTCCTTTCCGTCGGTGGCCGCGCGGAAATAGGCGGGCGGGTTCTCTTTCTTATCTGCGTAGAAGACGGATTGTCTGAACATCAGGTTGCAGCCGCAGTGATCGAGATGGAGGTGCGTGTTCACGACGAAATCGATGTCGGCCGGAGCGAGCCCTCTCGCGGAAAGGGAATCGGTCAAGATGCCATCCTCTCCGAGATAGCCGGTATCGACGATTATCCTCTTGGATCCGGTGTCGACCAGGGTCACGGTCGAACGTGAGTCCTTGACCAGCGTGCCCTGCCTCAATATCGACCCTGTCTTCAGAACTACGACGCGCGTGTCGATCACCCTCGTATCTTGAACTTATGGCCGGAGCGGCATTTCAACCCGCCTTTCATTGCCTGCAACGATTGCTGGCACTTAGGGCATCTGGCGGTCTTTGCGAGCTCCTCGAGCCAGGCGTCCCTGACCTGCGAGATGCTCTCGGACTTGATCTTCGAGGCGATGCCCTGCTCCTCGGGAGTATTAGCGAACAGCATTATATCTATCGTTTGGCCGCCTCGGAATTCCTCCCGCGGTCGTATCCGCATGATGATCGGAGCGACGGCCATCCCCGCGAGGAGGCCGCCGAGATGGGCCTGCCATGCGACATGGCTTCCGGGGTTAACCAGGAAAACCATCTGAAGGGCCAGCATGATGAGGACGATGACCCATACAGGGGCGTTCGGAATCGGAAGGGGGAACACCATCATGCCGGTCCTCTCGAAGGGATAGAGCACAAGAACCGCGCCCAATATTCCGAAGATTGCGCCGGAAGCCCCGACGGCGAGGGAATTCTCACCGAAGTTGATCAAACCGTACGCAATGTTTCCGGCAACGCCTGCGATGAGGTATATCGATAAAAATCTCCCGGCGCCCATCCTCTCCTCGAACAAGAGCCCCAGAATGACCAGCCATATCACATTGAATATGATGTGCAGCATGCTGGCGTGAAGGAACATCGACGTGAAAACAGTGTAAATCGCGACTCCGGATGAGAGATGTAGCGGGGAGAAGGCGAGGTCGCCCAGGATCGGCGACTGCGGCACGATCTCCAGCATGTAGATGATGAAGAGTCCGACCGCGATGGTCAGCGACATCATCGCTCTGCGCAGGAATGGATAGACGAGGCTGGAGACCATGATCATGATTGCAGCAACAGACCACAGGTCGATCATGCCGGACATCCCATGCCAGTCGAGGCGATATAGTATCGTCAGCCATATTAATTAGGTCGTCGCATTCCCTGGACAGACCATGAGATTCGATGAGGGAATCGGGATAGAGACTCAATCGGGGGTCTACGAGCCGGCAGAGGATTCCATGCTCATGATCGAGGCGTTGGAGGTCCGTCCCGGAGAGGATGTCCTCGAGGTGGGATGCGGAACCGGGATAATCGCGCTCCATTGCGCGAAAGTTGGTGCGCGAGTCACCGCATCGGACGTATCGATCAAGGCGATTGAATGCGCGCGGGCCAACGCTGAAAGGAACGATCTGGATATCACCTTGGTCGAGAGCGACCTGCTAGAGCGGCTGGATGGGGAGTTCGAGGTGGTCATCTTCAACCCGCCGTACCTTCCGGAGGATGAGATAAGCGATCCTCGCTGGACAGGGGGGCTTTCTGGCCTGGAAATGACTCTGATGTTCTTGGAACAGTGCAAGAGAAGGCTTGCGCCGGGCGGCAGAGTGTACATCATCGTCTCCACCCTCTCGGAGTCGCGGAAGTTCGAGCTTGCGGCGGATGAGATGGGGTATGATCACGAGATCGCTGCAAGGCGGCACGTCTTCTTCGAAGAACTAATCGTGTACAAGCTGAGAATGCTGACAACCGAGTGATCGTCTACTTCTCCCCGAGCATCTTCATGATCTTATCTGAAACCAGCTTGTTGAGCAGTTTCCCATCGGTCTTCCCGCGAAGCTCCTTCATGACGAGCCCCATCAGGGGAGCGATCGCCCGGTCCTTCTTGTCCTGGATGAAATCGCGCTTCTCCGCCAGTATCCTGTCGATGATGGCCTCGACATCCGACTCGCTGGCGCCGCACAGCTTCAATTCCTTGGCCGCTTCGTCCGCGCCCTCGCGGCATTCGACCATTCTCCTGAGCAGCGACGGCACGGCTTCCTTTGAGAACGACCCGGATTCGACTCGCCGCAGCACGTCGACAAGGGTGTCCGATCTGAGAACGGAGACGTCCAGCCCGTCGCTCTCCAGCTCTGGAAGGGTGTTGACGAGAGTTCTTGCCGCGAGCTTCGACGGCACCCCGGCTGAGACGATCTCGTCGAACATCGCATCGAAACCGTTCTTGACCAGCGCCTCTGCCTGCTCCTTGCTCAGCGATTGTTTCTCTTGGAGCCTGGCGGCTATCTGTTCGGGCAGTTCGGGGAGCAGTCCGTCAATCTCCAAGAGGAGCTCCTTCGTGACTTTGATAGGAGGGACATCGGTTTCGGGGTACATCCTTGCCCGGCCGGGAAGCGGCCGGCTGTACGCTGTCGTCCCGTCTGGTAACGGATCCCTAGTCTCCTCAGGGACGCCTATCAACGCCTGGCACGCCCTTGCGACGACCCTGTCGAGCGCCGCGGAAGCTCTCTCTTTCGTGTCGGCGACGATGACAAAACCGTCCTCCTCCCCGGCGCCGATGAGCTTCCTGACCAGCGTCACTTCTTCCTCGATGATGCCATAGTCCGGGAGTTCGTCCGAATGGAAAATCCCTCTGACGCCAGCAACTCTTGCGTGGAGTGCCATCTCCCTTCCGAGGCGTTTGACGCCGTTATCGTCAGGGCGCATCAAGCCGGCGAAGCCGGGAAGCTTCACGGCGAGGACGACCCCGCCAATCGATATCCCCCTGAGAAGAACGTTGCTCTTCGTCTTCTGGAAATGCTTCGTGAGGTTCACTTGTTCGCCTTGGATCTGTTTGACACCGCGCCGTGCAAGCTCTTCCTTCGCTGCGATGAGAGCCTGCTGCCTCGCGACCTCGTTCTGGACGTACGAAGGCAGGAGATCGAGTTCCTGGGCGCCTTTGATCTCGACCCTCGCTCCTCCTGAGATGGATATGTTGACGTCCTCCCGAATCGATCCTATCCCTCTCCTGACCCTCCGTGTGGCCCGCAGGAGAGTACCGATCCTCTCGGCGACCTCCCGTGCCTCTTCCGGCGTCCTGATGTCAGGGGATGTCGCAAGTTCGATGAGCGGGATGCCCAGGCGGTCGATCCTGAAGACGGCACTGTGATCCTCCTCGGTGATCCTCCTGGCTGCGTCCTCCTCGAGGCAGATGGTCTCGATCCCGATCGGTCTACCGGAGACTTCGAGCTTTCCGCCCATGGAGATCAGCGCGGTCCGCTGGAACCCGGAGGTGTTGGAGCCGTCGATGACGATCTTGCGCATGAATTCGATCTCGTCGACCGGGGCTGCCCCGACCATCTTGGACAGGATGAGCGTGGTGCGAACCGCTTCCGTGCTAGCTGCGTGAGGCGGCTCCTCGTCGGCCTCCACCAGGCAGTTGAACTCCGTCGACTCGTAGATGAACTTCAGCTGCTTCTGAGCTTCTTCCAGCGCCGCGCGGTCGATCTCGCCCATCTCGCTCCTCGATGCATGGAGCGTGCGGTTGAACCTCCGCGTGACGGTCTCCGAGAGCTCGCATTGGCAGGAGCAGAACAGCTTGCCGGTTGAGAGCTGCTGGTGGATCTCCAGTCCGACCTTCAGCCCGAGAGCTGCGTAATCCTTGGACGGCATCAGAGAGACCTCCGCTCCCCCATCTCGCGCCTCATGTTCGTCAGCATCATCTCGCGGATCTTCTTCATGTCGCTGGTGTGGCCGAGCACCCAGGAGAGCTTGACATAGGCCGTCTCCGAGAGCATGTCCCCGAGCGGGATCGCCCCCGCGGTGAGCATGTCCCTGCCGGTGCTGTAGACATTGAGGTTGGTCGAGCCCCAGATGCACTGGGTCGTTATGCAGACGGGGATGCCGTCGTTCGTGAGATCGGCGATGATTGGGATGATCTCCTGGTGGGTGTGCCCGAGGCCGGTGCCTGAGACGACGACCCCGCGGGATCCGTCGACAGACTTCCTGAACTTAGAAGGGGTCAGGCCGGGGTAGAATTGGACCAGGGCGACGTCGTCATCGAACTTAACATCGGCCTGCACTCTGCCGGTCTTACGCTCGTCGTGCGCGCATTCAAGTAAGACCTTACCGTCCTGGACGAAGCCGATCGGTGGCTCGTTGACGCTCTCGAATGCGTCCCTCCTGGATGAATGGCATTTCCTGACCCTCGTCCCTCTGTGCACCGAGCAGGAAGTGTCGTCCGTAGTCGAATGCATGAGGACCACGACCTCTGCAAGGTCGGAATCGATGGCGAGTCGTGCCGCTGACATCAGGTTCATTTTGGAGTCCGAGGAGGGGCGGTCGGATGATCTCTGTGAGCCGACTAGGACCACCGGGCCAGTCAGGTTGGAAAGAGAGAAGGAAAGTGCAGCTGCGGTGAAGCCCATCGTGTCCGTTCCATGCGGAATGACACAGCCAGCTGATCCGCTGTTGAGGTGCTCCGCGACCTTCTCCGTGAGATTCTTCCAGTTCTCAGGGCGCATGTTCTCGCTCAGAACGGAGTAAAGAACCTCCGTTTTCGGGGAGCAGAATTGGAAGAGCTCTGGAACCGAGCGGGCGAGCTCATCGGCGGAGACCACGGGCTTGACGGCGCCCGTTCTGTAGTCGACGTACGAGGCGATGGTCCCGCCAGTGCTGATAATCGAGAGCCTTGGAAGATCCTTGTCGACCTTCCCTGAATCCACCGACGAAGTCGCTATCTTATTCATGCCGATCTGCATGGAGCTCTTGTCGTTCTTCGAGACCAACTCGATGTCTTTGGAGGATCTCGGATGGACGCCGACGTTGTATCCGCTCTCCAGCTTGATAGTTACGATGTCCTCGCCGCTGAATTCGTGGTGGGGCATCAGGATCCCGCGGACGATTCGCCCGTCCGCAGAAGTGACCTCAACGGAATCCCCCGGTTCGATCCCTTTTGACCTCAGGGACTCCTGAACCTCTCCCTTGCCTGACATCTGCTTCCGCATTGTCAGAGACAGTATTTATTCTCAATCAGTCCCTCCCCGGGTCAGCATATATTTATCCAGAAGTCCGGCAATCACCGAGCGGAAATCGGAGGCTTCACTCTTGAAGGTGCTGGCGGTCGGAGGAGGTGCACGGGAACATGCGATTGCCTCCGCCCTGAAGAGGGACGGTGCAACACTCTACGCGTGCATGAAGAACAGGAACCCGGGGATTGCCAGGCTTTCAGAGGAATTCGCGCTCGTCGATGAGACGGATGTGGACGCCGTCGTGAGCTATGCTAAAATGCGGGGTGTGGAGTTGGCCTTCATCGGGCCGGAGGCCCCGTTGGAAGCCGGGCTCGCCGATGCGCTCAGGAAGGCGGGGATCCCTACGGTCGGGCCGTCTAAGGACGCAGCGAGGTTGGAGACATCAAAGGATTTCATGCGGAAGCTGATGCAGAAGCACAGACTTCCAGGAGCGATAAAGTTCCTCTCATCGAACTCTCAGGACGAGATATTCGGCTGGCTGGACAAGCACGGCCCCGATGTCGTGGTCAAACCGTCCGGCTTGACCGGGGGGAAGGGGGCGAAGATCTACGGGGAGCACCTCAACTCGATGGGCGAGGTGAAGCAGTACTGCTCCGAGATCCTCGGCGGGAAGATGGACGGTTCGAGGCTCGTCATCCTCGAGGAGAGGCTTGAGGGAGAGGAGTTCACGATACAGGCGTTCTGCGACGGAAAGATCGTCGTCCCGACCCCGGCGGTTCAGGATCACAAGAGGGCTTACGAGGGGGACAAGGGGCCGAACACCGGCGGGATGGGTTCTTACTCAGACTGCAACCATCTCCTCCCGTTTCTGACGAGGGAGGATTACGACAGTGGGCTTGAGATCATCAAGAAGGTAAACGACGCGATGCGCGCGGACGGGCTGGACTACAGGGGGATCATCTACGGGCAGTTCATGCTGACAAAGGATGGCCCAAGGGTGGTGGAATTCAATGCGAGATTCGGTGACCCTGAGGCGATGAACGTCCTGACGATAATCTGCGACTCGTTCTTGGAGGTCGCCAAAGGCATCGCGACCGGTACCCTTTCCAATGAATATCGATTCTCCCCGGAAGCGACCGTCTGCAAATACATCGTTCCTGAGGGTTATGGGACGAAATCGCTTTCAGATCAGAGGATCGATGTCGATGAGGAGAAGATCCGACGAACTGGCGCAACACTCTATTACGCGGCAGTGAACGAGACCGAGGAGGGCATCTTCACAACCAGTTCGAGGTCGATCGGAATCGTCGGGACCGGTGAGTCGATAGAGGAGGCCGAAGGCATTTGCGAGTCCGCTTTGGAACATGTGAAGGGCAGGATCTTCGTCAGGCACGACATTGGCAAGAGCGGACTGATCAAGAAGAGGATCGAGCATATGGCGAGGCTGAGAGGTGCTAAGAATGCCTGAGATCGAGGAGATATCAAGGGCGATCAGAGAGCGGCTGGACAAGAAGGACTTGGCGAGGGAGAGCGCGCTGAAAACGTCGCGGCAAATCATCAGGGAGTGCAGGAGCGCGATCGCCTCCCTGCAGAAGGGCAACGACGCCAAGGAGAACATGGAAAGGGCGCGCAAGGCGCACACGCAGCTGAAAAAGATGCTCGCCGGTTTCCCGGACCTGCTCTCGGCGGGATACGCGGTCGATGCAGAGCAGGAACTCGCGGAGGCGGAGATACTGGCGTCATGCACCTGCGGGAAAGAGGCGCCTTCGCCCGAGGAGATCGGCGTCGAGGATGAGGCGTTCGTTCTTGGCATGGCGGACAGCATAGGCGAGATGAGGAGGCTTCTGCTGGACAGGCTGATGAAGGATGATGTCGAGGCCGCCGGCCTGATGCTCGGTAAAATGGAGAGATTCTTCAACATCCTCATGACCTTCGATTACCCGGATGCGCTGATAGCGACGAAGCGCAAGCAGGACGTGGCGAGAGGGCTCGTCGAGAAGAGCAGGGGGGAGCTTGCAATGGCCACCCAGATGTCTCGCCTCAGGAAAAATCTGGACTAATGAAAAAGAGCCGCACCAGAACGAATTTTATAATAGTGCGCAAGGGTTACTCAGTCTGCTGACGAAGGCTCTCAGATGGCTGGACAAGAAGAGGACGAGTCGGTGGTCGAACCTGGAGCGGCCCCTGGGCATGATAAGGAGAAGGAAGAGTTCCAGGATAGGATCATCGACAGGGCGTTGAGGCTACTTTTCACTGAGAGTATGGACGACCTGTCGACTGAGATAAGCGATATCGTCGTCAGAAATTTCCCAGTCCGCTCCATGCTGATATTGTTGAGGGAGGAGAAATCCGGCGCCTTCGTACCTTCCCGGATTATCGGATACCCGGAGGAGCGGATCTCTACCATCAAACAGAAGGTCTCCTACACGGCCGATGAAATCGCGAGGACCGTTAATACCGCGAATGCCCTTGGTAAATTTTCAAGAATATACCTGGCAGAGCAATTTCCGGACATCGATGAGAAGGACATTGCAGAGACCTTTTTTCCAGAAAAGATCAACACGAAAAGGGAGAGTGCCGATTCTTGGCACCCTCTCGACAGGGGATCATTCTACTTCATCGACAGGTCCGGGAAGGAGATCGGATACATCTACATCACAAGCACGACTACCGGCAAGCAGCTGGATCAGAGATCCGTCGAGAGCCTGGACATTCTTGCCTCCATCGCTTCCGTGGCGATAGAGCTGGTCAAGCTCGGAGAGGAAGAGCGGCAACTGCTTGAAACGCAGGAGAAAAGAACCGTGCAGACGTCGCAGATCCTGACCGTAACGAGCGCGGTTCTGGCGCTGACGGACCCGTCAAAACTCGTCCGGAGGGTCCTGGAACTACTCGAGGAGCTTTTCGGATTCAAGTCGAGCTCCATCATCCTTTACGACGAGACGGAGAAATGTTTCCGCTGGACGTCATTCAGAGGATACAGCGATGCCATGGTCGCGAGGGGGATCGCGATGCGGATGCCGAGGGATATCATAGATAGGAACAGCAAACCCGAGTATCGCATCGGATACATTGCTCACCTGAAACCTGCCGAGAAAGCGTTGCCTGAAGACCTCCAATATTTCTTCTATTTTGGCTCCGCCGAAGAGGAAAAAGCCGCTCTGTCGAGACCGAGGGAGAGTCCGGATTCCTGGCATGATCTCGATAATATGTTCTTCGTGATCCAGGACCGCACGGGTAAAGCAGTTGGCGCGCTGTGCGTCGACAGCCCTAGCGACGGCAAGATACCGAAGAGGGGAACCATCGAGATGATAGAGATATTCGTATCGCTGGTGGCCATCGCGCTCGAGAATGCCGGCCTCTATTCCGACGCGAACCGCTCGAGGGACGAGGTGCACGTTCTGAACCGGCTCATGTTCCACGACCTCATGAATTACAGCATGGCGATCAGGGGTTACCTGGATCTGGCGGCAGCCCAGTCGGATGACTCAGGGATTGAGCGATACGTCGATCGAGCGATGAAGCAGATAGATGTGACGGCGGAGCTCGTCGAGAAGGTGCGGAAACTGTCCGCCATAAGGAGCGCGGACAAGAAGAACATGTTGAGGATCGACCTGCCCAGGACCATAATGAACCAGGCGACGAAGACCGCGGGCATCTTCCCCTCGAAGAAGGTGCAGTTCGCGTTCGATTTCAAGACGGAGGACGCCTTCGTGATGGCGAACGATCTCCTGCCGGACCTCTTCCACAACATCTTCATGAACGCGATCAGAATCGACATGCATGACACGGTGATGATCGAGGTCGGGTTGAGTGGTGAGATGGAAGGGCAGGATGAATCAGAGATAGGATCATGGGTGGTTTCGATCTCAGACCACGGCCCTGGAATCCCGGACGAGAAGAAACCTGCGATATTCCTCGGCGTTCAGAAATTCATGCCTGCGGAGCCTGCGAGGGGGATGGGGCTCGGGCTGTCTATCGTGAAATCGCTGCTGGACCTGTACGGCGGAGAGGTCTGGGTAGAGGACAGGGAGCCAGGGCACCAGGAGAAAGGGGCCGTCTTCTTTGTGCGATTGCCCGCGGCCTAGGCGCATTACTTCTTCTTCCCTTTTTGTATGATTGTAAGGAACAGTATCACGCCGACGAAAATGATCATAAGGGAGAGCATCCCCCTCAGAAGGTTCCCGGAATCGGAGTAGTAGACGTCCATAGAGATCACGTTGTCCCCCTTGGAGAACTCAACGATCTTCGATTCGTCGTCGATGACGAGCTTGATGGTGTGCTTGCCCTGCGGGATCGTGCTGAATACCCAGGTGAAGTTCACCGAAGTGCTTCCTAGGGCGGACAGATTGTAGTACTTCGTTTCCATCAGAGCGCCGTCAATGATCATCTGGACGGAGACGTTGTTGGCGGACGTGTTGCCGGAGTTGATCAAGGCGGCGTCGATATAGATCGGCCTCACGACATCGATCTCGAATTCCTTGATCCGATACCAGGTGGCATCCGTCTCGAATGCGGTCGCGTTGACCTCGACTTTCATCTTGCCGACACCCGAGGCGCCGGTGATTTTCAGGGAGAAGGACCCGCTGGAGCCGGTTCCGTTGTCGGGAGTCACTTTGGCACCTCCAAGATTGGTCCCGACTATCTTAGCTGCAAAGCCGAAGCTCTGGATCCTTTCGGGATATGCGTATGAGATTCTGACGGTGAAGTCGCTCTGCAGATCGGAACCGATCACGTTGGGGCCGTCGAGCCTGATGTCAATGAGCATAGATTCCTGAGGACCGCTACTGGTGGCCGCATGAGAGTCGAAGGCGGTCAGCGGTATCGCGAGAAGCAGGAATACCATCATCGTAACGGACAGGGTGAACGGCAGGCTTCTGTTCATCTCAGGAACCTCCCGAACTTGATCTTGCGGATGACGAACACCGCGGCCAGCATTGAGATCATGACGGCCATTAATATGAGGTTCTCGCTTTCCCGCTCAAGGAAAACGTCATGGGTGTAGATGTTATTTCCCTGAACACCCATCTCGTCCAGCCAGAAATTCAGATCTGGCAAGATCGGCGTGACTAGTGTCACTAACGACAACATGGATGAAATTGACCTGACCTCGATTGCGACGCTGATGTTGCTGTTCGGCATTGCCCTGAGCGATGTCAGCGTTATGTTCGCAATTGCCGTGTCTCCTGGGCTGACTTTCAACAGGTCGCCGGTCATCGAGACCGTGCCGTTAATCGTCGCGCTCCAGCCGTTGAGCCGCAACTCATTCGCATTCACGATAGTGAGAGTGTAGTTATCCAGGGCATTCCCGGTGTTCGTGACTTTCAGATCGGTGAGGAAAACCGTCCCGCTCCCGCTGCCCGAACCGCCCTGGACGATTGTTGCCGAATACTCAGGGGTGACATTGATGAATATCTGCACGGATTTCGTTACAGATGGATTGCCGACAGATACAATGTTGACATACAAGTCGCCGTGATTCACCAAGGCGTCCGCTGTAGCTGTTATCTTGACCGTTGTGTACGTCGAAGTGCTAGCATTGCCGAAATCCAGCTGAACCGGAACCTCTTGGAAATCGAAGATGAAACCGCTGCCGTAACCGCTAAAGTTGTAAGTGTCCTTGGCATTGCCGGTGTTTTTCATCTGAATGATGTAGTTGACCGATTCTCCCAACGAAATGGTCGCCTCCTGGTCAGAATCCCAGCTCGCATCGAACGAATATGAATTGGTCCTGGTAAGCTTTGCGTTCAGAACCGCATCCCTCGTGAGGACCTGGGCTCTGAAGGTTGAGGAGTATCCGATGGTCATTCCGTTCTCGCGCCGCTGAGCATCGACGATGACGCTATATTCCCCGCTAGGGACCATCATTGAGATACTGTTAGAGCTGAGCAGTGTGACGCTCTTAATCGCAGCGCCATTGTCAATATTCGTGATTGTCAGCTTAATCGATATCAAATCCGTGCTGTTGGAAGCCGTGGCAGCGACTTCAATCAAATGCCCCGGGGTCAGTACAATCCTTAGGTCGACCGGCTGCAAATATTTTATAGATATGAAATTGAAGTAGGACAGGCCCGTAGGAGTGTCGACGACATATATCGCATAGACACCGGGGTGAATAGTCGACCTAATCTCTCCGTTCAAGTCGGTGAAGTAGGACTCCCCCTGGGAGAGCTCGTTCATGCTGCCGAACCTCACATCGGTTACGACGGGGTTTCCTTTCTCGTCGACAATCGTGACACTCAGCGTCGAGTTGTCGAGGCCGTACTGCATATCCGGAGATAACAGCCTGTTCGATGTCAGAGAGATAACCGTGTCATTCGTCATTTTCAGGTACCTCTGCGACCGCTGCAGATCCTCAAAGATGTTCATCTCGAAATGAAGAGAATAGCTGCCAGCTGGGAGAACGACCGAATAAGGCTGCCCTGGCTGGACGACGGTTGAAACGACGGCCCTGGATGCGGTGTCAGTAATCTGCAGGATGGTGATATTGGCGGTTCTCTGCCCGATATTTGGACTGCCGGAAATCTCAAAAGCCGTCACGAATGCAATGTCGACAATGTTAGAAGAGGCAGTAAGGTCGAATTCGAAGACCGCAGCGAAGTTCTTGAAATCTAAATCATAGGCATAGCAGACATAGCTGCCTTCCTTGAGGAAGGTCGTATATGTCCCGGTAGCATCCAGCAGAGAGAAAGTTGGCCCCTCGAATTGGATGCGGACTGACCTCGAGGCGGGCACACCGAAAATCGTCCCATCGACTTTGATGCGCTTTTGCACTTCGATGTCGAGACCGAAAATATCGGTTCCGACGTAAACCGCGAGAATCTTATCGGTGCAGTAGTAAGTGCCACTGCCAGAGGTAACGGGGGACAGCACGCGGACGTTGTAGATCCCTGGGAATATCTGCCCGTGGATCTCGCCGTTCTGATCAGACGTGAGATTGGCGTATCTTGTGTCGTTGAGGAACTCCACGAGAACATTTGTCAGAGCCTTTCCATCGACAATCAATCTACCACTTATGGAGACAGTGGAGAGCTCCATTTTTACGTTCAACGAAACCGGTCTGTCACCTGTCGTGATGGTTATCGGGTTGGAAGTGGCGTATCCAACTGCGTCGACAAGGATTGTCATCGTTGTGTCCATCGGCACCCCGATGCCGGACACCCCGGTGATGTTGGACCTCGTCCTGAGCGTCACGCCGTTAGGAAGCAGGATGGAGACTGCGGCGTATCCAACATTCTCATTGGATTGCCTTACACCATCGCCATTCCTGTCATGCCAGATGTCGCAAGTGAGGTTGACGTAATCCTGGATAATGGCGTCGATGACCTTATCTGATGAAGATAAGGAGACCTTCATTGTGGTCAATTGCGTTCCACCGAGGAACAGGGCCTCGTAATCTCCAGCTGGCAAGTTGAGCGAATAAAATCCATCATTATTGACGCCGGAAATGTAATCGATAAGGCCGTTGGTGAAGACGGCGACGGCTCCGTTGACGGTCGCCGTAGCACCCTGAACTCCATTGACCACTGTGCCGGAGACTCGGGCCGCCGATCCGACCCTGATGGTAGCGGAAGATGTCTCGAATCTCTTGACGAGTGCGCTCGCGTCTCCGACCATGATTCCTTTTTCGGAAGGAGAGCTGACGACGAGCGAGTATGGGCCCTCGGGCAGTTTTATGACAGCCTTGCCGGAACCATCGGCAACGGCTATGGTCGATGAAGATGGATAAAAGGAATCCGAAACGAGGATGTAGGCGTTCTCGAACGGGGTTCCTTTCTCGTTTAGCACCTGCACGCTCAGAGTACCGGCTGCTCTCAGGACGAAGCTGGCCGACCGATTTACAGGCGTTATCGTTGTGCCTTTCGAGGTCGGGGTTGCTTTCGATGTCATGATCGATCTAGGCATTGACGTGAGCAAGTCGCCCTTGCTGACTGAGACGGTGTATTCCCCCGGGAGCACCTGAGCGAACGAGTATGAGCCGTTTTCGTCCGTGTAAGCGATGGCGTAGATGGGATAAAGACCGATGCGATCGGCCTTGATCGACACTCGCGCTCCTGATACGGGCGTGCCGTCTTCGTATACGACCGTACCATTGATACTAGTAGGGGTCCTTGCGATTTCTGAGATTGTGAGAGAGCCGGGGATTATGTCGCCGGAGAATTCTCCCAGTGTCTCAATGCCGTTGACTATGGTATCAACTACGTAAGATCCGGAGGTTATTGCGACCTCGTATGTGCCATCTTTCACGTCAATGTCATAGATGACGTCATAGGCTTTCGTGTTCGTCACCACGAGAGTGCTGTTCTTGATAAGGACATCGGTTCCCTCGGTGTAGTTGCCGTCCTTATTCATATCCCAGAAGACATGGCCCGATAGAGTGCCGGATGTGATCTGCGCGTTATAGTTGATCTGCCAATCGTATCTTCCGTCGCCATTGGTGTCGATGTTCTTCCTTGCCGCCATATCGGCAGTCACATTCAGGACGATTGCGTCCATCTTATTATTGCCGATAAGGGACTGGAAGTCCATCTTACCGGTCGAGAAGTATATCGTATCCTCTCCCGGCGGCAGGATTACCGTGTATGTCCCGTTGGAATCTGAGAAGACGCTCTGGTGGGGGATGCCGTACTTGTCATGAACTGTTACCCTGATCGCGGGGGCTGGATCACCCGCTGACGTGGTAATCTTCCCGCTTAGCACAGCCCCATCGTAATACTTTATCAGGACTGTACCGGCCTGGTACGCGGATGAGGGGGAAGCGTCGACGATTCCATCCATCGTGCCGGCGTTAATCTTCTGCTGGAAGTCAAAGGCATCCTCGAATGATATCGCCTGCCATTCCCCTGAGCCGTCGCTGGCCGGGTTGTAGTAAGCGGTCCTGTACGCGAGCATGAAGTGCGTCATGTTCCAGGCAGGCATCGGTTGGATGGATTGCACCGAGCCGCTGTACCCCGGCAGGCCATCGTTCGTCTTTCCGACATCGGAGGGGGAGAACCCTGCATAGGCCCTGTACATGACGGTGTCGAAGAACGCGTCGGTGTAGGTGAGTTTGTAGCCGGTTATCACAGTAGTAGATGGGAGGGAAGAGAGCTCGGAAAGGGGATGGTCCACCCCATTGCTGTCGGTCGCTAGGACAGCGTAATAGTCCGACGGGTCGCCGTCCGCATCGATCGTCCTATCAGTGAGCTTCACAGGCGCATAGAAGACGCCGACATCCTGCGCGGATTTCGGGAGAAGTCGGGCGTCGACGCCGATGTATCCGATCGAGTATCCTGTGATATCCCGGAGAGACTTGTAGAGGGTCACTTCCTTGTCCAGCCCGAGGTCGGCGAACAGGACGCCGAGGTAGCGCCACATTATGTTGATGTCGGTGATGTCCGAGGTTGCGGAACCATATATGTCCGGATAGGTCATGACCGTGCTCTTGTATTTCGATGAGTTAGCCACGACGTCCTTCACGAGCAGAGGGTCGACACCGGAGCTCAGGAGGGCGCTGCTTATTAGCGGAGGGATGACAGGCTGTTTGACCTGGCCGACGAGGACGCGAGAGATCATTAGCCCAATCGCCACCGATTCGTTCGGGGCGAGCAATATGTCCCCACCGATCTGGTATCCCTGTTGGAAGTTGTCGGCGACGGCCGGATGCCCGCCTGCGTCAATCGCCTCGAAACCGTAATCCCACCAGGAGACGTAGGCCGGGCGAGAATTCTCGGGGAGTATATCGGCATCCTGCTGTTTCAGCCATTTCCACATCGCGGGGAAATAGGAGTTCGGGAGCGGTAGCGAATAGGAGAAGGCCCCCAGGTACCACATGTTCCCAGTCTTTTGATAGTCGGACGCGTTCGGGCGCATGAAGTCCGGGAAGGCGTTGTATATGCTGTTGTCGTAGGCCTGCTTGGTCTCCCTCGGTATGCCGGCGTCCAGAGAGAACCAGGCGTTCGGCACTATCAGCAGGAAGACAACGAAAAGTGCCCCGACGATATGGCGGATCTTCACGCTCTTCCGCAGCACCTGGAAGAAGCTCCCGGAGGAGCCGCCTATCAGCTTCCCAACCGTTTTGAAATCGAGCTTGTCAACTATCAGCACCGTGATCCAAGCGCTCGCGATTGCGAAGGCGGGAGCGGCGTTGAACATAAAACGTCCGGCGGATGTCGCCATGAATATCGCCACGGCCATCCAGACGGAGATGAGGATGTAGTCCCCGGCGACCCTCTTCGGGACCTTGGTCAGCATCAGGATGAGGCCGACGAACGAAAGGTAGAACGTGACCGCGCCGAACGAGACGGCAAGCTGGCTGAACACCGGAGCACGAGCCTCCGCGATCGTCTCATACAGTTTGGACCCTCCGAAGTAACCCTGACCGCTGAAGATAGCGTCTCCCAAATCGGGGCTGATGATGGTGACGACAACCAGCGCGATTGCGATAAACGCCCCGAGCAACGGGAGCGTCATCAGCCAAGGCAGTTCCCGTGTCACTGAGAACAGCACCCCGACGATGATGGCCGCGCCGAAGAGATAGAACGGGACATTCAGATTCCATAGGTTCATCTGGTGATACACCGGGTAGGTGATCAGGAAACTGAACCCGAATGCGATGAAGAAGATGAGGGTCGCGGATGTGGAGTCGATCCCTTTGAACTTGTTTATCAGCACCTGGATCAGGAAGAATGCCAGGAGAATTACCTCGATGTAGGCGAACCCGACCCATGCCATTGCGATCGCGGCGAAGGACAGGCCGGCGAGAAGGGCATACAGGATCCCTTTCTGGCTCTTCGAGGCGAACATACCTAATCCCCTTATGATGGACTTTGGACTCAGCCAGTTCTCGACCCATTTCGAGGTCTCCGTGGCCTTCATGGCCTTCATCAGGAAGTAGACGGTCAGCACGATGAAGAACAGCGCGAAGGGGTCGTGGTCGCATAAGGTCGCGACGCTGCGCTCTACATGCGATGGCATTATTGCCAGGAAAAGCGCGGCTACATACCCCGCCCTCCTGCCGAAGATCTCCTTCGCGATCAGGTAGATCGGTATGACGGTCAGAGCGCCCCAGAACGCGGACGACATTATGAAGAAGAAACCGAGCGAATCGGTAAGGGTGCTGAATGCCCCCTGGAAGAGGACAGCCGGAGCTGCCACTGAGAAAGTATAGAACGGCGGCCGGGGGTTACGCGCCCCGTCCGGATAATTGAGCATCGGGTCTATGTAAAGATGCTCCCCAGTCTGCGAGGCGTGGTCCATCAGCCACTGGTAGTAGTAGCTATCCGACCCTCCGGACATGAGCCAACCGTTGCTAGCAGACAGGTCGTAGGCGAAGTAGGCTCTCAGGAACAGTGCGAGGAGGAAGACGAGCAGGACGATGAGCAACGGCATCATCTTGCTCGCTCTAAGGTCCTTCAACCGGAGGCGCATCGCCGATACGAATCTGCTAGCGTTGCCTGCAGACCGCTGCGTACCCGTCTCTACCTCCGCCACAGAAGTTCACCTGAAAGTAGTCTCACCCATTATTACAGTCGTATAAATACGTTGTTCATTTTGATGCGGTTTCCAGATGCTGCGAACGACACCGACTGGCTAATGCGATTTTGCAGGTCATTCTGAGTAAAGGCAAAGCGGGGTTGTTTTTGGTCGGAAAAAGGGTTAGCCTCCCTTATAAGCAGAATCACTTCTTTGTTTTGAGAAATTCCGCTATCTCCTTAGAGAGATTTTCGGCGGCTTCCCGCGGGTCGGGAGCCTCGTAGACCGCGCGGCCGACTATTACGAAATCCGCGCCGAATCTCAATGTGTCCGATGCTTTTCCCCCCTGCGCTCCGACCCCGGGGCTAATGATCTGCAAATCTCCGACGATCTCCCTCATCCTCGCGATCCTCTCCGGCCTCGTCGCCGGGGCGACGATCCCCATCGCCCCTTGTTCCTTCGCCATTGCGGCGATCTTCTCCGCATTCGGCTGAGTGAACTCCCTGCCGCCAGGATGGCTCATTTCCGTGACGACGAAGACCTTCCCGCCGCTCGCGTCCACGCAGGCTTTGAGCGAATCCGTTCCGGTGAAGCCGTGCGCAATGACCGCGCTGGCTCCGAGATTCATCGCCTGTTCGACAATCAGTCTGTTCGTGTTCGGGATGTCGGCAATCTTGAAATCGCAGATGACCGGAGAGAGCCCTGATATCTCGGTTATGATCCTCGGCCCTGCTCCGAGAACCAGAGGCCAGTTGATCTTTACTGCATCGAGATATTCGTGCGATTTCTCAACGATGTCGACGGCTCTGGCCCGTTGAGTAACGTCCAGAGCTAGAATTATCCTGCTCTTCGGCGTCATCAGAGACGGGCAATTGCGAAGCGGAGTATTTAGATATCGTTTCGAGGCCCCGACAGCACAATATTTATCGCTGCGGGATGCTCGCTCAACCGTGGCAATCAAGAAGTGGCTGAACGGCTCGGCGTACACCGGTAGGCTCCCGGAAGGGTGTGTCCAATGCGCCAGAGGGGGCAAGCTCGTGCTTCTGGTCACCGGGAAGTGTGTTCACGGATGCTATTACTGCCCGCTGTCCTTCAAGAAGAAAGGAAGAGCGGTCGTTTACGCGGATGAGATGAGGGTCAGGAAGGACGCGGACATCCTCGAAGAGGCGGGTGCGATCAACGCGACAGGGACAGGGGTCACTGGAGGAGATCCTTTGATCCAGCCGAAGGAGACGGCGAGGCTGATCAAGCTCCTGAAGGATAACTTCGGAGAGAGGCATCACATCCACCTCTATACGAGGTCGACCGATCTGAAGACGATAGAGAAAGTCGCCTCGGCAGGGTTGGACGAGATAAGGTTCCATCCCCCGACATCCACTTGGAAGGGTCTTGGCGAGAGCGAATATGCCGGGGCGATCGCCGCCTCGAGAGGCTTCGGGATGGATGCGGGGTTCGAGATACCTGCGATACCCGGTTGCGAGAAAGACATCCGGACATTCCTGAACGATGCATACGACGTCGGCGCCTCATTTGTGAACCTGAACGAGCTTGAATTCTCTGAGTCAAACTGGAGAGCATTGAGAAAGAGAGGATTTGACGTGAAAAATGATGTCTCGGCATCCGTCAAAGGGAGCGAAAGGATGGCGCTCAGGCTCCTGAAAGGTGCTCCTGCTGACCTGCCGACGCATTACTGCTCCAGCAGCTTCAAGGATGGTGTACAGCTGAGGCGCAGGATAATGCGGAGGGCGAAGAACGTCATGAGACCGCTCGATGTTCTGACGAAGGATGGGACGCTGATCATCGGGATAATCGAAACGAAGGATCCGGTGACACTCGCTGCCGATCTCAAGAAGCGATTTGACATCCCGAAGAGGTACATCGAGCCGAATCAAGAGATGAGGCGCGTCGAGATCGCGTCCTGGATTCTGGAGGAGATCGCCCCTGACCTAAAGAAGAGGGCGTTCATTATTGAGGAATATCCGACTGCCGACCGCTTGGAAGTGGAGCGAGAAGTCATCGGAAAATGATTCTGAAGAAGATTGTGACGGATCTTGCCATTAGGAAAAGAATTCCCCGGTAATGTCCTAGCTCTGAGATTGAGCACTTATGCGACGCTGATGCTCTGGATGTTGTGATGCCTGTTCACGATGTCGCGCGCGATCCTCAGGTTCTTGCCGTTCTTCCCTATCGCCTTCCCCTTCGACGCCGGGTCGACCTTCACGGTCGCGTGCACGATGTTCCCGCGCATCTCGATCGTCACCGACTGAACCTGGTATGTGTGAAAGACGTTCTTCACGAAGGTCTCCGGGTCGTCCGAATACTCGATCACCTGGATGTCCTTCCCGGTCAGGTTCTTCAGCTTGATGACATGCTCCCCTTTCTTGCCGACGGCCCTGCTGCCCTGCCCGTTCTCCACGACAAAAATAAGCTTGTCCACGGTGTCCACGCAGTCCTTGACGCGGGTGCCCGTGAGGTTCTCGAACAAGGTGATATGCCGGAGTGTGTCTCCGGTAAGGGTGATTTCTGGCATCTATTTCCTCTCATCGAGCGGACAGAATGTCCGAGCTGCCCTGGTCGAGTATGACCAAGGAAGACACTGCAAACGGTTTCCCGCACGCGGCGCCGAGTTCGAGGTTGTCGCCGGGATAGACCACGACTTTCACCTTCGTCTCGCCGGACCTGATCTCGTCGTCCGGGCAGTTCTCGGAGACCACGACGAGCTTCGCTGCGCCGGTGCTCATCGCCTTCTTCGTCTCCGAAAGTCCGAACTTGACCTTGCCTGTTGCTACTGCCGCCTTCAACGACCTGCTTATGTCTGTGACCATTTGCCATCCATCCCGTTCATTCTTTGCTCGCCTTTTGCGGCATCCAAACGAGCTTCACCGCGCCCGTTCCAAGGGTAACCGGCTGACCCACTATAATGTTTTCTGCGACCCCTTCCAGCTTGTCCTCTTCGCCCATTATCGCCGCCCTCAGCAGATGGGCCGAGGTGATCTCGAACGCCGCCCTTGCGAGGACGCTCGATTTCCTTCCGGAGATACCGTGCCTGCCGATCGCCTTCACGTCCCCGTCGTTGGTCATGAGGTCCGATACTAGCATGATGTGGCGTATGTCCACCGTGAGACCCTGCTCCTCGAGAGTCGTCGACGCCTCGTTCACGATCGAGTTCCTTGCAGCTTCGATGCCGAGTACCTCGAATATCTCGAGGATGCTGTTGGTGCTCGTGCGCTTCCGGTCGACCTTCTCGACCTTCAGGACTTCGGCCAGGTTGGACCCTTCGGTATAGATGACGTACTCTCCCTCTACGCGCCTGATGACCGCCCTGCCGATGCCCGTGATGCCTTTCAGCGAGCAGTTCTTGACGTCCTCGTAGATCTTCTGGAGCTTCTTGAACGAGCTCTCGTCGGATTTCACGACGACCGACGCGTTGTCCGCACCGATCTCCGCCAGCCCCTTCAGGCCGCGGGTCGAGTTGATCTTCTTGTAGACCTGCTCGACGGTCATGTTCTTCTTCGTGAGCTTCTTGACATCTAAGTGCGCGATGACCCTCAACCCGTTGATGTCCGTCTCAACGTCTGCGACGTCCAGGAGGTTCGTCTCTTCGATGTCTGTCGCGATGCGCCTGACCTCGTCAGTGTCGTCCTTGATCGAGCGGTCGAGGTATATCTCCATGATCGGTGTGCTGGGGATGCGCCTCGCATCGACTATCTCGATGAGCCTCGGAAGGCCCAGCGTGACGTTCATCTCCGCGACTCCCGCGTAGTGGAATGTCCTCATGGTCATCTGCGTGCCAGGCTCCCCGATGCTCTGGGCCGCGATGATCCCGGCCGATTCGTTCGGGTCTATCCTGTGCGTCTCGAAGCGCCGGACCGATTCCTCGACGATCGACTTGATGAACTTCTCGGTCATCTTGCCGTGCTCGACGCGCTTCGCGATCTCCCTGACCACAGATATCGGCAGGGTCTTCTTTATTCCCGATAGGACCTTGAGTATCCTGAGCTCGGTCTCGGTCGGCTCGACGGTCTTCTTCGGGAGCGACATCTTGGTCGGCTCCCTCTCCTTCTTCTTCTCGGGCTTGCGCAGCCTGCTGCCCTTGGAGGGTTTCTTGGCCGCGGCTGAGCTGAGAGACTGCATGACCTTCTGCATCTTCTTGTCGCCGATGAGCTTCTCCAGCTCGACCCGGGTCTTCTTGTCCGTTGTGACCTTCCTGAGCCTCGATATCGTGAATCCTCCCTCGACGAGCTGCGCCGCCGTCTTCTCGTCGACGCCTTTGTCGACGAGCGCCTCTACAGATCTGTTCGGGGTTGCCATGTTCAGCTCCCCTCCCCTTCCTCGAAGTCGGTCTCCTCTGTCTCGGCTTCCGGCTCCTCAGGAGTCTCAAGGAGATCCCTGTCCTGTATGCCGTAGCTGACGACCCCTTTCTCGTTGACCTGGGCGATCCCCTCGCCCTCTTTGCCGAGGACCGTCAGGATGACGTCGTCGATGTCGACGGGGTCTCCCTGGACGCTCCTCGCGGGGTCGGTGCCGTCTTCGCCGTACTTGAATTGGATTATCGTCCCGGCGGTGTTCCTGACGCTCCCGTCCTGCATGACCTTCAGGTCCTCCAGGGCGTTGATCAGCCGCCTCTGCATGTAACCGGACCTGGATGTTCGGACGGCGGTATCGACAAGCCCTTCACGACCTCCCATGGAGTGGAAGAAGAACTCCGTCGGTGAAAGCCCGCTCTTGTACGAGCTCCTGACGAACCCTCTCGCCTCTGCTCCGAGGTCGCCCTTCTTGAAGTGCGGCAGGGTCCTGTTCCAGTAACCCCTGCTGAGCCTCTCTCCTCTGACCGCCTGCTGCCCGATGCATCCCGCCATCTGCGACAGGTTGAGCATCGAACCCCTTGCTCCGCATTTTGCCATTATGACGGCCGAGTTCTCCATACCGAGGTGGCGGCCCGCGATCTGGCCGGCCTGGTCCCTCGCCTTGCCAAGCTCCTTCATGATCTCGACCTCGAGGGTCTCCTCCATGGACCTGCCGGGCATCTGCTCCAGCTCGCCGTTCCTGTATGCGTCGACGTACGAGTTGACCTTCTCCATTGCGAGCCTCAGGACCTCTTCGATCTGTGCCTTGGCGTCGGTCGGGATGTCCTCGTCGTCTATGCCGGTGGTGAATCCCCTGAGCGATATGGCTCCGACGGCCATCTTCGTGGCTGCATCCAGGAAGTCCCTGGCCATGTCTGAACCGTAATCCCTCGCCATCTTGTCGAGGATCCTCCCCTTGAACGCGCCGATCGCTTTTTCGTCGATCGTGCCGGTGATGAGCCTTCCGTGCCTTATAACGACGAAACCGTCATGCTCGCACTTCTCGCGCTTGCACTTCTCGCACTTCTGGCATATCGATGCGCGGAAGGTCATGTGCAGATCCTTCGGGAGCAGCATCGTGAAGAGCTGCTTGCCGGACCAGTACTTCTCCCCCTTCTTCTGTTCGGGGTGCAGGGGCTTCGGAAGGCCGATCTTGGCGAGTATGTGCGACGTCTCCTCCTCGTTGAACTTCGCGTCTTTGTACGTCAGTATGAACGAGCCGGTGATGTGGTCGTGGATCCCGCCGATGACCGGTCCGCCGAACCTCGGTGACAGGATGTGCTCCTGGACCTTCATGAGGATCTTCGCCTCGGCCCTGGCCTCCTCGCTCTGGAGGACATGGAGGTTCATCTCGTCGCCGTCGAAGTCCGCGTTATATGGCGGGCAGACGGAAAGGTTGAACCTGAACGTCTTCGCGTCCATGACGCGGATGGTGTGCGCCATCATCGACATCCTGTGCAGCGAGGGCTGCCTGTTGAACAGGACGATGTCGCCGTCCATCAGGTGTCTCTCGACGATGAAGCCGGTTTCGAGCACCTCTGCGACGGACTCGGCGTTCTTGTCCGTTATCTTGATCCTCCTGCCGTCGTTCCTGATGACGTAGTTCACGCCTGGCTTGTACGGGACGACGGTCGGGAGCGGCCCCATCTTCACGAGCGCCTTCGCGATCTCCATGTTCGTCTCGGTGACGTGCACCGGGATGGTGAGCTCCCTCGCGGCCTCGTCAGGCACTCCGACCTCGTTGATCGAAAGGTGCGGATCCGGCGAGATGACCGTCCTCGCCGAGAAGTTGACGCGCTTTCCGGAGAGGTTCGACCTGAACCTCCCCTCCTTGCCTTTCAGCCTCTGGGCCAGCGTCTTCAGCGGCCTGCCGGACCTGTGCCGAGCGGGCGGTATGCCGGAGGTCTGGTTGTCGAAGTAAGTCGTGATATGGTACTGCAGCAGCTCCCACAGATCCTCTACGATCAGCTGCGGCGCCCCTGCGTCCCTGTTCTCTCGCAGCCTCTGGTTGATCCTCAGGACGTCGACGAGCTTGTGGGTGATGTCGTCCTCCGACCTGTCACCTGACTCGAGCGTGATCGACGGCCTGACGGCCACCGGCGGGACCGGGAGCGACGTCAGGATCATCCATTCCGGCCTTGCCGACTTCGGCTCCATCCCGAGCGGCGGAAGATCCTCATCGGGGATCCTCTCAAGCCTCTCCCTGACCTCCTTGGGGGTGAGCTTGTGGCCCTCCTCCCTGAAGGTCGTGGGCTTATCCAATGTGATCTTGAGCTGCACGGCCCCGCAGTGAGGACAGACGGTCCTGGATGCGGCGTCCTTCGCCGTCTCCTTGGAGATGAGGCCGACCTCTATCGTGTCCCCTCCGAGCTCCTCGAGGGACGACATCTGCTTCGTGTAGTCCTCGGCCTGCTCCCTGGTCAGGAGAAGCTTCCCGCATGTCCTGCATGTCGACTGGAGCAGCTTCTTTATGTCCTTCACGTAGCCGACGTGTATGACCGGCATGGCGAGGTCGATGTGGCCGAAGTGCCCCGGGCACTCGTCGGCCTTCCGGCCGCACGTCTTGCACCTCAACCCTGGCTCTATGACGCCGAGGTGCGGGTCCATGAGACCCATGTCGATCGGGAAGCCGTCATCGTCGTACGTGTCGGCGGTGATGATCTTCGTGGAGGACATCTTGCGTATCTCATCTGGAGACAATAGCGAGAATTTGATCGACGATATCCTCTTAGTGATTATCTGACCGTCCATCATCTTAAGTCCTCCAGTTGAAGCCTCAGAACCACGCCCAGCGACATCAGCTCGTCGAGCAGGAGCTTGAAGGCGTATGACATCTGGACCTGGTAGATCGACGAGTTGTTCCCGCAGACCGGGCAGCGAAGCGAGCCGCGCCTGTCGAGTATCGCGATGTGCCCGCACTTCGGGTCGCCGCAGACGTATTGCAGCGTTCCGTCGGACTCGTCGAGCAGCCTGTCCTTGATGACCATGGCCGCGCCGTGTCCGATCAGGCAGTCCCTCTCCATCTCGCCGAACCTCAGGCCTCCCTGCCTCGAGCGACCCTCGGTCGGCTGCCTCGTGAGTATCTGCACTGGGCCCCTGCTCCTTACGTGCAGTTTGCCGGACACCATGTGGTGCAGTTTCTGGTAGTAGATGACCCCTGTGAATATCTCGGCCTGGATGCGCTGTCCGGTCTTCCCGTCGTACATGACCTCCTTGCCGTTGTCCTTGAAGCCCGTCTCGATCAGCGCCTTCCTCAGCGCCTCCTCCTTCTCGCCGCTGAACGGGGTGCCGTCGATGATCCTCCCCTGCATCGAGCCAACCTTTCCGCCGATCATCTCGAGCACGTGTGCGACGGTCATCCTAGACGGGATGGCGTGCGGGTTGATGATCAGGTCGGGGATGATCCCATCGTCGGTGAATGGGAGGTCCTCCTCAGGGCAGACGAGCCCGATGACCCCTTTCTGGCCGTGCCTGGATGCGAACTTGTCCCCGAGCTCAGGGATCCTCTCGTCCCTGACCTTCACCTTGACCAGCCTGCTCCCGTTCTCGGATTCCGTCAGATAGACGCTGTCGACCCAGCCGGTCTCGCCGCTCCTCACGGTGACGGATGTCTCGCGCCTCTTCTGCGGCGTCAGGAAATCCGTTTCCTCCTCGAGGAAACGCGGCGGCGAGGTCTTCCCGATGAGCACGTCCCCTCCCTTGACGAGGAGCTCGGGGCTTATCAGGCCGTCTTCGGACAGATTGCTATAAGCTGTATCGGTTCGGGCGCCTCTCACATCCGGGCTCGGAATCTCGAAGTGATCCTCCTGCCCTCCTGGATATCTGCGCTCCTCCGATTTATACGTCCTCATGAAGGACGATCTCCCCAGGCCCCTCTCGACGGAGGCTTTGTTGATGATCAGGGCGTCTTCCATGTTGTACCCGTGATACGAGATGACGGCGACGACGAAATTCTGGCCCGCGGGCCTCCTGTCGAAATCAACGAAGTCCATCGCCTTCGTCTTGACGAGCGGCTTCTGCGGGTAGTGCAGCAGGTGGCTCCTGGTGTCCGGCCTCATCCTGTAGTTCGATGCCGCGACGCCAAGAGACTGCTTCGCCATACCGGAACCCATAGTGACCCTCGGCGTGGAGTCGTGCTCCGTGTAGGGCACCATTCCCGAACAGACTCCGAGTATTACCATCGGGTCCAGCTCGAGATGGGTGTGATCCTTCTTCAGGTTGGACGGCACCTCGATCAAGCCGTCGCACTTCATGCACCTGAGCTTGACCATTCCCTCTTCGCCAGGGTTCATCCATTCGACGTCGGTACGTGAAAGGTAAGCGCCGCAGTGCTTGCACTTCTGGGGCGGGTCGAAGGCGAAGAGAGCGATGTATGCATCCTCCTCCTCCTCGGCGTCGATCCACTCGATGACGCCTTCCCTGACCAGCGCTGCCCACTGGAGCTTTCCGGCCAGCATCTCCTCGACGTGCTTCCTGTTGAGGATGGTCCTGCCGTTCTTGACAACGATGAGCGGGCGCCTGAGCCTGCCCTCGTCGCAGTTGATGACTATCTCTTCCATCTCTTCATCGTATCTGATGTTGACCTCGTGCGAGAGCGTCCCGGTCCTGCGCTTCTGCCTGATCTCGTTGATCAGTTCCATCGGCTTGGCGTGAAGGCCGACGAGGTCCCCGTTGACATACACCCTGCTCGCGTTCACCTGGTGCTCCGAGACCTCCTGCATCCCGAGGTCCTTCAGCAGCCAGTTGAGCTGCTCCTCCGGGAATCCCTCGGAAACGTCGATGACGAGCGCATAGTTCTTGACAAGGCCGCAGTTCTGACCCTCGGGGGTCTCGTTCGGGCAGAGCCTGCCCCATTGCGTCGGGTGCAGGTCCCTCGCCTCGAAGTGCGGCTGGCTCCTTGTGAGCGGAGAGGTGACGCGCCTGAGGTGGGAGAGCGCGGACATGTTCGATGTCCTGTCCAGCAGTTGAGACACTCCGGTCCTCCCGCCGACCCAGTTGCCGGTCGCGAGCGCGTGCAGGAGCCTGTGCGTCAAGAGGTCGGGCCTGATGGCCGAGCTGATCCTGAGCTCCTTCTTCCTCGTGTAGTTCCTTTCAAGTTGGTATTTCAGATCTTTAACGAGGTTGCTGAACGACACTCTGAACAGGTCCTCTGTCAGGTCTCCGGCGAGCTTCAGCCTCTTGTTCGCGTAGTGGTCCTTGTCGTCCTCGCCGCGGAGGTTGAGTGAAAGTTCGAGAACGGTCCTCGCGACCCTACCCAGGAAGATGGCTTTCTTGAGCCGCGCCTCGCGCGTGTCTCCCAGATGGGGCAGCAGCGACCTGTCGATTATGCTCTCGACCTTCTTGATCCTGTACTCCTTCGCCTGCCCTGTGGCGAACTTCCTCTCGAGATAGAGGATCGCGTCCTCGGTCGTCGAGATTCCGTTCGGCGGGTAGATCTTCTTGTTCTGGCACTCCTCTATGTTCGCGTAGACGATGTTCTTCATCGACTCTTCCGACGCGATCGCCTTGAAGATGTCCTCGTCGTTCTCCATCCCGAGCGCCTTCATCAGCGCGATGAGTGGGATCTGCCCGGAGACCGCTGGAACGGACACCATAAGCATGCCGTCCCTCTTCTTCTCGACGAGCGTGAGCGCCCTGTACCCCTCCCTCTGGGAGAAGACCTTGGCGACCTCGATCCTCGTGCCGTATCGCTCGTTGACCTCGACCATCACCCTGTTGGGCGCGAGGTCTTCCAGAGAGATCAGGGCCCTCTCGGAACCACCGATGATGAAGTATCCTCCCGGGTCGCAGAGGTCCTCCCCCTGCTTCACGAGGTACTCCTTGTACTCCTCCTCGGTCGGCTCCCTGTCGACGTCCATGCTGTCCTCGTGCAGGTTGCATTTCTTCGACTTGATCATCACTGGCAAGTCGCCGATGTGGACGGGTTCCGCTTCCCTCTCGATGCCGTCCTCAATGATTGTGAAATCTAGAAATATCGGCGCGGAATAGTTCAGGTTCCTGAGCCTGGCCTCCATCGGGAAGAGGTCGTGCGATGCGCCATCGGCTTCCCGGATCATTGGTTTCTGGACGGTGATCGTTGGCGGGGCGTTCGGGTCAATCGCGCCCGTCCTCTCGTCGCGCTTCCTCCCGAAGCGTATCTCGATGACGTTTCCCCCAGTCCTGTCCGGATCCAGTCGGAAAACTCCCCCCTCGGCGTCCTCGGGCGCAGCCTTCGTGCTGTCGACGATGCGCTGCATCCGGCTGTTCGGGTTGTCGATGGTTGCCAGGAAATCGTCAAAAGAGGCGATCTGATGATTAACGATACTCCTCTCTTTGAAATACGTTTCAACAAGTATACGCATGGGATCACCCACGGACTACCAATCGGTAGCAAACGGAGACGCCGTTCGTCGGGCTTCTCCTCACTACCTTGACGATCTGGCCTTCCGATACTGCGCCAGAAATCTTGTCCAAGACGACAACGCACGGGTCGCTCAGCCTGATCTTGGGCAGCTGGTCCTTGGTGAGCTTGAGTTCGGAGAGCATCTTCTCCCCCTCTTCGCTCTTCAGAAGATAGTGCTCGGGCACCAACTCGTGCTCAAGAACATTGAACTCCTCGGCCATTTCACTCCCCCTCCATAACCAGATGACCTACCCTAATGGGACACTTCGTTCTCATGACGGTCTCATCCCTGCACTGAGCAACCTGGCGGGCCCGCGGGGAATTTCGCGACACGTCGTTTTACCGGCGGGTCTTTTCGAACCCCGGGCCACCTGCTTAAAAGGCAGATGCTCTTTCTAGGGAGTCTTTCCCCTAATCAGAAAAGATTCCTACCTAGCTGAGCTACGGGCCCTGGACGCGCGGCTTCCCTCAGGATGCATTAGCCTCCCCGTGTAGCCACCTCTAATATATAAAACTTCGTTAGGTCGGGTGTATCTCGTCTCGTTTTCTGCCGAAGTGGTGCTCTACGCCGTTAATCCGTCCTCTTTGGCAGGTTCACCCAGCGCTTCACCCACCACCATGCGAGATAGGTTGCGCCGAGGGTCGCGAACGTCATTATGGTGAGGTACCAGACCATTATCGGCAACTCAAGGCCCATGACGGAGCCGGCTATCGTCGCAATCGTGTTCGGGACGAGCACGGCCGTGCCCAGTATCGTGAGCCAGGTGATAGTATAGCTCATCCTGTTGTTGAGGATCTGCAATTGATTGTTGTAGATCGTCTGAAGCACTTCGAGCCCGGATGCGAGGACGTTCGACATGTGCTCGCTGAGTCCGATCTGCCTGTTGACATCGTCTGCCAGCAAGCCCACCTGGGCCAGAATCTTGGTATCGTCTGAGATCAATTCGGGTTCTCCGAACCGGAGCGTATGAAGCACGTCGAGCGTCCGCCAGAGTGTGTTGAGATAGGTTATCAAAGTGTGCTTCATCTCGTAGATCCTGCGGGCGACCAACATCCGATCCGACTTCGAATCGAGCAACAACTGGCTCATGTTGTCGGCCTGTTCTTCGATCTCGCGAAGCTGCTCGAAGTTGACGTTGTTGTTCTCGTCGAGGATCCTGACGAGCATCATTGTCATCTTGTCTTGCAGAGGCATTTCCTTCGGGAAACGTTTGAGATAATGATCTGCATACCTAGCGAAACTTATCAGACGCCTGACCTCACGGCTGTGGATGGTCACGATGAGATCGCTCCTGACCAATATGAGCAGTGGATGTGCTTTCAGTTCAAGGTCTCGTATCATGACGGCCGGAATCATGATGCCGAGCTCCGTCTCGTTGTCCTCGATGCTCGCGTAGTATCCCTTCAAGAGATTGGGGACTAGGGAGGAACTGAACCCGAGCTTCGTTGCAATCATCGTCGCCTCCTTTTCGAGGTCGGCCACAGTGAAGTTTATCCAGGCCAGCGATGATCCGTGAAGCGTGGTTATGAATTCCTCAGGGGTCAATCCCTGGGTCTTGGAAGGTTTGCCGTCGTGCGGGATCGACACGCAGATCGCGCCGGGGCTTTCAAGCTGGCAACTGTAATTATTATGATTAGGGCTCGGGCCAGTCGTCAGAAAGGGGGCTGCCTTCTCTACTTTAGGATCCTCTTTCCGCTCCTTGATCTTCCTTGATGACCTCATTGTTGAGAGCCTCCAGCGTCCTGAGATACTGCTTTTCCTGCGGAACAGGTATCTCCCGGTTCCGTATATTTGAACTTTCGGTGGGCGGATGAATCGGGCGGAATCTGCACTGGAAACACAGCCATCGGACCGGGCTGCCTGAGGTCGGGAGCTCCAAAGGAAATGATGGGGTTACTGGCTATTATGGTCAATGGTTGCTGGGAAAACATCGTTATCGAGCCCTTTATTGCATGTGCAAAACGGAGCTGTCCAAAGGGCAAAGAAAAGAAGCACGATTAAATACAGGATGGACTTTGTCCAATTCCGCAGAGGCTGATTGGTCTGATGAGCAAGGAAAAGATATGCACTTCCTGCGGACGGAGACTGGCGAGGGGCAAGAGCACTGTTTTCACATGCCCGAGCTGCGGTGAGCAGGAGATCGGGCGGTGCGAGACCTGCAGAGACCAAAGCGTGACCTTTGTTTGTCCTAAATGTCATTTTACTGGCCCGTGAGGATGCGACAATGGGCGACGTTGCAATCAACTACAGGCTTTTGCCGGAATCCCCGGATGTCAACCTGGAAGAACTGACTGCGAGGATCGAAGCCGCCCTGCCGACGGGAGTCAAGTTGCACAAGTCGACGACGAAGCCGTTCGCGTTCGGCCTGTCTGCGATAGAAATCCTAGTTGTCATGAAAGATACAGGCGGACTGTCGGATCAGACGGAGGAGAGCCTCCAGAAGGTCGAGGGCATCCAGAGCGTCGAGCTGCTCGAGATGAGCCTGATCTGAATTCACCCACAGATGAAATAATTAAAAGAAAGTGGTTTTTAAAGGGTTTTCATTACCGGCTAGCTTATCTCAGCCCTTCGGGAACGGCTTGATGAATCCCTGCTTCATCAGGAGTTTGACCTCTTCCCTGGCCCTCCTGATCACTGCCTCGGCCTTGTCGTAGAGCTCCTGCTTGCTCGGCTTCAACCTCGCGACTCCCTGCTCGATGCCTTTCAGGGCGACCGCGACGGCCTCCCTCGGGAACACTTCCCATTCGTCCATCGATGGGATGATGTATTCCGGCGTCAGCCCCTTGTCCTCGGCGGTCTTCGCCAGCTCGTACGAGGCTGCGACGCACATCTCGTCGGTGATCGTCTTGGCCCTGATGTCCAGCGTGCCCCTGAATATTCCGGGGAATCCGAGCGAGTTGTTGACCTGGTTCGGGAAGTCGCTCCTGCCGGTGCCGACGACGTAGGCGCCAGCCTCCTTCGCCTCCCAGGGCCAGATCTCGGGGATCGGGTTCGCGACAGGGAATACAATCGACTTGTCTGCCATCCCCTTGATGACCTCGGGCTTGATTGTGCCGGGACCTGGCTTGGATGCCGCGATGAGCGCGTCCGCGCCCTTCGCCGCCGCCATCAGGTCGCCGACGACTCCTTCCCTGTTGCTGTGGGTGGCGATGTACCACTTCTCCTTCCAGTTGACCTGGTCGATGTCGCTCCTGCCGGGGTGCAGTGTCCCCTTGCTGTCGAGCATTACGATGTTCTTGATGTTCGCGCCGGCGACGGTCAGGACCCTCGCGGTCGCGATGTTCGCGGCTCCCGCTCCTGAGAGGACGATCTTAGCCTCGCCCATCTTCTTGCCGACGAGCTTAAGCGCGTTGATCGTACCGGATGTGATTATCGCGGCCGTCCCCTGCTGGTCGTCGTGCCAGACGGGGATATCGCACTCCTTCCTGAGCGTCTCAAGTATCCTGAAGCACTTCGGCTGGGAGATGTCCTCCAGGTTGAAGCCGCCGAAGCTTGGCTGCAGCGCTTTCGCGATTGCAATGAACTTGTCCGGGTCCTTTTCCCTCAGGCAGAGGGGAAAGGCGTCGACGCCTCCCAGGTACTTGAAAAGGAGAGCCTTGCCCTCCATGACGGGCAGGCCGGCCTCGGGGCCGATGTCGCCCAGTCCGAGAACCCTGGTTCCATCGGAAATGACCGCGACCATGTTGCCCTTGTTCGTGTGCCTGTACACTTCCTCGATGTTCTTGTTGATCGCTTTGCAAGGCTCCGCGACGCCTGGCGTGTACCAGATTGCGAAGTCCTGGACGTTCCTGACCGCACACTTCGGGACGATCTCGATCTTACCCTCGTAGAACGGGTGGGCGATCATTGCCAGCCTTGCCGGCTCGTACGCCTTGGCCTTCAGCGCCTCAACATCAATCTTCTCAACAACTTTAGGTGCAGATTTGGCAGCTTTGGAAGAACCAGCCATGAGTATCACTTCCCCTGCATCGGCGACGAATATCGAGATATTCCTCTCTATATTCGTCTATTACAGGTATGGAACTCGAATATGTTGATTACATAAGTAGGTATCGAACCGACTATCGGGGGAAGTTTGACATAGTCATTATATTCTACCCGAAAACGCATGAAAATCATCATTCTGGATGGTTATGTGGATGAGCCGTCATGCCTCGGCGTTCCTCCTTATATTTCTCCTTATCCAAGGGCATCCGCGGGTGCCGCTATTTCCGCAGGGGCGGATGCCGAATATCTGACGATCGGGCAACTGAGGGCGGGGAGGGCTCTTCCGAGGGGGGATCTGCTAGTCGCCATCGGAGGGAGCGCGGTCCCCGGCAAGTATCTCAGGGGTTCTCCGGCATCGAAGCGAGAGATGATTTCAATCGCGGGGAAGGCGGGGTGCACGACGATCCTCGGAGGACCGATGGCGTCATACTTCATTGATGAAGACCTCAAGAATTCTTTCAGCTTCATCGCAAAGAAAGATGTGGAAGCGACCGTGCATGAGTTCGCCTGCAGCGGCCAGATGGCCGACCGGAGGAGGACCCTTGATGAATTCGACGAGTGGTCGGTCGCGGGCGCTGGTATATGCCGGGATCACCCCGATTTCGGCGGACCGCTCATCGCGGAGATACAGACTTACAGAGGGTGCGTGAGATACCGGAGCGGCGGATGCTCGTTCTGCATCGAACCTGGGTTCGGAGAGGTCCAGTTCAGGAATCCTGATTCGATAATCGCTGAGGCGGAGGCGCTGTCTAAGGCCGGCGTGAGGCATTTCAGGATAGGGGGTCAATCGTGCTTCGTTTCATACATGGCGGAAGGTGTCGGGGAGAGCGAGACGCCGAGGCCAGCGCCCGGCATGATCGACCATCTGCTGAAGGGGATAAAGGAGGTCGCCGACCCGAAGGTCCTCCATCTGGACAACGCGAACCCAGCCGTGATAGCCGAGCATCCGGAAGAATCCAGGCGCGTCATGGAGAGCATAGTGAAGCACTGCACATCGGGGAACGTGCTCGCCCTGGGGATCGAATCCGCCGATCCGAAAGTGATGAGGGAGAACAATCTGAACGCGACCCCGGATCAGGTGCTGAAGGCGATCGAGATCATCAACGAGGTTGGAGGAGAGGCCGGTTCCACCGGCTTGCCGAAGCTTCTGCCAGGGTTGAATTTTCTTTTTGGATTGAAGGGAGAATCTAATTCGACCTTCGGGCACGACAGGCAATTCCTCAAGGAGATCATGAAGCGGAATCTGCTCTTGAGGAGGATCAACATCCGGCAGGTGATCCCGTCGCGCAAGGGGTTCCAATCGCAGGAAATCGATCATCGGAGCTTCGTCGCGTTCAAGAGCTGGGTTAGGAACGACGTCGACAGACCGTTGCTAGAGAGGGCGATCCCGGCGGGTTCGGTCTTGAAAGATGTCTATCTAGAGATGCACGAGGGCAACGTCACGTTCGGCCGGCAGGTCGGCAGCTATCCGATACTTGTAGGGCTTCCGTATAAGAGCGTGCTCGACAGATTCGCCGACGTGAAAATCATATCGCACGGCTACCGCAGCATAACGGGAGTCGAGTACCCGCTGGATGTCAACAAGGTCCCGATGGCTGCACTTTCATCGATCCCGAAAATAGGGGCAAAGAGGGCGAGGAGAATTGTACTCGCGAGACCTATCAAGACGAGATCGGATTTGCAGAAAGCGCTCGACAGCGACGAGGCATCGGACGAGATATTGAAGTTCACGGATCTTCCAAAGGAGCGGATCGGCTGACCAGGAGCATGAAGTTCTACGCCAAGTACCCGTTTCTCGAGGGTGCGGAGGAGCTGGTCAAAGAGAGGAATATCGACCTTGACAAGCTTCTGACGGACATCGCGTACGAGCCAGCCAGGGTGCGCGGCAAGGACAGGGTGACGGAAGCGGTCGAGAAGGGGGTGGTGGAGGACAGACCTCTCGCGAAGGAGGTCGATCAGGTCCCCGAGATCCTTAGCTATCCGATCGCGAGGATGATCGTCTCGAGCTCCGGCGACAGGTACCTCATCAGCAGGTATGCGCTCGGCGAGGCCATGCTCCTGGAAAGTAGGCTTCTCTACGAGAGCGATGAGGACATCGGCATAATAGCGAACGAGCTTGGCGTCGACGTCCAGAAGACGGAGAAGGGCTACCTCGTGCACTTCACCACGTACCTCGCGGCGACCTCTTCGATCAGGGCGAAGGAATGGAAACTCGTGAACCAGGAGATCTTCGGCGGGGATGTGCGGATCTCCAAGGAGAAGCTCGCAAGGGTGCTGAGGCAGAAGCTCTTCGACAAGATCACCTCGGAACTTCCGAGGAAGGTGACCGACGGCATCATCGAGACCTTCGGGGAGGATGCGAAGGGTTTCTCGAGCAAGATGGAGGCGAAGCGAAAGGAGTACGCCGCTGGGGAGCTGGGGCCGATAGACGACGCCTCCTTCCCGCCGTGCATGAGGACGATCCTGACTATGATGCGCGCGGGAGAGAACGTCTCGCACTCAGGGAGGTTCGCGATCACATCGTTCCTGCACACCATCGGGATGAGCGGCGACAAGATCATGGAGCTGTTCTCGACCGCTCCGGACTTCGACCCGAGCAAGAGCGAGTACCAGGTCAGGCACATCGTTGGCGAGATATCCGGCACGGAGTACACTCCGCCGGAATGCTCTACGATGAAGAGCTACGGCATATGCTACAACCCGGACCAGCTGTGCCAGAGGGAATGGATGACGCACCCGCTGAAGTACTACAAGAACCAGAAGAAGTACAGGAGGGGCGACTCAAAGGGCGCGCCACATCCGGAGAAGCCGCTGAAGGGCGGTGGCGTTCGAGGCGACGATAAGAATGACGAGAAGGACGTCGAGGACGCTGATGCCGAATCCTGAGACGGACATGATGTGAGGGTTCGAGAGATAGTACATCACGGAAACATACTGCAACGGCAGGAAAATCATCAGCAGGACCATCCTCTCAGCGCGCCCGAGAAATCCCCCGTAATCCCGTTTCATTCCAAGCGCCTGGCTCTGCGTCCCCATGTAGCTCGCGATCATCACGCTGCCGAGAGCTAGAATCCCCAACTCCGCATGCGCGAACGCGCTCATCCCTATCCCGGCGATCATGAAGAAATCCGCGTATCTGTCGATGACGTGGTCGACCAGGTCCCCTTTGGGAGAACCTTTTCCAGTGACACGCGCGACGGCGCCGTCGATCGCGTCGAAGAACCCGTTCAGGATGACGAGGATGAGGGCGATGACGAGCGCGAACGGGTCTCGCCAGAGAACTAGGATGACAAACATCAGTGCAGCGCAGATGAGAGAGATCGCTGAGAGGACATTAGGGGAGATCCCGGAGAAGGCTTTGGCGACCGGCGCCAGGAACGAGTCGGTCTTCCCGCGATACTTGTTCAGTACCAATCCATTACCTCCGCGCTCCAGTCGACATTGCCTGGACGATATTTGCCACTTTCTCCCCTGATTATCTCGGCCACCGCCTTGGATACTTGCAGGGGTGTCATCTTCGTCGTGTCGATCTCGAACACCTCGTTGCATGAATCCATCGCCTCGATCAGGATCACATCCACCGCCTCCGCCTCGAGGTTTTCGCGGACCTTTGCCTTGGACCATCTTCTCTTGGTGAGGCGCTTGGCCAGCACTTCTGGAGAGCAACGCAGAACGATCGCGAAGTCAGGTTTCATGTGATGCGAAAGGTGTCCGTCGAGGACGGTCGCCCCGTCGGATTTCGGGATGAACTTCCTCAACATTTTCACATCGACATCGAGCGACTTCCTTTTCTTGTCGCGCGAAAACAAATCGGAATGTTTCTCGGCCAGCGCGCGAAGGTCGATGACGGTGACTCCTTTGAGAAGCTTGCATACGGAAGTCTTTCCCGTCCCGGGCGTGCCAGTGACTGCAACGAGCATGCAGAGACCCATTCTGACTTCGTGCTATATGTTCCCATCGGTCGGGACGTCAGCCTTTGGAGAGCTGAACCAGGACCCCTTCGAGGAGCCGCCCCCTCACCTGCGACGATACCAGCCTGTTCCTGACATCTTCAATGATCTTCCCGAGATGCTCCGGCGGATCGAACTCGAATCCGATATCGACCTTGACAAGGACGAGGTTGTCCGGCGCGGCGATCCCTATCCTTTTCAGCCTGAAATGTTCGGGAGAGATGTTCTTCGCATCGAGCTTCCCCCTTCCGACCATGTCCAGCGCCCAGATCATCCTGCGCACCTGGTTCCAGAGGAAGCTTTCGCCGGCGATGATGAACTCGATGACCGTGTCCTTCCTCCTGACCTTCAAGGAGGCGACCGTCCTGATCGGATTCCTCCCGTCGAGCTTCGCATAGCATGAGAAGTCGTGGGTGCCGACGAGCAGTTTGCTGGCTTTCTGCATCGCCTTCACATCCTGCCCTTCGTCGTGAAGATAGTAGGCATATGTCCTGCCGACCGCGCGTCTCACGTCGAAATCCTTCGGAAGGTCGCAGGTGCCGGTGCACCAGAGGTCGCTGGCTATCGAATTGATCGACTTCGGGAGCTGCTTCCTAGGGAATTCAGTGTCTATCGAGACGATGTTCCCGAGGGAGCTCACGCCCCTGTCAGTGCGCGAGCTGAGACGGTAGCTGGATGAACCGGTGTCCCGTATCGCCCCGATTTCCTGGAGCGCGATGACGAGATCTCCCTCGACGGTCCTCCTGTCCGGCTGCCGCTGGAAACCGAAGAAATGACTCCCGTCGTAAGCTATCCTGAGCCCTATCCGCTGCATGGCGATTCAGATATATTCTCGAATGATATCTGCTTGTTGGTCAGCCAGATGCCAGAGATAAGGATCGTGCTAGTCCGTCCGCAGAACGAGGGTAACATCGGTGCCATCGCGAGGGCGATGATGAATTTCGGATTGAAGGACCTGCACATAGTCGCCCCCGAATGCGAGATAGGAGTCGAGGCGAGGAGGAGGGCGATGCACGCCGAGAAGATACTCATCGATGCTGAAATCCACGACTCGCTGGAAGACTCCCTCAAGGGAGCGGACATGGTCGTTGGCACTTCTGGCGTAAAGACTATGAACGACAAGAAATTCCCGAGGATTACGGTGGCTCCTCGCGAATTCACTGAGAAGATCAAGGACTTCGAAGGGCGCGTCGCGCTCCTGTTCGGCCAGGAAGATTTCGGACTGGATCAGAAGGCGGTGAACAGATGCGACATGCTCGTGACGATCCCGACCGGCGAGGAATATTCGATCATGAACGTCAGCCACGCGGCGTCGGTGATGTTCTACGAACTTTTCCTACAGGGAGCGGAATCCTGGAAATCGAAAAGCGCGGGGAAGATGGAGATCGATCGGCTTGTAAAACAGTTCGAGGCCTTGCTGAGGACGATCGGATATCAGCCGCACAAGCGTGAGAAGACGACGGTGATGTTCAGGAGGATCATCGGACGGGCTGTCGTCTCGAAATGGGAATATCACACTACGATGGGCGTGCTGAAGGACGCGATAAAAAAGGCGAAGAAAGAATGAACTGGCAGCATGCCAGGTTTACGCGAAGACAGGCGTTTTCGGCCGAGTCAAGAACGCACAGGAATCGCGCGGGAGCTCGACTGTTTTCTGTCTGACTCCCGTCACTATCCCAAGGACGCGCTTCATCTTGCTGTGGTCGCTGTCGACTATCTTCGCGCCGAACTTCACATTGCGTGCTGCCGGAAGCTCGTTGATTATCCCCTCGAACACCTTGTAGGCGTCCCTGAGAGAGAGGTCCGAACCGCCTGTGATCTGTATCAGCGCCCCGCTGGCTTGGCTGAAATCGACATCCAAGAAGGGATTGCCGAGCGCCTCGTTCACAAGTTCATCGACATCTTCGCTCTCTCCCAGCATCATCGTGCCGATGCCACCTTTGGACATGACGTTATGGAAGTCCGAGAAGTCCAGGTTTATCATGCTGGTCTCGAACAGCATCTCCGACATGCCCTTGACGGTCTCCGCGATAAGTTGATCCATCACGCAGAATGCCTTGTCGATCGGCAGTTTCGGTGCGATGTTGAGGAGCTTGTTGTTGTCGAGGATCACCGTGCAGTGCGCGGCTTGGCTGAGCCTTTCGATCCCGCGCTGGGAGACCTCCATCCGCCCTCGCTCGTACGAGAAAGGAGTCGTCACCAGCGCGACCGACAGCGAGCCTTCCTTGTGTGCGGCCTCCGCCACTATAGGAGCGATACCGGTCCCGGAACCGCCGCCCATTCCTGCAGTAATGAAAGTAAGATCGGCGTCGCGCAACGCTTCTGTGATCTCGCCGATAGAGTCGCGTGCGGCCTTCTCGCCGATTGCCGGGTCTCCGCCGGCTCCGAACCCTTTCGTGATATGTTCGCCGACAAGGATCTTCTTGTCTGCATGAATGCCAGCGAGATGATATTTATCGGTGTTAACGGCAATGGTCTCCACTCCGTTGAGCCCCATGCCCTTGAGACGATGAACGCTATTACAGCCGCCGCCTCCGCACCCGATCACGACTATCTTCGGGGCTAAACGCCCGATTTCCATCGAGCTTGGGTTTTGGAAGGCTTCTTCGACGAGCCTCATGTATGTCATTGTTTTCCTTGCCTGGCTTTCGCTAGTTCTGTAGATGCTTGCGGTGCATCCCATCCCGTTGCTGGCTATTACTTTTCCAGCTCGTCTACTGCTTTGGACATTTTGAGTCTGATGTACTCCCGAACGGCGTTGCGGATAGCGTCGTCGACAGAGATCGAATCGCCCTTGTTGACGAGCGCCTCGAGCTCGACGACGTTGCCTTTCGGCAGCTCGATCGTCATCTTCTCGATGTACTCTGGCGTTAGCTCGTTCTTGACGAAATCGTCGATCGCCGCTCTAACGGCGTCCGAGATCGTCGGGAACTTGCCCTGATCTACAAGTGCCTGAAGAGCGCCGACCTTCTCCTGAGGGATTCGTATCGTTACGCGCTCTGATTCGCTCATCTATCTCAGTTCTCCGTCCGACACTTTCGGGGTTTTCGTCAGACAAATCTCATTATTGTTAATAAAGTATTTAAGGGTTTCTGGGAATCGATATTCTCTATTCGAAGGGTTGCTAATTAGCAGAACTAGCCAGTAGGGTATATTTTAACCTATGTCTGACTTGAATAGGCAGGGTATCGCCAGAATGCAGCCAGTACTGTTTGCTACTTCGTAGCAAAAGGCGGGCAGACAAAACGTCGCGTTCTCCAGAGAAGGCGTCGTTATATCAGACGCTTGGGAGGTCGTTTTGATGAATCCGGTGAGAAGGGGGGACGTAGGGAAGACGGAACCAATCATATCTTTTGTTGCTTCGTCGTAATCTTATTCAGAATCGCCTGACCGATCTCTTCTGAGACGAAATCAGCCCTTTGTCGGCGATTTGTCGGTTTATATCTGAGATAATAGAGATGATGGAATTTTGAGTGCGATACCTTTGCGATTTCATTCCAAGCTCTGAATCGATTGCTCTTCTCCCTATTACATACTAGATGAATGCCTTTGGAGTTCATTCCCACCTTGATTGGGTTGAAATTCTTATTTACCAGATAGATAATCGCAACTACCAGCAGAAATAACGAGAGAATTATGAGACCTGCTAAGATCATCGGTATCTTCCCGCTTGTCAATGCCCAAATGATAGTTACTGAGAAGAAGAAGATCCCCATTGTGATTTCAACGAGATACTGTTTCATGAGATAGTGCTTAATCTGTTTGGGATCATTGTCTTTCCATTCCGTTTCAGTTTCAGGGGGCGCTTCCATTTTCCTCCTCCAGTCATCCCCTCGTCAGGAGATAAGTGTTTTTCTGTATCTTTATCAGGGGTTGCAAATTCGCTTCTCGTACTCTGGGTGAGAGGGGGTTCCATTCCAGAGAATTAAAGAAGGTCGGTGAAACCTCTTGAGCACTGACCATGCGTCCCCCTCTCTTTTCGACCTCTCATGTCCTCTTGATCATCTCGATGGCGTCGCTCAGCCATTTCTCCCCTTCAGGGGATATGATCACCTTTACGTATCCGCCATAGACCGGATGCCCTTTGAAGAGAATTAGATGTGCCTTCAGCTCGATGAAGGTCGTTGCGCTCAGCATTTGGCACAGGTGGGCATAATTGCTCTTGAAAGTGGCCAATTCCTTCTCCGTCAGAGGAGTCACACTCTTGATCCAGCCTGCGATCAAGGGAACGTAGGACAGTATCTTCTTCTCTTCATCGCTCGGGTGGGGTGACATCTGAATCCCTCTTCATTTCCTCCCTGTCTTCGGTCGTAGATTTCAGGGTCCTCGTTCTCGTCTGCGGATCGATCTTAGACGGCGGACGTTCGTTCTCCATCAATTGTGTCAGGACTTCCATCAGATTCCGCATCGCGAAAGGCTTTTCCATGAACGCGATCGCCCCGGCAGCGAGAGCTTCGTTCCTAATTCCCGGTTCGCCAGAGACGAAGACGATCCTCGCATCGGGGTGCATTTGCAGCAGTATCTTGGTGCATTCGATTCCGCACATGTTCGGCATCCGCTGGTCCATTATCACTATGTCTGGCGGAGGGGATATGCGCGGATAGACCTCGAGGGCTTCTTTGCCGTCAGTGGCTGTTCCGGCGACTTTCATTTCATATACGCTCGATGCAGCCTCGAAGAGTTCTATGAGAAACGGATCGTCATCGACAACCATCAAACGAATGACCACTAAGCTACCACCCCGGTGCATCCTTGGGGCATTCCATCGACGGTATGCCTAGCAACACTGTAGTACAAAAAGCGTACATATAATATTGCACGGTGAGAACCGGAGGAGAGTTGTTAATAACTTCGAGCTACTATCTATCTCCATTATCATTTGAGATAATGAAAACGAATGACTCGATGATTAGATGACTGAGAAGAAGCATATGAAGAAATCGCCCAAAGACAGTCGAGTCACCCTCAAGTTTGACAAGGGATTTTGGGATCTCGTGGCGAAGGAGATCGACAAGCATCCGGAATGGGGTGTGAAGTCGGTTCCCGACTTCGTACGGCGAGCGGTCGACAACGAACTGAACGCAAGGACGAAATCAATAGACCGCAAAGTGATTGAATTGCATCTCAAATCTCATCGTTCTCAAGAGGACACCCGCGACAAAGATCTCTGAGCAATTCCTTCTTGAAAATATCCTTCATCCTGCTCTCCAGAATATCTGCGTTCAATCGGCATTCCTTTGGAAGGTCGATTGTCAATGTGATGCATTGGCTGCATGTCGTCGTATCGGTGATCGTTCTTTTCTCCGCCAGATAGACTCCTCCCTCTGCCTGGGGAAAAAGCCCTTGTAGGATAAAAAAGACTTGCTCATGCATAAGTGATCTATTGCCCTGCTAATTCGATACTCGTAATCAGTACTAATTCGCACGCTGATTCGCAAGTTTCACGATCTAGAAATCTATTCGAAGCTCACTTTATATACTGGACTCAGTAGCAAGTACGATTGAGTTATTTTTGCTCGTCGATTATTGGATTCAAGCCAAGAGACATAATCTAATAATATCTTTTTGCCGAAATCACCGCCACATCCCGGACCGAGTGTTCGATTGCCATCTCCTGTCACCAAGAATATCCCACCCCGATTGGACACCGACGTTGAGATTGCCTTTATCTTGCCGAATTCAATGAGCTGTTCGTTTTTTCTGATATCAAGGTACTTGATTCCATCCTTGCTTCTAATTATTTTCGTAGGTGCATACTGGTAACTAGTAATGAAATGTCGAAGTATGATATATTGAGCCAAGAGAGCCATAATGGAAACTCCCCACAATAGACCAATTCCGGGGGTCGATATCATTGCAGTTCCACTAGGTGTTATTGACAGAATTATGACCAGCAGGAATACCATTGCCTGTAAACCGACTATACCCACTGCTGTTGCTCCTGACATTTTTGAGCCATATTGTCGCCAATATTCGATATCTCTTGATTCATCGTTAATCAATTCCAATCACCGGTCATGAAGATGAAAGAGGCAGTAGAGTAATGACCTGTAATAACATTATCCCTATAGTTATTGCGAAGCATGCTCCTCCTACTGCTATCACCACTGATTCTCCTGAGAACAAGGATGTCACAAGCCCAATCACAGCGAAACAACTTGCAAGGATGTCCAACATTGCAAGGGTTTGTGCATCAGCCCTGGTCCCCGTAGCCGCAGACATCGGAGTAGTCCGATATCCCGACCAATAACGCCCACTTATGGTTGTCCGGAACCGCGGCGGCGCCGCTCATCGGAAGCATGGCGACGGCGATCAGGCTCACCGTGAC
>Ga0315285_10000419_pt1 | contig 43914 bp, 35 predicted proteins | sample YL17G09_36_MG_FD_203698 | JGI IMG/M metagenome (GOLD analysis project Ga0315285, IMG submission 203698) | Sediment microbial communities from Yellowstone Lake, YNP, Wyoming, USA - YL17G09_36 | ecosystem: Environmental > Aquatic > Freshwater > Lake > Sediment | place: USA: Wyoming | collected...
TAAGCCTATAAATCAAGAAATAAATGTATATTCTGTGGCACTACCTTTTTGGCATTTTTCAGGTAACGATCCAGTATTGACGCGGCTTTCAGCCATTTGGTCACCCCACAACTGTCCAAGAAAAGTTCAATATAGCCAATCTATTGAAAAGCTTTAAAAATTTGGCAGATGGTGCCGAAGGCGGGACTCGAACCCGCATGGGTCTCCCCGCCACCCCCTCAAGATGGTGTGTCTACCAATTCCACCACTTCGGCACCAATAGGTAAGGTAAATTTAAAGTTGTTGGTTGGTAGTTGACAGTTAATAGTTGCCAGTCTTCAGTTAAACAAACAAAAGCGTGGAGCTACTTTACAACACTGCTTTATGTCTCATTCAGCCACACCCGGTGGCTGCGGTTCACCCTGCGCCGGTACAGGAGCAGGTGGCTGCTCTGCCGCTGGTTGTGCTGCCTGTGATTGGAGTGGTTGAGGTGGAGCAGCCTGTTGCCCTGGCTCAGGCATTCCCGCCTCTTGCGGCACTGGTTGTGGTTGCGTTGCCTGCCCGGTCTGCCCAGCCTTCTCCTCCATAATCGTAGGTATTGCAATACGACCAGTGAAGTAGGAGAGCAAGAGAGAAGTAACCATAAATATTATGGCAACTGCGGTAGTCAATTTGTTTAAAAAACCCGCAGGACCACTGCTGCCAAACACCGTCTGGGAAGCTCCCCCAAAGGCAGAACCCATTTCAGCCCCCTTCCCCGTTTGAAGCAACACCACCAGAATGAGAAAGATACTTACAATTACGTGCACTGCGGTAATAAATCCAAACATCTTTTTTCCCAACCTTTCTTACAGATTATACAACTTTCTGTACTATTTAAATCCCAATGTCCACGCACCAAATACCAATTAAATCTAAAATTCCAATGTTCAAAATGAGAAACGTTTTAGCCATTTGAACTTAGGTCATTTGAGATTGTGTGGAATTTGACATTTGAAATTTGGAATTCCTAAGTATTTAAACTCAGGTTTTAAATTTGACAATCCTGGCAAAAGAGTCTGCCTTTAAGCTCGCACCCCCTACCAGCGCTCCATCGATATCCTTTTGCGCCATCAGCTCATCTATAGTATCTGCCTTCACACTTCCCCCGTAAAGTATCCGTAAAGATTCTGCGAGTTTACTGCCAAAGAGCTCGGCAATCACTTTCCTGATAAAGAGGTGTACTTCCTGGGCTTGCTCAGAGGTAGCCGTCTTTCCCGTCCCGATCGCCCACACCGGCTCGTAGGCAATCACCACCTTCTCCATCTCGGCTGATGAGAGCCCCTTGAGTCCTCCCCTCACCTGTTCTTCAATCACCTTAAGTGTCTTACCTATCTCTCTCTCCTCAAGGGTTTCTCCAATACACACGATGGGTAGCAATGATGCCTTAAGCGACGTCTTCAGTTTCTTATTAACTGTTTCATTGGTCTCCCCAAAATACTGACGCCGCTCTGAGTGGCCAATGATGGTGCAGGCACACCCGATATCCTTAAGCATTGAAGGAGAAACCTCTCCGGTATAGGCGCCGCTTTCCTCCCAGAAGGTATTCTGGGCGGAAAGAAGAATGTTACTTCCCTTAAGCACCTGCGCAACCGCAGCCAACGCGGTAAAGGGAGGGGCAACTACCACCTCTACCCCTTTCGCATCAGCTACCATCTCTTTGAGCTGCGACACCAGTGCGATGCTTTCGGAAACATTCTTATGCATCTTCCAGTTGCCAGCAATGAGCGGCCTTCTCATATTCCCTCCTCTCTTAGCAATCGAGCGCTTTAATACCAGGCAGTTCCTCTCCCTTGAGCAGCTCTAAAAAGGCGCCACCTGCGGTAGAAATATAAGAAATCTTATCAGCCTTTCCTGAGCGGTGGAGGGCTACATCCGTATCCCCTCCCCCCACGATGCTCAGCGCGCGAGCATCTGCAAGCAGATTGATGATCCCATAGGTACCTTTGCTGAAAGGCTCCATCTCAAATACTCCCATGGGTCCGTTCCACACAATGGTCTTGGCATCCTTAAGCGCATCCCGGAAAAGTTTCAACGTCTCTTGACCGATATCAAGCCCCATCCAGTCAGCGGGGATCTCCTTAACCGAGGTTGTCTTATACTCAGCGCTCGCATCCATCTTAGCTGCGACCACACAGTCTACCGGCAGGAGAATCTTTACCCCTCTCTTATCAGCCTTGTTCATCACCTCTTTAGCGGTATCCACAAGCTCATTTTCCACCAGTGACTTACCTACCTCCATGCCCTTCGCCTTAAGGAAGGTAAAGGCCATCCCTCCTCCAATGAGAATCTTATCCACCTTCTGAATCAAATTCTCCAGAACCTCAAGCTTCCCCGATACCTTCGCCCCTCCCACAATGGCAACCAGAGGACGCTCGGGTTTCTCCATAGCCCTCTTGAAGTAAGTAATCTCATTTTTTAATAAAAATCCAGCACCAGCCTCTTTGGCAAAACGGGTAATCGCCTCAACCGAGGCGTGCGCCCGGTGGGAAACGGCAAAGGCATCATTGATATAAATATCGGCGAGCCCCGCCAGCTGCCTGGCAAAATTCTCATCATTTTTCTCTTCTTCTGAATGAAAGCGAAGATTTTCAAGAAGAAGCACTTGACCAGGCTTTAAACCCTTTGCCTTTTCTTCTACCTCCTTGCCCACACACTCTTCAACAAAGAGCACTTCTCTTTTCAGCAGCTCTGAAAGCTTCTTTGCTACCGGTGCCAGGCTATACTTCTTCTCTGGCTTTCCCTTGGGCCTGCCCAGATGGGAGGTAAGAATCACCGCCCCTCCCCTCGTAAGGATAGAATTGATAGTAGGAAGGGTACTTCTAATTCTCATATCATCGGTAATGGTCCCCTTTTCATCCATCGGCACATTAAAATCAGCCCGGATGAACACGCTCTTGCCTTTCACCTCCATCTCATCAATGTAGCGAATAGCCATAGCACCCCCAATTAAAAGGCTTATGCCATACAACCTTCAAGAGACACCTTGAAAACTTACCCTTGAAGCAAGAAGCAAACTATAAGTTTTTCGCTAAGAGATCAATAAGATCAACAATGCGCGCAGAGTAGCCGGTCTCATTATCATACCAGGAAAGCACCTTCACCATGTTTCCATCAATCACCATGGTGGTGAGACCATCCACACACGAGGAGTAGAGGCTGTTGTTAAAATCAATGGACACCAGCGGCTCCTCGCAGAACTGCATGATACCTTGGAGCGGTCCCTGTGCCGCCTCTTTGAGGGCACCGTTCACCTCTTCCTTGGTGGTGTTCTTTTCAAGCAAAGCAACCAGGTCAACCACTGAAACGTTGGGGGTAGGCACCCGGATCGCCAGACCATCGAGCTTCCCCTTTAACGCGGGGAGCACCAGGGAGACTGCGGTGGCTGCCCCGGTGGTAGTAGGAATCATGCTCATGGCAGCGGCACGTGCCCTCCGTAGGTCTTTGTGGGGTAGATCGAGTAACCTCTGGTCATTGGTATAGGAATGGATGGTGGTCATGAGACCCTTTTTAATACCAAACTTCTCCAGCAACACCTTTGCCACCGGCGCCAAGCAATTGGTGGTACAGGAGGCATTGGAAATCACATGATGCTTTTTGGGGTCATAGTCTTTCTCATTAACCCCCATTACGATGGTGATATCGGGGCCCTTGGCAGGAGCGGTAATGATCACCTTTTTGGCACCTGCCTCCATATGCTTGGAAGCCTTCTCCTTATCGGTAAAAAGGCCGGTGCCCTCAACCACAATCTGCACACCCATGTCTTTCCAGGGAAGGGTGGCGGGATCTTTGACACTGAGGATTTTAATCTCCTTTCCATTGTACACAATGGCATTGTCTTTTGCCTTGATATCTGCAGAAAATACACCATGGACAGAATCATACTTCAAAAGGTGAGCTAAGGTTTTGGCATCCGTAATATCATTAATCGACACGATATCAAAATCTTTCCTCGAAGAAGCCAGTCGAAATAAGGTCCTCCCTATTCTGCCGAAGCCATTAATTCCTATCCTGATAGCCATGGTAAGTCCCTCCTTCTCAATCGAGTTAATAAGAGTTCCACCATATCCAACTATTTCATTTTACTACACTATTACCCTATTGCCAGATGCATATTACCGAGCGGCTCCCTAAAAGTCAAGCTAAAAAACTTTTATAGGTAAACCCCTCTCCCTGAATAACACCTGCGGGGATTTCGGCTTGACTAGTTAAGGTCATTATACTATATACGTTTTAAAGAGAGATATTGTTGAAGCGTATATGGTGCAACCATTGAGGGGAAATGTGTTTCTTTTTAACACGTCTCCCGCAAACTCATATCTGATTATCGATGAAAAGGTCATCGCGGTTGATGTGAGCACACCCACGGTAGCACGAGAAATGCTCAAGTTTCTGGAAAAGAACCCACGAGGCATCTCACGAAAGATTGATCTTATCACCGCCACCCATTTTCACTGGGATCACATCGCAGGTAGTGAACTGCTCGCATCGCTCAGCCAGGCGAAACTGGCATTTCACTCCTACGTCGAACACTATCTCACCCACCGCCAGCGGATACAATTTCCACCCTTAAGGAAATGGATTAAAGGTATCTTTGCGCTTCGACACCATCGTGAGGTGGTTCATCTTCCTTCCTTCAGCGACCTCATGTGCTCACCTTTAGCGGGCTTTCCCTTCGCACCCAACACGCTTAACGTCTCGGTTGACTTCTGGCTAGAGGATGGGCAATTGCTTCCTGGTACCACGCAGTGGCATGTAATCTCCACCCCCGGTCATGTGGAAGACGCCCTCTGCCTCTACCATCGAGAGCGCCAGATCATGCTCACGGGCGATACCATCGTCAACCTCAAAGGCAGTGGCGAGCTTAACCCTTTTCATAACGACGCTACCTCACTCTTCAATTCCTTTCATCGATTGAAGGCTTATCCAGTAGAAGCGCTCTATCCAGGTCATGGCATTCCCCTGCGCGGGGATCACCTCTGGGAAGAGATAATACTGTGTAAATAAAAAAGAAAGAGAGAGAAAAATACCATAACACTTACCAAAGGAGAGCACAATGGAAATCAAAACCGTCACCATGGAACTCCCTCAGGAGTCAAACATCATCGTAGGGCAAACCCATTTCATCAAGACGGTGGAAGACCTCTTTGAAATTGTCGTTACCACCGTTCCCCAGGCACAGTTTGGAGTCGCCTTCTCAGAAGCGTCAGGCCCCTGCCTGATCAGGACAGAGGGAAATAACCAGCAGCTACAAGAGGTAGCGATAAGCAATGCCCGTACCATTGCCTGTGGTCACATCTTTGTGCTGGTGATCAAAAATGCGTACCCCATCAATATACTGAATGCCATCAAACAGTGCCCGGAGATCTGTTCTCTCTATTGTGCCACCGCTAACCCGGTGCAAATAATTGTGGCTGAAACCGAACAGGGGAGAGGGATATTGGGGGTAATCGACGGATTTCCTCCCCGAGGGGTAGAATCAGATGAAGAGGCAGCGAAAAGAAAATCATTCTTAAGAAAGATTGGCTACAAGCTATAAAGGAAGGCATAAACTCCGTTAGAAAGTGTGGGTGGAGTTTTAAACCCCACCCACACGTATCCTCTCTGTTGGTATGATGAGTGATGTCTCTGCGTAAGACTCCTCTAAATGCTTGGAATATACCCCGCTATGAATGGCAGGACTTTCTAACGGAGTAACTCTCAGTGGGTGGTTATATCAGAGGAGGAACCATCTTCAGAGTAGTACTCTTTTTCCGGCTTTTCCTCTCCCTGGTTCTCCGGGGTTTCCTTTAAAAAGGCGTGGGGATCATCAAGCACCAGTGATGCTTTCAGCACCCCATCCATATGATCTACCAGGGTGATTTTTAAGCTATTAAGAATCTTATCCGGGATTTCTTTCAGGTCCTTCTCATTGTCCTGGGGGATGAGGATGTGGGTAATGTTTCCCCGGTGGGCAGCGAGTATCTTTTCTTTAAGCCCTCCGATGGGAAGTACTCTCCCCCGCAAGGTAATCTCGCCAGTCATAGCCACATCTCTCCTCACCGATTTTCCGATGAGCGCGGAGACAATAGCGGTAGTAATGGCAATCCCGGCAGAAGGTCCATCCTTAGGCACTGCCCCCTCGGGGACATGGATATGGATGTCCATCTGCTGATAAAACTCCCTCTCCAGTCCCAGCCGCTCCGCACGAGACCTCACGTAGCTCAACGCCGCCTTTGCCGACTCTTGCATCACATCGCCAAGTTTACCCGTGGTGAGTAGCTCTCCCTTCCCCGGCATGGTGGTCACCTCGATGGTTAAAAGCTCTCCGCCCGCCTCTGTCCACGCCAGACCTGTCGCGATACCTACCTCATCTTTTTTCTCCATCTCTCCATAGCGGTACTTGTACACGCCCAGATACTTTGAAATCACCTTGGAGTTTCCCTTTACACAGGTTTCCTTTCCACTCTTCACCACTTCCTTGGCAACCTTCCTGCATATCGAGGCAATCTCCCGCTCCAGATTCCTCACCCCCGCCTCTTTGGTATACCTCCTGATAACCGTCAATACCGCGTTGTCAGTAAAGGTAATGTTCTGCTCCGTCAATCCGTTCGCCTTGATCTGTTTAGGAATTAAAAACTGCTTGGCAATGTGTATCTTCTCCCACTCGGTATAACCAGGAATACGAATAATTTCCATGCGGTCTTGGAGCGGTGGTGGAATCTGATAGAGGGTATTGGCAGTAGTGATGAACATCACATCGGAGAGGTCATAGTCCACATCAACATAGTGGTCATTAAAGGTGTTGTTCTGCTCAGGATCTAACACCTCAAGCAGTGCCGCTGAGGGATCACCCCTGAAATCCGTACTCATCTTATCAACTTCATCTAAAAGAAACACCGGGTTATTGGAACCGGCCTTCTTCACGCACTGTAAAATCTTACCGGGAAGTGCTCCCACATAGGTGCGGCGATGTCCCCTGATCTCTGCCTCATCCCTCACCCCCCCCAAGCTGAGACGGACAAAATCTCTTCCCGTGGCGCGGGCAATGGAACGAGCGAGTGAGGTCTTCCCCACCCCCGCCGGTCCCACAAAACAGAGGATGGGTCCTTTGATCTTATTCACCAGTTGCTGCACCGCCAGGTATTCTAAAATCCTCTCCTTAACCTTCTCTAACCCATAGTGATCCTCTTCCAGAATGCGCTGTGCCTCGTCAATATCCAATCGAGTGTCTTTGCGTTCATACCAGGGAAGTGAGATGAGCCAATCTATGTAGTTACGCACCACCGTCACCTCAGCAGACATGGGAGGCATCATCTTCAGTTTTTTAAACTCTTTTATCACCTTCGTCGTCGCCTCTTCCGACATCTTCTTGCGCTTAATTTTTTCCTCAAGTTCTTTAAGCTCACTTTGGGCCTCATCCTTTTCCCCCATCTCTTTCTGAATAGCCCTCATCTGTTCGTTCAAGTAGTAATCTTTCTGGGTTTTCTCTACCTGCTTTCTCACCCGATTCCTAATCTTCCGCTCAATGGTGAGAATCTCAATCTCTGAGCGCATCAGCGTATAGACCTTCTCCAACCGCTCGGTAGGGTCCATGAGTTCTAAGAGTGCCTGCTTCTCTTCCACTTTCACACCGAGGTGGGCAGCAATGGCATCAGCAAGGTGAGAGGGGTGCTCGATGCTCGCAATAGAGGCAGTCGCCTCAGGGGAAATGCGTCTATTCAACTTCACATAGGTTTCAAAGGTGGAAGGTACACTCCTCATCAAGGCCTTGGTCTCTGCGGTAGTCTCTTCTAGCTCCCTGATCTCCTCACTCTCCACCATGAACACATTCTGCTTAAAAATAAACTCTTTGATGCTTGACCGTTTCTTCCCCTCCACCAAAATCTTCACACTGTTGTCCGGCAGCCGTATCAACTGAACAATGCTTGCGAGCGTCCCTATGCGGTAAATATCAGCAGGCGTTGGCTCATCAACTTTGGCATCCTTCTGAGTAGCTAACACGATCTGTTTCTCTTGCTTGAGTGCCTCTTCCAGGGCATTAATCGATTTTTGCCGCCCCACAAAGAGAGGTACCACCATATGAGGGAAGACCACGATATCCCTCAACGGCAGCAGTGGATAGATCTGGCTGTGCTCTTTCTGAGACCTAAATATCACCCGTATGTTCCCTCCCCTAAGCTGATTTTGTTTTATTCTCGTAGAGAATGAGCGGTTTCTCTCTTTTGAGAATCACCTCTTCACTAATAATACACTCCTTCACGTTCTCCTGTGAGGGTATATCATACATAATATCGAGCATCACATCTTCCATAATAGCCCGTAATCCTCGCGCCCCTGATTTGCGCTTGATAGCTTCTCTGGCGATTGCCCACAATGCTTCCGGCTGAAATTTAAGCTTCACATTCTCAAACTCAAAAATCTTATCATATTGCTTGATCAGCGCATTCTTGGGCTTCACCATCACCTCCACCAGGGTCTCCTCGTTCAGTTCATCCAAGGTCGCGACCACGGGAAGCCTCCCCACAAACTCAGGGATTAACCCGTATTTGAGCAAATCCTCCGGGCGGACCTCTTTGAGAATCTCACCCACACTCTTCTCTTTCACATGCCGGATATCGGCACCAAAACCTATCGCCTTCGCACCTATCCTCTGCTGAATAATATTTTCTAACCCATTAAACGCCCCCCCGCAGATGAAGAGGATATTGGTAGTGTCTACCTGGAGAAACTCCTGCTGGGGATGCTTTCTTCCTCCCTTGGGAGGAACGTTGGCAATGGTGCCCTCAATAATTTTAAGGAGTGCTTGTTGAACCCCCTCTCCCGACACATCACGGGTAATGGAGGGGGTATCCGATTTGCGAGATATTTTATCAATTTCATCAATATAGACAACCCCTCGTGAGGCCTTTTCTATATTATACTCAGATACCTGAAGCAGGCTTAAGATGATATTCTCCACATCCTCTCCCACATAGCCAGCCTCAGTTAAGCTGGTTGCATCAGCGATGGTGAAGGGTACATTGAGGATGCGGGCTAAGGTTTGTGCGAGCAAGGTCTTTCCCGTACCGGTGGGACCGATGAGGAGGATGTTACTTTTTTGCAGTTCCACCCCATCCAGATCAAGGGTAGCGTCTATTCGCTTGTAGTGGTTGTGGACCGCAACCGACAAAATCTTCTTAGCCCTCTCCTGTCCAATGACATACTCATCCAGCGCCTTCTTGATTTCATAGGGTTTAGGAATGGTAGTTTTTCTTCGACTGATGGCTTCCCGTTCACTCTCCTCAGCAATGATATCGTTACACAGTTCAATACACTCGTCGCAAATATAGACCGAAGGACCTGCGATAAGCTTCCTCACCTCATCCTGATTCTTGCCACAAAAAGAACAGAAGAGGTTGCCATACTTGCTGGAGTCTTTTCGATTCACCGTTTTCCCCCTCTCCCTACCGTTTTCTCTTCTCCACCCTGGACCTTCTCTGCCCTCACCACCATCTCATCAATAATACCATACTCTTTTGCCTGCTGGCCATTCATAAAAAAATCCCGGTCAGTATCTTTCCGTATCCTCTCCTGTGGCTGACCGGTATGTTTCACTAGGATCGAATCTAACTCTTCCCGCATCCTTAAGATCTCTCTCGCATGGATGTCGATATCTGAGGCGGGACCTTGAAAACCACCCAGCGGCTGATGCAGTAAGATGCGGGAATGGGGGAGTGCAAACCGTTTCCCCTTGGTCCCTGCCGCTAATAGCACTGCTGCCATACTCGCCGCCTGACCCATGCAGAGGGTTGACACGTCCGGTTTGATGTACTGTATGGTATCATAAATCGCGAGCCCCGCTGTCACTACCCCACCTTGAGAATTGAGGTAGAGATGAATGTCTTTATCAGGATCCTCGGATTCGAGGAAGAGCATCTGGGCAATGACAATGTTGGCAACGTCATCGTCTATCTCACCACCCAAAAATACTATACGATCTTTGAGCAGACGCGAGTAGATATCATATGCCCTTTCACCACGACTGGTTTGTTCTACCACCATAGGAATTAAAGTCATACACTATTCTCCTCAGTTTTTTTCATCGCGAGCGACGTCCTCAATTGTAGCACTCTTGAGTAAAAACTCATAGGTTTTATTTTCTCGCAGCGTAATGGTGAGTCCCTCCCACAATCCCTCACGCCTATAAAAATCTCTCACCCGATCAACGCTTTGATTATTTGAGTGGGCAATATCCTTCAGTTTCTCTTCTATCTCTCCCTCTCTCACCTCAATACCCTCTCGAGCAGCAATAGTTTGAAGCACAAGTGAACATCTCACCTTCCTCTCCGCCTCAGTCCGATAATTTTCTCTCAAGGCTTCAACGGAAATACCCAATTTCCCCAAGCTTGAACCTTGCGAGAGGAGCACCCGCTCGGTATCGGCCATCATAAACTCAATCTGCCGCTCGATCATCGAGGGGGGTACCTCAAAAGGATTAGTGGTAATCAATTGATCCTCCATGCGACGTCTCACCAGGGATTCAACCTTTCCCTGCTCTTCCCTCTCTATTCGTACCTCAAGCATTTTCTTTAAATCATCTAACCCCTTACACTCGCCCACGTCCCGAGCAAAAGCATCATCAAGCGGGGGAAGTACCTTCTCTTTAATCCCTTTAATCGTTACCTGTAAGGAAACCTCCCTGCCTGCTAAATCTTTACGGTAGTAATCTTCCGGAATAGAGAGCACCACCTCTGCAGAGGAACCCTTCCTGAACCCTATAAGCTTCCGACTCAACCCTGGAAGGTAGGTATCAGGGCCTAGCTCCAGTAAATGATCATTAACCTCTCCTCCCTCGAACACTTTCCCCTGGACAGTTCCTTTAATATCTACCAGGGTATAATCTCCCACTTTAAGCAGACGCTCTTCTTCAACTTCTTTGAGAAAGGCATGAGCTTCCCTCAGTTTCTCAATCCTCTCCTCTACATCCTTCTCCGTAACCTTCACCCTTTCCTTTTCCACCTTGAGAGAGAGGTAATCCTTTACCGCAATTTCTGGTTTTACCTCGAAGCTCGCTGAGTAAAAAAATTCCTTTCCCTCTTCTAGCCCTCCATTTTCCAGCACCGGTTGGGAAATGGGCACCATGCTTACTCTCTGGAGTGCATCAGGATAGCTACCCTGTATTAATTTCGAAATGACCTCTCCCTCCACCTGATCCCTATAGTACCTTTTTAAAATGTGCTCTGGTACCTTCCCTGATCGAAACCCCTTAATCCTCACCGATTTTTTTAACTGACGGTAAAGTAACTCAACCTCTTCCGCTACCTTTTCAGGCGGGATCACCACATCGATCTTTCTTTTAACCGGTCCCAAGCATTCAACCTTTACATCCATAGTAGTAGATCCACTGAATTTAATATTGAGAGTATCAAAGAAGTGACGTGTCATTGCGAGAAGCTTCAGCGCCAAAGCACTTTAAAGAGCAGCTATAGTACGGAATTACTTCGCTCCGCTCGCAATGACCACTCGTAGTGTCGCAAGCTATGAAATGCTCTCCGTAGTAATTACCCGTTTCCCTGGTGGTGCGAGAGGGGGGAATCGAACCCCCACGGTTTCCCGCTGGATCCTAAATCCAGTGCGTCTGCCAAGTTCCGCCACTCTCGCAAAACGCTCTCACTCCATCCCTGAGGATTTTGTCTGTGATGCTTCCTTTTTTAAATCCTCAAGCTTATATTTTAGCAATCTCTTTTTGGCTTCCTCATCCTCCTTGATTCTCACCTGTAACCTCTCAAATAAAAATACCGCAAACAAGCAGAGGATAGGAACAATAACCCTCATTGTCCCCTCATATTTAGTAATGGCATAAAAGGTAAACAGTACAAGAAACAGTTCAAAGAGAGAAAAGAACCCCATACTGCCCCTCCCCTGGATACGTGTAATAATTATTTATTGTATAACCCTCTGACATACATGATAATGTTAGAATATAACACGAAAAAGACCTCAAATCAAATATAATTCAAAATCCTTGCGTTTTCACCAGTTTGATTCACTGCGGCACTCACCTTTTTAACCAGCTCACCCATGAGTACCTTTCAATGCTCCCCTCAAGGCTTTATGTCCCTGCCCCTATAGTTCGGGAAAAATAAAAAAGTCTTTACCGTTTTTTGCACTTCTTTACTAATTCCCTTGCGGAGGTAACGATTCAGGAGGGAGTAGACAACCATAAATAGCTTGACACTTTTTCAAGGAGCTTCTATTATTTTCAAAAAGAGGTATAGCTATGCCAGAAAAACTTGGGAGCCTATTGGTAAATAAAAAAATCATCACTGAGCAACAATTGCAGAAGGCCCTGGCAGAGCAAAAAACTTCAGGGGAACGACTTGGTTCTGTCTTAATTAAACTAGGTTTCGTCAAAGAAGATACCCTACTCTCCTTCCTGAGCAGTCACTATGGCATCCCCTCTATTAACCTCTGTGAGTTTACTATTAAACCCGATCTGGTTAAACTAATCCCTGCAGACATCGCCCACAAGTACCTTGTGTTCCCCTTAGCACTCAAAGGCACCACCCTGGTTATTGCAATGGCAGATCCTTCAAACATCTTTGCCATTGACGACATAAAATTCCTCACCGGCTATCGCATTGAACCACTTGCTGCAACCGAAAGCGCCATCAATGAAGCTATCAATGAATACTATGCTACCTCGACTAATCTCAGCGAATTGGTATCTCGTATGAATGGTGAAGCGGTAGAATTCATTGAAGAGGGGGATGAAATTGACATTCGGGAGCTCAAAACCGCGAGCGAGGAAGCTCCTGTAATCAAGCTGGTAAACGGTACGCTCATTGATGCCATCAAGAAGGGCGCGAGTGATATTCACCTCGAACCCTATGAAAAGGTTTTCAGGATCCGCTTCCGCATCGACGGCGTCCTCTACGATGTGATGAGCCCTCCCTTAAAATTTAAAAATGCCATCATCTCCCGTATTAAAATTATGTCCAGCCTCGATATTGCTGAACGGCGACTTCCCCAAGACGGAAGAATTAAAATCAAAATGGAGAGGGAGCGAGAGGTAGACTTTCGCGTCTCGGTCCTCCCTACCCTCTTTGGTGAAAAGGTAGTGCTCCGCTTACTCGATAAGTCAGGTCTGCAACTCGACATGACTAAGCTAGGGTTTGAAGAGGAGGATTTAACAAACTTTCGAAAAGCAATTACCCAACCTTTTGGAATGGTGCTGGTCACAGGACCTACGGGGAGTGGTAAGACCACTACCCTCTACTCCGCATTAAGTGATTTAAATAAAATTGCAACTAATATTTCTACCGCGGAAGATCCCGTTGAATATAACCTCATGGGCATCAATCAGGTACAGATCCATGAAGAGATCGGATTAACCTTCGCCAATGCCCTGCGGGCATTTTTGAGGCAGGATCCCGATATCATTCTGGTAGGTGAAATTCGTGATTTTGAAACTGCCGAGATTGCTATCAAGGCTGCGCTCACCGGTCACCTCGTCTTAAGTACCCTCCACACCAATGATGCCCCCAGTACCGTGACCAGACTCTTAAACATGGGCATTGAACCCTTCCTGATCACCTCCTCTCTCATCCTGGTCGTAGCCCAACGACTGGTAAGAAAAGTGTGCCTTGACTGTAGGGTACCCCTTACACTACCTGCACAGGCGTTCGTCGACCTAGGCATTACACCTGAGGAACTTCATGGTCTCTCTCTCTATAAGGGGACAGGATGCAAGCACTGCAGTAACACTGGTTTTAAAGGGCGGATCGCAATCTACGAGGTGATACCTCTCACCGAAAACCTCAAGGAACTCATCCTCAAAGGCGCATCAAGCGCTGAACTCAAAAGGGAGGCAATGAAAGATGGTATGTCAACCCTTAGGAAAAGTGCCATTAAAAAAATGAAACAAGGGTTTACTACGGTAGAGGAGGTGTTAAGGGTTACCTCCGCCGACTAATGGAACACCAACTTAATTACTAAAGTTCTTTAGGTATTGTCCGATAAGTTACTGTGGTAAAATCTATGTGCTCACCTATGAGTAGCTCATCAAAGGAGTAACTCATGCCAGTCTATGTATGGGAAGGAAAAACACCCCGAGGCACCACTCAAAAGGGGGAAATGCAAGCAGTAAATGAAGCTGCGGTACGATCATTACTCAGGGGGCAGAGGATCCAAGTCACTAAGGTAAAGGCTAAACCGAAAGATATTTTTGAAAATGTTGGTTTTTTAAAGCCTAGGGTAAAGGGGAAGAGCCTTGCAGTTTTTACCCGACAGTTTGCCACCATGATTGACGCGGGACTCCCGCTTATTCAGGGCCTCGATATCCTCGGTTCCCAGGAACCCAATCCCACTTTAAAACAGGCTATCGTTAAAATAAAAGGAGACGTGGAGAGTGGTTCCACTCTCTCTAACGCCATAAAGAAGCACCCCAAGATTTTCAGCGATCTCTATGTGAGTTTGGTGGCGGCGGGAGAGATGGGTGGTATGCTGGATTCTATTCTTAGCAGGCTGGCAAGCTACATTGAGAAAGCTGAAAAACTAAAAAGCAAAGTGAAGGGAGCACTGGTATATCCCAGCGTGGTGCTCACCGTCTCCATTATCGTGATCGCGGTATTGCTCATCTTTGTTATCCCGGTATTCCAAGAGATGTTTGAAGGTTTGGGCGGTGAACTGCCTGCATTGACTCAGGCGATAGTTGACTTAAGCAACTTTTTACAAAACTATATCATCTATATTATTGCAATGATCGTAGCACTCTACTTCGCCTTCGCTAAAGTTCGCTCAACTAAAAAGGGCAGGGTGATCGTTGATAAAACCCTTCTTGGCCTTCCCATATTCGGTGACTTACTAAAAAAATCTGCTGTTGCCAGCTTTTCACGAACACTCGCTACCATGACTACCAGTGGTGTACCCATACTCGATGCTTTAGGAATCGTCGCGATGACCACAGGAAATAAGGTTATCGAAAAGGCAATCCTTGACACCAAGACAAGTATCAGTGAAGGTAAGACCCTTACCGAGCCTCTCGCCAGAAGTGGCATCTTCCCCCCGATGGTGACCCAGATGATCTCTGTCGGTGAATCAACCGGTGCCCTCGACACCATGTTAGAGAAGATTGCAGATTTCTATGAAGATGAAGTTGATGCGGCGGTAGATGCTCTCACCTCTCTGATTGAACCCTTCATGATGGTCTTTTTAGGTGGTACCATAGGTACCATGCTCGCAGCTATGTATCTTCCCATCTTCAAGATGGCGGGTGCCGTCGGTGGAGGTTAAGACCTCCTCTTTCGCCCCCTCTTTCCACCCCTTTCATTAGAGTCCCCCCTTCCCATTTTCCTAAAAATATCATGATATTCCAGATATTTTACCTTGACTCCACCGAGTGGGTAAGATACCATTACTCAGTTTTTTTACTCGAGGAGGATGAACATGGACGAACTGAGTGAACTGTTAAAACTTCGGAGGCGAAAGCTTGATGAACTCCTCAAAGAAGGGATCAACCCTTTCCCCAACGATTTTAGGGTAACCCACACCACCCAAGAAATCAGAGACCAATGTGGACAGAAGGAGGCAGAGGAATTAGAAAAGGTAGATGAAGAGTTTTCCTTAGCCGGAAGGATTATCTCCCTAAGGAATTTTGGTAAGGCAGCCTTTCTTCACCTCCGGGATCACAAAGGCATGATCCAGGCTTACGTCCAAAAAGGTGTAGTAAATGATAACGACTTAAAAGTATTTAGCCACCTCGATATTGGCGACTTTCTGGGGATAAGGGGAGGGGTGTTCTTAACCCGCACTCAGGAGCTTACCATAAAAGTTCACCACCTGAAGCTCTTAACCAAATCCTTAAGACCGCTACCTGAGAAGTGGCACGGTCTCACCAACATTGAAACCAGGTATCGGCAGCGCTACTTGGATCTTCTGGTAAACCCCCAGGTGAAAGAAACTTTCTTGCGGAGGACAAAAATTATCCAGATGATAAGAAGTTTCCTGCAAGAGAGAGATTTTATTGAGGTAGAAACCCCGATGATGCAACCCATCCCCGGGGGAGCCACTGCCTGTCCTTTTAAAACTCACCACAATACCTTCAACCTCGATCTCTACTTGCGCATTTCCCCCGAACTCTATCTAAAACGGTTACTGGTAGGAGGGTATGAGAGGGTATTCGAAATTAACCGGAACTTCAGAAACGAGGGAATTTCCACTCACCACAACCCTGAATTCACTATGCTGGAGTTCTATCAGGCCTATGCAACCTATGAAGACCTGATGCATTTAACCGAAGAGATGATCTGTCACATTACCCAGCAGTTGTTGGGCTCACTTAACATCTCCTACCTCGACAGAGCAATTAACGTTACCCCTCCCTGGCAACGAATGAGCATGAAACAAGCGCTACTCCACTATGGGAAAGTAGAACCGCACCTTCTCGAAGAGAAGGAGTTATTATTTAAACATGCACACTTACTAGACCTCATCGTTTCTCCTGAGGATGGGTTAGGTACCATCATCAATGAAATATTCGAAAAAGTTGTTCAACCTCACCTCATCAATCCTACCTTCATCACCAGCTATCCCACAGAAATCTCCCCCCTCGCGCGCAGAAATGAAACTACTCCACATGAGGTGGATCGATTCGAGCTCTTCATCAACGGTCAAGAGATCGCCAATGCCTTCTCTGAGTTAAATGACCCTATCGACCAGAAGGAGAGGCTTCTCACCCAACTCTCTCTTCGCACCTCAGAAGAAGAAATCGGTACACTAGACGAAGACTTTATTCAGGCGTTAGAATATGGTATGCCTCCCGCTGCAGGCGAAGGAATAGGGATTGACCGGTTGGTCATGGTGCTCACTAACGCTGCCTCCATCCGGGATGTGATACTGTTTCCCCTCTTAAAACCTGAAAGGTAAGCGATGAAGTGGAATATCCCCTACGAGCTGTTTATCGGCCTACGCTATCTGAGGGCAAAGCGTAAGCAGACGTTCATCTCTATTATCAGCTTTATTTCTATCGGTGGAGTTGCGATCGGTGTAATGGCCCTGATTATTGTGCTGGGGGTAATGACCGGTTTCAGCGAGGACTTGAGAAATAAAATTTTGGGTACTAAGTCTCATCTTCTCATCTCTCACTTCGGAGAGGGCATTACTAGCTACCAGGATATCGTTAAAGAAGTAACGGGCATCGAGGGCGTTGTCGCCGCTACCCCCACCATCTACAGTCAGGTAATGCTCACCTCGCCCTCAAACGCGCTGGGGGTAGTGCTCAAAGGGATAGAAGCTGACAGCGCTTCCCGCGTCACTAACCTCGCTTCCGATCTCAAAGAGGGAACACTCGCTGCACTCGCGCAGCCCTCTCCCTCTGGCCTCCCCGGGATCATCGTGGGAAAAGAGCTGGCAATGATCTTGGGTGTCTTTTCGGGTGATGAGGTTAAGGTGATCTCACCCTTTGGCACCATGACGCCAGGGGGTATGGTACCTCGCTCCAAAACCTTCGAGGTGGTGGGGATCTTTGACTCCGGGATGTATGAGTATGACTCATCGCTCGCCTATATCTCACTTGAAAACGCCCAGCAGTTCCTCAATAAACCCCAGAGTGCCACCGGGATAGAGGTAAAGGTGAACGCTATCTATCAGGTAAAACAGATCTCAAAAAAAATTGAAGTGCGGCTGGGAATGTCCTATCAGGTGAGAGACTGGATGGAGATGCACAAAAATCTCTACGCGGCACTAAAACTTGAAAAGATGGCTATGTTTATTATCCTCATTCTGATCATCCTCGTCGCCGCGTTCAACATTATAGGAACCCTCATTATGGTGGTACACGATAAACAAAAAGACATTGCTATCTTGAAGTCCATGGGTGCCCGTTCTCTGAGCATCATGAAGATATTTATTCTGGAAGGTCTCATCATTGGAGTGGTAGGAACCACCATCGGCATCGTGAGTGGCGTTGTGGCAGCAACGCTGCAGAACACCTACCACATTATAGGGCTACCCCCTGATATCTACTACATCTCCCACCTCCTCATAAAGATTACGCCGAGGGATTTGATTTTGGTAACTGTTTCTGCTATAAGTATTAGTCTTTTAGCAACCCTCTATCCTTCCTGGCAGGCATCAAGGCTGGATCCCGCGGAGGCGTTACGATATGAATAACCCTTTTCTACCTTATGAAGAGCTTTCGAGAGAAGATCTACCACTCATCACGGCGAAAGGTATTTCCAAAATCTACGGAGTGAATCACAAGAGGGTAGCGGCACTTGAAGGTGTCACCTTCGATATTTCCCAGGGTGAAGTGATAGCCATTGTGGGTGCTTCAGGCGCCGGCAAGAGTACCTTGCTCCATATTGTAGGCACCTTAGACCATCCCACCTCGGGGAAGGTACTGTATCGAGGTGTAGATGTGTTTTCCTTGAGCGAAATGCAGCTGGCAGCATTCAGAAACCATAAGATAGGGTTTGTGTTTCAATTTCACTACCTCTTGCCAGAATTCACAGCCCTAGAGAATACCATGATGCCCGCCCTCATCCGTGGTTATAAGAGGGAAGAGGCACTTGAAGAAGCAGAAAAAACCTTGGTTGACGTGGGACTCAAAGAAAGACTTTCCCATAAGCAAGGTGAACTCTCCGGAGGAGAGCAACAGAGGGTAGCCATTGCGCGTGCCCTGGTACTAAAGCCTGAACTCATCCTCGCCGATGAACCCACTGGTAACCTTGACTCCCTCACCGGGGAAGGCATCTTCAATCTCCTCCTCTCCCTCAATCAGCAACTTAACATCACCCTGCTGATCGTAACCCATAATGAGCGCATCGCACACAAAGCACCCCGGTGGATAACCTTATCTGACGGGCGGATCGCCTCATCATAGGAAACTTGGATACCACAAGGTAGCAGAACCATGATTAAGAGATCCCTAGTCCTTATACTATGCTGCGCGTACACAACCCCTGCGTGGGGGAAGGCGCCGCTTAAGGTCGCGGTATTTCCCTTCCAGGTGTACAGCAAGGAGAAGCTCGATTACTTAAGGGAAGGTATCTCTGACATGCTGCTCACCCGCATGGAGCAGGACAAAGAGATTCAAACTATCGATAAACCACTCCTCAAAGAGATGCTCTCCCAAAGGAAGGGGGAGGTAGATGAACGTGCGGCACGAGAGCTGGGGGCCGAACTGGGAGCCGATTTCGCAGTGGTGGGGAGCCTCACCAAAATCGGCAGTGGTGCGAGCCTCGATGCGGTGATTGTTGATACCCTAGGAGAAAAGGATAACCAACATGTGTTCGTTCAGTGTGACGCCATGGAGGCGGTCAATGCCAAGATTAACCTCCTCGCACGAAGACTCGATCTTAAAATTTTAGAAAAAGAACTGCTCGCTACCTTAGCGATCAAGGGGAATCGATATATTGAAGGCGATGCCATAAAACTTGTCCTCAAAAGCAAGGAGGGTGACCTCTACGCCCCCTCGCTCCTTAAGGAAGACCTCGAACGGGTGTACCAGATGGGCTACTTTAGTGATGTGCAGATTGACAGTGAAGACTCCACTGAGGGCAAGAATGTCACCTTCGTCGTCACTGAGCGACCCGTGGTCAGCCAGATAAAAATTCAGGGGAACAAACACCTCAAAACACCCGATCTCCAGAAGGCACTGGGTATCAAACTGGGGAGGGTGCTTGACCAAAACCAAGTGAAAAAAGATATCACCTCCATTCGAAAGCTCTATCTGGATAAAGGCTATCTCGATGCGAGCATCGATTATAAGCTCACTCCCTCGCGCCAAAGTGAGACCTCAGTGGATTTTTACATTAGAGAAAATGAGATTTCCAAAATTAAAAAGATCTCCTTCACCGGGAATAACCACTTAAAGGGAAAATACTTAAAGAGGGTGATGGACACCAGGGAGAAAAACCTCCTCTCTTTCATCACCAGTGCGGGCATATTCAAGGAGGAAACCTTTCAAAAGGATCTTGAAAAGCTCACCGCCTTCTACTACACCGAGGGGTACATCAGGGCAAAGGTTGGTGCCCCCACCCTCACCCATGAGGGGAAAAAGCTCTTCATCACCATTCCCATCGAAGAGGGCGTACAATACCAGGTAGGCAAGGTTGATATTTCCGGAGAACTTCTTGCTCCCCGAGAGAGTCTCGCCAAAGACCTGAAAACAGTTGAGGGAAAGGTATTCAGCAGCAGCTTTCTCAATAAAGACATGGTGAATTTAAGCGAAGTGTATTCTGACCAGGGGTACGCCAACGTTGACATCACCCCCCTGACCACGGTCAACGATGAACAGAAGACCGTGGATGTAAACTTTGAAATTGCCAAGGGAGAAAAGATCTATTTTGAAAACATCACTATCACCGGTAATACCCGAACGCGGGATAAAGTAATCCGCCGTGAACTCAAGGTAGCTGAAGGCGAACTCTACAGCAGTAGTAAGATCAAGAGGAGTCGCCAGGAACTGGAAAACCTAGGTTTTTTCAAGAAGGTCAATGTGACCACCACCAAGGGAGGTGCTCCCCAGCGGGTAAACCTAAACGTCGAGGTAGAAGAAAAGCCTACGGGCTCCTTAAGCTTTGGGGCAGGCTATAGCTCGGTAGATAATTTGGTGGGATTGATCCAACTCTCTCAGGACAATTTCTTAGGAAAGGGGCAACGCTTAGATCTGCGCGCTCAAGTGGGTGGCTCCAATCGTTTCATGTTCTCTTTTACCGAACCCTGGCTCCTCGATACTCGCTGGAAGGGAGGCGTTGACCTCTACAATATGGAGAGGTTCTATGAGGACTTTGACAGTGAAAGCTTAGGAGGTGGTTTCAACATAGGGCACCCCTTCGGAGAGTTCGTTAAACTCGATGTCGGCTATGAGTATGAAGAGGTGGATATCTCTGATGTCGATGAAGATGCTGCCCTTGAAATCCTCAAACAGGAAGGAACCTCAACCACTGGCGCCGTTGTCGCGGGGATTACCCGCTCCACCCTGGATAACCGTTTCGCCCCTCGCACGGGAACAGTCTCTCTCTTGTCCGCCAAATTTGCCGGACTGGCGGGAGACAATCGTTTCACCAGCTTTATAGGCAGTGCCAGTAAATTCTTTCCCCTCCCCTGGGACACCGCCTTTATGATTCGTGGAACGATAGGCTACTCTGCGGGATACGCAGGCGAGGAGGTACCTATCCATGAGAAATTTTTTCTTGGTGGCCTCGACAGCATGAGAGGTTTTGAAGAGCGAAACTTAGGTCCCAAGGTGCGCAGGGGAGATGAGCGCCCCTTCATTGATGATCCTGACGAGGAAGATGTGATCGGGGGTGAGAAGGAGCTCTTTTTCAACTTTGAATACGTCTTCCCCCTTTTGCAGGAATCGGGGATACGAGGCGTGGTCTTTCTCGACTTGGGGAATGCCTACCGAAAGAACGAAGGGTGGCTTGAGGATGTGAGAAAGAGTGCGGGGTTTGGCATTCGCTGGCAATCACCCTTTGGTCCCCTCCGCGTTGAGTGGGGGTTAAATTTAAGCCCCCGAGACGATGAGAAGTCAAGTCAGTTCCACTTCAGTATGGGTTCTCTCTTCTAACCAGTGTTACATGTTCACTAGATGAAGGAGGTACAAAGTAATATGAGAAACGCTATGGTAGCTATAGGATTTATTTTACTGCTTATGCTGAGCGGGATGGCATGGGGAGTGGAGTACAAGCTCGCCTTTGTAGACCTGCAGAAGGCGCTCAACCTCTGCAAGGCAGGGCAAGATGCGAAAGAGGAGTTTACCAAAAAGGTAGGCAAGGTAGAAGAGAAACTCTCCGTCCAGCAGGAGGAATTAAAACGACTTAAAGATGCCTTAGATAAACAGACGAGCATGCTCAGCGAAGAGGCACGCAAGCAGAAAGAGTGGGATTACCAGACAAAGCTTCGTGATTTTAAAAGACTCTACCAGGATGCCCAAGATGAACTCAAGGTACAGGATGGTGAGTTTACCCAGGGGATACTGGAGGGACTGGTGAGTGTGGCGCATGACTACGGCAAGGAAAAGGGGTTCACCTTTGTCTTTGAAAAGAGTGAGAGCGCACTCCTTTTCGCCGACGAGGCGCTGGACATCACCGAAGAGATAATCAAGCTCTACGATCAACAGTACCTCCAAAAGCAAACACCGGTTAAAAAGTAAACAGCCTAAAAGAGTATGGAAAAAACGCTACAAGAACTTGCTGCTCTTATCGGAGCAGAGGTAGTAGGAGATGCGCGCACTCGCATCTCTGGCATCTCAAGCTTAGATGAAGCAGGTGAAGGGGATATTACCTTTATTGCTCAGAATCGATACCTCACCAAAGCAAAGAGTACCAGGGCCTCTGCCATTATTGTTGCAGAGAAACACCCTGAGCTGAATACGCCTCTCCTGGTAACTCAAAACCCCTACCTCGCCTACGCCAAAGTAGCAACCCTCTTTTTTCAGCGTTCCCGCCCCGCCGTGGGTATCGATACAACCGCCCTCATAGGAGAGGGCACACGGGTAGGAGAAGAGATATCTATTGGCCCTTTTGTGGTCATCGGGAGAAATGTCACCATTGCTGATCGGGTGGTCATCTACCCCCACTGTGTTATTGGAGATGAAACCACCATTGACCAGGAAACCACCCTTTACTCCCACGTCTCCATCCGAGAGCGCTGTTGCATCGGGAAGAAGGTTATTATTCACTCCGGTACGGTGATCGGCAGCGATGGATTTGGCTTTGCCCCTGATGGCAATCGCTACCATAAAATCCCCCAGGTGGGTATCGTTCAGATTGATGATGAGGTCGAAATTGGCGCCAACAATACCATCGACCGGGCTGCCTTTGGGAAAACCTGGCTTAAGAGGGGAGTGAAGACAGATAACTTAGTCCACATCGCCCACAATGTGGTCGTAGGAGAAGACACCTTGCTCATCGCTCAGGTGGGCATCTCTGGCAGTACCACCATTGGGAAGCATGTAATCCTCACCGGTCAGGTGGGGGTAGTGGGACACCTCGAAATAGGAGACAACACCATTGTGGGACCCCAGACCGGGATAAGCGGTAGTGTCCCTGCCAACAGCATGGTCTCAGGATACCCTCACATGCCCCATCGGGAATGGCTCAAAGCCTCCCGCTGCTACCCGCTGCTCCCTGAGATGAGAAAGGCCATCAGTGCGCTCGAGAGAAAGGTTAAGGCACTAGAAGAAACACTTCAACAGCTCACCGGAGATAACAAATGAAAGATATAAAAGAGATTATGGATCTGCTCCCCCATCGCTATCCTTTTCTCTTAGTCGATAAGGTAGTAGAGATGGAAGAGGGGAAAAGAATTGTGAGTATTAAAAACGTGAGTATCAATGAACCGTTCTTCCAGGGCCACTTCCCCGGCTCCCCCATTATGCCCGGGGTACTCTTGATTGAGGCAATGGCACAGACCTGGGGTATCCTAGCGCTCAGTTCAGAACGAGACAAGGCAGGCTCTACTAACGTCCTCTTCCTGGGAATTGATAAGGCGAGGTTTCGCAAGCCCGTCTATCCCGGAGACCAGGTACGGTTTGAGCTGGAGGCACTGCACTTTAAAAGACCGATCTGGAAATTTAGAGGAAAGGCCTTTGTTGAGAGCTCACTGGTTGCTGAAGCTGAACTCATGGCAACCATTTCTAAAAAATAACGTTACGCGCTCCCGATAAGAAAGAAAAGGAACTATAGATGATCCATACTACCGCCATTATTGATCCCCGCACTGAACTTGATGCAAGTGTAGAGGTCGGGCCCTACTGTATCATAGGCCCCAAGGTTACCATCGGGAAAGGTACCACGCTTGGTCCCCACGTGGTAATTGAGGGGTGGACTCAGATCGGGGAGCACTGCACCATCTTTCAATTTGCCTCGATAGGGGCAATCCCCCAAGACCTCAAGTACCGGGGAGAAGACACCTGGGTTATCATTGGCAACCATAACACCATACGAGAATCGGTCACCATCAATCGGGGAACTGCGCACGCGGGTAAAACGGTGATCGGTGACCATACCCTCTTGATGGCCTACAGTCACGTCGCCCATGATTGTAGCATTGGCAATCACGTGATCCTAGCCAATGTCGCTACCCTTGCGGGACACATCGAAATCGAAGACTACGCTATCGTAGGAGGACTGGTGGGCGTCCACCAATTTGTGAGACTGGGTCGCTTCTGCATTATCGGTGGAGGCTCAGGGGTAAATCAAGATATTCCTCCCTACCTGATGGCAAATGGGCAGAGGGCTAAGCTCTTTGGGTTGAACCTGGTGGGGTTAAAGAGACATAATTTCTCTGATGAGGCAATCAGTAACCTCAAGAAAGCCTATCGGATCATCTTCAGATCTAATCTCACCCTGCAGAAGGCATTTGACCAGATAGAGGCAGAGATCCAGAACTCACCTGAAGTAGACCATCTCGTTACCTTCATCAAAAACTCTGAGAGGGGTGTCACCCGGTAGATGGAAACAGTAAAAGTTGCAGTGATAGGGAGCGGTTACTTAGGAAAATTCCACGCGGAGAAGTACGCCCATCATCCGGATGCTGAGCTGATTGCAGTGGTAGATACCAACTACTCGAGAGCCCAGGAAGTCGCTCATAAGACCAACGCTCAAGCCTTCACTACCTACCAGGAGTTATATAATCAGGTACAGGCGGTAAGCATTGTAGTCCCCACCCCCCTCCACTACCCTATCGCTCAAGATTTCCTCACCCATGGTATTCACGTGTTACTTGAAAAACCCATGACCACTTCCTTGGAGGAAGCCCAGGCATTAATTGCACTCGCCCGTAAGAAAAATCTCATCTTACAGATTGGTCACCTTGAGCGCTTTAATCCTGCCTTCCGTGCGGTTGAGGGGATAGTGAAGAACCCCCTTTTCATTGAATCTCACCGCCTCAATTCCTTTCAAGAGAGGGGCACCGAGATAGATGTCATCTTAGACATTATGATTCACGACCTTGATCTCATCCTCACGCTGGTGAACGATGAGATCAAAGACATTCACTCGGTGGGAATCCCGGTCATTTCTGCCATGATCGATATTGCTAATGCCCGATTGGAATTTAAAAATGGCTGCGTGGTCAATATTACCGCCAGCCGCATCTCAGATAAGGGTATGAGAAAAATTAGAATCTTTCAACCGGATGCCTACCTCTCCATTGACTTTGCTACGCAAGAAGCTTCAGTCTATAGAAAAATTGAAGAGCCGGGGAAGATCCCCTACATTGCAAGTGAAAAATTAGTGACCGAACCCAAGGACACCCTCGCGGAAGAAATCAACTCCTTCCTCACTTCAGTGAAACACCACTCTCCACCTCTTGTGTCTGGTGAAGCGGCCGCACGAGCACTTAAGGTAGCCTTGGAGATCGTCAACCAATTAAGGATCGATACCGAGAGAATCGTTGCATCACACTAAGGAAAAAAAAATTCTCATTGCCGCCGGTGAAGCCTCAGGAGACCTTCACGCATCGTACCTGGTAAAAGCGATGCGAACAGGTGAACCCAGTTTACAGTTTTATGGGATGGGGGGTGAGAAGCTACGAGGGGCTGGAGTTCATATCATATTTGATATCTCTGAGCTCTCAGTGATGGGCATTACCGAGGTGATAAGTCACTTGGGACACCTCTATCGTGTGTATAGCCGACTCAAAAAATCTTTAGAGAGTGAACGTCCCGATCTGGTTATCTTAATTGATTACCCAGATTTCAACCTTCGCCTCGCGAGAGCGGCGAAAACATGCAACATTCCTGTACTCTACTACATTAGCCCCCAGGTGTGGGCGTGGAGAACAAGCCGGATTAAGCAGATTAGCAAGTTAGTAGACAAGATGATTGTGCTCTTCCCCTTTGAACTCCCACTTTATGAACGGGAGGGGGTTGAGGTGAGCTTCGTGGGACATCCTTTGCTAGATATCGTGAAGGTGAGCTCCTCTAAAGAAGAAAACCTGAAACGGTTTGGTCTCGATGAACAAAAAACTACCATCGGTCTTCTGCCGGGAAGCAGGTTAAGTGAGGTAAAGAAGATACTTCCACCCATGCTTGAAGCTGCACACAAGCTGGATAAATGTTTCAATAACCTTCAATTCATTCTCCCCGTGGCACCGGGGCTTAAAAAAGAGGAGGTAGTAAAAATCACTGAGCGCACTGCCGTTCCTATAACAGTGGTGGATAACAGTATCTATGAGGTTATTGATTGCTCCCATCTGGTGATGGTTGCCTCAGGCACTGCCACCCTGGAGACCGCGCTCCTCTCAACCCCTATGGTGATCATCTATAAAATGTCCCCGGTAAGCTACCTCATTGGGAAAATACTGGTAAAGGTCCCCTGTGTCGGCATGGCCAATATCATCGCGGGTAAAAAGGTGGTGCCTGAACTCATCCAGGGTGAGGCGACAGCCGAAAATATCGCCTCTCACGTCACCCGTATGCTTGAGGACACCCGTTACCACCAGCAGATGAGAGAAGAGCTCAGCTCTCTCAGAAAAAAATTGGGTGAACCGGGAGCCTCAATGCGGGCAGCTCAGATTGCCCTGGGAATGCTCTCTAACTAAAGGAATAGATTCGTAAACACATAATGAAGGAGCACTGCATCTCATGACCAGCGTTTCCAATGAGGATACCTTACAGTTGTACCAGCGTTTGCTACCGTATGTGAAACCCTACTGGCCCCGAATGGGTATTGCCATCATCTGTGCCATTTTACTCGCCGCCGCTAACAGCTCTATTGCCTATATCGTCAAAAGAACCATAGATGATATCTTTACTGAAAAGAACATCACCATGCTTACCTTAATCCCTTTGGCAATTATTGCACTCTACTTTTTAAAAGGGTTATTCGACTATGGACAAGAGTATTTTATGGGCTACGTAGGTATCAAAGTGGTTACCGATATTCGTGATAAAATTTACCAGCACCTCCAGACACTCTCCCTTGCCTTCTTTACTAAAAATCCCACCGGGGTGCTCATGTCTCGTATCGCCAATGATACTACCCTTCTCCAATCTACCGTTTCTGAGAGCATCACTACCCTCTTGAGGGATGTATTCACTATGGCGGGGCTGACCGGGTACACCTTCTGGGTAAACTGGAAACTCGCCCTTGCCTCCTATTTCATCATTATCTGGGCTATCATTCCTATACGGGTTTTTGGCAAAAAAAGCAGGAAGTTCAGCACCAAGACTCAGGTAAAGATGGCAGACATTGCTAAATTCCTTCACGAAACGATTACCGGTATTCGCATCGTGAAAGCCTTTAACATGGAGGAGTATGAGAACCGAAGGTTTTCTCAAGAAAACTTCCGCTTCTTTAAAATCAGGGTAAGGCGACAACGTATTCGGGCGCTCGCCTCTCCTACCATGGAAATGGTGGGAGGACTCGCCACTGCCGGTATCCTTTATTTTGGCGGATATCAGGTGGTTAAAGGATACCTCTCTCCTGGGGATTTCTTCTCCTTCGTGGCAGCCTTTGCTATGATGTATAAACCAGTGCGAGAGCTCAACAAGCTCAATCAGTCGATTCAGGAGGGAATGGCGGCAGCGGTGAGAACCTTTGAGATTTTAGATTTTAAAGCAGAGGTGATAGATAAACCTGGGGCGAGGACACTTCCCAGAATCAAAGACCATATTGAATTCAGAAAGGTGTCCTTTCAGTATGATGAAGAACCTGTCTTAAAAAATATTAACTTACAAATAAAGGTGGGGGAGATTGTTGCTATCGCGGGCATCAGTGGTGTGGGAAAGTCTACCTTAGTAAACCTTATACCGCGCTTCTATGACGTGACTTCGGGTACCATCCTCATCGACGGCATCGATATCAGAGACGTCACCCTTCACTCTCTTCGAGAACAGATTGGAATCGTCACCCAGGAAATCATCCTCTTTAACAATACCATTAAGAACAACATCTCTTATGGCAGTCTAGGCAAACCAGAGCAGGAAATTATCGCCGCGGCCAGGGCAGCCAATGCCCATGAGTTCATCATGGATAATGCTCTAGGGTATAACGCGATCATCGGAGAGCGCGGGGTTAAGCTCTCAGGGGGCCAGCAACAGAGGATCGCCATTGCGCGAGCACTCCTTAAGAACCCTCCTATCCTTATCCTGGATGAAGCGACCTCTTCCCTTGACAGTAAATCAGAGGGAGAGGTGCAACTTGCCCTGGAAAAGCTTATGGAGGGACGTACTACCTTTATTATCGCCCACCGGCTCTCCACCATTAAGAAGGCACATCGCATCATCGTGCTCTCTGGTGGTGAGATGGTTGAAGAAGGCTCCCATAGCGAACTCATGGCACGCAAGGGAGAATACTACAAATTCTATACCCTGCAATTTCAGGCAATGGAAGATATCCCTCATTCAGATTTCATCTCCACCTCAGGAACAGCCTAGGAGCCTGTCGGAATACCCACTTGTAAGGAGGCTGTTGAAAAATGTTCAGATGCAAGGCGCACGAAATCCTGAGGAATGAGGCGTGCTTATGCAGTACTCTGCAATGACGAAGGATGAGTGCAACACAGCAGATGGACGTTTTCCGACAGCCTCCTAGTCACAACAGAAAATAGCTACCACACTCCGCTCATGTGCATTGATTGTTCACCAGAGTTCATCTGAAATATGATAGTTGATAGTTGATAGTTGGAATTTAATTATGTACCTCATCTATAACATACTCCTTATACTTGTCTCTCTCCTCCTAACACCCCTCATCCTCTGCGCACTTTCAAAAGAGAAATATAGAAGGGGACTTACTCAGAAACTGGGGTTCATACCTCCCTCCATACTCCTAAAACTCTCCGGTGAAAGACCGGTGTGGGTGCACGCCGTATCGGTAGGAGAGGTCATGGTTGCTCTCCCCCTCATCCAGGAAATTAAGAGGCGATACCCTTACCAGAAGGTGCTGCTCTCCACGGTTACCGTCACCGGAAACTATACCGCTACTCTTAAAACAAGAGAAGTTGATGCGGTAATCTATTTTACCTTCGACTACCCCTTCATCGTAAAGAGGGTTATAAAAAAAATACAGCCTAAACTTTTCATCACCCTTGAAACCGAAATCTGGCCCAACTTTTTAAGGGAGCTTCAACGCAACGGCATCCCCTCCATAGTAATCAGCGGGAGGATTTCAAATAATTCCTATCACAAATATCGGTGGAGCCGTTTCTTCTTTAGCAGAGTGCTAAAAAACATTAACGCCTTTTGCATGCAAACAGAAGTAGATAGCAGAAGAATCATTGACATCGGAGCTCCCTCTGACCGAGTCATCACCATTGGCAATCTTAAGTTTGACCAAGAGGTAAGCCTCTTGAGCACGCAAGAAAAGGTAGCCCTCTATAAGCTGCTTAAGCTCAAGGAAAATCAAAAAATCTTTATCGCGGGAAGCACCCACAGAGGGGAGGAGGAAACGGTCGTTGAAGTCTTTAAACATCTTAAAAAGAGCTACCAGGACCTGCTCCTCATCCTCGCTCCCCGACATCCTGAACGATTTAGTGAAGTTGCCCACCTTCTCTCCCGTCACCATCTGTCGAGTATCAAACGAACGGAAATCGGAGCGGGCAATAGCAACAATCGCTACGACGTTATCCTGCTTGATACTATTGGAGAGCTCTCTAAACTCTACAGCATCGGCACCATCATCTTTGTGGGAGGAAGCCTCGTTCCCATCGGGGGACATAACGTATTGGAACCCGTCGCCTACCGAAAACCGGTACTCTTTGGCCCCCACATGGAAAACTTCTCAGAGATCGCCAGGAGTTTAAGGGAAAGCGGTGGTGGTCTCCAAGTAGAAAGCCAAGAAGAGTTTCTTTCTCACGCAGAGGTGTTACTTAAAAATGACGACGTACGGGAAAAGTTAGGAGAACAGGCGTTCAAAGTAATAGCCAACAATCAGGGTGCTATTAAGAAAGCGATGGAGGTAATCGAAAGGCTTAAACCTTCAGAGTAGAAACGATGGATATCAGAACCTGGTATGAGCGCACAATCTATTCCTCCCCGTCTGAGATGAGTTTTGCTACCAGGATTTTTCTCTCCCCCTTTTATTTCATCTCTCTTATCTACCGTGTTTTCATCACGCTTAGACTCTCTCTCTACCGCATAGGAATGTTACCCTCACACCATCTCCCCTGCAAGGTAATCAGCGTGGGAAACATCACCGTGGGGGGAACGGGTAAGACACCGACGGTGATGTTTCTCGCTCACCTCTTGAAGGATCAGGGCAAGAAGGTAGCGGTGCTCAGTCGGGGATATAAGGGAAAACGTTCAAAGGAGATGGGGGTGGTATCAGATGGAAAAGAGGTATTTCTTGAGGTCCCGGATGCCGGTGATGAACCCTTCCTCCTCTCCCGCTCACTCCCCGGTGTACCGGTGATCATCGGTAAAAACAGGGTGCGCACCGGTCGCTATGCCCTTGAGCATTTCTCGCCTGAGGTAATGCTACTCGATGATGGATTTCAATACCTAAAACTTAAGCGAGACCTTGATATTCTTCTCATCGATCTCACCTCTGAATTTGGTAACGGTTACCTTCTCCCCAGGGGTGTGTTGAGAGAACCGCTCTCTTCTCTGAGCCGCGCCCATCTCTTCCTCCTCACTAAGAAAATGGAAACAAAAGACACCGAGGTGCTCATACGCACGATTAGATGGTATAAACCAGATGCAGAAGTTTTTTTTGCCCACTATGAAGTAACCCGCATCTTTACCTTACAAAAGGAAGAGGAAATTGATCCCGACTCTCTCAGAGGCAAAAAGGTAGTGGCACTCTCAGGGGTCGCTAACTCCTCCTACTTCAGCTACCTCCTGCGAGAGCTTGGTATGGCAGTAGTGGGGGAGTTAAGACTACCTGACCACCACCACTATACCCTTAAGGATGCCACCACCTTGAGTCATTATCTCACTCATACTGACTTCATCATTACCACCGCAAAAGATTGGGTAAAGATGGGTGACCAGGCTTTTAAAAAATTACCTATACTTGTAGTTGAAATTGTGCTAAAGATACGCGACGAATCGTTGTTTAGAAACACACTTTTTAAGCATCTCTCATAGTGTGTACGTAATGGATGACCGGACTCGGCTACTACAACTGCTCAAGGAAAAATCTTATGAAAAAAGAAAGGTGATCCTCTCCTCAGGGAAAGAGAGCACGTTCTATTTCGATGGTAAACAAACTACGCTCAATCCCGAAGGCTCCTATCTCACGGGGAAACTATTCCACCAGAGCATAAAACGCTCCCCCATTTCTGTAGAAGCAGTGGGTGGGATGACCTTGGGTGCTGATCCCATCGTCACCAGTATCGCCATCGTAAGCTTCTTAGAGGGAATCCCTCTTCCTGCCTTTATCATTAGAAAAGAACCCAAAAAACACGGAACGGGGAGGTGGATCGAGGGAATGGCTAACCTCCCCGCTCACGCGAAGGTTGCTATTGTAGAAGATGTGGTTACCACCGGCACCACCACCCTCAACGCCATCTCCAGGGCTGAAGAAGAAGGACTCACGGTAGTACAGGTTCTCACCCTGATTGATCGGGAAGAGGGAGGGCAGGAATTTCTTTCTGAAAAGGGGTATATACTTGAGTCGATATTCTCTCTCTCCGACTTCCAAGCATGAGCATCCACTCCCACACCTCTTACACTAGCTTCCCTCTCCTTACTTCATATAAGTAGGTACGTGATGCAAAAATATACACTCACCACACCCACCTCTCCACAGCAATTCACCGTCAACTACCATCAGGAGCTCAACCCCGAGCAACTTGAGGTGGTGATGAGTGGAAACGGTCCTATCTTGGTCATCGCGGGCGCAGGGAGCGGTAAAACCAGAACCATTACCTACCGTGTGGCCCGACTCATAGAATCTGGTGTGCATCCCTCACAGGTACTGCTGGTAACCTTCACCAACAAAGCAGCAAAAGAAATGCTCCATCGGGTAGAGCTACTGATTAAGATAAATATTAAAAAGTTGTGGGGAGGTACCTTTCATCACATCGCTAATCGTATTTTACGACATCACGCACCGGTGTTAGGCTACGACCATACTTTTACCATCTTAGACCAGCAGGACTCAAAGGAGCTCATCACCAGTTGCATCGCTGATCTTGGCTTTAAAACGAAGGAGAGACGATTCCCTCAGGGGGAGGTGGTGCGGGACATGATCAGCCTCTCCATCAACACCCAGCGCGCTCTTGACGGTATCATTGCTGATCGCTACCCCTTCTTCTATGAGCTCACCGACGAAGTCATCAAGGTAGCCCTCCACTATCAGAAGCGGAAGAAAAAAGGTGCCATGATGGATTTTGATGATCTCCTGCTCAACTGGCTCACCCTGCTCAGCGAGCACCCCTCGGTGCAGGAATACTACTCTCAGCAATTCCAGCACATCCTGGTCGATGAGTACCAAGACACCAACTACCTCCAAGCCGCCATCATTGACCTCCTTGCTCACCACCACCACAACCTGATGGTAGTGGGAGATGATGCTCAGAGCATCTATAGCTTCAGGGGGGCAAACTTTGCCAATATCATAGAGTTCCCCACGCGCTACCCCGAGGTGCGCACCTATAAGCTCGAAACTAACTACCGCAGCGTCCCGGAAATACTGGATCTTGCCAATGCCAGCATTATCAATAATCAACATCAGTTCCAAAAAAATCTCAGCTCAATTCGTGAGAGCGGTGTACAGCCAATCCTGGTTCCCTTCAATGATGTGATGCAGCAGGCAAGCTTCGTTGCCCAGCGCGTCCTGGAGCTGCGAGACGAGGGAAGATCACTCAACGAAATGGCGGTGCTCTATCGCGCCCACTACCACTGCATGGAACTGCAGATGGAGTTAACCCGCCGAGGTATCCCCTTTGAGGTGAGATCAGGGTTAAAATTTTTCGAACAAGCCCATATCAAAGATATCACCAGCTACCTGAAAGTCATGGTGAATCCCTTTGATGAGCTTGCCTGGAAGAGGATCACCAAGCTGCTACCCAAAATCGGAAATGCCACCGCTCACAAAATCTGGACTGCCCTCTCCTCCTCGCCCTCCCCTGTAAAAACCATGGGTTCAAAAGAGGTCGGCACACTCGTTCCTACCCCCGCCAAAGCCAACTGGAAAAAACTCACTACGCTCTTACATCACTTAAGTACCCCTGAGATTCTCAAGGTACCTGCAGAAATGATTCGCACCGTACTCACCGAAGAGTATGAAGTACACCTCAAGAGCACCTACCCTGACTATGAATCGCGCCTGGAAGACGTCAATCAACTCATGCACTTCTCGGAGCAGTACGCTTCTACCGAGGACTTTTTAAGTGAGCTCGCGCTCTTGAGCACTGTCGCTGCAGAGGGGGTAGAGGGGGGTGGATACGAAGACGAGCGGGTGAGATTATCTACTATTCACCAGGCCAAGGGATTAGAGTGGGATATTGTATTTATTATATGGTTGGTGGAAGGACGATTCCCTTCCATGAAGAGCTTAACTAACGCGGCGAACGAAGAAGAAGAGCGCAGATTATTCTACGTGGCGGTTACCAGGGCTCGAGATGAGCTCTACTTGGGGCACCCCCTGTGGGATTATAGCAGCTACAAATCTTCTACCCTCTTGAGGCCCTCCCGCTTTATTCAGGAAATACCCACTACCACCTACACCAAGTGGATGATAGAAGAGGAGTGGTAGCGTGTCAGTTACTCACTGAAGTTCTCTTTTCTCTCCCCCTGGGGGATTTTCACCGTAAAAGTACTTCCCTTGCCCTCTTCACTTTCAACCTCAATGACGCCACCAAAGCCTTTCACAATTTTAAGGCTCAAGGGAAGTCCCAATCCCGTACCCTTGGACTTTGGCTTAGTGGTAAAAAAGGGATCGAAGATCTCGCTGATACTCTCTGAAGCAATACCCACCCCGGTATCCTGAAAGCAAATGCTAAGATACGCTCCCTCACTGATAGTGGTAATACTGAGGGTACCTCCCTCTGGCATGGCATCAAATGCGTTATTAATGAGATTGATAAATACCTGCTTCATCTGAAAGGCATCAACTACCACCGGCGGCGATGCTCCCCCATAGCGTTCAACAATGGCCACTTTCTGTGATTTCGCTCGGTGGCTAACTAAAAGCAAGGTTTCCTTAAGGAGTTCCTTAAGATCAATTGCGTGAAGGTGTAAGTCTCCCGGGTAGAGAAAATTTAAGAGGCCCTTTATAATATTGCGGGCGCGGAGCGCCTCACCTTGGATAATAGTGAGATCACTCTTTCGAGGGTCATTATCATCCATGCTGTTTAATAAAAGAGACACATACCCCAGCACACTGGTGAGGGGAGTATTAATCTCGTGGGTGATATTAGCTGCTAATTCACCCAGTGCAGTTAATTTTGCGGCTTGAAAGAGCTGGGCCTGTGTCTTGTTGAGCTCGCGGTTAATCTTGGTGAGCTCCTCAATTTTTTGAAAGAGGTCGGTGACATCCTGAACGATGAACAACAGTCCCTCGGTGTAACCACTTTCAATAAGATTAGTAATAACTATTCTCAGCACCTTATCATTGTACCGTAAGGTCACCTTCTCACTACCGTAGTCTTTAGCCCTCAACAACCTACCCAAAATCTCTCGTACCTCTCTATGTCCACTAAAGAGGGCATCGATTGAGCAGCCTACCAGTTTCCTCTCCGGTGTTTCAAAAATCATTGCCCCCGCAGGATTGATACGCACTATGGTAAAGTCAGCATCAACTTCAATAACCCCCTCTCCCATAGTAGTAAACATTGCCTCATAGTGCCTCTGATACTGAAGAAAATCTTTAGTCACCGCTCGGGGAAAGAGCGCATCAATACCGAGCACCGGAGCTTTCGTGTCGGAGATCGTAACCCCTCCCTCCAGCTGCCTCAACACGGTAAGAATATCTTTCCTCATGCTCGCCATGGGTCCCTTGGCAATGTAGAAGTCAGCACCGATATCATCAAGGTGGGTGATATTTTCAGCAATGGTACCCGAAAGGATCACTATGGGGATATGAGAAGAACGCTGGTCTTCTTTAATATAGCGACACACCCTCGCACCGTCTACCTTAGGAATCATCAGGTCCAAAAAAACGCAATGGCACGGTTGTTGTTTAACGATTCCCAGCACATCTATACCACTATAGGCTTTCACTATCTGATAACCCTCTTCCACCATAATCTGACCTATCGAGTCTATGAAAGAGGGGCTGCTATCAGCAATGAGAACATTTTTTGAATGCATGGGTATAGCCTTTGCGAATCAGTAATGCGTAAATCGTGAATGGTTATCCTTAAGCTGGCAAGATTGCCAGCTTGCAAGCCTGCAAGCTACCTAACTCGTAACCTGCAACTCTGAATCCATTACTCCACTTGAACCCCCAATTCCTTAATGAATTCCCTTTGGTGAACTTTCTGTCTGAACTTCTTTACTGTCTCCCTTAATGAAGGACTACCCTTCTCCTCAAGCTCACTACAAAGTAACTCAATCGCTCCCTCTAGTCTGGAAAGAACTACCACTCTCTCACCCTCTAACAGAAGGGTTATAAGAGGAATCACCTGCTGGAATACTCTCTCCACCTTTATTCTCACACCTTCATCAACCACCATCAGCAGTGAAACTTCTGCGGCGTGGGTATAGTAGAGATCGCTATACCTTTTTCCGAACTCGGTTCGATGCAAAACCTTGTCTCTAAATTCTCTCAGCAGCTGAAGGTTAAAAGCTTCATTCTCTAAACTAATGACTGCAGGACACGGCAGGAGGATAAAGGGAACTTCAGCCGTTTGGGCCTGGGAAACCTCAACCATGGCAGAGGAAGGAAAAGATACATACTCATCCTTTGAGAGCGCAATCTTATGCATGCCCACATCCACCGGAGAGATAAGGGAGGGGGTGGTATATCCGGTGTCCACATCATCGAGGAAAATGGCAGCACTGCCCACGTTGTCATAGACATAGAGTGAAGCGAAAGTCATTTCAGGTCCACTATAAGATCCCACCAGGGGCAACCTCACCAGATCATGATATCCATCATCAAAAGAGAAATAGAACTCATGGCTTCCCACGTTAAGCAGTTTTGGCCCATACCGATAGGTTCCACTGCCGGCCTCACCAGTGTAGAGACTCATCGCGTAGGGAACATCATCAATATACACATACTTAGTGCCTGGACCATCCCCATCCACATCATAGTACTCCACATAGTAGTAGAAGTCCGTGACACTGCTTCCCTCTTCAGGGGTAACACTTCCTTGAGAAAGCTGGGGTACATCATTGACGGTGGGCCCTTGCAGGTAGCCAGAAACAGGAAACCTTATTACTTCCCCTGCCCCATCGAGCGCAGTAAAATAATAGGTATGAGAACCTGATGCTAAGCTTTGGGGAGAAGAGGTATAGGTACCTTGGTAGGCGTGACCACTTTCAAGCGTCATACTCACCGGTTCATCATCTATATACACACCAATGGTCTGAGGATCGTCCTCATCCTGATCATAGTAATCAACACTATAGGAAAACTGGGTTGCGGAATTACCTGTCTCGGGTTCCACCTTCCCATCTGAAAGCTGAGGGGTATCATTAACGGTAGGACCTACCATGATCCCTACGTCGGGCAACCTTGTAGAACCTCCATCACCATCGCTGGTAATAAAATAGTAGGTATGAGTCCCCGAAGTTAAGCGGTGGGGTCCTGACATATAGGTCCCTTGGTAAGCATCACCACTGTCAAGCGTCATACTGTTTGACTCACTATCTATATACACGCTGATGGTCTCAGGCGCATCCTCATTTTGATCGTAATAGTCCACACTGTAGTAAAACGGGGTTGAAGAATCGCCACTCTCAGGAACTACTATCCCGTTCGACAACTGTGGAGCATCATTCACCGTGGGACCATCTATACTGCCCGAGGCGGGAAATCTGGTTGAACCCCCGTCTCCATCGCTCGCAATAAAATAGAACATGTGGGTCCCAGAAGCGTGGGTATGGGCGGAAGACTTATAGGCACCCTGATGGGCTTGACCACTGTCGAGCACCATACTTACTGAAACATCATCTATATAGACGCTAATAGTTGCAGGGTCATCCCCGTCCTGATCATAGTAGTCCACAGTGTAGTAAAACGGAGTTGAAGAGCTTCCCGATTCAGGTGTTACCTCGCCATTTGATAATTGAGGGTCATGGTTATTAACGCTCACCGATAGGTCGCGACCATAAATAATGATGGTGGTAGATAGGTCTTCATTTCCATAGTCATCGATAGAGTATCCATTCAAAAACTCCCCACCGTGTATCTCTTGAGCAGGGGAAAGAAAGGTAAAACTGCAAAGAGCTATAGTTATAATAATTATATAGTGTATTTTATGTATTCCCCACATCATCTTATGCCCTAAACTCATAACCTTCTCATTTAGGATTTTTTCTCTATGGACTACCGACCGTCGACTGTGGACTAATACAACTCTCCAATTCCCAAATCCCTCAATTCCCAATTTTACTATTAGTGTATATCGGATATTTTTCAACTTTCCTTAAATTAAAACAGATTCCTTTTTTATAAGGTTAAAATCGTGTTAAACATCTTGACTGAATTATAGTTCTGTGCCATTTTAGCCGCTAAGAATACCATCAAGAGGGGACTAGCCATGACGGTTCGTAAGGATGGGGTAACTAAAAAGGATTTACAAGATAGTAGAAAAGAAATAGTTCAGCAATTCCATATTATTTCAGAGGATATCATTAGCCAGGTAAAACAGGTTGCTGAAGGTGTTAGTAATGTCAATGAGAAGTTGGACAGAACTCACCAAGAATTAAAAAAGGAACTTCAGGAAAACAGACAAGAAGTCTTGACCGCTATAAAGCTGTCGTATGCTGAATAGACAAACGCGTATCAGCCCCTGAAAAAGAATTACTCGAACTCAAGCGTCGTGTAGAAAAAATAGAAGATCGCCCCCTTTCTTAATTTTTTTCCTTTCTTATAATCTAGTCTAAATACTTCTCATAATTGTGTTCAACAACACTTAAACGGTATAAATTTTGTTGTATAAATTACAGCAATTGATGTAATATACACAACAAAGGAGTGTTGAGGAGGTGATTCAAATTCCTTACAAAAAATTCTTTAATTGAAACGACAGCCTGTTCTTCAAAAAGGAATGGGCTATTTTTATTTATACTGAATTAAGAGACTAACTATGTAATTGGGAAAAAGAATTACTTATGAAGGCGATAAGTTTGGGGAGTAAGTGAAATGAAAAAAACTGAACCCTCCCATACTTTGTTCGGGATGCAGTTACCTGGAGCATTGGAATTTTTCTTAAGGGACACAAACCCATGGTGGTCAGATAAGCCTATGCGTCCACTGCCAGAATTTCGTCGCTGGCTTTTTGACCATACACTAAAAGAGCTTAAAGCAGGACTGGCTCCCGTTACCGTGCTACGTGGTCCCCGTCAGGTAGGAAAGACTACTCTGCAAGAACACATAATTGACTATTTGTTGAAGCAAGAAGGTATCAATCCAACTCATATCTTTCGCGTTCAGTTTGATGAAATCTCATCACTTAAAGGGATTAAAGACCCTATTCTAAGTTTGTGCCGCTGGTTTGAGAATCGAATCCTTGGTGGTTCATTTAATGAGTATGCACGCAAGAAACAACATGCATTCCTGTTTTTCGATGAAGTGCAGAACCTCACCGACTGGGCTCCTCAAATCAAAGCACTAGTAGATCATCATGCGGTTCGTGTTTTACTCACAGGAAGTTCCGCGTTGCGCATCGAGTACGGAAGAGATAGCCTTGCAGGACGCATTTCTACCCTTCAATTAGGCACCTGTTTTTTGCGCGAGATTGCCGAGTTAAAAGGATGGGGCAAGATCTCTCCTTTCCTTCCTCCCAATGGTCTTGAATCACTCAAAGAACAAAGTTTTTGGGAATCACTACGGGAATACGGGATAAAGCATAAGAATATGCGAGATAAGGCATTTACAGCTTTTTCCCAACGAGGTGGTTATCCCGTAGCACAAGTTCGAGCAGACCTTCAATGGGAAAAGGTGGCTGACTATCTCAATGAAACAGTGATCCAGCGTGTAATACAACACGATTTGAGATTGGGAGAAAGGGGTAAGAAACGGGATCAAAGCCTGTTGGAAGAGGTTTTTCGGCTCTGCTGCCGCTACGCAGGTCAGTCTCCTGGACAATCTATCTTTATCCATGAACTGCGTTCAGCTCTCGCAGCAAACGTGGGATGGCAGAGAGTGCTTGTATATCTTCAGTTCCTTAATGATACTCTGCTGATTCGTTTAATTAACCCACTGGAAATCAGGCTGAAACGAAGGAAAGGACGGCCGAAGATTTGTCTTTGTGACCATGCACTGCGAACTAGTTGGCTTCAGGAGATTATACCTATCACCCCAGAGGAACTTGACCGATCTCCTCACCTCAGCGACCTAGCAGGACACATAGCAGAAAGCATTACGGGTTACTTTCTAAGCAGTATCCCAGGACTGGACCTCGCCTGCTTCCCAGAGCGAGGAGCAGAACCAGAAGTTGACTTTGTTATCACAGTAGGAGAAAATCGAATTCCTATCGAAGTAAAATACCGTCGTCGTATCGATTCACATCATGATACGCTGGGGCTGAGAGCCTTTATAGAAAAAACTGTGTATAACGCGCCATTCGGTATCTTGATCACTCTATCGGATGAGGTGAAAGTCCCCGACCCGAGAATCATTGTGCTGCCACTTTCATCACTCTTGTTAATGAGGTAACCAATGATTCTATGATAACCCCATATTAAAGGATTATCTGCAGTCTGTTTGCATTTTAAGCAGATCCTACATTCACTCAATAAAAATGTAATTAAGGAATAATAATGAAAACCACCCCGGATATAAAGCGTTTTGCAAGGTATCAATCAGTACTTAATGTTTTGTTAACAAAAGATTCTTTTCTTAAGCCTGATATTTGTGACTCACTACCAGATGAAAAAACGGCTTTTATAGGTAGAGTAATAAACGAATTAGTAAAAGACGGTTATTTAACTAACTCCGGAGAAAAGGCGAAACCTACATACTTCTGGTCTGAAAAGAAAGAACAATTTCATTCAGGTCAATGGATTGATCAGCGTATTTTCGCTCCCACTGTGAAGCGGTCACCTTCTATTGATCGTCCCAGAGAACGCCTTCTCAGGTTGAGTCCTTCAGAGCTTAAAACCTCGGAGCTCTTGGCTATCTTGATTCGATCTGGTCTACAGGGTGAATCGGCTATTCAGGCTGGTGAAAAACTCTCAACATTTTTTGGGGATGACCTTGAAAAACTCTCTCTACAGACAAGAGGAGAACTTAAAAAAATAAGTAGGGCAATAGGAACTACTGGGTATTGTCAAATCATGGCTGCCCTCGAGCTTGGTAAAAGATTAGCTACTCAGAGGTCGACTGAATCAACGTCTCATCATAGAATCAGAAATACCATCGATGCTCTCGACTATTGCAGGCACCATTTTATAAGGCTGACTAGAGAAGCTACCCGGGAAGAATTTCATGCCATTTTGCTTGACGAAAAGCATAACGTCATTAAGGCAGAGCAGATTACGGTTGGGCTTATAAATAAAAGTCTAGTCCATCCTCGTGAAGTATTCAAACCTGCCATTCGAGAATCAGCATCAGCTCTTATCTTAGTCCACAACCATCCTAGCGGAGACCCCACCCCCAGTCAGGATGATAAAACCATAACCAAAGAGCTTAAAACGGCTGCTGAAACACTTGGGCTTCGTATTCTTGATCACATTATCTTATCCAAAGATAAAGCCCTTAGCATGGTAGAAGAGAAAATATTGTAATCTATCTCACGCAAGGTAACAGATATGACTGTTGCTGATTTTAATGAGGCGAAGACCAGAAAATTACTTATAGATAAACTCCTCATGAAGGTGGGGTGGGAACCTATTGTCACGTTTCAATCAAACATCAAATTTGACCAAGGTGCTATTGAAGAGCACCCCACAAAAAATGGTCCTGCTGACTACATACTCTTTTTTAAAGGGTTGCCCCTTGCCTGTGTTGAAGGTAAGAAAGTTAGCATAGGGCCACAAAATGTTCTTCAACAAGCTAAAAGATATGCCCGGGGTTTTGAAGGAAGTCCTCACTCGTTCGGTGAGTACCACCTTCCTTTTGTCTATTCAACTAATGGAATAAACATCTGGTTTCAAGACTTAAGAAATCCTCTAAACCTTTCTAGAGAGGTCTCCAGATTTCACACTCCTCTGGCACTAATGGAGCTATTGAACAAAAACGAAGCAGCAACAACTGACTGGCTCAAAAATCATGAAATAGACAGTACGCAGCTCTGGCCCTTTCAAGTCAAAGCAATAACCGCCATAGAAGAAGCAATCCTCTCTCGTAAACGTCATATGCTGATCGCCATGGCCACAGGTACCGGCAAAACCTTTACCATCTTTAACCTGATCTACCGCTTAATGAAGTCTGAGTTTGCCAAGCGCATCCTGTTCCTGGTAGACCGAAGGGCACTTGCAGCACAGGCGGTTACCACTGCTGCGAGTTTTGAAGCCGAACCGGGCTTAAAGTTTGACCAATGCTATGAAATTTATAGCCAAAGGCTAAAGAGGGAAGACCTGGATGAAGATATGAAATTTGACCCTAAAATTCTTCCAACCGAATATCTCACTAATCCCAGTAGCAGGGACAGCTTTGTGTACATTTCAACCATCCAACGCATGCGGATTAACCTTTTCGGTTTTGAAGGCATGTTTTCTACCGCAGGTGACCAGGACGATGATTCTGATGCTTCAAAGCTAGATATCCCTATCCATGCCTTCGACGTCATCATCGCCGATGAATGCCACCGGGGATATACTGCACAGGAAGAAAGTAAGTGGCGCGAGGTCTTGAATCACTTTGATGGTATAAAAATCGGCTTAACTGCAACACCCGCCACCCATACTAAAGCCTACTTCAAGGAAATTGTCTATCGCTACGATTATGAGCGAGCTGTCCGGGAAGGCTATCTGGTCGATTATGATGCCATTGCTATTCAGTCTGATATTACTGTTCGCGGTGTTTTTCTTAAAGAGGGAGAAGCGGTTGGCTTGGTAAATACCCAAACTGGTCAACTCACTTTTGATATTTTAGAAGACGAAAGGGAACTTCCAGCCCCTACCACGGAGATCGACTGGACAGCACCGGACAGAAATAGAAAAATCATTAAAGAAGTAAAAAATTATCTTTTAACACAGGAGGAACAACTAGGCCATTTCCCCAAAACCTTAATCTTTGCTCAGAACGACATCCCTCATATATCGCATTGTGATCAGCTAGTGGGAATCCTGAGGGAGGAATTTAACCGGGGAGATGATTTTGTACAGAAGATAACAGGCAGTCCTACCGTTGATAGGCCGCTTCAGAAGATTCGTGAGTTCAGAAACCGCCAGAATCCTGGCATTGTGGTCACTGTCGATATGCTCTCTACGGGGGTAGATGTACCTCGAATAGAAAATATTGTCTTTCTTCGACCTGTGCAATCAAGGATCCTCTTTGAGCAGATGATGGGGCGAGGCACCCGCCTCTGTAATGAAATCCATAAAACCCATTTTACGGTCTTCGATTGTTTTAACGGTAGCCTCCTCGAATACTTTAGAAAGACCACAGGCATTACTGCTGAGGCTCCAGTAAAAGCAACCCGAACCATCCGGGAAATTATTCAAGCCATCGCGAATAACGAAGATCGCGAATATAATATCCGGGTTTTATCCAAGAGGCTTCACCGAATATCAAAAAATATTACCCAGGAAGGAAGGCACCAGTTTGAGTACATGCTCGATTGTGATTTAGCAGAATTTGCCAAGACTTTACCTGAAAGGCTTGAGCAAAAGTGGAGTGAAACCATCAGGATTCTGCAAAGCGAAAATTACCTTGACCTTTGTGATAATTATCCACGTCCACAGAAGAAATTTGTAAGGGCTGACTCGGCTGAAGACCAGGTATACTCAAGAATTGTTTTCAGGGCTAAAGATGGGAGGGAACTTGGGCCTCAAGACTACCTGCAGGAGTTTGAGAAATTTGTGAGAACCAATCCCGAGCATATCGAGGCTTTAGAAATTCTTATGAAAAAGCCCAAAGAATTTGATACCAGGCAGTTGAAGGCTCTACGCGAAATACTTGCTATTCAACCAGATACTCTAATAGATAAATTTACTGAAAAAAATCTGAGGCGCGCATATAACCAAGAGTTAGCAGATATCATCTCCATGATTCGGTATGCAGCCAAGGGTGGAGAATTGCTCACCGCAACGCAAAGGGTAGATAGGGCACTCATGAAGATTACATCCGATCGTTCCTTTACCGAAGTGCAAGAAAAGTGGCTGGTGCTTATCAGAAGACACCTCATAGAAAACTTGTTAATGGAAAAAGAAGATATAGAAATGCTTCCCATTTTCACCCGTGAAGGAGCTTCATGGAATAAATTAAACAAAGTTTTCTCGGGTGAATTAGAATCGATCATTCATGAGATCAACAAAGCCATCGCCGCCTAATATCCCGAGATTCAACATCACCCTCTCCCCCTGGGAGGCTGCGTTACATTTTGTGTTTTTGTCATTTCGAGGGAATCTGAGAAATCTTGACTTTTCTCCTATTACAACACAGTCTCTGGTGAGAGAGGGTGAGGGAAACAAATACATCAAATATGACGTTGATTAATTATGGAATTCACTGTAAAATTTTATGAGATACAAGTAGGGTGATACCTTTTAAGGAAGTTTTTGGACGAGCTTAAAAAATTGGTTTGAAAAAAAAGGGGATTGGCTCTTGAGGAATTCCTTATGAGACGATTAGCAAATTTTGATCTTTACCTTGGACAACAGTTAAATAATCCGGATTTTGCAGAAAGTTTAAGAAAGGGCGGCGAGGCGTTGGGCGTAGCCATTCAACTGGCTTCTCTGCGTAAAAAGTCTGGGTT
>Ga0315285_10000421_pt1 | contig 43829 bp, 83 predicted proteins | sample YL17G09_36_MG_FD_203698 | JGI IMG/M metagenome (GOLD analysis project Ga0315285, IMG submission 203698) | Sediment microbial communities from Yellowstone Lake, YNP, Wyoming, USA - YL17G09_36 | ecosystem: Environmental > Aquatic > Freshwater > Lake > Sediment | place: USA: Wyoming | collected...
AAGAGCGCAGTCGATGAACCCACCAAGCCCATCCAGGATGCCGAGGTCGTGTCCCCGGACGACTTCCGCAGCATCCCCATCGCCGACATCGCCCTCTCCCCCACCCAGCCCCGCGATCACGTTCGGATCAGCGGCCCCAAGTTCGAGGAGCTGGTGGCCTCCATCCGAGAGAACGGCGTCAGGGCACCGATCGTGGTCAGGCCGCTCACCGAAGCGGACCTCCCCTCCACCGTCCTGGACCAGGTCCAGCAGTCGGCCCTAAGCTTGGACAAGACCTCGCTCACGCTCTTCGAGCTGGTAGTGGGTGAGCGCCGCCTCCTGGCTGCCAAAGAGGCGGGCCTCACCGAGATCCCGGCGATCGTGCGCGACCAGACTCGCCAGAGTGCCATGCTGGACCAGCTCATCGAGAACCTGCTCCGGGATGACCTGGACCCCATTGAGGAGGCTCGCGGGTACCAGAACCTCCTGAAGGAGGACCTCGAAGGGAAGCCGCTCTTCACCCAGGAGAGCCTGGCGAGTCGCCTGGGCAAGAGTCAGTCCCACATCGCCCAGCGGATCGGCCTGCTCAAGCTGCCCGATAGCGTGCAGCGGCAGGTCTCTGACGCCACGAATGCGCCCACGGAGGAGGCCCGTCCCATGTCGCCGGCGCATGCCCGCGTCCTGGTGCCCTTCTCCGGGTTCCCCTGGATCCTGGAGGCCATCCAGGCTCGTATCCTGGAGATGGGCCTCCCCCCGGCCAAGGAGTTTTCGGCATTTGTGGAGGGAGTGATCTTCGGCGAGGGGCATGACAAGGAGGGTAAAAGCCTGCCCAGGTTCGCTCGCCCCCTCTCGGAAGGAGACTTCTTCGGCAGCGGTCGACACCTGGAGTTCAGCCCAAAAGCGAAGTCCCTGCCTCGAGATTGGTCGCAGCTCGGCCACAACTACGGGCTCGAGGGCGACCCCGGACCGGGCCGCTGCACCGACTGCCCCCACATCCGGGCCCTGCGTGGGGGGAGCTGGGAGGAGGAGGACGCCAAGGGCAAATACTGCCTCCTCTCCGTCTGCTGGGAAGGCAAGCAGAAAGCCCACCGGGCGCTCGAGCGCGAGAAGCAAGCACCCGACGCCACCCAGATGGAGGACATCCAGGCCGTGAAGGAGGATCCCAGCCGCATCAACCTCGGCACGACCAAGGCGTCGGACTTCCTGCTCCTCACCAAAGGCAAGGACAACCGGATCGACTCCTACCACTGGAAAAACAACGCTCCGATCTTCGATGTGCAGACCGTCTGCCGCAAGGCATGCCCCAGCAAATCCCCCGACGGCGGCAAGGCCTATCGCCAGGGCTACAAGATCGAGAAGGGCCACGTCCTCCAGCTCGGTGCCGTCTGCCTGCACCCCGAGCACTTCAAGCAGTTGCAGAAGGCGGCGGCCGTCACGACCTTCCGGGAGTGGAAGGACGGGACCGTGAATCGCCTCAAGGGCTTGGCCAAGCAGGCCGGCAAGGGCCTGGACAACGAGGATCTGGTGGGGCTAGTGCTGTCCCATCTGGACCAAGACGTGGAGTACCGCGAGCATGACAACATTCGCGCAGCCCTCGGCTGGCAGGCAACCCGCGTCAGCATGGTGGAATTGCTCCAGGAGGTCTATGGCATCACGGACCCGGGTATGCAGCGCAAGTCCCTGGTCAAGCGCCCCCGGAAGGAACTGGAGAGCTACCTCAAGTTCGCGCTGCTCAGCCGGCGCGCCCTGAAGCTGCGGGACTAGGGGGGTGACCATGAGACCGGAGGCCTACAAAGACACCTCAGAAAGGATGGTTAACCATGAAGGCCACGCTTGAGTGTTTCTGCGGCCACAGTTCCGCCGAGCACGCGCTGGACGGCACCTGCATGATTATCGGCTGCGCGTGCCCCACAGCACTGCCACCAGACGAGGGATTCGTCGATGACCTGGACGGTGAGAATTTCCCCGACGTCCCCACCTGCTGCGTCTGCGGGTGTACCGAGGCCGAGCCCTGCGAGGGGGGCTGTTCCTGGGTGATGTTGGATCCCGAGACCAACCTGGGCGTCTGCACTGCCTGCGCTGACGTGCAACTGACATCCCCAGGATAACTTAACTCGTACCAGGCGTTGAGTTATTACGCGCGCAATGGAGGGACGACCATGCCCGAGATGAAGAAGACTCCCCCACCCCTGACCGATTCCGAGATCCGGGAGGCCTTGCGTCTCCAGTCCGCCACCATCCGCGCGGTGACGGAAGTGCTGCGGCACAAGGGCCTACTCCACACCGACGACATGGTGAGGATCAAGCAACTTCGAGACACCCTGGCTTCCCAGGTGCGGATGGAGGAGGAACCACCACATCTAGCGACTCCGGGCAAGCCGAACTGAGCGGAGGGATCAGCGGTGGAACATCTCTGGGCGGAAGTGTTCGCGGAGTGGCAGTTCTGGGTCGCGGTGATCGTGCTGGTCTGCGCCGTCCTCTTCCTCCCCGGGACCTCCGGAGGACGGCGCGGGCCGCCTTGAGCCAATTCTCGGCTTGGTGGATCCACTTCTCCTGCAGAACTCCGAGGACCCACTCGTCCCTCGTCATGGCTTCCCCCCTGGCCACGAAGCCTCCCAGCGCGCGCACCATTCCCCTGGGGACATCGCCGCACGCAGCCCCCACCAGACCTCTTGATCCGTGCCGAGCAGGCGCCCCTGGTAGCGGACCTCGCCCGTGTCCGATATGCGCAGGACCTCGGTGGACCCACTACCCATAAAGATGAGGGACTTCGGACCCTCCCGGACTGGTGGGGATGACCATTGAACGTAAGGCGCCGTTGCCGGCAGCGAGGGGAGCCACCCGCTCTGGGGGATTGCCACCGTGGCCGCACCCAACACGAAACCGACGACCAGGCTGATGATCGTGCGCATCGAGCTCCCCTCACAGTTTAAAGAACACCAGCCGCCCTTTCCGCGCGCAGGGCAACACCTCTTCGTCCCACTTCGGCGGCAGGTCCTTGACCAGGGTATGGACCAGGTCACAGGCGATCGTTTTATCGTTCGCGTCCTGCGAGGTGAATATGTGCGAGTTTGGCGTCAGGATGAGATCCACGGCCTTCAGGTACCGGGTAAGCCGCGCTAGGTCTCTCTCCTGCCCCTGGCCTACGATCACGGAGAAGTCGTAGTAGTGGTTGGCGCCGGCGACGTTGTCCAGGAGCAGCCCGTCCACGACCCCACTGGCGACCCACTTGAGCTGCTGGATCACCTCCGGCGCCTCGTGACTCTCCGGGTCCATCAGCTTCTCGAAGTTGGGATCCTCCGCGTTGAAGCAGGAAAACTGCTTCGGCTGCAAACAGACAGCCTGCCAGGTGTCCGACCAACGCGCATCCCTGGTACGATTGCGGACCACGCTGCCCACGCCCACCTGGGCCTCGATCGGCTGCCCGCGGCACTCGCCGAAGAGTAGACGGAACAGGACCTCCTTGGGGGTAGTGCTTCGCAAGAGCTGCATCGCTTCTGCTCTCTGCTCGAGTGTCATCGTGTCCTCCTCTCCTCCACCAGTTCCAGCATCAGGTCGAGCTTGGGCTCCAGCCCGTAGAGCCGTTCGACCACGCAGCGGTAGACCAAGCGGTCGTCCCGCCAGATGAAGCCCTTGCAAGCGTCGAGCACCGGCTTGATGAGCTGCTCGGGGTCCCCCCGGCCGGCAATCACCGGGATATGCTCCCCGCGCGCCACCGCCTCGTGGATCCACTTCTTGTAGCTCTTGGGCACCAGCAAGACGAAAGTGGCCTCCACGATCACCGGGCCTTCCCACAACGGCTGCTGCCGCTCCTGGATCATGTGCCAGCGCAAGGTATTCAGCCAGTCACGATCCGCCGGGGCCTGGTAGGAGTAGGACCGGGCCTCGAGGTTGAGCGCATCCGTCACGGTCTGCCGTTCCTTTGGGGGGATGGGACTGTCCCCGTAGAACTTCAGAATCTCCTGGGCCTGGGTCCGCAGCGCCTTGCCCCCTTTGGGAAGCAGCGCCACGCTCTGGTGACGTCCCTGGGACTTGGCGAAGCCTGGGATGCTGAACTGGAGTTTCATTGTTCCTCTCCCCCACGCTTTTTCACTTCTCCTGCGTCCTTCGCCTCCGCTGGCTTTTCCGAGGGAAGGTCCTTGATGAACCGCTCCACATCGGATCTTCGAAAGCGCAGGTCCTTCCCGATGCGCACCGGAAACAGCCCCATCTCGGCCTGCCACTCCGGGTTCTTGAGCCTCCTGGCAGGCAAGCCCAACATTGCCGCCACGTCTTCGGGGAGGAGCAGCGTGCCCACCTTGACCTCCTCAGCCTTGTGCTGCAACGCCGCCAGCCGTTCCAGGGAGTCGGGAGATTCAATGTGAACCAGAAAAAGATCCCCCGCCCTAATCGCCTGGGCAATGACATCCGCGGTGAAGGCGTTGATCTTCTCGCCTCCGCGCAGACCATCAAAAACAACTTTGAGGCGTTTGCTCATGGCTTCTGCTCCGCGCGGATCTTGTCCGCCAACCCCTTGACCTGGCCGAGAATCCCCATCAGTTGCGTGAAGTCACCTGCCTCCACGGAGAAGCGTTCCTCCATGGTCAACTGATCGTTGGTGCGTTGTCCGCCCTCGTACTCGCTCTCGATGAAGACGCCCAGCCGCACACGATACGACACTCGCTTGGGTTCCATCTTCACTCCTCCAGCGGCTTCAAGGCCGCGTCCAACCTCCGCAGCTCCGGGCCCACCCAGTACTCGACGTTCAACATCTGGAGCTGGCCGTTGATCTTCTTGCGGATCGCGCCGGCGGCCCGGGCCACCTCCTCCAGGGCGCACACGCGGATCTGCACGTCGATGCTCGCACCCTCTACCACCTCGAGACGCTCACGCAGCGTGATCAGCCCACGTTGCAGAACCTCAATTTCCTGGCTCATCGGCATGCTCCCTCTCCAGCTCTGCGCTCTGCCTTTGTTCTTCTAACTCGTCCAGCTCTGCCTCGACGTCCGGCCGAGGCAGCGCCTTCACCTTCGGAAGCTCCCACGCATGCACCGGCTCCGGCCGATTGACCTGGGCGCACAGCCGCGCCACCTCCTCAGTCGTGGGCGTGATGCAGTAGACCGATCCGGCGCCGTAGAGCTGCGTGGCCGGCGGCGACCCGTCTACCTCCGGGGTATCCAGCCGCAGGAAGGAGATTCCGCCCAACTGTTGCTCGCGCAGGTACCCGCCCAGCCGTCGATGCCCCATCAACTCCAAGATCACCCAGCCCTCGAATGACTCTCCGCTCATAGCCTCTGCTCCTTGTCCGGGAACCGCTCCCGCAAGATCCGTTTCTGCATGTCTAACATCGACTCAGACCAGCTCCCTGGCCTCAGCGTGGGGAACGGCGGAAGCTGTCCTGTGCGCAACAGACGCCCCACGATTTGTCCCACCTCCCCGGACGGCCGCCGCACGCATTTGTCACAGAGGCGAAGCAGGACCGCCACCTCCTCGCCGCGCTTGTCGATAAGCTGATACGTTCCTCCATGCCTCCCGCGGTCTCCTCCGCACAGGGAGCACCAGGGCAGAGTGACGGGTACCACCTTGGACCACAGATTCCGCCAGGGAGGGTCCGCTACAGGGACGCCACGCCCAGCAACCTTTGCTGCATACTGACTCCGTGTCGCCATGCTTCCATCAACCTCCCATTTAGTCCAGCGTGATGAGACCCGCTTCCTCAGCAACCCCAAGCACTGTCAGGAGCCATGGCCAAACCTTCTCCGGCACGGCCTTGGCTTCGATCAACTCAAGAAAATGCGGTTCCAGTTCTCGCCAAAACTGTCTCACCTCAGACCTGCTGAGCCGTGGGATTACTAGGCGGGCTGGGTCTCCGGCTTGCAGCCCCACAGCAACAGGTGTCGCATTTCCGGGTTGGACACGATGTTGTCCCATACTGCTTTCCCCTTCGCGGCATTGGCCGCCAGCATTTCTTCCACCGGATTGGACTCAAACGCTTGAAACGATAGCTGCTCGGCGGGAACAGGAACAGGACCTGTCCATCTTACTGATCTATTCGTAAGATTAATCCTGTGAAGACTATCTGTACTGCGGCGGGACCCTCCTTTTTCCACATCAGAGATCCCCATCAGCATCTCCAAGGGGATCTGAGGTTCAAACCAGTCTAGGACCACCTTGGAGAACTTCCGCCACTTCTTCCCCGTCATCGCCCAGGCCCGGTAAAAAAAACGCCAGACCCGCACCGGCAAGTGATAGAAGCTGTGGGCCCGCTCACGTGGAATCGGGAATCGGCGGGGGGAGACCATGATGTACTCGAGGGCGTGAACCTTCTGCAGCATGCGTGCGACCGTCACGCGCGAGCACCCCAGGCGGTCGGCAAGCTGGCTGTGCGTGCAGTCGCAGGGACGGTCAGGAGTACTGAGTGACGCAATCGTGGCAATGAGGAGCTTCTCGCCGCTGTTGAGGTCTTTCCGTTGAACCAGTTCCTTGGGAAGGCTGTAACACCCACGATAGTCGGCCATGACCTGAGCCTTTCTGAGGCCCCTGTCACAATCCTCTTGACAATCCCGAAATCCTTCGGTATTGTCCGCTGTGACGCGGGCCTGTGGTGGTTGGTTGCTGTCCGGTTTCCGGTCACCGAATGCGCTCGCCGTCACCCGACCGATCGAAGGTCGTCAGGGGTGGGCGACTTTCGATCACCTCCCTTCTGTAGCAGCGGCCCCGGGTCCCGGCCCGGGGCTTGCTGTTTTCTGGGCCTTGGCTGCCAGCCGCTCTTGCCGATAGCCCTGGTTCTGCTTCACCTTCCAGTTCGGCCAGTGCTTCGGCTCCAAGTCGAACAGGGCATCGTGGGAGACCTTGCCTCGGCCGGCGGCGACCAGTTTCTCGGCCAGCTCCCGCGTCATCGGCACGTTCCCTTTGAAAATGGCAGCACAGTATTGCCGGGAGAAGCCCGTCACGGCCCGCAGTTGGCCGGCGTTGAAGATTGTGGCGGGATGACCTTGGTTGGGGAAGTCAAACAGGTGGGTGAGCAGGAAGTCCCGTATCGTGCGACATTGTGGCATAAGGAATCCTCCGGTCCCTGAAACAGCACCTCTTTACCACAGCCCAATGCCAGAGTCAAGGAGGGAATTTTGCTGACACCACCCTATTTACACAGCCGCAGGTTTGTGATAGCATAATGGTTGAACTTGTTTGCAATGGAGGCATAAGATGACAAAACAAGAAGCCATTGCCAAAGCTGCCACCGGCTGGTGGAAAACAGCAACAGCGCAAGAAATCGTTGCCCTCCAACTCTATGAAGAACGTGCTTGTATGCCATTCGATGAGTTTCACGAGGCGATAGAAAAGGCTTTGGGACGTCCAGTCTATACACACGAGTTCGGCCTGAATGTGAGTGGGCTGAAAGCGGAGTTCGAGAAGAAGCGCGGCCCTGCAACCTTGGCAGAGATTGTAGGTCAGTTGACCGAACTGGGAAAGCCTGTAATTCTTGTGCAGGAGGAGTGAGAGCCATGCCCAAGAGAAACCCCCTGTCCCAGGCCGCCGAGCGTGAGGCCCGGCAGGTCCTGGGCGGCCTGATTCGCACCCTGAGAGGCAACGCCGGGCTGACCCTTACCCAGGTAGCCACCGCCTCCGGCTTTGCGTCCTACCGGCCCGTCTGGCTCATTGAGAAGGGTAAAATGGCCATCCCCCCGGAAAAAGTCGCGTCCTTGGAGTGTGCCCTCGGCCTGCCGCCTGCTACGCTGTTCTGGCGGGAGGTCCGCTGCCGGCTGGTGGGGCTGGGATTTGTCCTGCCGTCGGATCTGCAGGAGTCGCCCCCGGCTACCCCGGAGGAGATTCCCGAGCTGGCCGCCCTCGTCGGTTCCGCCCGTGGGTGAGGATGTAGGTGAGGAGGCTGGCGACCACGGCCGCCAGGTTGGCCACCAGCAGCCACATCAGCCGCCATTGCTGCTTCTCCATCTCCGCTACCTGCTTCTCCACCTGCCCGAGGCGGTACGCATTGGTAGACAGCGCGGGCGCCTCGAGGGGGGCCGCCTTGGATGCCTCCCGCTCGATGTGGGCTGCAGGCTGCGCGTGGACCCGCAGATCCCCCAAGGCGGACAGCATCACCAGCCCGGAGATCACGGTGGTCAGGAGCAGCACGCTCAGCGGGCGGTCGCGTTCCATGGCAACTCCCTCGGATGGTGGCCCCGCCGCAGGGTCTCCTCGCGCAGCGCGGCGAAGGCCTCGTCAGGCCGCCGGTCCGACTCGGGCACGAGCCGGGCGGTGAGGCGCTCGAGCACGCGATCGGGCGCGCGGCCGAGGACCAGGTGGTCCGCAATCGCAAAGGGCACGATCTGCTCGAGGTGCAGGTGCCACTCGGCATCGCAGTCCGGGCAGGAGAACAAAGGGCCTGTATCGTACACGTCCTTCAGCCAGTACTCCCCCCGCCGGTTACAGCCTGGGCAAGAGGGGATCAACAGCCGCAGGCGCCACCCCCCCGGGACCGCCAAGCCACTTCCCCCGGACAATTCCTTCTCCATCCGGAAAGCGGCCGGCCGGCGTCCGACTCGCTCCTGATCCTGCTGCGACAGCCGGATCATCTGCGAGACGCGCAGTTCCTCATCGCGCCCGCAGCGTGGGCATTCAAACACCACCAGGTCCGGGCGGACGTCCCGGACGAAGTACGCCCGGCGGCGACCACAGCCCCGACAGCTCTCCACCTCGAAGCGGAGGCTCATCCCCGGACGGTGACCACTGTTACGGATAGGCACTGCTCATCCCTCCCGATCACTAACCACCGTTCCCACCGCCTCCACCGTTCCCGCCTCCACCGTTCCCCCCGCCGTCTCCGCCACCCCCACCATCCCCCCCACCATCCCCACCACCATCCCCTCCGCCTTCACCCACTCCATCGCCGCCGTATCCTCCTCCATCCCCGCCGAATCCCCCGTCGCCACCCCAGCCCCCGTCGCCACCCCAGCCCCCGTCGCCACCCCAATCCGCAGATGATTCGGCTGCGGCGGCGGACGCTTCCGCTTGCGCCGAGGCCTCAGCGGCTGCTTCCGCTTGCGCCGCTGACGCTTCCGCCGCAGCCTCGGCGGCGGCCTCTCCGGCTGCTGCATCTGCTTCGGCTTGGGCTTCTGCGGCTGCGGTTGCGGCGGACGCATCAGCTAAAGCTTGGGCCTCAGCCATTGCTTCCGCAGCGAAGCTAGCCTCGGCCTCTGCTTGTGCCTCTGCTTCGGCGAAGTCGGCCTCGGCTTCCATTTGAGCCTCGGCCATTTCCGCGTCCACCTCGGCCTCAAAGTCGGCTTGCTCAAGGGCCTCGCTGAACTCGGCCTCCTCCATGGCCTGAGCTACGTCATCCAGCCCGAGTGGTGGCGCTTCCGTCGGAGTGAACAGACCGGCGACCTTCTCCGTCACCCAGGAGCCCACCTTAAGGCCAACTGCGGTGATGCCAAGAGGAATAGAGGCAGGTGATGGAATCATAGCGCCGAAGCCAACAGGCACAGCAGCGGCCCCGAGGAATGACGAGACGCTCCGTAACCCCGAGGAGAACCCACCAGTCGTGCTCGCCCTGGAGACGGAGTCTCCGGTGTAACTGGAGGGAGGAGCGCCAGATTCAACCGAGGGTGCCCCACTTTCGGTGGAGCCGCCGGGAGCACCCCCGCCGCTGCGATCCCCAGGAGCCCCATCAAAGCCACCCCCATCACCCCCGCCCGGTTCTCCATAGTAAAACACGCGCGCAGGCATGACCTCGGGCTGGATCCTGGCCCCAGTCTGCACCACGGTCGCCCCGCGTGGCGTGCTGACTCCGGCGCCATTCCACGCGACTGATGAGGCGGCCGTGCTTGGAACACTTCCCGTGTAGAAGCCAAGCCCGCCCGGGCCCAGCGCCCCGCTTTCGGGCGCGGGTAGTTCCTCGGCGCCGGCTTCGCGCAGGTTACCCAGAAGCACCAGGAGACCCAGGCCGGCCGCCACCGGGAGGAAGGGGAACTCTCGTTTCTTCGCTGGAATAGGTGGCACAGCTTTCTTGACGGGCGCAGTCAGGGATGGAGGTCGCACCCGAGTGGGAGCTGCTGGTCGTCTGGCCGCTGGTCGCCGCGCGATCAGAGTAGGCATAGGACGCTCCTACGTTGACCAGGTCTCATACTGCGGCGTTTGACCTGGCATCTCCACTTGCGGTATCGGACCCGCCAGGAGCTTCGGGCCAAAATACCACGTCAGCAAGAGCACCCCCACCACCAGGATGAGGCCGCGTTGTTCGTCGCTCATTATCGCCTCCACAGGAAACTGGAAGCAGTCTACTCCATCCACCGCTTCCAGTCGAGGAAAGGAAACCAGGGCTGGCGCACCTGCTCTTGACTCGTGGCTGCCCCCTGGGCGCCAGCGAGACCAATCGCCAGGATAGAGATGGGTAACAAGGTTGGAACACGGAAAGGCGGCCACCAGAAGGCCACCACCCCCAGCGCCACCAACAGCGGCTTTTTCCAGGCCTGGTGGTAGCAGATCCAGGCGAAGAGGATCACCACGCCGACGAGCCCCGCCTCGAAGAAGAGCTGGAGCAGCTCGTTATGGGCGTAGCGGAACAGCTCGGGGAAGATGTCCGGGCGGGCGATTTGCTGCGCGCGTACGATCGGCTCCCAGGATTTCGGCCCGTGCCCGAAGATCGGTGCCTGCCACGCGAGACTACCCCCGAATGCCCAGGAGAGCCAGCGGAGACCCAAGGTGCCCAGGTGGAAGGGACGGACCAGGTAAAGAGCCACAAGTCCCGCAGCCGTTCCCACCATCAGCTTCCCCCACTGCTGTCTCCAACGCATGCAGGCCACAACCAACATGGCCATGGCGCCGGCGAAGGACTGCGAGAGCACGATCCCCAGGATCCACCAGGGGACCAGCCACCCCGGCACGAGCGCAAAGGTAATGCCGACCAAGGCCCCCAGGTGCCCGCTGTTGCCCAGCGTCCCGTGGGCCACGCGAAACGGATCCTGCTGGAGGCCATGCCAGATGGGGTTCACTCCGAAGGCCTGGCCCAGGGCAACGAGGATCTCCAGCCCGGCCGACCCCACCAGCATCCAGGAGGCCCAGCGACGATATTTCTCGGACGTCCGCTGCAGGATCACGATCGCCACCGAGGAGAGCAGAATGTGTAGAGCCCCATTCGCCGGGAAGGGCGTCGTCGTCCACAGCGCGCGCACGGTCATGTAGGCGCTGAAGATCCCTAGCCAAGGATCGTACCAGGCCACGACGAGTGACGTGACCAGGAACATCCCCAGCAGGAAAAGATAGGTGGGCGTCGTGTAGAGGGCCTCGTCCTGCCCCAGGGACGGCACCAGCACAATCCACGTCGTCCAGGGGAGGGCCACGAGGAGCGCGAGGGCGGCCCAACTGGCTACACGGTTCATGGCGAGGGTTTCTCTGTGGGAAGTTTCGGCTCCGGTGGTTTCGGCGGCGCGACCCAGACACCGCGCTGGAGATCAATCCGCCAGTCTTTGAGCCCGTCGCGCAGTTGCGCCCGTAGCGCCACCGTTTCGATCTGGAGCTCGATGACCTGCCGCTGAAGCAGCAGCGCGCGAATCTCTGCCATGTCCGCTGCGGCGATGGGTTGGGTTGCTGGCGTGGGATCTGCTGCGAGGGCCAGAGAGTTGCACAGCACGAGAGAGAGGATGAGGGCACTCAGGTATCGCATCACTGCGGCTCCCCGGAGGTCACCTTTGACTCAACCGCCGCTGCCGCTTCCGCCTGTGCTCCCAACTCCACCTCGACAGCGTTCTTGACGATCTCGCTGTCCTTCACCTTCTGCCAGGTCTCGAAGTCGGTCTGCTTCGCCTCGCTCGCCATCGCTCGTGCCCACTCCGTTCGCAGTCCAGTGATGATCCCGTCGAGCGTGGAGCCGTGGTTCACGAGGTAGGTCTCTTCTTCCTTCGTCAATGTCACGATGTGCTCAGCCATGTCAGTCTCCCAGATAGAGGATTGAGTAGTTTACTGCCGTGTTCGGATCAAATGCCGCGTCCGCGTACAGCCAGCCCCGCGCCCCGGCTTTCGCTGCAAGGATCTTGACGGCAGTGGAGGGGGGGTCGAGGACTCGTTTGAAGGATATGTCCGTAAAAGTGCCACTGATTCCAGTACCAGAAGACCAAATTCCCCAATAAACAGATGCGGTATATGCCCCGGTGATATAACCAGTCTTCGTTCCTGTGGTTGCATAAGCGGGCGGTATGTCCGCGTTTGCTCCATGAATATAATAAGCACCACCAGTGAGGGTATCAGAGATCAATACGCCCTTATACAAATATCCCAATGTTCTTGTGTGGAGCTGACCAATCCAACTATCGGTATTAACCGCTACCGCCTTCCCCCCGGCTACTGACCATCCAGGTTGACATGTCCACTTGGTGTTATCGTCAAAACTTGGATCAATTATTAACTCTACATCCAGCGTCTCCCCCGCTGGCGCACTGGACGAGATGAACCCTCCCCGCCCACGCCCACTGGAGTCGTAGACCCAGAGCATGTGGCGGTCATCTTGGAACGCTGACAAGTCCACGCCGTTCAGCCACGCGAAGGCGTTGGCTGCGGTGGTGTCGAGGTGGCTGTTCGCTGCGGTGACAGCGCCACTGGCGACGATGGGCGCATTCCAGATTTTGAAGAGTTGGTACTTATAATCGTCAGTGGTATCAAAAGAAGCGTGTTGGTAGGTCCAGTTGCGTGTAGAGCCACCTTTCGCGGAGACGATATTCTGGATCGTGCCCGCCCCGTTCGTGTAGACGAATCCAATAACTTCACGACCCGCAGAGTCCTGGATGTGAAGCTCATAACCCTGATAATTCCGGGGAACCGTGGCGCTACTAAAGTCAATATCAGCCGACCCAGCGGTCAGCGTGATCGTCATATTGGCATCAGTCACGGTGCCCGAGGCGACCATGACCTTGCCGGACGAGCCAAGGAACAGCAGCGCGTCGCTTGTGAGCGGAAGGAATGCTACGCAGAGAGCGAGGAGGCTAGCGAGGAAGCGTCGGCGTGTCATGCTCATGCTCCTCCGTCAGACCAAACCCCTTGCACGGCTTGGCACCGGAAGTAATTCGCGACCTCATTCACACAGGAAAGCATCGCGCCGATGGTGCCGTCACTTGTGGCTTTGTTGCCGCCGGCCAAGGCCGTGCCGTTGAGAATCAGGTAATCAGAAGCCGAATCGGGGTCCAGGGACACAACAGCAGCGGTCGTGCTGACCACGCTGACCGTCTGCCCTACAACCGTCCCAGCAGGCAATGTGACCGTTCCCGCAGCGGTCACGCGGATGAGGGAGTTGTTGACCGTGCCGACAGCGAGTGCCCCTGCCCCGGCCTGAGAATAGACATCCGTGAGGTAACGAAACCCTCTATTCACTCCATTAGGGCTTCCCCACGAGGCAACCTCAGCGAGCGTTTGTGCACCGCTGCCCCCACCAGTCTTGACGGTGCCGGTGAGATAGCCGCGTCCCGGTGTGCCGGTGCCCGTTCCACGGCCTGTAGCCCCAGTGAAGTCACCACCAACTGTGTTGGTGTCCGTCCCCGCCCGTGCGTCCGCGCCCTTGATCGTCTGCCCGACAGGGGTGGCGGAGTTTTCGCCGAGCTTTAGGGTGGCTGCAGACTCCCGTAGAAGCGCGAGGTCCAGTGCCGCACCAAAAAAGATTCTATCCGCCCCAAACGTGAGCGAGAGCGTGCCGCCGGAGCTATACTCGGTTACACCACCGCCCACACTGAAAAATCCCGTCGTGGAATCTGCGGTCCACCCGATAGCAGGAAGGGAAGCTGTCCCAGCCGGGAAAAGCAGTTGCCCCCCCGCCAGCGTCAACGCCCCAACGCTCGGCGTCAGCGAAATGGCTGAGGCGGTGTCCCCCGACGCGCCCAAATACAGCGCCCCATTGCCAAACCGGAACAGCCGGCCCAACTCGTCTCGGATGTGGACCCCGGCGGACCCCGCGACCCCGTTCACATCCTGGACCCAGAGCGCCACGGTGTCTGCTGCACACGTCCCCACCTGAGTCGCCGAGACGTTGTCCAACGAGATCACGCTGAGGGCGTTGCCAGGCGTGAAGATCAGGTTGCCCGCGCCGGCAGCACAAATGTACTCTCGGTACGTCCCGCTGGCACTGCGGTTGGTCCCGGCGGTTCCGCCGATGGAGGGGGTAAGGCCCCCCGTGGTGACGGTAAAGACAAGGGTTTGCTGGAGCAAGTAGAGTTCGTTCGCAGCGGCAGCGACGTTCTGTTCGAGCGTGGTGACTCCGGTTGCAGCTTTATTCACCACGCCCGCGCCGCAGGACCAATCCGCTCCCAGAGTCCATGCGCCCGGGCAGACAGTGAAGTCTCCGTTGACCACCTTCTCCTGGCTGACCTGCGTGGGAAGGTTGATCCCACCGGAACCGGACTGGAGCGAGAAGCCAGTGCGGTAGGCTGCGCCGTCCCAGTAGCGCAGGGACGTCGACGTCCCCTCGATCAGCAGGTCGGACGGGAGAGAAATCTTCTTGGCGGCCGCATCAATCGTGATGGGACGGTTGATCGCGGCAGAGAAGCTATTGAGCGTGAGGATGCCGCCTGGGTCCCCCACGAGGCCCGTGCCCAGGTTCAAGGTCGGCGCAGATCCGGTCAAGCGGAGGCCGGCCCCAAGCGTATGGGTCAAGCGATTGTCGCCAGGCGCACCCGGGCTACCCCAATCTATGAACCCGCCGGATTGCAGGAAGAGGTTCTGAAAGGTCGGATTCGCCGGCAGGGAGAGGATCTGGCCGAAGGCCGGCGAAGCGACGGCAAGGACGATCGCGAGGACGAGCGCAAGTTTTCGCATTAGAAAAGATCCCCCTGGACGGAGAGCGTCCCGACATTGCCGACCCCGCATGTCCCGAGGGTGACGCTCATGTTATTCGCCGTAGTGCCCGTCTTGCCCACGGTCCAGGTCGCGGTCCATAACGCCGTGCCAACCGTCCCCGCAGGTGTATCCCACACGTTTGCCGCAGCGTCCAGGACCGTCACGCTCGCGCTGCCCGCGGAGCAATAGGCAGCGATACTGTAGAGATGAGCCCGCTTGTTCGCGGCGCCTGTGAGGGTGATCGTTACGGCCGCGTTGGCGGCGCTGACCGAGCGCGCGTCGCGGAGCGTGTCCCCCTCGATCGGGGAGACACCGATAGTGTAGGGCGTAATGAGTCGGCTGGTGGTTCCGTCCGTGATGTGGGCTCCCCAGGCACCGGCATATCCCGCGCCAGCCCCCTGGTTCGCCGTGACCCGGCCCGTGGTATCAACGGCCAAGGAATTGCCCGTGGCGCCCAGAATTTGGGTCTGGCCAAACCCGATGGTGGGCGAATACACCACCTTCTCGGCGTTCACCGCTCCCCCAGCGCTCCAAAGACCGATGCCCCCAATAGCGGCGGTCTGGCAGGGGGCAATGCAGCGTTGCGTGTTCCCGGCGAGACGGAACGTCGGCGCCCACGTCGCGCCGGAATCCCGCGAGAGCCACATGTCCATGGTGACGGCAGAGGGAACGGCCGCCACGATACCGTTGGTGTAATCCACGAAGCCGGACCACGCGGGGGCGATGCCGCCGGGGGCGGTGAAAGCGAGCGCCCAGGTTACGCCGGCATCTGTGCTGCGCCAAATACTCGACCCGGCCGTTGCGAGACACACCGTCGAGGATATGCATTCCAGGACGGTATCACCGGGCGGGAGAACAGAGACCGTTCCAAAGGTGACGCCATCATCCGTGGAGCGGTCTATCGCAGCGGTACGACTGCGAACCCAGATATTGAGACCCGGGGAATCTATCGCCTTGCCATTGGTAAGGGCAAGCGTCCCGAAACCGCCGCCCGCGTCACACGCCCAAGTGAACCCGCTGTCGGTACTCCGGCAGCGCCGTGCCGTGGAATCTGCGCCCCGGACCCACGTGCCCATGACGGTGGTGCCTTGCTGATGAATGGTGGCCATCCCCCCCGCGAGGCCGGCGGTCAATCCGGGAAGCGCGACTTGCGCAGCAGTGCCGTCGATATTGAAGATCCCGAACCCGGTGCATGCGGGCGTGACAGGTCCCCCAAAACAGTTTCCCCCGAGCAACCACCACCCGACATCTATATGCACTGCGAAAGTGACGACACTCCAGGTCTGGCCAGCGAAGTTAAGGGTTTGCTTTTTTTGCCAGGTACGGCCTTGATCCTCAGAGATGAAGAAATCCACCGTGGTCCCGACCTCGGCCTGGGCGAAGCCGAAAATCAAATTGGGGGACACGGCAACGGGCAAGATGGTGAAGGCCGTGGCAGCGGCAGCAAACGTGCCGGTGTACCATGCCATGCCCCAGCCCATGGGGTCGGTGGTCGAGGTGGTGGGCCCGAGCGGCGCAGCGAGGGTATCCGCGACCGTCTGAACCGGCAGGCGATCAGTCGCATTCACCTGCGTCTGCTGGCCGCCCGTCCCGAGGAAGTTCGCCGGCGGGGCGGCACGTCCCTGGTCGTCCTGGAGCCATGTGCCGCCCAGGGCGCTGCCGCTGAAGCACAGGAGAAGCAGGAGAGTGGTGGCGAACCAGCGGGTGCGCATGACGCTATACCTCCGGATACCAGAACCAGCCCAGGATCCGCACGGCCACGTTGATGTTGATGGCCGGCAGTGTGATGTTCTCGACCAGGACGCCGAAGCGATCGCCCCGGTTCAGGTCAATCGGCAGAAAGTCCGCGGTGGGAGACGCGAGAGGGCTCAGCAGACCGATGATGTTGCGGTAGGTCCGGTGGGGCAACCCATTGATGATGGCGGTGATGCGCGTGCCCGCCAGATTATCTGTCTGCACGCCAATCCCAGCAATAACGCCCAGAGCCCCCTGGGGAACAGGCTCCACCACCCCGGCTTCATCGCTCAGATTGATCACCAGGGTGCCGGCAGGCGCAATCAGGACCGGGACACGATTGGGCGGGTAATCCCACAGGCGAGCCAGCCCCTCGCGGGGCGGGTGCTCGCGTGGGTCCCCTCCCCGGATGGAGGGCAAGACACGATCCAGGCGCTGCTGCAGGGCGCACATGCTCCGCAGCAAGAGTTCGTCTACGGCCATGAGAGCCTCCTATGGCTTCGGTGGCACGGGCACCGTGTTGAAGATGACCTCGCAGGATTCCTTAATGGTGATGCCTGAAGGCACCCCCTTATCGGCGTTCACGGTGGTGATCGTAATGATCGCGCCGGCATAGACCCCGCGCACGCAGGTCGCGTTGGCGTCCTTGATTTTGGCAAATTCCTTGAGCTGGTCTGCCGACATTCCTCCGATGGCGAGGGGACCGCAGCCGGCAAGAACACAGGCCAACACCAGAAGCAGACCGCGTCGTTTCATGCTGTACTCCCTTCCGGGCACCCCTTCGGCGCCCAGATGATTGGCTTCTCGTGGGCGGGATCTGCGGAAGGCCCACCGCCGAGACGCACCGCATGGTAGACCCACCAGGCGCGCGCCGACCACATCCCGTCTTCAAGGCAAATGCGTTGGAGGGTGCGATCCGTAGGTTCCCGGTAGCGGTCGTGGTCCAGGTGGCCCTCTCGCATCAGGCCATAGAGGGCATCGTGTGTGAACGCTCCACGCATGAAGTTCAGCGTATCGACAGCAGGATCCGATGGCCCATCAGAGGCGTATCCTTTCTTGATCGTGAGCAGCCCGCTATCGGTGAGACGGACCCAATCGGTTTCGATGGTTCGCCGAGGACGGATTTCGATTTCGCCCGTGTACTCGTGGGCGACCTGATACTTGTAGCCGCTCTTGAAGGCAATGCAGTTCATGGGGTGACTGCCTTCTGGAAGCGGGAGGGAAGCGAGGTGGCGCCATTGCCGACGGGTGGAAGATCAAGCTGGCTACGCAGGTCCTTCGCCATGGCCATGCAAGCCGCGCCGACGCCAATCAGCCACGCGACGAGGGGGACGGGCGGATCCACCACCGCCATGACGGCGAGGATGGGAGCCCAAAAGCCGAGCATGCCGGCGGTCAGGCAGGACAACAGGAGCTTCAGCCAGCCCAGATGACGAAAGAGGGCAGCGGTGCGGTCCAGGTCGTCCAGGCGAGCCTGGATCTGGTCGAGCCGCTGGTGCAGAGACTCGAGGGTGGCTTGGGAGAGCTCGCTGCCGTCCGGCATCACCCATCTCCTTCATTGCGCGCGTAATACTCCGCGACGCTGCGGGCCTGCTGACGGCGCGAGGCTGGGAGCTGCCGTGGCAAAGAGCGCCAGTATGATCGCGCCAGCGGCCACCCAGAAGCCCGTTGGGATCCCCAGGACCACCGTGCTCTGGGCTGCCGCAGTTCCAGAGGCTGCTGCCGTGGGCGTCGCCGCCGGTGTCGAGGGAGTGAAGGGTTGAGCCACCATGCGGATCTCTCGCTCGATGGGGGTCGCCGCAGCCGGAATGGGCACCGACGTCGTCGTGGCGATGGTACTGCTTGTGGCGGCCGGCACGGCGCTCAGCAGGGCCGCTAATGTGACCTCGTCCAGCACGCCGGAGGAGGGCAGCCCCACCGATCGCTGGAACTGCCGCACTGCTTCCTCGGTGAGCGAGCCGTAGACCCCGTCCACCTTGGAATACCCGAAGCCCAGATTGCGGAGCCACCCCTGGAGGTTCCGGACCTGCTCCCCCCGGTCTCCCGGTTTCAGGATGACTCGAGTGCCCGCCTGGACCGGCTGCTCGAACATCCAAGCCGCAAATTCCTCCATCGGTGTCCCGGCTGGCACTTCCGCCGGCGCCTCTTCTGTGGCGAAGGTCCAGGTGGACACCTCCGGTGCAAACTCCCCGTACTCGGTCATATAGAGACTCACTTCCCCCTGGCCGAGCTGGCCTCGCGTCTGTGGGAGCGGAGCAACGGCAGTGCGCTTGATGAAGGAGCCGGGAGGCAGCGTGCGGCTGCGCCGCTCGCGCGCCTGATTCACCATGCCATTCACGCTGGGCCTCCTTTCGGGGCCTAGTTGATCAGCTTCACCACCATCCCGTGGGCCAAAATGTCAGCATTCGCGGTGGGGCAGGTGGCGGTCACCCTCGCGACAATCGCGGCGGTCGTGGCATCCGTTCCGGTCGCTCGGGTGGGTCCCACGGTGGTCGGCGTCGAGTTTTGATACACGCCGGCGGAATCCTCCGTGGCTGCCCCCGTGCGCAGGTAGGTGCCTCGCACCAGCCAGGCCTGGTTGTTCAGGGCGATCACGCCCGAACTGATGACCGTGGTTCCGCCAACGATGATCTTTACTGTTTTGTTGTTCCCGTTGCCCGCGGCGGCGCCCCACGCCTCGATGCTGACGCCCTTGTAGTTCGCCGACAACGTATTGGCGGGAATGGTGTAGGACAGGAGCGTTTCATCAGTGCCCGCGGCCGTGCAGGAGCCGCCACCATTCCCCACGGCGTAGATCACGGTCGTCGGGGTCTGGCTGAGTCCAAGCGTGACGTTGGCCACACTCAAGGTCCCGGCGTTCTCCCGAATCTCGTAGGTCTGCCCGCCGGCTTCCGTCCCCTGGAGCCGAATGAACGGGCGCACACCGATCAGTTCGAGGGCTTGAATCTGGGCCCGGGCGAAATCGCTCAGCGTGATGCCGAGCAGGACGGCCACGATCGCCCCCAGGATGGCGAGGCGGAACCAGTGTCGATGGATCATGTTTTTCATTGAATGTTCTCCTTTACATACAACTGGTTGCGTTGAACTCTCCCAAAAGCCTCAGAGTCAATTCAGCAGCTTCAGCGTCATCCCAATCCCCGTCAGGTCACCGGCGGTCCCACAGTTGCCCGTCACCCGGATAAGGATGGCGTTGGCCGTGTTGTCGGTCGGGGTGGTCCTGGTCGGGCCCACAGTCAGGGGGCAGGCATCCGCCCACAGCCCAATCGCATCCTGGGTGGCTGCCCCGTATCGAAGATATGTCGCTTCCACAAGCCAGGCTGTGGCGCTGTGCACCAGGGAACCAGAATCTACCAGGGTCGTGCCCCCCACGATGAGTTTCAGCCTCTTGGCGTTGTAGTTGGCTGCCGTCGCCCCCCAGGCCTGGATCTCCAGCCCCTTGTAGTTCGAGCTCAACGTGCCAGCCGGGACGCTGTAGCTGAGCAAGGTGTCGTCGGTACCGCCATTGGTGCAGGCCGTTGTCCCACCGGCGATGGCAGACACGACAGTGATTGGCTTCAGGTCGATCCCCAGGCTCACGTCCGCGAAGCTGATGCTGCCCGCGTTCTCACGGACCTCAAAGGTATGTCCGCCGGCCTCAGTGCCTTGCAGGCGAAGGAAGGGCCGGGGGCCGATCAGCTCCAAGGCCTGCATCTGCGCCTGCACCCAAGGACTTGATGCCAGGATGGGCACGATGATGGCGAGCGCCGCCAGACCGATCCACAGCAATTTCCGTTTCATGGTTGTCTCCTCTCTTTCAGTGTGGCGTAAGCAGCTTGGAGGCGCTTATAGGCCTCTTCGTTTCCCGTCTCCTTGGTATCCGGATGAAGGAACTTCGCCTTCATGCGGTAGACCTTCTCGACCATTGCCCAGGGGTCCTCGGGGGTGACCCCCACGATCTGGTACGGGTCCGCCTCGGCGGGTGGCATCAGGGGTGTGAGGAGTTGCACGAACTCCTTGACCGCCCCCAGGAACTTGGTGCCCTGCTCGCAGAACTTCGCGGCGCGCTCGAGATCCGTGCTCTTCAATCCTCGGATGGGACCTGGGGCTGTCATACGCGCACCATGGAGACTGGCCCGCCCTTGCGATACACCCCGGGCTCCTGCTCCGTCAGATCCAAAGGGAACCACTCCTGCGGGGCCGCGAGTGGAAGTCCCACCATCAACAGCACGTGATCCACCACCTCATCACTGATGGCCTGCAGGCCGACCTGCACGGGGATCCCAACGGCGCCGACGAGGCTCCCGAGCAGGATGGTGAGGGCCACGCAATCTCCGCGCCCCCGTCCCAGCGTGGCCATGGGATTCTGGATCAGATCCACCGGACCCTCGACTCGCATGCCGGACAGGTCCACCACCTGCCCCGAGACGGGATCCTGCTGGAACGGGACATTGCGCTTCACCCAGCGGTAGAGCGCCGTCGCCACCGACCAGGGATCCTTCAGGCTCACCTGGTACATCCCCGCCTCCCGTAGGATGTTGGAGGCCAGCATCCGGATGTCGTCATCCTCGGATCCCGCCCGGAGAAAGTTCCGGATGTAGCTGAGCTTCATGTCCAGGTCAGTGAGCGGGGAGTCGATGACTCTGAGCATCAGGCTGCCCTCCGTCCCCCGAGGGCCAATCGTACTGCTGCGATCAGCAGTATCACCTGGATCCCTGGCTGATGTAGTAGCTCGACCAACCCGGTGACCAGGCTGGCGGCCAAGGGCTCGAGCTGCTCGGGCGCAACGCGGGCTGGCGCTCTGACCTCGACTGTTTTCACCAGCCGATTCAGGCGGAGTTGCTCCAGCGCGGCTGGATCCACCCGGCCTTCGACGACGCTCCCTTCGGCCCCCAGGATCTCCAGGCCCGGCACGTTCCGGAGCTGGTGGACCGCCTCGGGAACGGCTAGCCGGATACGCACGCACTGGCTGCAGGGCTTCACCGGCCAATCCGTCGGTGAAAGGGCTGGAGCTGGATCTGTTGCGCCACAACAGCCTGCACCTGCGCCACGGTCTGTGCCGTGGTCAGGTAGGGCTGACGGACCACCCCGCCTTGTCCCAAGCCGGAATGATCGGGAAAGGTCACGACAATGGGTTGCATGGTTCCTCCTACGTGCCAACGCTGGCCGTTACTTGCAGGGCCAGGCCGTTCACGGTGTTCACGAGTTGCGGTCGGATGCGCTCAATGACTTGCAGGACCTCACTGGATGGCATGAAGGGCAGTTCCAGTGTCGGCAGGTCCACCTTCGCCGTTCCAAAGTCGCTGGGGATCTCGAGGGATGGCCAACTCACCGTCCACCCCGCCGGGAAGACGCGCGGGGTAATGCTGGGCTGCAAGCGACTCAACATACTCTCGGCGCTCTCCTGCGACACGCCACTCAGGGGGATGGGAGGTAGGATCACCTGAATCCCGCCGGAGGTTGGCGCCGCCCCTTGTGGACGTAGCGACCAGGCCAGAGCCACAGCCAACCCGATGACCACCAAGACGCTCACGATGTTCACTCTCCGAGGAACTGCATCCGCTGCCCGGGCTGCACGGACACCTCGCCGGCATCCTCGGTCGACTTCAATGTGCCGGCGAGCGAACTCAGGAGAGCGCCGATGTCCGGGAAGGGAATGAAGGCCCCGTAATTCTTCCCCTGGAGCACGACGCCCGGCTCCTTCGGCGCCTGGGGGGTCAAGGCTTGGGTCACCGCCCGCACCGGCGCCGCCGCCGAGACCGTTCTCGCCAGCAGAAAGACCCCCACACCGATCGCGCCGAGCAGGAGCAGCTTTTGTGTCTGGTCTGTCATGGGGATCTCCTACGTCCACTCGCCCGGAAGCATGGCCTCTTCCCACGCCCATTCTTCTTCCCACGCCCATTCTTCAACGGGGACCTCCTCACTCGACCATCCGAAATCCCCTGCAGAGACCACGGAGGGCCCCTCGTCGTAATAGCCTGAACCAGCCCAAAACTGGTCTTCCGTTGGGACGAGACTCACGCCGTTCGAGTCGTACTGCGGGACGCTCTCCGCCACATACGTCTCCGGCAAGGTTTGATACTGCTCGGGCTGCGGCGCCGACACCGGCTTTGCGCTGGTGACTTGCGCTGCCTGAGTCTTGCTCGGCTGAAACACCGAGAAGATGCTTGAAATGATCGTGTCGAAGGGAATCGGGATGAATCCCCCCACGCTGCCCGAGCGGAAGGTCACGCCCGCCTCGGATGGGACTGGAACCTGTGCGGCCTGAGCGGTCGTCACCGGCTTGGCCACGGTAGTGGCAGCCTTGGCTGTGGTGGGCATCAACCCACTCAGCACCTTGCTCAGCCCGCCCTTCTTCTGGATGAGGGTCAAGGCATAGACTCCGACCAGGACGGCGCCACCGATCAACAGCATATTGGTCGTGCCTGCCGACACCGCGGGTTGGGATCGAGGTGCCAACAGGGGCGCGGCGGCCGGTGAAGCGCGGGTTTGACTCTTAGCCATGACTACCTCCGCTTGAAGACCTTGCTCGCCTGAGCCAAAACCCCAGGCTGAAGAATGACAATGCCAGCGCCAACCAGCAGGAGTACTCCCGGCAATCCCAGTCCCTTGACCAATCCTGCCGTGATCCCTCCGACTGCCCCTCCTGCCGCCGTCCCTGCCGCCTCGCCCGCGGTCTTTGCCACCTCGCTCACCACTGCACTGAGAGGCTGGAAGGCCCGGCGCAATCGTTCCACGACCACCACCGTCGCGGAGGGAAAGGCGGCCGCCAGCGCGACAACGGCGGCAGCAAGGACGATGCCCAGGAAGACGCCTGGCGAGGCCTCACGGATCACGTCCGCTTCGACCGTCATCAGGCCCTCGGCGTAGTCGAAGGCGGCCGTCTCCGTGTCGGCTTGGAGGTAGGGCCCAAGGTCCAGATAGACGCCTGGCGTGCCGAGGAAGGGAAAGGCGGTGAAGAGGAACTCTCGGGCATACTCCGGCGACAGCAGCGGCAGTTTCACCACCAACCGAAGCCGGTCCCCGATGTTCACCGAGGACAGTTCCAGGTTGAGGCGCTCCACCTCGAGCGGGCCGGGTTCCAGGCGTTCCTGGAGGCCCTGCTCGGTATCCGGCAGCATCATGGGGGCCTCCTTGCCGGCCCTGTCTCAGCCCAGGGCGTAATGTAAGATCGACAGTGCCCCGGTCCCCAGGATGGTCGTAAAGCTCAACTTCACGTCACCGGCCTGAGCCAGCTTCAGGTCGATGCCGAACGGATCCCTGCTGATCCTCTCCCAGGGGAAGAGCACCACACCGCGCAGGGTGGCCGGCAACGAGAAGAGCGCCCGGGCTTGCTTCACGAATGTCTCCCACTGTACCGTGCTCGGGATTTCCCGAACCTTGGGGAATTTCACCCCAATCTCGTTCGCCTCGACATCGCTGCGGGTCGTGGCGGCTGCCAGCATCAGGACCAGGGAATGGAACAGCGTGTCCCCCACCGGCACATCATCCTCGAAGCCCAGGTTCGACTGGATGGCGATGGCCCGGTTGGCTCGGGACTCGAAGCGCGGCAGCAGGAAGCCTGCCGGCCAGAAGTTGCTTACCGCTTCCCCTGGCTCGAGTGCGACCTCGTTGATGGTGAGGGTGAGCGACATGGCGTTGATGGTCTGCACGGCGCCGACGTCGGTGGCCACGCCCCACTGCACCTCTTCCACCAAGTTTTGGAGATCCCGCCCCGGGATGACCACTTTGGCGTCGAAGATGTTCAGCGGGTCGAACCCCAAGTGGAGCGGCACATAGGCGCGCACGATGTTGTTGGCGCCCGCGGTGGGCACGGGATCCACGTGGATCTGGCCCAGGTACCTGTGGTGATTCCAGTAGCCCCACAGCCGTCCGTCGGTGTGGTTGAAGAAGGTTTTGCTGCCAGCCGCCCGGATATTGGTGGCTCGCAGGATCCGGAAGAGCCCGTCCTCCAGGGCAGTGGCACCGCCACCCGCGGTGATGTCGCCCAGCAGGAGGTGGTCAATGTGGGTGATGAACCCGCTGCGGGGCAGGTCCACCCGTGTCGTGGCCGACGCGACGTAGGTGTGCGGCGTGGCCACCGTGAAGGAGTTGAAGCGTGGCATCAGGGTCCCTCCTCTGACGAAAGCGTGATTGACGGAACCGCGTGTCTGGGCAGGCCTATAGCCTGGTCATCGTGGCTTTGCGGGCCACATCGGTTCGGAACACCCGCTGTTGGACCGCCGTGGGGGCCTGGCCGATCGCGACGGATGGCCCACGGCTCAGAACCGGCACGCCAGCCTTGGCGAGCAGGGAGCGGATCGTGGTGCTGATCCCCACCATCGAGTCCAGGGCCTTAGCCGTGAAGACCATGGCCAGCACATCCGAGGTGGAGACGCCCACAAACCGCTCGATCGCTGGCAGTCTTACCGCATACGCGGCCACCACCTGGGCGAGCGCCGCGGCCGCTGCGCCTACTTGCGCGCCGATCAGCTTATAGCCCAACCCCCCGATCCCATCGGCAACAGCGTTTCCAGCCGCGAGGACGACGCCGCCCCCGACGGGCACTCCCATCGCGCGATACTCCGTGAGAACATCGAGACCTGCCATGACAAACCTCCTTGCGGGTGAGTGGAGAAATAAGCGGTGGGCTGAAAAGGAAAGGGCCATGGTGGATGAACCAGTCCCTTTCAGCCCACCATGGCCCAGCGGATGCAAGGCTACAAGCTTCGGGCTAGAGAAGTCAAGGAAAATTTATAGCTTGACACTAACCCTCTGGGAAAGGTAGCATCCTCGCCATGGGACGGCAGCCGGGGAAAGGGGGAAATCAGTACCAGAAAGCCCTTGAATTTCTGCGAGTCGAACTCGCAGGAGGCCCCCAAAGTGTGAAGGATCTTGAAATCAAAGGTCTTAACCGGGGTATCGGCATCTGGACCCTGCGCCGAGCGAAGGAACACCTGGGGGGGATAGCGTCCCAGGCGAGGGTAGGCAATCGGCTGGGGGCCTGGGCCTGGTCGCTGCCTGACGCGAGTTCCACGGCAGCCAGTGCGATTGCTCCACCGACCACGGACGTCCAAGTTCTAGAGACCCTGATGACACAAGAGCCCGTGGTTGCTCCGAAATCTGAGATCACGCCGGTTGAGACTCTTGCGCCGGCACCGGAGAAGGCTATGGCACCGACGAGTGAGGAAGTCGCCAAGATGAGTGAGACCCTTCAGGCCCTTCAGAACAGACTGGACAGCTTGGAGAAGCGAGCGGTTTCGGTCTCCAGTGTGGCGGAGACCGTGACGGACACCCTGGAGAAACGGGCCGCCGATGTACGAGCCATCAAAGAGGTGGAGGACATCAGGGGCCAGGTGTCCGAACTGGCGGCCAAGATCCAAGCCCCCGATCCCAGGCTGGGTCCCTTGGCAGAAAAGGCCGACATCCTCGTCTCCCTCTGCGAGCAGTATCCCGAACTCTGTGCCCACCTGAAGGCCCCCGCCCCACCGGAGCCGGCCAAGGCTCCCAAGGTTCCTGCCTCACCCGAGGATGCTCACAACGCTTTGCTCCATGCCTTGAATGAGGCCAGCATTGAGACCCTGGGGCGTGCGGCGAATTGGGGGGATCTGATGGATCTCTGCCCGGGCGGGGATTGCAGCAGGGGCGCCGTAGAGGCCATCGCCAAACGTCCAGCGTTGCTCAAACTTTTAATGGCTGAAGAGGGTGTGGCGGACATCCTCATTGAGGCCCTGAAGGAAAACGGGAAGCTCGTGGTGGAACCGGAGCGACCGCCGGCCCCGACCCCGGAGGCAGTGACCAGTGGAGCCAAGCGTGGCTGGTTCGGACGGATCCCAGCAAGCGCGTGAGGGACTCAAGATCCCCCTGGAGCAGGTCAAAGCTCTGGTGGAGGGCGGGGTCCTCGACGAACTCCTCAACAAGAGCCCGGCCATCGCCACCATGCACGAGCGATTGGCGACGATGGAGGCGCGCACGACCGAGATGACTTCGGCCTTCGGGCAAGTGACCGAACAGCTCAAGACCATCGCCGCCGCGCTGGGACAGGGGCCACCGGCCCCCGCGGCAGAAGTCCAGGCAAGTCCTGCCGGCGAGAACGCCACTGCCGGGGCTCTGGCGACCTGGGCTCCGCTCATCAACGCTTTGGCCCTGAAGGCCTTGGGGGGCGGCGAAGCAGCACCGGCTCAGAATATCGCCGGGGCATTTGGCCAGGTCCTGGAACTCTTCAAGCACTTCACCGCGTTCCAGGTCGAGCTGAATAAGTCAAACGCCGTCGCCTACAAGGCCATGCAACAGGTTCTGCGCGAACCGGCACCGCCGGCAATGGCTGAGGTTGAACCGTGACTGAGCAGGAGATTCGGGCGTATCAGCTTCGGGCCCTGATCCACGAGCTGTACCTGCTCGAAGGTCACCTGGGAAATTTCCAGCCCGGTCGTGAGAAGTCGATCTGCTGCCATTGCAGCAGCAAACACACCATGGGGCTTGAGGCCTTGGCCGAGGAGGGGGTGTCGGTCCTGAATGACCTCGCCCCGCTCATGCGGCGAATCGCTCTGTGGGCTGGCCAACACGAAGCCACGTTCCAGCGATGTGATCTGGACGAGCCATTGGCCAATCAGTTGGCCGCCGAGGTCCGGGGCTTTCGCAAGGAGTTGATGACAGCCCTGGAACGGGTGGCCACGCTGGCCCCGGCCCAGCCTGGGACCTCCGGCCCAGAGGTCAGCGTGGCCTCCTCCTTCCCTTTACATTTGGGCGCAGGCGAAGAGCAGCCAGAGAGCATGGGGGTCCTTCATGCCTGATGCGAGGGAGTCGGCATGGCCGAGGTGAGAACAGGGAACTACATCGCCGGCAATGTCCACGCCTTTCGCATGGACCAGGAGCCCTCCCTGATCATCTTTGAGAGCCGGGATCCCCTGGAGAAGCGAGGGACCCCCAACCAGGTCATCCTGCATGAGGACGAGATCGAAGCGATCATGCGGGCCTACGGCCAACTTCCGGAGAAACCGGGACAACATCTACGTGCCGGATAGGAGACTCCCGTGGCCGATGAGAGCTGCAAAGCAAAGATCGAGCACGCCGGCAACTTGGACCAGGTGTTGGAGCAGGCCAAGGAGATCGCGGGCCGCTGCGGCTGCCACGCGGTAACGCTGGTGTTCAAGCCCAAGGACGGCTTCACGAGCGTGAGCATCGGCTGTCTGCGGGGCAGGCGGAAGAAGGAGGTGTCCAGTGGAGCACCTTGAGAGCGGCGAGAGCAAGATCATCACGCACAAGAACCTGAACTACTGGTTGAAGAAGGTCCAGGGTGAGCCGTACTTCGAGTGCGGGTCCACCGTGAAGACGCCGCCGGCCTGGTGCTACCAGGAGGTGACACTGGAGTTTCCCCTGGGTGAGTTGTGCAAGGACGGACTGACCACGATCGCGCTCGTTGGACGCGAGAAGCCCGAGCCTGTGCCGCTCACCGGCAAGGAACAGTTCAACGCCCAGGGCCTTGAGGGGAAGATCCAGGTTCGGAAGCCCCTGTTCAACGCCTTGATGAATCTGCGGGACCTGCTGCCGGAACTTCGCGGGCGGATCCTGCTGGACTGAAAGCGGTGACGATTATGAGCCAGGTGCAGCGGTGTACCCGTCCCATCTTTCTCAACGGGAGGCCGCATTCCAACAGTCAGACGAGCCACCCGCAGCATGTCATGCTGCACCTGGAAGGTCTCAAGGAGGCTGTGGGGTTGAATTCCAGGAGAGGGCTACTGAGCAGCCTGGTCGCCAATGGCCCCGGCAGGTTCAAGAAAGAACAGCCCTATGACGAGGACGGGAAGCTCCGGCCAGGGTACGCCTGCGCGGTGGCCTCCGAGGATCCATGTGTGGAGCGGTGTGTTGTCCAGCGCACCAAGGAACGACCGCCGGCCTACGGCTTGTTGAACGGGTACACCTGTGGACGATGGGCCGATGAGACCGTAAGCCACTGCCGTCGCCAGTGCAGCGGAGAAGGGTAAGAAGCGCGTATGGCCGCTGAGATCAGCCTGCCCCTCACGTTGCTGGACTTGCTGCCTCCGACGATCCTCCGGGAACTCGCGGACGCAGCGGAGAAGGGAGAGGGGCAGAAAGTACGGTACAGCGCAGAGCTGGCCGACTGCATCCACGTCCTGTTCACGCAGCGGAAGGCCCCCGTGGTTCAGCCCACTAGACCGCGGGCGGCAGCGGCCTGGCGCAAGATGTTCCTGGGGGCGATCGAGGAATGCCATAGGCGCCGTAAGATCGGGCAGATGGGTTCGGTGAGGCGGGGCGTTCCCGGCGCCCTGGTCCCCAGCACATGGGAGGGAAGACCGCGCCTGCCATGAAATTCATACAGGCCGGATTCGAGGATGATCCGATCTGGCAGGTGGATGCGGTAATCGGATTGTTTGAGCGGAAATTCCCGGCTCGGCTCTTTCGGATCCAAGCCGCCTCGAAGGCGGCGGCCGAGTTCCTGGCGCGAGCCCACTGCCCGCTCATCCTGACCATGGTGGTGCGACGTGTCGATCAAACCCTTGATGGAATACCTGGAGTCCAAGGAGTCCCTGCGCCAGGGGAAGGCTCCGGAGGCGGGGAGGCTGCTCGAATCAGCAGTACGCTCCCCAGCGAAGAATCCCGTGCTCCGGAGAAGCCTGGAGACCCTGCTGAACCATCGGAGCCTGGCGGGCCAGGCCCTCTTGAACTTGATCCGGGTGGAGGCTAATCGCCGTGTCCGGTAAGTGCCCCTCGATGGTAGCATTCTTCAAGCAGAACCCCGCGGTCTGTGAACCGTGCACGCTGGTCCCGCTGGTGCAATGGTACTCCCAGGCCGCCGAAGAAGCGGGACGATCGGACCTTGTCCAGGCCCTTGAGGACCTGGCGAACGATGCTGCCTTAACAGGGGGCGGGCTCGCCGCACGACTGGACAAGGTAACAGATCAAGCCGACGGGCCCCTGCGCGCCCGGCTTGAAATGTTCAAGTGCGAAGCGCAGGAACTGATTAAATCCATGTAGAGAGGAGGTGAGAATCATGTATCCGAGAGCTGGAGTACCGACTCGGTGGTTGCGGCGGGCGTTGGGCATCCAGGCCCACGCCTCCAGTGGCTTCAATGCGTGCGTCGGAGCGGCATTGAAGGGGAAAAGCTACGCAAAGCCTCCTGCGGGTCAGGGCGGGTTCCACAACATGGCTGTCCGCGCGGCCTTTACGTCAGCAGCCAAAGGATGTGCCGGAAGAGGAGCGTAAGGAGGCATGAGGGAGGCGGGGGCTGCCCCCGGTGTTGGGTGGCCCCCGTTTTCATGCAATGAGCCAGCCGGATGAGGTCATCATCCTGACGGACCAGGAGTGTGATCCCTGCCAAAAGCTCAAGCACCTGCTGGCAGAAGCACCCCTGGTCCGCTTCCTCGAGCTGGGGTCCCAGGAGGCCGACGTCCTCTTGGGGGACGAGCACCAGGTCGTGGTCCCCATGCCCATCGCCCGCTTCGGGGAGAAGCGGGAGGTCTGTGCCTTGGCCTACGAGGGGGAGAAGGTGTTGCTCGTCTGCGGGGAGGACACATTCCCGCTGAAGGAGTAAGACGTGAGACGGGAGGAGGCCCTGCGCGGTGCTCTCGTCATCGCCGGCCTGGCCGGCCTGGTGTTCACGCTTCGGCAGGTGGTGCCCACGGCAACATGGGAATCAGCGGCGACCGAAACTCCGCAGCCGACCCCGATCGAGCCGGTCTCGGCGCCAGGCCCCCCGTCCTTCTTGGAGCAAGTGCAGGCAGCTCTCTCACCCTTGGGCCAGCAGATCCAGAACGGCCTGTCGGCCTTCGAGGGAGCCATCCAACAGGCGGCGTCCACGTTCGGTCTGGACGCGGATCTGCTGCGGGCCATGATCTGGAAGGAGAGCAAAGGGGATCCCCTGGCCGCCCGCTTCGAGCCCAAGATCCGGGATACAAGCTATGGCTTGATGCAGGTCCTCCTGGGGACGGCGCGCTCTCTGGGGTTCTCCGGCAGTGTGCAGGACCTGCTCGACCCGGTGAGAAACATTGACGTGGGCGCGCAATATCTGCGGAGCCGCTTCGATGAGTACCCGGATTTCCGTCTGGCGGTGGCCAGCTACAACTCCGGCTCACCGATCTTTCGGGATGGGCAGCTCATCAACGAGCAGTATGTGCAGGACGTCCAGGCCAACCTGGCGGCCTTGAAAGGATGAGAGGAGGGCGCCGTGGGACAAGTCATCGTCTGTCGTGGGCCAGGATCGCTGGGACAGGAAATGGATGCGTGCGCGGCGCTCATCGCCTACGAGACCGCGGGACCGGAAGCGGCCCTGGCGGTGTTGGAAGGGGAAGGCGAACTCGCTCGTCCTGTCCTCGACGTGGACGCTCTGCGAGAGCAGTACCTCGCGGAGCAAGCGGGGGAAGGGGCGACGGTGCCCGTTTCGCCGGTGGCCATGTCGCGCCTGCTCCCCAGCTCGATCGGTGGCGGGGACCCGTTTGAAAAACAGGTCCCGATCTACTTGCTCCCGGGGCAGGCCTCGGCCCAGGCTGGGTTTCTTGTGGCCCAACAGGGCGAGCCCCTCCTGGCCCCGTTCTTGCGCCGGCTCTTTCAATTTGGCATCGCCGAAGGAGGATGAGGTCATGACACCCAAAAGGGCTGAGGCGACAATTGATGAACTGCTGGCTGCGGCGCTGATCGAACTGGACGGCCGCACCGCGCCCAACGCGCCTGAGCGGCCTACGCCAGTTATCAAGGCGGCCGTGGACGCCCTGCTGGGCGCAGAAGCGCAGGAGAGCGACGTCGCCTGAGCGAGGAGATCCATGGATCCCGACATTCGCGAGCTGAAACATGCCATCCAGGAGATCGCCTTCGGGTTGAGCGAGGCCCTCGAGGCGGACCACGCCCAGGACGTGGGCGACAAGGCCCGGTACGAGGAATTGAACGATCGGGCCCGGGCGCGCGTGAAGAAGCTCCTGCTGCGCATGGGGTTGTCCGCGTCCGGGATCCACCATCGCTCGGTCCCCTCAGAAGAAGCTGCCCATCTGCCTGCCGGCGGCTGAGGAAGGAGAAGATCATGTTTGCCCACCAGGTCGTAGCTGGGCGACTGTATCTGTTCGACCCAGAGGTCCTCGATCCCATCACCACGCAAGAGATCGCCTGGGCAGCCCGGGAGGCATTGGAGCTTCCGCAGCCGTCCTACATCTGGGGCCTGGATCTGGGGATCCCCGGAGCCCCGCCGGTGGGTGTGGAGTTTACAGGATTCAGGCCTGGCAATCCGCCTCCGAGCGACATCTATGGGCTCCCGCAGGCTGATTCCCAAGAGCAGGCACTCCGGGTGGAGAACGCCAAGAGCCTGTATGAGGATCGGCCGCTGCGGTTCCTTGGGGCCAATGGCACCGTCTGGATCGTGGACGGGCAGCGCGTCTTCGTCTCCGAGCGCAATGTGGAACTTACGAATGCGATCGCCGCACGGGTGGCCAAGGGAGAGCTGGAAGCTGCCCCCCCGGTGGCTCCCGAGATCCCGGCGCCGTTGACCACCCGCTTCTACCGGGTCCTGCCGGTGGGGGACACGTACTGAGCAAGAGGAGATGAGCATGGCAACGCCGCTGTTCCTCAAGCCCGACAACTTCGGCACCTTCGACTATACCTACGTTCCCTCGGGGGGGATTTGCCCTCCTGGCCAGCAGGGAAGCGCCATGGACTGTCTCATTGCGCCCTGCCCGGATCTGTGTGTGGCCAGCGAGTCCATGGTGCTCTCAGGGGAAGCCCTCGCGCCGAACCTTCCAGCGACGCTTGAGGACGTCGCCCGCCAGCAGGCCGCCGAGCAAGGAGGCTCACCGCCCTGGCTGAGCATCGCGGTCGTCGCCATTTCGATCCTCGGACTGCTGGGCGCCAAGGGAATGGCGCGCTGACAAACTCCTCGACAATCCCACCTCTGCTGCGGTAGGATTACGCCATGGCTGGCCCAGCACACCTGCCGGCGGGTCGTCCCCTTGCCCTCCTGGATTGTCACCTTGAGGATCAGCAGCTCCTCGTCGCCTACCGTGTCTTGCGTGGATCTGGTCCGTTGAACGAGCTGGCCTGGAATGTGCTGCGCCAGGCGGCCCGTCGAGGGGACCTCTTCATCGTCACCCGGCAGGCCGGGGACTCGCTGGAGCGGCTCGCCAAGGCGAAGAAGCGCAGGACGGCGCCGTGAGCGAGATCCTGGAGCGGCTCGCCATCCACCTTAGCCAGCACGTCCGCACGACACAGCGGGATTACCTGTCGATCTGCCGGCGCTTCCTGCGCACCTTCCCCCAGCCGAACGACTGGACCCCGGAAGCGGTCTTCGTCTTCCTGCAAGAACTGGAGACCTCCGGCTGGAACCCCTTGAGCCGACAGCGGGCCGTGACGGCCCTCCGGAAACTCTACGCCGTCTACGAGAAGGGATTTCCTTCCCTCCCACGGGGAGCCTTCAGCCTAGACATCCTGGACCAGGATCGCCCCATGCTCACCCTGGAGGAACTGGTCGCCCTGGTCCGCGCGAGCGTGCGTGCCCCCTGGCCAGAGCTGGCCGGCATGGTGGCCCTGGCCACAGTCTACGGATTGCGCGGCGGAGAGATCGCCGTGCTGCGCGGGAAGGACCTGAACCTGGAGGCGGCCGAGGTCCGGATCACCACCGGCAAGCAGAACGCTGTCCGCGTCCACGGGATTCCTGCAGCGATTCGACCTGTGCTGCATCCGGAGAACTTCAGCCAGGCCCGCTCGTCCACTGAGATGTGGGGATGGTGGCATGACCTGGAGGCCCGGGCCGGGATCGCGCACCGGACCCGGCAGGGGTGGCATGCGGTGCGGCGGGGGGTAGTGGCGGTCCTCCTGGATGCTGGCGTGCCCGAGGCGGTGCTGGAGCCCTGGATGGGCTGGCGTGCGAGCCTGGGGCGCATGGTGCGACGCTATCCGCTGCGCGGCCGCCAGGAGATGGACCAGGAGGTCTTCAGCCGGCATCCGCTCCTGGCTGTGTGGGCCGAACAGGCGCTCAGCACGGATGATGCCCTGTTTAAGTACAAGATCCCGTCCGGCACGTTGAAGTCCGAGCAGAACGCCGTGAAGGTCCGGGCTTGGGGAACAACGAAGGAGTGAGAGGGTTATAATGAGGTGTGTCTTACCCTGCTTATAATATAAGTGGCTCAAGGACATACTTTCAACATCGCGGCTGATTGTTACGCGCGTAATGACCGGGAGGATCCATGCCCAAGACTCTTGCTTTCCGGAAATGCCCCTGCTGCGGCTGGCGCCTGCCGGTCGTGCGCAAGGGCAGCTCGGCACGCCTGCGAGGGGTGGAGGTTGAGCAGCTCGTGCAGGGAGCACCCATCGGACACCTGGACCCTGAGACGGTCGCCCTGATTCAGTTCCAGGAGTGTCAGGGCGGCCGAGGGCGTGGGTTCGGTCCCGTCGTCGACCAGCTCACCATCGAGCAGGCTGCTCAAGATCCCGCCTGGGAGAGCTACACGGCTGCACTCTTCGCCTGGGCTCGCAAGCTAGCAGCCTTGGCTTCCCGCCTTGGAAAATAGACCAATCAAAAAAGCAGATTAAATTTATCCTTTAATTCTCAACCTGAGAATTGACTTGCCTGCCTGTAAATCCTCGGATAAGATTTTTTTGAGTACTTACTATTGACAGGAAACATTTCTAGCGTTATGCTCGTAACAATAGCTGATGGGAAATTTGATCTCTGAAAACTGAATAGGCAAACCTGCTGCAATTCTCATAATGAGAATTTCGACAGGGAAGCCCGCACGTGCCGGCGGACAGGCACAAAGAAAGGAAGTGCACAATGTCAAGTCAAGTAATTACCACTCTCGAAACGGGCAAACATGCCCAACGTCTGACAGAGCTCGCTTCCTCTGTCCGGACAAAACTCAAGGAGGCAGGTTTCCGGATTGTCCAGATCGGACTGGACCTGTCGGAAGCCAAGAAGCTCTTGGGTCCTGGGAAGCCCTTCGAGCTTTGGTGCGTGGGTTCCTGTGGGTTGTCCGTCGCCACGGCTTACAAGTGGATCCAAGCGGCGGAAGGGTTCAAGATGCTTCGGTTGCATGAGCGGCCGGACTTGCTCGAACCCTCGGACGTGGCGGACTTGATCGCGGTATCCTTCCCACAGGGGCTTCGGGCAAGAATCCTCCGAAAGGTCGAAGCTCTTGACAAAGCGGAAGGCGAAGCCAAGGAAGCCAGGAAGGTGGTGGACCTCGAGTCGCGCAAGTTGGCCAAGGCGGAAGCGGAATTGCAGGAAGCGGAAGCGGACGCCAAGGAAGCCAAGGCGAAGTATGACAAGGCTACCGCCAAGGCGGAAGCGGACGCCAAGCCAAGCATGGTAGAAGCGGAGGAAGTCAAGAGCAAGGTGCGCGATATTCGCCAGCGCTTGGCGGACGCGAAAAGCAAGGTCGCCAGCATCCTGGATGAAGCCAAGGTCAAAGTCCAGGAAGCCCACACGCAAGCGCAAGCGGCGCGGGTAGCAGTCACGCAAGCGCAAGCGGTAGAAGTCAGGGCGGAAGCCAAGGTCAACGACGCCAAGGCCAACGTCAAGACGGAAGCCAAGGCCACGAAAGAAGCCAAGCCCGACGCCAAGGCGCAAGCCTGGGAAGTCTTTCTGAAGCAATGGGTCAACACCTTGGAAGCCAAGGTCAAGGAAACCTTCCCACCGGAGAAGCAAGCGGTAGCATTCCAGCTTGTGGCGAACATGGTGTTGTCCATGGCCCAGCAGTATCGGGCGAAAGCAGCGTAGCTCACAAGTCAAGGCGGAAAAGCCCCCGTCCAGAATATCGGACGGGGGCTTTTTTTGTCTCCGTTCTTTCCCTTCGCGCCAGTCCTTCCCCTGCTTCGTTCTCATCCTGAGAACCCCCGTCCCGCTCTTCCCGCCCCTTCGCCCCGGCCGCCTTCGCTGTCACCATCCTCTTGACAAGCCCGCCCAGGTGTGCTATGATCGGCTTGCAAGTGGAGATCCCACCGTGAACTCGCAGCACCCAAGGCCACAACGAAGGGAGGTGATTTGAATGGAAGCGACGCTCAAGGGTAACAAGTTGGTCTTGTCCGTAGACCTGGAGACCGGCAAGCTCAGCAGCACCGGCAAGAGCACGATCCGCTACAGCAGCGGAGGCTTTCAGCCCATCCCCGGCGGGAACGGGATGAAGCTCAACCTCACCGTGATCGACAAGAAGTAATCACAAGTCACGCGGGCGGCCCCGCCCATTCCCCTGGGGCCGCCCTCCCGCTTCACCGGAGGACCCATGAAAAACACAAGCCACTTCCCGGACTTCGCGAAGTACGCCAAGCAAGGCCTGTGTCCCTGCCCCTGGCGGGGCGAAGACGACAGCACCTGCCGTCCCATGTTCCACACCGTCTACCGGATCCCCGACAATGGCCAGACCCCGGCCCGTCTCGCCGGGTACCACTTCATCGCCGTCAACCGGCACACCATGCACCTCTGGCGTCGGGATGAGTACACTCCCCAGGGGATGACCGTTGGGGAGGACAAGGAGATCCTGGAGTCCTTGAGTGGGATCCCCCCCCGCATGGGCCTAGAGGTCCTCCTGGCTCGGGATTCCATCCTGGACAGCCTCCCACCGGACGTGCTCAGCTTTAGGAAAGGCAAGACGATCCACGTGGTAGCCTTCCGCCTCACTTACGCTGGCGATTTCGCCTGGCACATTCTCACATCCCTGGACGGCAATTCGTACCGTCTCCCCCCCCTGCCTCCGGGGTTCGAGGAGCCAGATGGGCAGGTTGTCCACAAGCTCAGCGCGAAGCTGCTCAGGGATGCCCTGCTCGGGGTCGGTCTCACCTTCCGCATGTGGCTGCCCGAGGATCCCTACGGCGTCATCACCATCGAAGGGGATAGTACGCGGACGCTCATCGCGCCCGTGCAGCCATGAGCGGGGGGAGAGCATGCGAACAATGCGCGAGCCCCCCGAGCCCCTAGAGACCCGCCTGATCCGCCTGGAGCAGGTCGTCGGCAGTCTCCTGACCCTCCTGGCCGCCTGCGACATTATCGGCCCGGAGGATTTCGGCAGGGTGCGAGAGCAACTCGCCTCTCGCACCTCCACCCCTGGCCCCTCGGGGCCACCACAAGTGACAGGAGGACCTCACCATGAAGAACAGCATCAACGTCGCCCACAAGCAGCTCGTCGCTCGGCCCCCTGACGAGTGCTACCCCGACTTTCCCTCTCTCCTGCGCTTCTTGCGCAACCGCGAACTGAACACCGCGACTTGAAGTTGACTTGGCCGCTGGCAAGCTCTTGGCGACTGTGGCGCACGACTAACAGACAGGAGGAAATAGACCGTGCCGAGGGATAAGGAAAAACGTGCCGCGTCGTTCCGCCGCTGGAAGGAAGCAAACCGGGTCTGGGTCAACGAGTACAACCGAAAGGTGTACATCCTCGCCAGAATGAAAGTGATTGAAGGTTATGGCGGAAAGTGTTCCTGTTGCGGCGAAGCCACGGTTGAATTCTTGGCCATTGATCATATCGGCGGTGGGGGCGGTGACCATCGACGTGGGATATCCCGCCCCGACAATTTCTACCGCCTTCTCATCAAGCTGGGATTCCCAAAGGAGTACCGACTCCTCTGTCACAACTGCAACATGGCCATAACAATCTACAGTCGCTGCCCCCATGAAAGGCAGCACAGAAAACGAGCGAGGCCGCGGGAACAATCTTGATAGCTGTAGCTGTCCGTACCTCACCACAAGTCACCGGGGCCGGTCCACCCGGGCCGGCCCCCCCGGAGGAGGAGCGATGAAAGCGCAGGACAGAAAGTGGTGGGCTGGCTGCTTGCGAACAACGCCCGCGGACGACGTGAATTTCAAGTCGGCCCTGGAGCACGCCAGCGTGGCCATGCTCCAGAATGCGTTGGACGAACTGGAGCACAGTCCGAAGGGCAACGGAAGCCGCATCATGGCCATCTGGCGGGAACTGCGACGCCGCGAGAAAGCGAGGTGATCCCCATGGGATGGATTGGAACGAAAGGCCAACTCGTGTACGCGCTCCGCACATTCGGCGCCGACCAGGAACCGAACGGGGACATCCGCTGGTGGGGCAACCCCCCCTCCATGTTCCTGGGCATGGACACCGAGGACACCGATACCGTGGTGGATGACACCGCTGAGGTGGAGATCGGCGGGAAACGGGTCCCGGTCTGTAGTCTGCTCCAGGACACCTCTTACGGTGTCAAGGTGACCGTGTTATAACCACAAGCAGGGGCCACCCCGCCCACCATCGGCCCCCCAGGAGACTCGAATGGACGCCAAGGAACAGCGCGAGATTCAACTCAGGGAGATCCCTCGCCGTCACCGATACCTCAAGGGTCTGGACGTCCACACCCACGTCGATACCTGCTTGGCCTGGGAATTGACTGAAGAGAAGAGCACCTACCTCTTCCTGCACCACTCGGGGCTCCCCTACGTCTTCATCCAGTACGCCAGGGGTGCTGGCCCAGGCGATTGGGAACTGATCAGCCGAACCCAGGCCGCCGAGCTATTCCGCCGGCTGCCGGTGAAGTTTGTCTCTCCACTGCTCTCTGTCGAAGCGGGCGCGCGGTGATCGTGGACCTCGTCGCGCGCACGGGGCGGCTGGCAGGTGGACCGTCGAAATATGGCATCCCGCGACCCAACCCTTCCCGGGTCCCTCGTGAGATGCCACGGGAAGCACGGCCAGCCGCTCTCCCACAACCAAGGAGGTGATCCTGTGTCCAACCAGAAGAGACCCATCGTCTGGCTCGTCAACCGCAACACCGGCCATGACTACAGCGGCGCCGAGAAGTACGGGGAGCTGGTGCCGCTCACCGAGGGCTTGGCCCACCCCTTCGCCACCGATCGTTTCCTCGCCCTGGTGCATGAGCGGTTGGCCAAGTACGGGGAGAAGGATTACCTGCTCCTCTCGGGCCACCTCTTGCAGAACGCTGTGGCCGTGGCCTACCTGGCCCGCAAGTTCGGCTGGCTGCGGTTCCTGGCCATGCACATGAAGACCCGGACCTATACAGAGCGATTTCTGGATCTTCGGCATCTGAACGGCGAGAAGGAAGGAAAGACGCCATGAAGAGCCTGGCGGCACTCTTAACCGGGATGGTCCTGATGTACGTCCTGATGCGCCTGGGGCGGTGGTGGAGACAGAACATCACTCACCCGAAGATCCGCGACCTGAGCGGGTATGAGGTCGCGGCCCTGATGCAAGCAGGGGCCGAAAGGAGGAAGCGTGAGGGCACTCGAAGAGCGGCCGTGCCGAGGGTGCGGGCGGCCGATCGTCATGATTCAGAACCCCCGCACCGGAAAGTGGATCCCGCTGGAGCCTGAGTACCTCTGGGTGGTCCACGACGTCGGCGCCCCCCACACCTTCATGGTGCTCTTGGAGAGCGGAGAGTTCCTGGCGCGCTGCCGACGGTGGACAGGACTGGAGACCGACACCGCCACCCCGCTCCGCGGGCGAATCTGTCATTTCACTACTTGTCCCCAGCGGGAGCAGTTCTCCAAGGTCTCCAGGAAGCGTGTGTTGAGCGAAGTACAAGAAGTCATCAAGAGCCTGAAGTGAGCCACAGAAAGGAGCCACTCATGTCCCCCATGCCCCCTGAGCCCAAGATCCCGGAGACCGAAATCACCGACATCAGCCTCCTCCCCGAGATCATCACCCCCGAGGAGATCAAGAACGAACGCCTGACGCTGCTGCACCCCAAGATCCTTGCCCAGGTGGCGGAGTTCATCACGGACCCCGCCAAGGGCAAAGAGCAGCTTCAGGCCTATGCCGACCTGGTGCAGATGCTTCGCGCGACGAGCATCCACCTCACCTACCCGTCCGATTGGGTGCTCAACTTCATCGAGAATGAGGGGCGGATCCTCAGCAGCGGGTACCTGCAAGACATCGGCGCCGAACGCGCGGCCATGCCCTGGGGCATTACCCGCCTGGGGGAGATCCAGGACCACCGGGAGTACGATGGGGAGAAGAAAACCTACATCTGGTTCTGCAAGGCAGATTTCATCTGCGAGCGAACCGGCGTGGTCCTGACCGACGTGGAGGGCGCCCGCTGGTCCGGCGACGAGTTCTTCCAGAAGCGCGCCCGAAAGATGAACGCGGAAGTGAATCCGCTCTGGATAAAACAGTCCGCCCTGCGCAACATGCACGGCCGCGCTGTGCGGTCCCTGGCCGGCCTCGCCGGCGTCCCCGAGCACGAACTGAAAGCGGCGGGGATCGACACGACGAAGTGCGTCATCGTCCGCTGGGGTGCTGCCAGCCAAGGCAGGGTCGAAGGGGAACAACCCACCCGCGGGAAGGGCGCCGGCGAGGAACTGTTCCATTTGCTCAAGGCGAAAGCCGAGGAGACACGCTCGAACGTGCCCCGGGTCCTCCGGGATCTGTGCAAGGCCCAGGGGATCGCGGAGAAGGACAGCGTGGCCCAACTCACCCCGTCCCAGGTGGCCGATCTGCTGACCATCCTGCGGGATGAGAAGCGAGAGCAGGCATGAGGACGCGCCGCAGTCCCAGGAACCAGGAGCGATTGTGGCCCGAGCTGGGTGGGGTGAAGAAGAAGCCCAAGCGGCGCCGGTTGCCGTCCCGCGAACGCTTCACGCCAGAGCAGAAAGCCTTCATCGCGCAATTCTGCCAACACTGAGCCCCCCCGGCTCCGCCGGGGGCGGAGGAGGAACACGATGCCACGGAAAAAAGCGGTAACGGACAAGCTGGTGGTCACGATCGTCATTGAGGGAGAAAACATCATGGGCCAACCCCTATGTGACATGCAGGGAATCCTCCTGACGGGAAAGAAGGTTGAAGACCTTAAGTACGGCGGCCCGGTCACCTCCGCTCACAACGTCGCCGAGGCGCTGAAGGCCATCTTTGAGGAAGAAACGGCGTAGGTGGAGAGGAGGAACACGGTGCACAATCTGGACATGGTGATCGAGGAGGCCAAGAAGCTCCAGGAGCGGGCGAAGCTGGCCTCCATATACCCGGCTAACGAGTTGGTCGTCATCGCGCAAATGCTCGAGCTGCTGGCCACCCAACTCAAACTGACCGATGCACGCACACGGACCACGTTTCCCTTCTAGGGGGAGGACCCATGAACACCCGAATCCCAGCGACACGAGTGGCCACTGACATCACTCTCCACCTCAACATGGAAAGGGAACCTGAACACGGCGAGTACGGTCACTGCTTGGAAATCACGGGTACCCCCAGCGGTGGCCTTCGTTTCCGAGAGTTGGACCCTGTCAGCCGAACGACCGTGCGGGAGGTGGAGATTCCACTGGTAATGATCTTCCACATCTGGCCAGTGCTCTACGATGTGCTCAACACGGTCAAACAAAAGAGGTCAAGGAAGAGGAGAACGCCCCATGACCGCTGAAGACTTCGCCCACCAGCTCCAAGAAGATTACCGCTCCGCCAAGCTCGAGCGGGCCCGCAAGCCCCGGCCCATCAGCGCCAACCATCCGCACTCGGCCGGCCATCCCTGCGATCGCTACCTGATCCTGCTCCGCGTAGCCTGGCGCCTCCAGGCACCCATGGTGGATCCGATCAGGGCTGCCCTCTTCGAGGAAGGACACCACCAGGAGCAGGCCCTCGTCACCGATCTGCGGTCGATCGGGCTCTACCTGGTGGCCATGCAGAAGGTGCCCATCGCGATCCCGGACCTGGAGATCGTGGGAGAGATTGACTTCTGTGTGCGCCGAGGCAACGGGCCCGGCTACGTGGCGGACAGCAAGGCGGTGTCTCCGGGGATCTTCCGCGCCATCACGGACGCTGAGGACCTGCTGCGTCACCGCCGGCACTATGTGCGTCAGTGGGTCGTGCAACTCCTGCTCTACGTCAAGGGCCTGAACCCTGTGCCGGAGTGGTGCCAGACCAATTCCGCCCTGCTGATCCTGAAAGACAAGACCACGGGGGACATCAACCCCGTGGTGATCCCGTGGATGCAAGACCTGTACGAACAGACGGTGGACCGGCTGCGCCGCGTCAATGAGACCGTGAAGATACTGCAAATCTCCTTTGGTCGCCACGTGGGGCTGGGCTACGCGGACGTCGAGCTCGGGGAAGAAGAGCGGATGCGACCTCACCTTCCAGCCGTCCTCACCGGCCACCTGGCCACCGACGCCTGCCCAGGCTGTGCGTTCCTTCACTATTGCAGCACCGAGCTGTCGATGCCCGTGGACCAGGTGGCCATCCTGGATGACCCAGACCTGGAAGGCTTCCTCGAGCTGCGCGACGAACACCGCGCCAATCATCTGAAGTACGACGAGGCGCATGCGGATGCCAAGGGGCTGCTGGACCGCCTGAAGATTACGCTGGGGCCGAAGGGCAAGGCGTACTTTATCGTGGGCTCGTTCCTCATCACCGCCAGCCAGGTGCGGCCCAAGGGCAAGGCACCGTACTTTGCTTACGACATATGGCGGAGACCGGATCCGCCGCAAGGAGGATGATCCCATGGCCATTCCACGCTTGAAGGTCCGCGACTGCCCGGGCTGCCGACAGGAGAGGCACATCACGAGTTTCGTCACGGACGACCCCCTCTGTGCCAACTGCCGTGAAGCCGGAGCGCAGTTCCGCCCAGACGGAAGCACGAACCCGCAGCGAAAGGAGGGAAAGATGACGACCTCGGTGCTATCGCCCACCACTCTGAAGGCCTGCCGCTACTGCGGCAAGGAGACGCCAAAGGGATCCCTGCACCGCCATGAGCATGTGATGTGCCCCAAGCGGCCACAGGGGGCCGCGGTGAAGCAGCGCCCGGTTCATCGCACGAAGCGCCGCGGCCGTCCCGCGAAGGCGATCGCCGTGCAGATCCCGTCCACCAACAAGCTCCAGGCGTGCGCCGAGTGCCCCTATCGGGGGTTGGAGTCCGCGCTCGCACGGGACCTCATTACCCGTTGTGTCTGCAACGGGATGGGGCTCCTGGCGGCCTGTGAGCTGTCCAGAGACATTCTGGCGATGGTGAAAACGAGCTAGTCACCTTGTCACCATCTTGTTTCCATCCTTCGGTTGTGCTATGCTTGGAACAACAGATGAGGGAGGCTCATCATGTATCGCATCCGAGCTGTGCGGAATCACCCGCACCTCGTCCTCTTCCAGGGAGGACGATCTTCACAGAAGGAGGAACCCATGACCCTCACCGCAGTTTCCACCCCACCCCCCGAGACCGCCACGGCGCCGGTCCCGGAGGCCCCACCGAAGCGTCGGCCCAAGCTCAGCCCCGAATTGCGGAAGCTGGAGGAGCAGCTCCGAGCCGATGCACCCGATGAGGCGCTTAGGTTCGGAACCTGTGTGGGGACCGAGCAGCAGCCCCACGTTCAGGAGTTGTGGCTCACGTACTTGCAACCGGCATCCTGTCCGACCTGTGCCCGGCCGGTGCAAAGCTATGTCCTGGAGCCGGACGGAGGGAACGGAGGTAAGTGAGCTGCAGCAAGACCCTGCGGAATCAGGTATGGTGGGGTCAGGTCTGGTCCGGTGGGCTTCGGCATGGCTAGGTGTGGCACGGTAAGCCACGGTTCGGTTTGTTGGCTAGGGAGCCGGTGGACTGCGTCGCCGGCTCCCGGCCTGCAAGGAGATCACCATGGGTCGATCTAATGAAAAGAAGACCGTCAGCGAGACAGACACTGCTGTTCGGGGTCCTGGAGCAGCCCTCATCGCTAAGGTGGCAACAGAGGTTCCTTATGCTGTCGAAGCAACCCTGGTCGGGGAGTGCCCCATCCTGTTCCACCGCTGGGACTGCGACGCGGTGGAATCCAAGGGAAGAGCAAAGAAGAACTCGGCCGAGAAGAAGACGGACAACTTGGAGGCCTACGTGTATCGCTGCACGGATGGGACCTTGGGAGTTCCTGGGGTTGTTCTCAAGGCAACCCTCGTGAACGCGGCAAAATTCAGCCAGGACCCTCGCTCACCACGGAAGTCCGCGGCGGACATCTTCAAGGCCGGTGTTTTTGTGGCTACCGAAATTGCCTCCTTCGGCGTCACGGATTGGGAGTTGGTGGACCGCCGAAGGGCGATGATTCAACGGCAAGGGATCACAAGATTCAGGCCGGGTATGCTCGCTGGCTGGAAGCTCGCTTTTGAAATTCGGGTCATCCTGCCTGAGTACATTTCGCAGAGTTTCTTGCACGAGGTTCTGGGGCGGGCAGGGAGACTTGTTGGTCTCTGCGATTTCCGTCCTGAGTTTGGTCGGTTCAGGGTGGAATCCTGCGTCCTCGTGTCGCTTGCTTAAACTGCTTCACACAACCGGAGGTGTGTCATGCCGAAGCGAATGAGCCTTCAGAAGTTCGTCGCCCAGGGCCAGGCTGCCCAGAGCGCAGTCGATGAACCCACCAAGCCCATCCAGGATGCCGAGGTCGTGTCCCCGGACGACTTCCGCAGCATCCCCATCGCCGACATCGCCCTCTCCCCCACCCAGCCCCGCGATCACGTTCGGA
>Ga0315285_10000422_pt1 | contig 43698 bp, 28 predicted proteins | sample YL17G09_36_MG_FD_203698 | JGI IMG/M metagenome (GOLD analysis project Ga0315285, IMG submission 203698) | Sediment microbial communities from Yellowstone Lake, YNP, Wyoming, USA - YL17G09_36 | ecosystem: Environmental > Aquatic > Freshwater > Lake > Sediment | place: USA: Wyoming | collected...
GATGCCAGAGCTACCCGGATCGTCGTGCGGCTGGTCGCCGCCGGCCGCCGGACCATCGAGGTCCAGGACAATGGCCACGGCATGTCCGAGCAGGACGCCCTCCTCGCCATCGAACGCCACGCCACCAGCAAGATCCGAAAAGCCGAAGACCTCGACAACGTCCGGACGATGGGGTTCCGCGGGGAGGCCCTGGCCAGCGTCGCCGCCGTATCCCATTTCGAGATGGTCACGCGCCGGGCTAAAGACAACGAGGCCACCCGCATTCGCGTGGACGGCGGCATTCTGCGCGACGTGTCGAAGGTGGCAGGGCCCGTTGGCACGCGCGTCAGTGTCAACCGGCTGTACTTCAACACGCCCGTCCGGGCAAAGTTCTTAAAAGGCATCACCACCGAACTCAGCCATGCCGCCGACATCGCCCAGCGGCACGCGCTCGCCCAGGAAGGTGTCGGTTTCCAGTTGCTGCACAACGAGAAACTCCTGCTCGACCTGCCGGAAAACGCCACGCTCCGCGAGCGGGTGGCCCTGATTTGGGGCCTGAATTTCGTGAGGGACATGCTCGAATTCTCCGGCGAGGCCGCCGGATTCCGGTTCAAAGGCATGCTCGGCCTGCCCGACCTCACCCGCAGCTCGCGATCCCATCAGTTTTTCTTCCTCAACCGCCGGCCCGTCAACAACCAAAGCCTCCTGTATGGGTTCGAAGACGGCTACCACGGGCTCGTCGGCATCGGACGCAGGCCTGTCGGCATTATTCTGGTCGAAACCCACCCCCGGCTCGTCGACGTCAACATCCACCCCACCAAACGCGAGATCCGGTTCCGCGACGAGCGGGCCGTCCGCGACGCGCTCCGCGACGTGGTCCGTCAGCGGCTCACGGAGATCCGGCCGCGGTCGCCACGCCCCGCCGCGGGGCCCCGGCCCGAGCCCGTTGAGCCAATCAGCGCGCCGGGCGCGGCGCCCACGGCAGCGGCTGCGTCCCCCACTCCCGCGACTCCGCCTGAAACTAAAACGGCTGCACGCGCCAGCCGCCCCGTCGGCCAAATGCCAAAGGCTGCTCCGCCCGCCGTTAAACCGGCCCAGCCGGCTCGACCGCTCCAGACGGAGCTCGAGGGCGCGATCGAGCGCGGCTCCGAAAAAGAAGATTCCGGCCGGCCCCTGCCCATGTATGAGCCCGTCGACCGGCTCGACAACGCGCCCATCCAGTTGTTTGACACGTATCTCGTCGTGCCGCAGGACGACAGACTGCTCATCATCGACCAGCACGCCCTCCACGAGCGGCTCACCTACGATAACCTCCGCGCCGACCTCGAAGACAACCGGTACGCCGCCCAGCAACTGGCCGTGCCCGTCCTCCTCGACGTGCCGCCAAGCCACGTGAAACTGCTCGAATCCAACTTCAAACTTTTTGCAAAACTCGGCATCGAGATCGAGCCGTTCGGCGGCAACACCTTCCAGATCACGGCCGTCTGCCACCTCTACGATGACTCAAGAATGGCCGACGCCATCTACCGTGTGCTCGATGAGATTGCGCAGGGCGACCTGTTCAACGAAAAGGATTTCGTGTCGGACTTGCTCCGCCTTACCGTCGAATCCTGCCGCGGCGCCATCAAAGCCGGCGACAGGCTGTCGACCGACGAGCGCAGGCACCTCCTCGAAGGGTTCCAGCGCCTCCGCCCGCCATACACGTGCCCCCATGGCCGGCCCATCATCACCGAAATCACGCAGCACCAAATGGAAAAAAGCTTCCGCAGGATTAAATGAAGATCTCAGAGCTTGTGAATCAATTGAGCGGCACAAAATTGGGTTGTTGATATTGTTGGACTTACAAAGGCGAAAACAGCCCGTATTGCCATTTCTTCACAAGCTCTCAGATTTGAGATTTGAGATCTGAGATCAGTTTTTCCCGCCACGGCACAGCCACCAACAACGCCGCAATTATGCCCGCTCCCAACGCGGTAATCCGAAATCCGCAATTGAATGCTCGTCACGCCCTGGGTTTTTTGAACAGGACAAACGCGCCCGCCACCGCGATTATCGCGGCAAGCACCGCAAGCCCTATCATGCCCGCCGCGGGAACGCTCTGGCTCGCGTAGAATGGATCCGCGCCCAACGCCGCCGCGGGCGCCCGAACCGCAAATACCGACGCAACAAGAACCAAGACGATCTGCAGACTTCTCCCGGAGTTCATTGGGCCGCCTCCCTGGTACCCTGCTACTTCAGGCCTCAATCCGCCTTGCGGACGCGACGAGGCCTTGCTTCAAAACAGTGCGGGCGACCCGAAGGCCGCCCGCACGAGCTATCGGTAAGCTACTTCTACTACTTTTTACGAAGGACAAACGCGCCGCCAGCCGCAAACGCACTTACCAGCGCCGCAAGACCAACAATGCCGGCTGCCGGAACGGTAATCGGCTCGGCGCCCGAAGCCGCCGCTACGAATTCTTCAGCCCCGCCGCCATGTCCAACGATCCAATCGTAGGTTTTCTCGTTTGTGAAACCGTTGCCGTCATAGTCGCCTGCATTGCCGAACGGTTCATCCTCGGCAGCCTTCACAACCGCACCCAGAATCGGCAACGCCGGAAGCTCGATCGCGGCGATGGCGGCGGCGCCAGCGCCGAAAGCGACACCAGCATCGTGCACGGGCGTGTAATAGGCCGCAGCAGCCGGGACTCCGTGTGTAGACAACCAACCCGCGTAGCCAGCAATTATGTCGTGGAAAATGAGCCCGAACAGTGCGAACTGTTCCTGGTACTCACGGAAATCGGCCAGCAGATCGTTTTCGGCTAAGTCAGTCATGCCATCGAACTCGGGAGTGTTCAACGACAAGAGCGCCGGCACAACATTAGCGAAACCCAAGCGCATTCCCATTGCGAACTGCCGCGTCGTACTGCCAGACTTGCCAATGTCCTCTTGGATAATGTACGCCAAGGTTGGGCACAGATACGGAATATAACCGGGAATGTCTTCGGTAGGCTCGCCAAGGTCATACACGCCGTTTGTATTTGAATCAGTATAATCGAATACACCATTGTCGTTGTCATCGACCAGGGGATAGGTCGGGTCGGTGCACATCGCGATGATCATCGGCTTATACTCAACATATTGGGGGGGCAAGGCCACATCCAAAAACGCCGAGAAACCACCCGCAACACCCCCAAGGGCAAACAACGCCTGAACTGCTACACCGCCGGCAACAATCTTTGCCTGGGCACTTCCTGTTCCGCCCGTACCGTAGGTAACGAGCAGGTCCAGCTTGTCGACAAACGCGGTCAGGAAGACGGCCGCATTGGCATCGAAATCGTCCGTCAGATCGGCATCCTCGCACATGGCTGCACCGAGGAGGGCAAGTTTGAAGACATCTGGGATACCAGTTGCCCACACCCAATCCTCACCGTCGTACGTAAGAGACTCGAAATCGGTAAGGTTGGGATCGAGATCGTCGTCGACAACCCCCATGAAGCTCGCGTACTCTCCTATCAGGGTTGCGATCATCGTGCAGGATTCATCCAGAGTTACTGGTGGCAGCGCCATGGCTGCCATGGGCAGCCCGACTGCCAATACTACCAATCCAATCAATGTCTTTTTCATAGAAGTGCTTCCTCCCTCATTTTGTGAAACCGAACCAATTGCCTCGTAGCGACCGTTGCTTTCGTCACCCTTCCCCCAAACGTATGGGTATCAAGAGTGCATGTATAACCAATGACCCGCCGCGAACAGCCGCGACGAACCCACTGTACTGCCTATTCAACTTGCTACAACAGCTCCTGTAGGATGGGTTATATGTTGAGCAGCTCAACCTCTGAGCCCTTCCTCCCCATCCAGTTGCCATGATAGACCAATTTCCTGCGGCTGTCAAGCGCTATTTTCGAGCCTGCCGCTGCCGCGCTAAACCATTGCCGTAGCTCGCCTTATGAGAGCCCGTATTCCCGCCCCCAAAAGGTTCCCAACACCCAAAATGCCGCCAACAAGACCAGGATTTCTCACTTGACCGGAAATACGCCGCCCCCACCATTCTTTTCCAGGCTGAGATCGCGGGAGGCAGGGGGAAAAGCGGGGACGGCGAAAAGCGGGGACAGACACGCTTTTCAAACTGCCGAAAATGCGCCTCCAAACTGCCGGAGGCGAGTCAGTCCCCGTTTTTCGCTCTTGTTTGTTGAAGGTGTTTGGTGATTGTGCGGGTTTTTCATCAGTCCCGCAGTGCTGGATTTACGAGGCTGGGCTGGCCGTCCCGTCAGGCGCCGATTCAGGCCTCGTGCCCGTCGTACTCGTCTTCAAACCATTTGCGCCAAAGGGCCGCGTACTTCCGGATCCAGTCAAATACGGCTTCCGCCCCTACGTCCCTGTTGCCCTTTTCTGACTCGATCCACTTGTGGCGCAGGATTTCTTCCCGTTCCATGGCGAGCATCCGGGCGTGACGTTCCTGCCGCCACTTGCCAGAATGGTTGGCCATCCAGTCGATGAGCGCTTCTTCCCCGCTAACCTCACATCCCCGTTCCTGCGACACCTGGATCCGATGCCGTTCAACGGCCAGCATCTCGGCCTTGGACAATTCCTTCACGATAGCCACCTCAACTACCCCTTCGTATCAAGCCAGCCTTTCTTATACATACTTATTTTGGCATCATACTCCTGTACCCGGCCAATTTCAACAGGTCGCAGCCAACCCGCGTTTGCCGTTTACATGCGGCGGGTGGTACAAGTAGGCTTATGCCGCCGCGTTTAAGAAAGAAATACGCTTCGCTGCACTCGTTGTTGCGCGATGTGAGGTCGTGCGCGTTGTGCCGGGATCTTCCTCTTGGTCCGCGGCCGGTGTTGCGGGTAAATCCGGAGGCGCGGTTGTTGATTGTGGGGCAGGCGCCGGGCACGAAAGTACATAACACCGGCATCCCGTGGAACGACCGGAGCGGGGATACCCTGAGGGGCTGGATGGATGTTGACCGTGAGACGTTCTACGACGAGTCGCGCATTGCCATTATTCCGGTCGGGCTGTGTTATCCGGGGAAGGGCACGATGGGCGACCTGCCGCCGCGCAAAGAGTGCAGCGAGATCTGGTTGCCGCATATCCTGCCGCACCTGACCAAGGTGCGGCTCACGTTGCTTGTCGGCATTTACGCGCAGCGGGTTTATCTTGGGGAGAGGATGAAAGAGAATTTGACTGAAACCGTGCGTGCGTGGCGGGAGTACATGCCGGAATACGTGCCGACTCCGCACCCGTCGTTCCATAACCTGCGCTGGCAGCAGATCAACCCGTGGTTTCAGGAGGAGGTCGTCCCGGCGCTGCGTGCGGCGGTTCATCGACTCTTGTAAATTATGCCTCCATTTTTGCGCGCGTAGACGCGGCGTCCCCGCCGCGTTAATTCAGAACCCAAGCTTCTTCTTCTGGAATCAACGCGACGAGGACGTCGCGTCTACGGCGGCCTCATCGTCTCTTTGCGGGGGCGAGATTGATGAGTACGGCGGTGAGGATGAGGGCGCCGCGGATGACGTGCTGCCAGTACTCGCTGATGTTCAGGAGCGTCATGCCGTTGACGAGCACGCCGAGAAACACCACGCCCACGAGCGTCCCCCAAATGGTGCCGGAACCCCCCATCAGGCTGGTGCCGCCGATGATGACGGCGGAAATCACGTCCAATTCCCAGCCGACGGCCGTGGTGGCGGCGCCCGACATGATCTGCGAAGACTGCATCACGCCGCTCAAAGCCGCGAGAAAACCTACGATGCCCATCACGCCGATCTTGACTCTGCGCACGTCGATGCCGCTGATCCTGGCGGCTTCGGTGTTGCCGCCGACCGCGTAGACCCACCGGCCGAAGGCGGTGTAACCCATCACCAACTGGGTAAGGGCAAACACGGCCAGAAAAAGCAACGCCGGGAACGGCACGCCGAACAGGTAGCCGCCTCCGATGAAGTTGTACCAGTCAGGGAACGGCGTGAGCGGGAAACCGTCGGTGATCAGTTCAGATGCGCCTTTAAGGACCGTCAGCCAAGCGAGCGTGGCGATAAACGTGGGGACGCCGAACCGGGTTCGCAGGAGGCCCGTGGTGCAGCCTATGCCAAGACCAGCAGCCAGGCTGATAGCAATCGAAAACGCGACCGCTGCCGGCATAGCCAGCCCATGCGCGACGAAAAAGCCGGTGAACCACGCGGTCAGGCAGCCGGAAAAAGCCACGGCGGAGCCCACGCTCAAGTCGATCTCGCCGGCGATGATGACCATAGTCATGCCAAACGCGATCACGCCCTGCATCGACACGTTTCGCAGGACGTTGAGGAGGTTTATCTTTGAGAAAAATCCTTCCGCGCGGAACGCCAGCACCAGGCACAGGACCGCCAGTATGATCTCGAGCACGGAATGCCGGGTGAACCTGCCGAGCAGTTTGAGTACGCGGCCCTGCGCGCGCTTGGCCGTCTGGACATCAACGTTCACGAGTTCCCTCGTTCCATCCACTGCTTGAGCGTCTCTTCAAACGCGGCGAGGCCCGCGGGGTCGTCGCGCGACAGGCAGATGCCCGTCATCTCGACGTGGGGCTCGACCGGCTCGCCTTTTAAGACTTTGAGGGCAAACTCGACGGCCATCGCGCCCACCTCGGCCGGCCGCTGGCTGGTGGTGCATTGCAGGATGTTGTCGTCCGACCGGAGGAAGCTCAGCAACTGCTCGCTCGAGTCCGTGCCGAATACAACCACCTGCCCCGCCTTCCCGGCGTTCTTGACGGCCATGACCGCGCCGATCGTTCCGCCTTCGTTGGCGGCATAGATCATGTTGATATCGGGTTGGGCGGTGAGGATGTCGCCGACTTTCTTGACGGCCTGTTCGGGCAGCCACGCGTCCTGCTCGGCGACAATTTGGACGCCTTGTAACCCTTCGAGTTGGCGTTTGAACCCGTTGACGCGTGCGTCGCTCTGTTCGGGCACGAGTGATTTGAACTCGATGACGGCCAGCTTCGCGTTGCCCCCAAGCTTTTCTTCGATATATTTCCGCGCGACTTTGCCCGTTTGCGCGCCGAGGTCGTCGGCACTGCACTCGATATAGGCGGCGGGGATGTTGCTCTCGATGGGTGTGTTGTGGGCGATGACCTTGATGCCCTTGTCGTGGGCAAGCTTGAGCGCCGTGATGGAACCCTTCGCGCTCAACGGAGAAACGAGGATGGCGTCGACTTTGCGGGCGATGTACGCGTTAATAAGCTCGATTTCTTTCTCGGGTTTGTTCATGCTGTTGCCTTCGAGCAGTTCGACGCCCGCTTTTTTGGCCGCGTCGCGCATGCCGAACAGCACCAGGCGGAAAAACTGGTCTTCCTGGAACACGATTCCGGCCAGCTTGATCTTTGGCGCTGCCGGTTCACTCTGCGCCGTGTTTTGTGCTCCGCCGTTCCCGCCTGAGCAACCGGCCAGCATTGCTGCCACGACAGCCATAATCAAGGCCGCAATTGCCAATCTAGCTTCTCTTCTCATAGACTGCCATCCTTTGTTCCGACGCGCTCGTGCTTGCCATCCACACGCACAGTAACCATGCCCCAGGCCGGGATCTCGACCGTGCCGTCAATCTTGTCTCCCGGTTTTTCGGTCAGATCGCTGAGCCACATCCGTGGCTGTTTCTCGCCGCGCCACATTAGGCGCGCTGTCTCCGGTTTGCCGGATGCGCCGAACAGCCGCACGATGAAGTCCTCCCCGTCCTGGGTGATTTTGAGGCCGGTGGCGATCACGCCGGCCGGCTCGATCTGGAGCAATGGCGGCGCCACGGGCTCACTTGGGAGCGCGGGCGCCACTACCAGCGGCTCGGACGCTTCGATGCCGAACCGTGCGGAGGCCGCCGAGTCAAACCGGCCGTGGGGCCAAATGCTGTAACGAAACACGGTGGGCCCTTCCTGGTCGGCCTTATAGTTGGTGTGCCAGTAGTTGTTCATCACGTACGAGTAAAGGCGCTGCGACGGCTCGATCGTCGTCATCCACGGCGTCTCGGCGGTGATGGCGCCAACCTCGACGAGCGGCGCGTCCACCGTCGCCCACGTCACGCCGTTGTCCTGGTTGGACAGGTCCACCCACCGCTGGACTGTAAACCAGTTTTTGCACGCGCCGGGCAACTGGTCCGATTCCGGCCTGACAACCGCCCACGGCGTGTCCATCCGCATCACGCCGTCGGGCACGGCAAAATCAAATGCGAAATGGACGCCTTCTTTGGTGCGGATCTTCTCTTTATCGACGGTATTGATTATGTCGACGCGGTCGAGGCCGGAAACCAGCCGAATTTCGCGAGTGAGTTTTCTGCAGCCGGGTGCGTCCGACTCGACCACCAGTGAAGCGATGAGCGGCCCGTTTTCTTTGACGCCGATCGTGGGTTGGCTGGTTGTTGTCACGGCGTCTTTGGGATCCTTCCCGGGTACGTACCAGTATTGGTTCACGGCCAGTTCAGGGTTCACGATTTGCCGGCCCGTATTGTTGCACGTGATGGTTTCAATTGAGCCCGCGCTGTTGTCGACCACTACGGTCAGCAGGCCGTTGGTGAGGGTGTTGGCGCCGGCTTGGGCGCTGCCGGCCTTGTTGGCCTCGCCAGGATGGATGTAGTACTTGCGCGAACCAAACGCCGCAACGTCTTTGGCCATGAATGCCAAGTCGCCGTCGGAAAGGCGTTGTGAGAACGCAGTGGCGCCGCCATCATCGACCACCCAGTCGCCGGCCCTCGGCCACTCGGCGGGGATCGTCACCAGCCCGGTCCGCGGCCATGAATTCGTGTTGTGAATGAGCACCGCCTCGACCTTTTCCTGCTTGGCCACCGGGCGCACCGCGGCATCCAGAAGTTCATTGGCCGTTTTTGCCGCGTTGAGCGCGAACGCCTGCTTGATGGCCCATTGCTGTTTCACGAACTCGGCGTCGGGCTCGCTGATGCTGTTGTGCGCGCCCCACGTATGCTCGTTGTACATGATGGCGTTGACCCACGCCGAGTCGAACGTCTCGCGGGGACATTTGACCTCCGGCTCGAGCATCGCCCAGAGCGCCTCGGCCTGCGTCAGACGCTCATCCGCCTCGCGTGTCAGCGCCGTCTCTGCCGCGGACGACGCGGCCCCGTCTTCCCAGTAGGGCGTGAAATCGCCGCGGGCGGATGGGACTTCCGCGCCGTACCGTTTCTCGAACTCCCGGAAAAACTCGCCGGCCGTCGAGATGTAGATGCGCGGGTAGGCATAGCGCTCGTTCCAATCGCGGACGACGTCGCTCAACGCCGTGTCCGGGGGCCCGTTGTCTCCGCCGACGCTGTAGCGCATGTAAACCATGTCGTATGGAAACTCTTTCTGCTCGAACTCGGAGAGATACTGGAACAGTTTTTGCCCCTCGCTCAGCGTTTTGGAGTGGAACGCCGAGTAGCCATAGCCGGCCACCCACACCAGCACCTTCTCCCGCCCCGACGGCGACACCCAGTAAAACGGCCTGTCGGCCCATGCGGCGAGCGTGTGTCCGATCCGGTCGCCGAAGTTCGGGCCGATTGAGAAGTACTTGATGCCGCTCTGCGCGAGCACCGGGACGATCCCCCAGGTGTATCCGGGAACGTCGGTGATCATGGCGGTGTCGACGGGGACGTTGTACGTGTCGCGCAACATGCAGGCGTAGGAGGTCAGCCGCACCAGCTCCTCGGGGCGCGACAGGGCGGTCAATTGGTTGGCATGGAGCGCATCGAACTCGAACCAGCCTTTGCGCACCGCTTCGAGAAGTTCATCGCGCTCGGCGTCGTTGGCGGTTCTCATGTAGTTGATGACGGGCCACTGGACTTCGCTGTTCCATTTGAACTGAGATCCGTGGGGGTAGTCTTTGGTGTCGAGCGAGGCTTTTATGGCCTGCTTGAAATACTCGCGATGCTTCTGCTCGACTTCCGTCTGGACGTGAGTGTAGCCGATGTCCACGTGCGAATGCGGGAACAGGTAGACTTTCCATTTCCGCACCGGCTTCACGACCACCTCGTGCGAAGCGGTGGCCGCGCCGTCCACCAGCAGTTGCACCGTCACGGTTTGATCGATGCTGGACGCGGGCGCAAACACATCGACGGCCCGTTTGCCGGATGTCAGCGTCACGGGTTGCGGTTCGAGATCACCCACTTTCACCAACGCCTCTTTTGGCCCGTCACCCGCGTAGAAAACATCCATCTGCATCACGTTGAACAGCTTGCCATCGCGCCGCACCAGCACGGGCGTCTGCACCGGCGCCTGTGCCCCGTACGCGGAGGTGACGGCTCCCGTTTCCGTTCCGGCGGGTGCTTCGAACCCGATCCAGTCGTACAGCATCCAGCTTCCGGCCTTGGACTCGATGCTGATCTCGTTTGTGCCGTTGGTGAGCCAATCCGCGGGGACCAGCACGTCCAACAGGTATTCTTTTCCGCCGCGCGGGTCGCCGTTGATCGTGGCGTCGCCGGAACCGGTGGGCAGCGAGCATGTGAAGCTGTGGCCGTTGATTTTCACGTCCAACTGCGGTGGCGCGCCGGACTGCGTATCGACGAGATCGATTTTGAGCGTCGAGGCCCCGGGGACGATCTTCTCAATATCGAACAGGATTACGAACCGGTGCGGCTTGCTTCCGGCCCATCCGTCCAGAGGGCCGGGCTGGACATAGGGCCAGTCCTTTCGCGTGTCGCTTTGGCCGACTACGAACAGGCCGTCCTGCTTAAACTCGCCGTACTTTTTCGGCGCCAGCACGAATTCGCTGAAACTGTTGTCGCGCGCGCCGATTTCCCATATCAGCGCGGGGGCGGCCTCCGCCAAGACCGGAATCAATACGGCCGCTAGACCCGCCACCACTGCTGCCAATCTCTTGGATTTCACCGGATGTTCTCCTTATTTCGCGTAAATCCTGCGGCCGTATTCGGCGCCGGTCTTGAACATGGCCTTAATGTTTTCGATGGGTATCCCGTCGTGCAGCGAGTGGTCCGATGCCAGCACGTAGCCGCCGCCCGGCGCCGCAATATCAATCGCCGCACGCACCTCGGCGGCGACGTCATCGGGCGAGCCGTAGGGCAGAGTGCGGGACGAGTCGATGTTGCCGATGATACAGAACCGGCCGCCGTAATCGCGTTTGACCTTGGCGAGATCCATACCGGCGGTGCGTTGAAGCGGATGAATAGCGGCGATTTTCGTTTTGGCGAGATCAGGCAGGTAATCGCGGATGCAGCCGCACGAATGCAGCAGCACCGGTACGCCGAGGCGGTCGATGTGGTCGACAAGCTCGGCCAGGGCCGGCAGGACATACTCCCTGAAGTGCGGGACACTCAGAAAACCGCCCGTGCTCGAGCCCAGGTCGTCGCTCACCCAGATGCCGCAGCATCCCGCGGCCACCGACCGGCGCGCCGCCTCTTTGGCGAACTCGTTCGACATGCGGAAGATGCTCACGAGCGCCGCCGGGTTCTCCAGCAGTGCGAAACACAGCGTCTCATAGCCCATCAGCATCCACGCGGTCGTGAACGGGCCGCACACCCCGCCCAGCAAGGCCAGCCCTTCGGTGCTAACTGTGCGCGCAGCGAGGATTTCGGCGTCCCGGCCGGGCAGCGTGGGATCCGGGGGCCGGTAGCAGGACAGGTCTTCCGGTGACTTGATTGGGTAGTCGATCGGGGCGTCGATAGGCCACGACGAGGCGGTTTTTTTGTACACGGTGCCCCATTCGTCTCTGTACACGCCCTCGCCGAGCACCTCGGGCTTATATCCGCTGAACCCGCCGAACGGTAGCCACACCCCGTCGTGGTCGAGCGCCAGCGCGCACCGCACCGCGTCCGGGCCGTTGTAACTCTCCGGGCGCCGGCCCGTCAGCGCCTCGTACATGGGCTGCTGAAACAGGAAGTCGAACAGCGGCACGCGGTCGGGCTGGCGCCGGGCCACCGCAGACAGAAAACGCTCGTAACGCCGCATTTGGGGCCTCCGTAACGGCTATCCTACACAGGCCGCAGGGGCTTGTAAAGGGGCCCGGCGGCCTGGGCCCGTACCCGTCCGGCCCCGGGCCCTGCGGGAGCCAAATTGGATTTGGCGGTTGCGCGGCGTCTGGATAGCGTGTTAATATAACACGGGTTAGGTAACGGTTAAGTTTCACATTCTCGGGCCTTCTGGCAGTAACATCTGGGTTTCGACAAGGAGATCATCATATATGTCTGGCCATTCCAAGTGGAGCACAATCAAACGGAAAAAAGGCGCCGCCGACGCCAAGCGCGGGAAGCTTTTCTCTCAGCTTGCCAAGGAAATCACCGTGGCCGCCAAAACCGGCGGCGGCGATCCAACCACAAACGCGCGGTTGCGGAGCGTCCTTTTGGCGGCGCGATCGCAGAACATGCCCAAGGAGAACGTCGACCGAGCCATCAAAAAAGGCACGGGCGAGCTTCCAGGCGTGGTCTACGAAGAGGCGCGGTACGAAGGCTATGCGACGGGTGGTGTCGCGCTCGTGATTGACCTGCTCACGGACAACAAAAACCGGACCGTGGCCGAAATCCGGCATATCCTGACGCGCAACGGCGGCAGCATGGCCGAAACCGGGGCGGTGCTCTGGAACTTCGAGCAGAAAGGCCAGATCACCATCGCCAAATCCGCCTGTTCCGAAGACGAGATGTTTGAAAAAGCCATCGAGGCCGGCGCGGAAGACGTCGACACAGAAGGCGCCGAGTTCTACGAAATCGCTACGAGGCCTTCCGACTTGCACACAGTCCTCGAGGCGCTTGAAAAGTCTGGCCTCAAGGCGGAGAGCGCACAGCTCACGCTGATCCCGAAGACCACGATCAAGGTGGAAGGTTCCGTAGCGGGGAACGTGCTCCGGGTGGTCGAAGCGCTCGAGGAGCATGACGACGTGCAGAACGTCTACGCCAACTTCGACATCTCGGACGAGGACATGGCCGCGGCCATGGGAGACTGATGCGGGTTCTCGGGTTCGACCCGGGCACCGCCACGACCGGCTATGGCGTGGTGGAGCAGACGGGGTCGCGTCTGCGCCACATCGCCCATGGTGTTATCTCCACCCCCCCTGACATGCCGTTCCAGGACCGCCTCGCGGTGATCTTCCGGCAGGTTGGCGAGCTTATCCAGACCCACCGTCCCGACGCGATGGCCATCGAGAAGCTTTTCTTTTCGCAGAACGTAACCACGGGCATCAGCGTGGCGCAGGCGCGGGGCGTTATTGCGCTCGCGGCTGCCCTGGAACATGTCCCGCTGGGCGAATTCAGCCCGCTCGAGGTCAAAAACGCCACGGTCGGGTACGGCAAGGCCACAAAAAAGCAGGTGCAGGAGATGGTGAAGATCCTGCTCAACCTCGAACAGGTCCCCCGTCCGGACGACGCGGCCGACGCGTTGGGGATCGCGATTTGCCAAACCTACGCCGGCGCCCGCGCCACCAATATGCCGCAACTCCCCGATTACGAGTCCGGCGCAAAAGGCAGATCGCGGCGGAAGTCGGGCAGGTAGACGGCCGAGCTGTCGAGCCCCTGCGTCAACAGGTGTTCGAACCCGAGGTCGACCGCGTACTTGACAATCTCGCGGTACTCGTTCCTGCTTATTCTGCCGCGGAGTTCGGGGTAATCGCGCGCTTTGAACTGGGGCGAGTACTGGCTCATCAGGCTCACGGTTGCCTGTTCCATCTGCTCGTCACGCATCCACAAGAGGAAGTCGTAGGTGTTGGAGAGGTTGTTGGGCAGGATCAAGTGGCGCACGATCAGGCCGCGTTTGGCCGCGCCGTCTTCCATCACGAGCGGGCCTACTTGCCGGTACATCTCCCTGATGGCCGGTTTCGCCACGGACGGGTAGTCCTCGGCCCTGCTGTACGCCAGCCCGTGCGCTGCCTCCATGTACTTCATGTCGGGCAGGTAGACGTCGACGATGTGTTGGAGCATACCCAGCAATTCGATTGATTCGTAGCCGTTGGTGTTGTAGACAATGGGAAGGTTTAGCCCCTTTTGGCAAGCCTCGAGCAGCGCTTCCAGGATGGGGTAAATGTAATGGGTGGGGGTGACGAGGTTTATGTTCTCGGCGCCCTGATCTTGCAGCTCCAGGAAGATGCGGGCCAGGTCGGCGTAGTGAATACTTTCGCCGAGTTCGCCCTGGCTGATCTGGTGGTTCTGGCAGAACACGCAGCGCAGGTTGCAGCCGGCGAAAAAACCCGTGCCGCTCCCGCCCCGGCCTACCAGCGGCGGCTCCTCGCCAAAATGCAGGGTGTGCGACGCATACGCGGCGTGGTGCAGGTCTTTTGCGGAGGTGTTGCAGAACCCCTTGGCGTTGCCGGTTCGGTCGACGCCGCACCTGTGGCCGCAGGCGCAACACGCCCGCATCATCTCGTACAGGCCCGGCAGCACGGTTTCTATTCGGCGCGCCTTTATCATATCGCTGGATTGTACCATGGGCGTACCGATGGCTTCTGTCGGGTCGAGGTAGGCGTATACGTGCAAACAGGCGGGCGTAGTATAATTGCGAGACTTGTTGTGTTTCTTTTATGCACGGTGTTGAGAAAGGCCTCTTACACACTGGAGAGACTTTGCATTGAATGGGCGCCGCCTTCTGCTAATCGGCATGGGTCTTATTCCGGCCGGATTGGCGTTTCTGATCTGTTGCTGCGGGCATGATTCTGCGGATGAGTTGGCAGTCGCGGGTCAGGTTGAGGCGGTGAGTGTATCTGCGGGATCGCGCGTGGGTGGCCGTGTGTCGGAAGTTCTGGCGGAGGAAGGGCAGCACGTCGAAAAGGGCGATGTGCTGGTCAAGCTGGAGACCGACGAGGCGGAGGCGGCGCGGGCCGCGGCGCGGGCGAAACTGGCGCAGGCGGAGGCGACGCTGGAAAAACTCAAGACGGGGGCCAGACCCGAGGAAATCCGCCAGGCGGAGGCTGCCGCCGAACAGGCGCGCCAGCGGTACAAGATCGCGCAGCAGGCCACCCGGCCCGAAGATGAATCGGCAGCCATTGCGATGGAAGACGCGGCGCGTGCGCAACGCGACCAGGCCAAATCGGATTTTGACCGGATCGAGCGGTTGTTCCAGGCCCAGGCCGTGCCCCAACAGCGCTACGATCAGGCGCGGCACGCGCTCGAGGCGGCGGAGGCCCAGTTGCAGGCGGCCGCCGAACGCCGGAAGCTGGCCCAGGAAGGGGCGCGGTCGGAAGAGATTGAGGCGGCGCGAGCGGCGGCCGAACAGGCCCAGGCGGCGCTGGATTTGGTGAAAAACGGGGCGCGAAAAGAGGACCTCGATGCGGCGCGGGCGGTACGTGACTCCGCGGCCGCTGATGTCGAGCGGGCCGAGGTGAATCTCCGGGAGAACATTATTACGGCGCCGCGGAATGGTGTTGTCGACGCGTTGGACATCCACCCGGGTGATCTGGTCAGGCCGGGGCCGGTGGCGACTATCGTTGATGTGGACGATCTGGAGATGTTCGTGTACGTCAGCGCGGGGATGCTGGGCTACCTGCGGCTCGGGCAGGAAGTTACCCTTACGGCCGACGCCTATCCCGGCGAGACGTTTACGGGGACAATTGTCTACATCGCATCGAGCGGCGAATTCACCCCGCGTAACCTGCAGACGCAGGAGGAGCGGGTGCAGCAGGTGTTTGGGGTAAAGATCAAGATGGATTCGTTTGGGGGCCGGATCCGGGCCGGGATGAGCATGACGGCCCACCTGCCGCGGGATGCCGGCCCCGAGCGCAACGGGGCCGCCTGATGCCGCCCGCCATCGAGGCAAGGGGCCTGACGCGCCGGTTCGGGCACTTCACGGCTGTCAATGACGTATCGCTGCAGATCGAGGAGGGGGACATCTACGGTTTCCTCGGCCCCAACGGATCCGGGAAAACGACGCTGATCCGGATGCTGTGCGGCCTGCTGCGGCCGTCGAGCGGGAGCGCTACGGTGATGGGGTTCGACACGGTGAGAGAGTCCGAACAGATAAAGCGGGCCATCGGCTACATGTCGCAGCAGTTCAGCCTGTACCGGGACCTGACGGTCCTCGAGAATCTCAAGTTTTACGCGCGGGTGTACGGCCTGCGCGGGTCGAGGGCGCGGCGCCGTATCGAGGAAGTTATCGGCATTGCGGGGATCGGCGATTACAGGGGCCAACTGGCCCGGGAACTGTCCGGCGGGTGGAAGCAGCGCCTGGCGCTGGCTTGCAGCCTGGTACACGAGCCGCGAATGATGTTTCTCGACGAACCGACGGCGGGGATCGACCCGGTGGCGCGGCGGGAGTTGTGGAACCTGCTGTTCGATCTGGCCGGGCAGGGCGTCACGTTTTTTGTCACGACCCATTACATGGACGAAGCGGAGCGGTGCAGCCACATCGGTTACATCTATTTCTCGAACCTGATCGTTTCGGGCACGCCGAACGAACTGAAGCAACTCCCGGAGGTAACGCCGCGAGAGGCGGTCCGGCTGGAGATCCGAGCGCCGCGGCTGGCGAGCGCGATGCGGGTGCTGAATTCGTATGACTACGTGCTGGACGCAACGATCTTCGCGGACTCGCTCCACGTCCTCGCGCGAACCAACACGGAGGGGCGGCTTCAGCACGATTTGGCGCAGGAAGGCTTCGGGGAAGTCCAGGTGGTTCCGATACCGCCAAGCCTTGAGGACGTTTTTGTGGCGCTGACATGGAAACGAGACACGGACCGGGCGGGTTTGACGGCGCCGGCGGAGGCGAGTTAGCCATGTTCCGGGGCATCGGCGCGGTTATTTATAAAGAGTTCATCCACGTGATACGGGACCCGATAACGCTGTTTCTGATGCTGCTGATTCCTGGGATCCAGTTGACGATTTTCGGGTTTGCCATCGATCTCGAGGTAAAACACATCCCGACGGCGGTGTACAACCTCGACGGGCGGCCGGAGAGCCGGCGGTTGGTGGATGCATTTGAGAACTCGGGCTACTTTAGAATCGTGGCGACGCCGCTCAGCGACAACGCCTTGGTTTCGTCCATCGTCCGAGGCGACGCAAAACTTGGCCTCAAGATTCCGCCGGACTACACCGACCGGCTGCTGCTGGGGCAGGACGTGACCGTGCAACTGCTGATCGACGGGAGCGATTCGACGGTGGCGATGCAGGGGCTGAACGTGGCCAACGCAATCGCGCTGCGGCAATCGCTGTCGATAATGAGCAGAACCACCAACCGGGATCGGCCGCCGGTCGAGCTGCGGCCCCGGGTGTTGTTCAACCCGGACATGAAAACGGTGAATTTTATGGTGCCGGGGCTGGTGGGGCTTGTCATGCAACTGGTAACGATGCTGCTGACGGCTTTCGCGATCGTGCGGGAAAAAGAAACCGGCACGCTCGAACAGTTGATGGTGACGCCGGTGTCTCGTTTTGGTTTGATGCTGGGCAAGCTGATCCCGTATGCGTGCATTGGCGCGATCGAGACGACGTTTGTGCTGTCGTTGATGCGGTTTTTGTTCGGGGTTCACATTGCGGGCAGCCTGGGCCTGCTGGCGGGGTTCAGCCTGATCTTTCTGTTTACGACGCTTGGCCTGGGCCTGCTGGTGTCGACGATTGCGGAAAACCAGGTCCAGGCGATGCAGGTGGCGTTTGTGATCATCCTGCCGTCGGTGCTGCTGTCGGGCTTTGTGTTTCCCCAAGAAAACATGCCAAAGGTCATTTACTGGGCCAGCCAGCTTATCCCGCTGACGTATTTCATTCGGATCCTCAGGGGCATTATCATCCGTGGGGCGGGTTTTTACGACCTGTGGCACGAGGCGGCTATTCTGGCCGTCATCGGGCTGACGGTTCTGATTACGAGCGCGCTGCGGTTCCGGAAGACGCTCAGCTAACTGGTTACAGCCACGCGCCCGCCGCCTTTCACACCGTGAGGATGTCTTTGATTATCAGGCCGGCGGCAGTCAAGCCGGCCAACCCGGGGAGGTACGAGATGGTACCCCGGTAACGCCTGCCCGCGTTTTCTTCATCCGGCTCGCTTACCTGGCCGAGGTTTTCCTCGGAAAACACGCAGCGGATGCCCTGTTCGATGCCGGCTTTCCTCAGGCCCTGCCGCACCATGCGCGCGAGCGGGCAGCCTTTGGTCTCACTGATATCGCCGACGCGGATGGCGGTTGGGTCGAGCTTGCTGGCCATGCCCATGCATGAAACCAGCCGGACGCCCCGCGAGTGCAGCAGGGTAAGCAGGGCCACTTTCGCCCCCACGGTGTCGATGGCGTCGATGGCGTAGTCGAATGTTTTTGGAACGACCGCGGCGACATTTTCGGGCGTGAGTTCGACGCGATACACCTCGGTGATGCCACCGGGGTTAATTTGCCTGGCCCGTTCCCGGCCCACCTCGACTTTCGGCAGGCCCAGCGTGGAATGCAACGCCAGCACCTGCCGGTTCAGGTTGGTCGCCTCGACGGCGTCGGAATCCACCAGCACCAGGTAACCCACACTCGCCCGGGCCAGCGCCTCGAGCGCGTACCCGCCGACGCCGCCAAGCCCGAAAACTGCCACGCGGGCCTGGCGCAAACGCCGGAGGCCGTCTTCTCCTACCAGGAGGCGTGTCCGTATAAAATGATCCGCCATGCCTTATACCGTAAGTTTGAAAATCCGAGCCGCTACTTCCGTGGTGGCTTGTGCGACATTTTCCTCGCTCTCTCCGAGCAACTCAGCCGCCGCCCGTAAATTATATACGATATTGGCCGGCCTGTTTGGGCGTCCGGGGGCTTCTATGGGCGGAATATCGGGGCTGTCGGTTTCGAGGACGAAGGCGTCGGGGTAGATGTCGCGGATAAGCCCCCTTTTTTTGGCGCTGTTTCTGTATGTAAGAACGCCACCGAACGAGAAAACGAGCCCGAACCGCTGAAGATCCCGCGCTAACTCCCGGCTTCCCGAGAAATTGTGAACGACGCCACCGGTTCGCGGCGCCCCGATCCGCCTCAACGAGTCCAAGAGTTCATTGAACGCCGCCCGGCAATGAACAACCACCGGCAGGTCCAATTGCTTCGCCACGGTCAATTGGGCGTCAAAGAAACGCCGCTGAACTTCCATCGGCGGCTCCGTCACCCGCCGATCGAGGCCGATTTCGCCAATGGCCGCCGCGCCCCGTTGGGCGGCAGACTGGAGCCGGGCGAGGTCGGGTTCGTGTTCGGGCTTGATGTACCACGGGTGAATGCCCAGGGCGCACTCGACTTCGGGGAATCGGGCGGACAGGTCCAAAGACAGGTCCCATTGGGTTGGAACGATGGAAGCGGTGACCAGTTTTATGACGCCCGCGCGTCGTGCCGCTTCAATCTCGGGGCCGGGACCCGCGGGGTACTCGTCGCTCTCGAGATGGCAATGTACGTCGATCAGGCGCATCAGCGTCTCCGGAGTAAGTATAAGGAGCCGTGGTCGCCTTGTTCCACATCGGAGTGAAAGCACTTGCGGCACGGGCTAAAAGACGCGGCTGAGAAGCCGCCGCTGTCGGGACGCCCCCCGGGAGTTGTGGGGGGCGTCCCTATTTTGAAATGGGGTTGTCGGTCTGGGCGGCGCGGGCTCGAAGACCAACGGAAAAAGAACTCCGGCGGAAACCTTTCGGTTTCCGCCGGAGCGTCAGTAGATGAGTGGTTATGCTTTGACTTTGCCGCGGCGGCGTATCCTCGCCAGCATCATGGCCACGCCCAACGTTAGCAAGGAGACAGCCGGCATGGCGAGCAGGCACTTCGCGGCGAAGATAACCGGCAGCAGCAGCAGCCTGACTCCTGCGGTGAGCGCGGGGCTCTGGGCAATCACGCTGGCAATCGCGGGGCTGACGCGGTAGTAGGCGTCCACGAACGCGGTGCCGACGGACGACTCGAGCAGGTACGTGTCGCGGAGGGCGCGCAGCGTGTCGATGTCAGCAGCCATCGGGGTGCCGTAGGCAGCCGTGGCAATGAAGCACGGGCCGCCGCCGTCGCCGCTGTCACCGCCGGCAGCCAAGCCGATCAGGGCGGCAAAGAGGCCGAGGAGCAACAGCAGGATGTCGCACGGGGGCTTCTCTCTACCCACTTGCGTGTAGCGGAAGGCGTTCTCGAAGATGATCAGCGGCTCGTCGAGGTTGCTGTTGAGGTAAATGGCCACGTCGACGGTGGTATTCTGGTTGGTTGGCCACTTTGGCGCCTGGACGACGGCGCTGAACTCGGTCAGGCCGTTGTCTATCACCGTGCCGAGTTGCGTGGCGCTGGCCGGGGTCGTCGCGGTGATGTCCTCAGCGAACCCCACGGTTACCCACGCCAAGCCGCCCAGCGAGGCGTCGACGGTGAATTCGGTGCCGCCGGATGTCGGCCCGGAAACGGTGCCGCCGGGCGCGCTAATCGACATGGCATCCACGAACTCCGCCGGCAGTGTCTGTACGCCGGTCCGCAACGCGAATGCGGTCAGGTCGTACAGCCGTGTCACGACGTCCGTAACGGGCGTAGCGTCGGCCGGCGAATCCGGCTCAACGTTCGGCGTCACTTCCAACTGCTCGAGGGTGGACTGGTAGTCGGTGTTGACGGGCGAGACAAGCGTGGTGATGTCCTCGCCATAGTCGTACAGCGTGTCTACGGACCACATCATCACGTCGTTGCGGATGGCGGCCGCGGTGAGCGTCGTGTCGGCCACAGTGAATCCCAACTGGGCGGGTACCGTATTTTCGGCCCGCAGATAGGTCCAGTTGGTGATTTCGGGGTGGACGGCCGCGCCCGTATTGAGCCCCACATCCATGACTTGCAGGTTGTAGAGGTGAATCGCGAAGTTCCAGGCGTTGTTAACGGCCGTTCCCTCGGCGATTTGGTCGGCTTCAAGAAGCGACACCTGTTTTGTGGCTCGGATTAAGCCGTACGCCTCGGTGATGTTTTGCTGGGGCGGCGGCAGAATCAGCGAGGCCTGTGACAGGTCATCGCCCAGGGCGACATCCGTATCGACGGTGATTCCGGTGTAGTGGAATGCGGTCGTGGTGATGTTGTCGTCGCTCGTGGCGTAACGGTCGTAACGGAAGTTAACGGTTCTGGCGTACTCCTGCGAGAACGGCGGATTGCGCACCGTCACGTCGACTTCCAGGCTCTGGCTCGTGGGCGCCGCGGCCAGCGGCGGCACGACGAACCAGATATCCGTCGCTGTCACTTCAAGTGGCACGACCGGCGCGCCATACACGAGCAACTGCGTGCTTTGCGGCATGAACCCGATGCCGCGGATATTTGCCACCACTCCACCGAACAGCCACGCGTGGTCGGGCGTAATGGGCGCCTTGTCCGCGACCTCGAAAATGGCCGACGTAAAGATGGCCCGGACGGTCACGTTTCCGGTAATCGTGAAGGTGAGAATGGGGCTGAACGGGTCGGGCTGGGCGTTCTCGGGGAAGTCGAGCGGGTCGAATTCCCATTGGACGAACTCGAAGTCCGGTTCATCCGCTACGGCCTCCAGGGTGACCTCTGTCTCTGGAGCGAATTCAATAAGCTGGTCGGGTTCGGTCGCGATTATGCGGACGGGTGGCGGGGCCGATGTAACATTCACCGTGCCGCCTTCGCTCTCAAGAACCGTCAAGACCGGGTTCGGGCTGAAAATAGCCGTAACCGTTATGTCTCTCACGATGTAGTCGGAGAAATTCAACACCAACACCGGATCGGTCCCGGCGGGTACATTGTTTACCTCCCACCGCACAAAGTTGTAGTCGATGTCGGGGGTAGCCGTCAGTGTTGCCGATTCTCCCGGGAAGTACTCGGGCGGCACACGGTCCGGCTCGACGGTCACTTCGCCGCCCTGCCCCACGATGACGGTCAGTGTGTAGGAAGTCGGTTCGAAGTTCGCCGTCACCACAATCGTCTGAACCGTGCCTGTCATCGTGACGGTCGTCTGCTCGAGGTTCGGGTCTGCCACTGGGCCGTCCCACCCTACGAACTCGTAACCGCTCTCAGGTATAGCGTTCAGGTCGACAACAACAGGCGGATCTTCCGCTGCAAAGACCGTGCCTGTCGGATCCTGTTCGACAACACCGGCGCCCGGCGGATTCACGTTGACTACCAGGAAGTACTCTGTGATCGGTGCGGTGTACTGGAATTGGGCGGTGATCTGAACGTTGAGGCTCCCCTCTTCGCACTCTTCGCCTTGGTCTCTGTCGAACGTAAGTGTGGTGGTTTCGTCATTGACATCTTCAATATCGTCAACATCATCCACGTCGCCTTCCCAGTTGACGAACGCGTAATTCTCAGCCGCCGTGGCCACCAGATTGACCACGTCGCCGGCCAGATAGGTATCCTGCACCGGCGTGGCCGAAATGGTCCCGCCATCGGCCTGCACCAACTCCAGCGTAAAGATATCGAAATACTTGAAAGCCTGTTCGAGCAGGGCAAAGTCGACTTCATTGAGCGCGTTGACGACGCTCACGTCCACCGTCTGCGGGACATCGGAGCGTGGCGCATCTACCGCGAATCGTACCAGCCCTTCGCCGTAAACCTCGGCCGCGCTGACGATGTTGGCCTCCGTGTCGCCGAAGAATACGTTGAACTGATCATTCAACTCCTGTATGGTTGCCCCGGCGTCAACTCCAAATGTACCGACGATATTAACCTCTCCGGGAACGGCGCAGGTGCTGGCGCTGTCCGGGTAGATGTCGGAAATGCTCATGGCGGATTCAAACGCGCCGAAAATAGACAGCGAGGTCAGCTCGGCGATGAACGTGCCGCCGAGTTCTGGGATTTGCTGGTCGATGAAGTCCCATTCGTTGATGCCGGCCTCGGCTTCGGCGCTGGTGAAGTAGAAGTCGAGCAGGCCGGGCTCCACGTCCTGTATCCAGCTCAGATACGACCAAAGCTGGACGGACATTTTCCCGTCGACATCGAGGTTTTGCAGTTCGAGCACGACCGGGTAGTCGTCGGGCAGGTTTTCGACTTCGCGGTATGCACCTGTACCATCCGCGGTGTCGACCGCGAGCAGCGAAATCTCGACGTACGGCGAAGGACGCCCTTCCGGCAAGGTCCATCCGACCCGGCCGTCAGGTGGCTGGATCGCCTCAACGCCGGCCGCCCAGGTCGCCCTGGCCGCTCTGGCGGCAACGCTATCGCCATAGCTGTTGTCGACACCATACACTTCGCTGATGGCCAACTGAAGGGCCGACGTCCAAAGCAAGGGCTGCTCCGCCAATGTCGTTGCAATCAGGAAGCCTTCTTCCTTTTCATACATCAGGCCCGCCGCAAACAGTTGCTCAAATGTCGGGGAGGTTACCAGCACACCCGGCTCGGGCGCAACGGTGATGCCCAGCCCAGAGGGCTGTTTTTCCGGCTCTGGCGCGTTGAGGTTGGCAATGGCCACGTTGCGCGCGCCAAAATCCAGGAAGGTGCCCGCCGTGTCGTACAGAAGCAGCAGATATGACGCTCGCCACTGCTGACCGGGTTGGATCACGGTGGTCAACGGCGCGGGCAGGCCGTTCTTGTCGAGGTCAAAGTCTTCTTGGGCAATTTTTGTGACGGAGAAATTGGTGGGTCCGGAACGCACGGAATAGATCAGCAGGGTGTCGTCGACTACGTCAAGCGCGGCGTTGGCAAATGCGTACGCGCTCAACGCGGTGGACACCGGCCCCAGCAGTGAATTTACGTCGAGCACCGCGTTATACGGTGGCTGGAAACCGTAAGCCACGCCCACGCTGCCCGGCAAATCCACATCCAGATGCAACGGTTCGTCCAACTCTTCTCCGCTAAGGTCTGGATTGATCGCATAAGCTACCCGCGACGCATCACCCACGGCGGAAGCCTGAAAATTAACAAATACCTGCGCGGTGGTGTCCGGCACCTTGAACTCGGCGCCCTCCGCCGGAAACGATACACTGATTTCCGTAGCTTCGCCCGTTTGTAAGTTCAGCACCGCATTCAACAGATCGACCATGTCGATCCGGCCCGAACCGCTGCTGGCCGCGCTGGCCCGCAGTGCCCCGTGCAACGGCATTACGCCGATCACGAAAGCCACTGCCATCATCAGGCTTACCAGCGATGCAAGAACTAACTGTTTCCTGCTCCCCATGTGCGTTCTCCTTCCGATTGTTTTAACAGGCAACCACCGCTGAAAGACACGGTTGTAACCTGCTTTTCCCGACTCTTAAACCGCGACAGATATACCCCACATGACTCGTGGTTTAATGGTTGCCAAGACACCGCGCGCTAAAAAGTCACGGCTTTCCTGACAATAAAAGCAACTGCATTATAGAGAAGTCTTTCGGGATTGTCAACCAATATTCATACAGAAAATAAAGACCCTTGCAACATTGCCGTAAAGTGCTTAACCCTCGGACTGGTCTCTGTTTATACTACAATCAAACCAGCGGGAATATTACCAGCCGGACTTTTTTGTTCAGTCTTGGGATATCTTGATCGGGGAGTTAGTCGGGGTTTGCACAAAAATAGTTGACTTGATGAGGGTAACTACGACAAGTGAAAACACTGCCAGCCCCAGGCTGATCAGTTGAGACAGCGTCATGCCCAACGCCGGGTGCCCCGAGTCGCCTCGAAATACTTCGACGGTAAAACGCTGCACGCCGTAAAGGAACAAGTACAACAGTGCGATGGCTCCGCGGAAATGAGGTTTTCGGGACGCATAGAGCAGCACCGGGAAAACGACCAGCAGCAGGCCCAGGCACATGTAAAGCTGTGTGGGATGGAGCGCGGGCGTGAGGAGATCGGCCTGGGTGAGTTCATGGGAGGTGTTTCTCATGTACCAGTGCACGGAGCTGGCTTTTGGAAAATGGACGGCCCAGGGAAGGGTGGTCTGTCTTCCCCAGCAGCAGCCGGTGAGGAAACAGCCGACCCGTGTGATGGCTTCGCCGAGCGCGAGGTAGGGGGCGCAGGCGTCGGCGGATCGAAGGATGGGAAGCTTGTTGTACAGGACGTAAACCAGCACCGCCCCGATAGCCCCGATGAGACCGCCGTAAAACACAAAACCTGACGTCCAAAACAACACGGCCTGCCAGATCTTTGATGGGTCGCCGTATTGGAGTATCCAGAATGCTTTTGCGCCGATGAGACCGCCAAGAATTGCGAACAGGCCGCCGTGCGTGGTAGCCCGGATGGGCGGGTCGAGCCGGTTGAGATCGCGCACGGCCAGGAACGTGGTTGTCAGGAAGGCGATGGCCAGCATGGTGGGGTATGCGTGGAATTTGAGGGCGCCCCACTCGAACAGGACAGGTCTCATCAGCCTTTGTTCCTCTGGCAGCGGTTCTTGATGGCGGCGCCGGCCGATAAGACCAGGGCGACGGCTGCTAACAGTGCGGCATCGGCGGGGGCCGAGCCAATCAGCGCGGCGGACAGTACTGCGGCCTTGTCTGAGGAGTCGCGCCATCCTTCAGCGGGCTGGCTGTAGTCGCTGGGGCATCCACTTTCACCGCGGGCGCGAACCCAGTAGTAGTAGTGAACCGGCAGCAGTCCCCCTCCCTGACAACTGAACGTCATGACGTCAGCCGGACCCGCGGCCGAGGCATCCAGCCAGGACGTCACGCCGACCAACCAATCCGACACGGCTTCCACAGCGCCGGGCGCGCTGGTCTTCGCACGATAAACCCGGTATTCCAACGCGCCCGCCACAGGGTTCCAGGAAACTGTCACGCCCGATTTATCGCCCGTTGACACGGTTACGCCCGTGGGCGCATCCGGCCCCAAGCCGTTGCAATTGATGAAAACCTCGCCGCTCGAAACCACCACGGGAATGGCTGTTCCCGTGAGGCTGGCGGCAGAGGGTTGGCCGGCCCCGTCGAGGTCAACAACCCCGGGATCGGCCGACAGGATCCGGAAGGTGACAATGCACAGTTCGCCGTTGACAATTGCGTTGCCCATGCCATAGGCCGTAATGGCTACCGTGCCCGGTGAGGACGGCGGTGAGAAGATAAGCTGGTCGAGTTCGAGCGCCGAGCCTTCCCCCACAGAAACCAGTTGGAGCGCTTGCGCATCATAGGCTATCCCGAAAACGATGGTCGACGCATTCGAGCCCCCCGACAGCATCACCGGCACCTCGATCGTCTCGCCTTTTACGCCGGCGGCTGTCCCGATATTCAGCCTCAAGGCCACTTGAGCACGCGCGTCGGGGCAAAATGCAGAAAATGCGCCAGCCGCCAATATGACCGCAACAGCGGTGACTGGCCGGGATTGCATGAACATGGCAAGAAAACTCCTATTTGGTGCAGAATCTACTGTCAGCCAAGCACTTAAACGATATCTGAGCGGCCGTGCGAGTGTCAACAATCTCACCTAGTGCAAGTTTCTGGCGCCTAGCACGTTGCGCCCCAAACAACGCCTATGATAGGTTTAAACTTATGATTCAGGTTTCCTGTACAAACTGCGGTATCCGCATTCTGGTTCCAACTACAGTACAAGGGAGGGCGGGTATCTGTTTCGGTTGTGGTGCGCCCCTGTCGATTCCGGGTCTGGCGAATGCGAACGAACTGATCGATCTCTCATTCAGCCCGGGGACGCGGATAGCCGGGCGGTACAGCATCTACGAGCGGTTGGGCGAAGGGGGTATGGGGGTCGTCTACCGGGCGTTGGACAGCCTGGTGAACGAGGAAATTGCCCTCAAGTTCATGAAGCCGCGCCTGTTGCGGACGCAGAAAGGCCAGATGGACTTTATCAAGGAGGCCCAGATTGCCCGGCGGCTGCGGCACGACAACATCGTGGCGGTGCATGACATCAGTTGGACCGAGGAGGGGGTCTTATACCTGACGATGGAATTCCTGCGGGGCCAATCGCTGCGTGCGATGCTGCGGAAATTCCGCCAGGATCGCCGCCTGATCGGGGTGCGGGTCGCTGTGAGCCTGGTGGGGCAAGTCTTGTCGGCGCTGGAATACGCCCACCGCACGGTCATTCACCACGACCTGAAACCTGAAAACGTGATGCTCCTGCCGGGCGAGCACGTAAAAGTGCTCGATTTCGGCCTGGCGAAAGCCGTTGACGAGGAAAATGCGGCCAGCGGCGGCCAGCAGGAAGGAAAGCGGATGGCGGGGACGTGGGCCTACGCATCGCCGGAACAGAAGCGGCGGTGGGCCATCGATATCCGGACGGACATTTACACGGTGGGCCTGATTCTGCGCGAACTGTTCACGCTGCGCACGCCGGTCGACCCGCAGGTGCCGGTTGAATCGGTCCGGGACGACATCTCACCGTCGGTGCTGTCCGTGCTCAAGACGGCGATCGCCGAAGATCGTGAAGAACGGTGGGGATCAGCCAGAGAGTTCCGGCTCAAGCTGGCGGAGGCGTTCGAGAAGTCGTACCGCAAGATTTTCGTCAGCCCCATATCGACGGGCGGCAAAACGGTGTCCACCGAAGGGATGATATACGAGGAGGGGGGCAGTTTTCTGATGGGCTGTGAGGAAGTCGAGGAAGAAGCCCCCGAACGGGAAATCTACGTCGAGCCTTTTTATATCGACACGCACCCCGTGACCGTCGCGCAGTACGCAAAGTTTATCGAAGCGGTGGGCACCCCGCCGCCCAAGTTCTGGGGAGACGCCCAGTTTTCCGGGGGCGACCAGCCGGTGATCGGGGTGTCGTGGAAGGAAGCGGCCGCCTATGCGGCTTGGGCGGGCAAGGAACTGCCCAGCGAAGCCCAATGGGAATTTGCGGCCCGCGGCAAAGATAACCGCACCTACCCGTGGGGCGACTCCGAACCTGACTTCAACCGCTGCAACTTCGGCGATTACCTGGGGATGCCGTCGATCGTCACGATGCACGGCGACGGCCGGACGCCCGAGGGCGTGTACGATCTTGCCGGCAACGTCTATGAGTGGACCCGCAACCCCTTTGTTCCTTACGGGCGGTCCGTCCCGGCCAATGCCGATGAAGCCCCGTTGTTTGTCGCCCGGGGGGGGTGCTGGGGTTCGGGCGCGCATAGTTTGAGATGCACCCATCGCAAAGGCTTTTTCCCCGAGGCCCGCACCAGCGTTCTGGGGTTTCGGTGCGTCTTGGCTGCGTCTCAGAAATCTTGAGGATGGGCGGCAACAGATCCATTGAGACGGATCTTCCTTCGTAGTCCACAAAGAGTACCCCGTGTAAGTTCTTGGGTTTACCGGGTTTTGCGGTACGGGACGAGTTTTTGTTTCGTGGCTACCGAGGCGTGATTTCGGGGAAGGGCCGTGGGCGGGGTCACGTCTACCGTAGCGAAGAGAGCGGCGAGGGAATCGCGGGGCGTGGGCACCGTCAGGCAAACCGTGCCGTCGGGAAAACGGACTTCGGTGGCGCACAATGTGGTCAACTGCCGTAACCCCTCTTCCGCGGTGAGTTCCAGCCCGGCCCAGGCACGGGCCACGGTGCAGCGCATCAGGTACGCCAGAACCACGCGCGGTTGGGCGTGATACGTTTCATAGGGCTTCTTGGCTTCTTGGCTCCTTGACTGGATTCAGTTGTCAGGCACAATTTCGACGGGGCAATTGTCGGGCAAACCGTATCCGCCCTCGGTAGCGACGATATCGCCCGGGGCCAGGCCGGCGAGGACTTGGACCAAGTCGGGAGTCCGGATACCAATTTCTGTTTTGGTTTCAAAAGCCCTGTTGTCTCTTATGACAGTGACGATCGCGGCGCCATTTCTGTCGGCGACGGCGGCCACCGGCACTACGAGCGCATCCTTGATTTCGGGCAACAGAATGGTGACCGCGCAGGCAATTCCCGGCAAGAGAAGTTGTTCGTTGTTCTCAACCCGCACAAAACCTTCCGTATCGCCGGACTGGGCATCGGCTTCCTTGCCTAACCGTTCCAAATTGGCTTCCACTTGGCGGTTGCCGAGGCACGTGGCCTTGATCAGCGCCCGGGCTCCCTCGTGAACTTGCCCGCGGTACTTGGCGGGTATACGGACGCGCGCGAACAGGGCCGACTGGTCCACAATCCGGCCGAGTACCACGGGCTGATCGACATACATGCCTTCGCGCACGGTCAGTTCGGTGATGACGCCGTTGATCGGGGAGCGGATGGTGCATTGCTCGATTGCCAGTTGCCGGGCGGCCACTTCGGCTTGTGCCCCGGCCAGTTTGGCCTTGGCTTCCTCCAAGGTTTCCTTACGGGTGCCCGCCTGCAGCATGTTGAGTTGTTGCCGGGCGGCCTGGCTTGCGGCTTCCGTGCCGTCTTTGGCGGCTTTTGCCTGTTGAAGCTGAACGTCGGAGATTTCGCCTGTCTTGTGCAGCGATTCAAGGGCCTGAAACTTAATGCGCTGCGCATCGGCGGCCGTGGCGGCGTTTTCGCCTTGCTGCCGTGCCATCTCGATCTCCTGCGGCAAGGGGCCATGTTCAAGCAGGCTCATCCCGGCTCGTGCTTCATCCAGCGCCGCGTCGGCTTTGGCGAGTTCAGCCTCGTGCGTCCTGGTATCGAGGATGGCAATAATGTCGCCTTGATTGATTGACTGCCCTTCGTGTACATCGACGTGTTTGACCTGCCCCGCGGCCTGCGATGACAAAACCACGGTCTTTTCGGGAATGGCAATCAGGGTGCCGGCAAGCTCGAGCGTCGGTTGAATGACACCGATACGGGCCTCGACGGCGTGCACCGTAACGGCGGCCGGCGTTTCCTCTCCATCAGCCGACTCCGGCGACGGCGGCCCGCAACCCGCCAGCAACATAGAATAAACTGCACAAAATGCGAGGCACTGAGTTTTCACGCTTTGCTCCTCCCCGTCATGCCCCACTGGGAAACGCGGGCAAGAACGTAATAGACCGTTGGCGTCGCCACCAATGACAGTATGAAGGCCAGACAGAGTGCGCCAATTACGCCTATGGCGAGCGGGCGCAACATATCCGCGCCGGCCCCAACACCATAGGCCAGCGGCAAGAGTCCCAGGAAAGCTGTCAGGGATGTCATGAGAACCGGGCGCAGCCGCCGCCGGCCTGCTTGCACGAGCGCCTGCTCGAGCGTCCAGCCGCGGTGCTGGAGCTGTTCGACGAAATCCAGCATCAAGATGCCGTTTTTCGCTACGATACCGAAACCGATGATGGCCCCAAGAAAGGAAACGATATTGAGCGAAACGCCCGTCAGCCACAGCGCACCGACAACGCCGGGCACCGCCAACGCGGCGCCAATCACGATCGCCAATGGATGCGAAATCGTGCGAAACTCGAAAACGAGCACCGCAAACACCAGGAGCACGGCCATAATAAGTACGCGCGTCAGGCTTGCGAATGATTCCTGTTGCTGTTGGTAGAGGCCGCCGAACTCGACCGTTGCATTGGACGGAATCACCACATTTTCGCGTATGGCCTTCTTGATCGCTGCAATACCGCTTCTCAGGTCTATCCCGGAGAACCGCCCTGATACGGCAATAAGCTGGCGCTGGTCTTCGCGGTGTATTTCCAACAGGCCCGCCTCGTGTTCCAGGTTTGTAACGTCGTTCAGCGTGACCCGGGCGCCATTTCCAGACTCAATCGGCAACAACGCGATGTCGTTTTCGCGCTGGCGGTACCTGGGATCCATCAATACGCGCACCGGCACCAGGCGGTCGCCCTCGAGCACGTACGATGCTTCCCGGCCCAGCAGCGCGGTCTCGACTTCGGAGCCAAGCTGCGAGGCGGTAAATCCCGCACGGGCCGCGTCGGCCGTGAGGACGCGGAAGATCGCCGACGGGCCCGCCACTATCAGGCCGTCGTTCACGTCGACCACGCCCGGCACCTTTTCTATCTGTTCGGCGATTTCCGGCGCGAGCGTCTTGAGCGTTTCGACATCGGGACTGAATATCTTGATCTCGACAGGCTCGGGAGACCAGGTAAGATCGCCGATCAAATCGGATAACACTCCGGGAAACTCGAGTTGCAGCGCGGGCTCGGTTGCCTCGACCTCCTCGCGAATCGTGTCGACCACTTCGTCGGTGCTGACCTGCCGGTCCGGCCTCAATTTGACCAGGAAGTCGCCCGTATTGGGTTCGGTGGCCGCAAGGCCCAGCTGGGCGCCCGTACGCCGTGAGTAGCTCTCGACCTCGGGTGTCTTCCGCAGGATCTCTTCGATATGGCGCATCATACGGTCGATTTCCGACAGGCTGGTCCCCGCGGGGCTCACATAATCAAGCACAAACGCGCCTTCCTCCATGTGCGGCAGGAAATCGCTTTCCGTGTGCTGATAGAACAACACGCCGGCCGCCACGACAACACCCATGCAGGCAATGGCAACGAGCCTGTGGCGGATGGATTGCCGCACCAACCGCTCGTAGAGGCCGATTAAGCGCCGCAGTACCGGCCCGCCTTGATCGAGTTCGTCCCGTGTCTCGCCAGCACGTCCGCGCAATAGATAGATGCCGAGAACCGGCGTCAGCGTCAAGGCCAGAAACAGCGAAATCAGCAGGGCGGCCGCCATGGTAAATGCCAGCGCCCGAAAGAAAACGCCGGGCACGCCATCCAGAAATGCCAGCGGCACAAACACCACCACCGGCGTTATCGTGCTCCCCACCAGCGCGGGGCCCACCTCATGCATCACCTGCTGTATCGATTCCCGCAGGCGCCGACCCGCGCACACTTTTGTGTACATGGCTTCAACCACCACGATGGCATCGTCGATAATGAGCCCGATCGCCGCGGCTATGCCGCCCAGCGTCATTAAGTTGAAGCTCATGCCCGCCGCGTACATCGTCACCACCGTCATGAGCAAGCAGGCCGGAATGGCAAGAATCGCCACCAGCGTCGTCTTAGCGCTGCCCAAGAACAGGTAAAGAACCACCACCGAGAGCAACAACCCAAACGCGATGCTCTCCCACACACTGCGGGAGCCTTCACGCACAAAAAGCGATTGGTCGTAGAACAGGGAGAGGCGCATACCGGCCGGCAGCGACCGGCCTATCCCCTTCAACTCTTTATGCAATGCGTCGGCTATCGCCACCGTATTCCCGTTTGGCTGGCTGAACACGTTGAGCAAAACGGCATCCACACCGTCCGCGGACACGATATTGTACTTGGGGGCTTGACTACGCACGACGGTGGCCACGTCATTCACATAAACCGGCGCCCCATCCGCCCAGGCCACGGGAATATCGCCAATGTCACGGGCTTTCTTGACCCGGCCGTCTACGATAGCCAGGTAGAGTTGGCGGTTTTCCTCATGCAACCCCGCGGAAGTGAACTTATTGGTCTGGGTGACGGCGTCGGCGACTTGCGTGAGATTGAGATGGTGCGCGTTGAGTTTGGCCGGGTCGATTACGACATGGTACTCGGGCTCTTTGCCTCCCACCAGGCCGACCCGGGCAACGCCCTTGATGCGCAACAGCCGCGGTTTTATTTCATATTCGGCCCGTTCCCAGAGTTCGGTGATGTCGTATTTTGGGCCGGTCAGGCCGATGCCGACAATCGGAAACGAGGAAAAAGTAAGACGTTCAACGGTAAACTCCGCGGTGTCCGGTAACGTGTTGCGAATCTGAGAAAGCCGCCCCAATACGTACAGTTCCGCCTGTACCATATCGGTGCTCCAATCAAAGAACACATTGACTTCCGCCGCTCCACGGCCCGTAGAGGAACGGATGTTGACAGTGCCCGGCGTGCCTTTCATGGCCTCTTCAATGGGCCGCGTAATCGTTGCCATCATTTCGTCCGCCGGCATCACGCCATTGTCGATGAGGATCACGATCCGCGGGAAATCCGTCTGCGGAAAGACCGAGGCCGGCATGTGATACGCCGCATAGACGCCCGTCAAACATAACGCCAGGCTGACAAACAGGATAACTTTGCTATGCCGAACCACATAGCTTTGCGTTTGTTCCAGCATTTTCGCGGGGGTAGACTCGCTCATGGCATATTGGCCGCGCCTTCGCCCGGCGCCCCTTTGAGTGTTCCGCCAAGCGCCTGCTCGAGTTCGGCCAGCGCCGTCGCATAATCACCGGCGAATTCTATTCTTGACACCCGCTGTTCGTTCAGCGTTTGCTGGGCCAGGAGCAACGCCAGAATCGTATCCTCGCCGGCCTCATACAGCCGCTGGGCGGTCCCCACATTCTTTTCCGCGAGCGGCACCGCCTCCTGCGCCGAAAGCCGGAGCAGTTCCGCGGAACTCCGGGCCGTTGCCGCGGCCTGCCGCACCTCCTGTACGACTGCGAGCAACAGTTCTTCGTATTGCTTTTGTTTTTTGGCAAACTCATAGCGGGCTTTGGCTATTTGGGCCTTGTTTTGGTCCCAAACCGGCAGGGTAAACTGCACGCTCGGCCCCAGCAAGAGGTCGATGTTCTGGCGCTTTTCCAATTCGCGTTCCCGGTGTGCGTCATAACGCTGCAAAATGAAGTCTTTGGCTGTTCCCTGCCCCACCTGTTGCGTAACGAAATCCTGAAGCGTCTGGCTCGGGCTTGGCAGCGGCAGGTCCGTCGGCAGTGGCTTAAGACTTCGCGGCGCGCGCCGTTCGGTGCGTTCCGCTTCGATACCCAGCGACAGGCTCGGCACAATGGCCCGTTTTTGCCGCTTGATTTCCTCGGCGGCGGCATCGATATCCAACGAGGCCGTCCGCACGTCCAACCGTGACTTAAGCGCAATTTCCACGAGCGACTTGTCATCGCCGACGGCTTTGGCTTGCTCGGGCAGCGGGTCCGTCAATTGAACACCGGCCTCGTCCATGGACAGCCCCAGCAGCCGTTCAAAGGCCGCCCGGTCAACTTCCTCATCAAGGCGCACGGAATTCAGCCGGATGGTGGCATCCAAAATGTTTGATTTGACCAGATTGAGGTCCAGGATGGTCGATTCACCCGCGGTAAACCGTCTTTCGGCCATTTCGGCCATGCGGCGCAACAGGTCGACATTTTCCTGCGCCGCCACGGTCGATTCCTGCGAGACGCGCAGGCGGTAGTACGCATTCTTGACGCGCGCGGCCAATTCCACGGCGTTTTGTACGACGTTCATGACCGTCTGGTCCAACTTGGCCTTGGCGATGCGTTTACGCACGGGAATTTGCCACAGGTCCACCAGTTCTTGTCCCAGACCGAACGTCAGGTTCGATCGTCCGCCTCCTTCTGGAAAACGGGCGCCCAATGAGATCGCGGGATTCGTCAATAAACTCGACTGCACCACCTCCGCCCGCGACACCCCAATGTCTTGGAATTGCGCCTGAAAATCCCGGTTATTGAGAAGCGCAACCCGCACCGACTCTTCGGCAGTCAACCCATGCTCGAGGAATTGGCCCACTTTCTCCTTTATGGTCGCCTCGAGCTCCGGGTTGTACACGGTGTCGCTGCCGGTGCGCGCCTTAATCATTGCGCCCGCCCGAATATAATCCGCCCCGGGCCGAACGGTCCCACAACCCAGGGCAAAAACCAGCAAAATGCACGGTACGCCGCCCTTTCCCAGCACCGTTTGGATATTCAATACGCGTCTCAAACAGGTCCAGCCAGACATTCTGTCAATTCCGTGCCGCCCGACGCGGCAGCCAATTCGCCCAAACCAAGGCGGAAGAATGTTATGAGGCGACAATTGCGAACACATTGCCGTTACATTACCAATTGACAAGGTTAACGGCCGAGTCAAGAGACTTAATGCAAACAGGGAAGACACACACGGAATATCGAACCGCGACCAGTAACGCTTTTGACCTCAACCCGGCCGCCATGCATATTGACTATGCCGCGGACAAGTCCCAGCCCCAAACCATTCCCGGGGGTCGAGCGGCTTTGTTCGGTGCGGTAAAATCGCTCGAATATGTGGGGAATGTCCGATTCACATATGCCCATTCCCGTGTCTTCCACCGCGAGGACGACTTCGTTGCCCTCATTTGTGAGTTTGACGTTGATTGTTCCGCCCGACGGGGTGTATTTCAGCGCGTTGTCGAGGAGATTTGCGACCACCTGCTGTAATCGAGAGTTGTCCGCCATCACTTTTGCAGGCCCGGCCACGGCCGTATTCAACACAATTTTTCTGTCTTCGGCGGCAGGCTGAAACAGCTCGCAGGTGTCCGCTACGAGCAAAGCAAGGTCCGCCGGTTTGGCGTCGAGTCCCACGACGCCGGCCTCCATTTCTGAAATGGCGAGCATGGAATTGACCATACCCAGCAGTTCGTCGCACGCCTCGACCACCTCAGCCGCCGTCTCCCGATGTTTTTCCAGGGTGGCGCCGCTCGTAATGGCCATTTCGGCCATTCCGCGAATCCGCGTCAACGGACTGCGCAATTCATGTGCGATACTGTCATTCAGGGCCTTGGTTTCTTTAATGAGCGCGGCTATCCGGGACATCATCGTGTTGAGCACCCAGGCAAGACGGTCGATCTCGTTGCCGTAACCCGTCGTCGTAATCCGCCGGTCGATATCGCCGCCGGCTATCTCCTCGGCAACGGTGGTGAGCGCGCGAACGCCGCGCATCGCCCGGCCCGCAATCAGCCACGCTGCCAAAAGGCTGGCCAGCAACGAGACCGCGAAAACCTCTATGCACCGTTGGCGGTAGGTGGCCAATACGATGGAGTTTTGCTGGGCGTCTACACCCATGAACACCCACAAATCAGGATGCAACATCCCGTAGATGCTTCTGGCCTTAATGCGCCTTTCCGGCAAATCAATCGTGGAAAAAACTGGAGAACCTGACGCGCCGTTTGCTGGCGGTTTGGTTGCCGCCGAATTCCAATAGGTGAGATCGCTGTTAACAACTTCCGCCCCAGTCGTATCAAACATACGGACAAAAACGTAGCTCTTGCCCTTGGCCGACTCTTCCAGCGCCACTTCACGCCGAAGCGCCTCCAAGCCGCCCTGACTGTAAATGGACTGGAATTCGCTCAATTCGGCCGCCAGGTCATGGTCTACATTGGCTTGAAGGGCGTGCGCAAGATGGCCATAAAGCAACAAGAAGGCCGCAAGCGTCGTGAGCGCTATGATGCAGCCGGAAAGCAGCGTCAATCGAAATTTGAGGCTGCCCAAGAACCTATTCTTCGTCTCGGACAACATACCCCACTCCGCGCACGGTGTGAATATAGGAGCGGTCGAAACCCGCGTCGATTTTGTCCCGTAGCCGGCTCATCCGGGATTCCACGACGTTGGTCTGCGGGTCGAAATTGTAGCCCCACACGTGTTCCATGATCATCGTCTTGGATACGACGCGGTTGGCGTTGCGCATCAGATAAAGCAGGAGAGAGAATTCCCGTGGCTGCAACTCTATCCGTTTTCCCGCCCGGCGTGCTTCGTGTTTAAGCACATCGATCGAAAGGTCGCCCACCGCATACAACGTCGGTTCAGAACGGCCCTTGGCCCGGCGAACCAGCGACTGGAGCCGCGCGATAAGTTCCGAAAACGCAAACGGCTTCACCATATAATCGTCGCCGCCCGCCCGTAATCCCGTGATACGGTCATCCACCGTCTGTTTGGCGCTCAGGATCAAGATCGGCGTTTTGACCCCTTCGTCGCGTACCCGCTGTATGACGGCCAACCCGTCCATCCGCGGCATCATGATGTCCAGTACCGCCGCATCATAGGGACGCGTCAGCAACAAGCCACAGGCCTCGTCCCCGTCACGCCCAAGATCCACCGCGTACCCTTCCTGTTTAAGGCCTTTTACGATGAACGACAGGATTTTCTTGTCGTCATCTACTACAAGCAGATGCATTGGGGATTTCCTTGTGTGCCACGGGGCGCACCTCGACTGCAGTACCGCCATCCGGTCGAAAGAAAGCGACTCGACGCAGTCTGTAAAGTATACGTTACTTCCCGTCGGTTGTTAAAACATTACGGGCAGATTGGGTCGTCCAGCTACGCTTCGGGGGCGGCCGCGACTGAACCGCATTGACATAATCGAGAATCGGCCAAGAGTTACGGCTGTCGCCAGCGAGACCGTTGAGGTGTTTTGCCGGTTTTCTCACTGATGCCAAGGGACGGCCGCCGCCCACCGTTTTTTCAAAAGATTTTTTCTTTATATTTCAATGAGTTACGATTAGGTTTTAATACCGTTTGCGGTTCCGCGAGGACGCGTAATCACCTTGGGAGAGTACGGTATGACAGCAGATCGAAGAGGGAATCCCTTCAGACGGCTTTTGGCCTTCCTGGGCCCAGGGCTGTTTCTGATTGGCTACAACATTGGCACGGGCAGCGTAACCACAATGGCCTCGGCGGGGTCCCGTTGGGGCATGTCGCTGACCTGGACGGTGCTTCTCTCCTGTGTCTTCACCTACATCGGCTTGCTGGCGTTCAGCCGGTATACGCTGGTGACGGGAGACACCATCCTCTATGCCATCAGGCGCCGCTTTCCTTGGGGCCCTGCCATCAGTTTGTTCCTGCTGGTTGCCGTCACACTCGCTGAATTTGCGGGTATCACGGGGCTGATGGCCATCATCGTGGACCTGCTTTTGGAATGGATTCGGTTTGCGACCGGCCTGTACAACGGCGCCATCAAACTGACCGTGACGCTTGCGTTGTCAGGGATGCTTTTCGGGGTTCTCTGGCGGGGGAGCTACGCCTTCCTCGAAACGCTTCTGGCCCTGTTGGTCGCATTGATGGGAGTTTCCTTCCTTGCCACGGCCGTATTGCTGGTACCCTCGTGGCGCGTGATTCTCGCCGGACTGGTTCCGCAGGTTCCCCGAGAACCCGATGCCGCGCTCTTGGTGGCGGGGATGGCAGGCACGACCTTCAGTTCGGCGATCCTTTACTGCCGCAGCATTACGTTGAAACACAAAGGATGGAGTATGGCGGACCGGAGTCACGCCCATGTCGACACCGTTGTCTCCGTGACGGTCATGTTCGCGCTGAGCATCGCCGTGATGATATGCGCGGCGGGCACGCTCTTTGTGGCCGGCCGGCCCATCGAAGCCGCGGTAGACATGGTGAAGACCCTCGAACCCCTGGCGGGACGATTCGCCATCACCCTCTTTGTGGCCGGCGTTATCGGCGCGGGTGTGTCGAGTCTCATCCCGACCATTCTCATCGGGCCATGGCTGATCGCGGACTACACCAACCGTCCCATCGATCCCAAGTCCACTTCCAGCCGGATCTTGGTCACCGTCGGCGCCCTGATCGCGCTCGGCGCTCCCTATTTCCCGCCCTCGATTGCCAACCCCGTTTTCCTGATGATCCTCACCATGGCGCTGCTGGCTGTCATTCTCCCATTCTCCACTATTGCCATCACGGTACTTCTCAATCAAAAGGAATACATGAAAGAGCACAGGAGCGGCCCCGCCATGAACGCGGCGTGTTTCTCCGCGATCGTTTTTTCCGTGATCATGTCGTATTACGCCGTGAGCGGTCTTTGGGAATACGTGCAGAACATGCTCTCGGCATAGCCTCCAACGCCAGAAAGGCAGAACCATGATAAGAAAAACACTCACCGGTTTCTCGCATATCGGCATAGCGCTGGGCATGCTTTTATGCACACTGGCACTGAGCATCGGCGCACAAGCCGCCGACCAACTTGACCTGAGCGGCGCGGTGGTGGTAACGCGCCCCGGGGAATTGGAGAATGCGGAGCGCGCAGCAGTTGAGGTGCTGATTGAGGAAGTGCAGAAACGCACAGGAATTCGCCTGACCACAAGCGCGGTGTGGCCGGAGAAACAGACGGTGATCGCCATCGCTTCCGTGGCGGAAGCGCCGGCCTGGGGGCGCCCGGCGCCCATGCGTGAGGGGGCCGGCCTTCCTGAAAGGCAACCGGACGGCTATCGGCTTTATGTTGATATGAGCGAGTCCCCATCGTCCGTGGTGTGGGTGCTTGGCGCGGATGCCCGCGGGGCTTTGTATGGCGTAGGGGCTTTGCTGCGGCATCTGGATTGGGGCACGGGTCGCGCCCGGATCAGCACGGCGCTGGACATCGCCACCGCCCCGGCCTATCCCATTCGGGGCCATCAACTCGGGTTCCGCCCGCAGGCCAATTCCTGGGATGCCTGGACACCGGAACAGTTTGATCAATATATTCGTGAACTCACATTTTTCGGCGTCAATAGCGTTGAAAACATCCCCTTCCACGACAGCCGCACCACGCCTGTCATGAAAATCGACCGGCGGGAAATGAACCGGCGGATGAGCGAAATCTGCGACCGCTATGGTCTGGACTATTGGGTGTGGACGCCGGCGGACTTTGACCTTAAGGATGCCGAGGCACGGGCCAAGGCACTCGATAAGCACGAGGAACTCTACCGCGACTGCAAGGAACTCACGGGCGTATTCTTCCCCGGCGGCGACCCCGGCGACAATCCCGCGCAACTTGTTATCCCGTTCCTCGAGGACATCGCCAAGCGCCTGCTGCCAATTCATCCGGATGCGCGGGTGTGGCTCTCGCTCCAACAGTTCAGCCGGGAGGAAGTCGAATATGTCATCGAATATCTGAAAACGGAGTCGCCAGACTGGATGGGGGGACTTGTCTCCGGCCCCTCCGCGCCCCCCATCCCGCTCATCCGGGGCCTCCTTCCCAAAAAGTACCAGTACCGCCTCTACCCCGACATCACCCACAACAAGATCTGCCAGTATCCCGTGCCCTGGTGGGATCAGGCGCTGGCACTCACCCTCGGCCGCGAAGCGATCAATCCCCGGCCCGTGCATTACGCCTACATTCACAACTGGTTTGCGGCCTACAGCGACGGTTTCATTTCCTACTCCGACGGCGTCCACGACGACGTGAACAAAACGGTCTGGAGCGCCTTGAGCTGGGATCCAAACATGCCGCTGCGCGACATCTTGAACCAGTACTGCCGCGTGTTCTTCGATCCCGGGATCGCGGAACAGGCCACCGACGGCATTTTCGCCCTCGAGAATAATTGGACTGGCCCGCTGCGGGAAAATGGCGCGGTCGAGGGCACGCTGCTGCATTGGCAGCAACTTGAAAAACAAACGCCCCACCTCAAAGACAATTGGCGCTGGCAGATGTGCCTCGTGCGCGCCTACTACGACGCCTACATCCGCCATCGGCTCATCCACGAAACGCGCCTCGAAGAAGAAGCCAACGCTATCTTGGCGCAGGCGGAACGGGTGGGCGCCGAGGCGGCCATGCCCGAGGCCATGGCGGTGCTGAACCAATGCGTCACCCGCCCCGTCAGCCCGGAGTTGCGCGCGCGCATCGAGGAACTCTGCGAAGATCTGTTCCATTCCATCGGACTGCAGTCGAGCGTCCCGAAATACTTTGCCAGCGGGGCGGAACGCGGCGCCTTCCTCGATTTCGTGGACTATCCCATGAATAACCGGTGGTGGCTGGAAGACGAATTCGAAAAGGTTCGCGCGATGGCTTCGGAAGAGGAAAAAATCGCGGGTCTATCTGTCATCACCCATTGGGAGAACCCCGGCCCTGGGAGCTACTATGACGACGTGGGAAATCCGGCCAAATCGCCCCATGTGAAGCGCAGCCCATTCGTGTTTACCGAACCCGGTGAAGAGGCCCATCCTGAGCCTGTCCTATGGTGGTGGGATGACGGCATGAGCCGTGCCCGCCTCTCGTGGCAAGTCAGCATGAACTATCCCGAGGCCGTAGTCTACGAAGGCTTGGACCCCGACGCCAGGTACACGGTGCGCTGCGGCGGCTATGGGAAGTTCCTGCTGCGCATGGACGGAGAAGCGGCAGATGCCCCTGCCGACCGGGTGGAAATGGGCCAAACCCAAGACTTCGCCGTGCCCGCCAAACATATCCAGGACCGCAAGCTTGTGCTGACCTGGGACCAGCCCACCGACGAAGGGCACCTGAACTGGCGACAGCATTCGCGGTTGGCAGAGGTGTGGCTGCTGAAGGAGTGATTTCCTTGGGAAGCGCGTTTCCTCCGGTATTCCTACTCCTAGTGTAGTGAGTCATGCTAATGGCATCTTATTCTTGGGCGCGGAAAGCGGGGGCAGAGGAACTGGTGAAAAACTGGCAGAATGGTCTTGGAACCGCGAAAAGCGGGGACAGACACGCTTTTCAAACTGCCGAAAAGCGAGTCAGTCCCCGTTTTTCGCTTCTTTTTGGTGTTCTTTTGATTTGTGTGTAAGTAACTTCAATTTTGACTCAGTACACTAGATGAAATGACCCGATTTGGACCGTCAGGTTCCGCCGGCAGTATGCTCTTCCGCGATCCGTTATCTCTCGCCCCTGCCCGTCCCGGGTATGGTATTATGCTTGGACTTTTGTTGGGATGGCGCCCGCCGCAGGGCTTATTCGGTGAAAGGCAGCATGGATGAGGTACTCCGCGATTCGCCTGCTCATACTGGTTGTGTGTATTTGCGCGGTCGGCGTTGCCGCTTCCGGGCAAGACGCCGCCGGCGCGCCCGTGTTGAAGGCAAAACGCCTGGCCATAGTCACAGGCCGGCAAGCCGCACCGCCTGAACTGAGGGCCGGCGAAATCCTCAGGAGCCGCGTGATCAAGCGCAGCGCGGTGGCGGTGGACGTGGTCAAAGAAGACGCCCCGGATGCCGGCAAGGTTATCGCGGGCGCGGACGCGGTTGTGGTTGTTGGCGTCCCGTCGCGCAATAAGCTGGCGGCAACACTCATGCGTGATATGCAAATGGCCCTGCCCACACTTCCCAACTCCGATACGGCGCACCCCGAAGGTTTCGCGGTCAAAGGCGGCAAGGTCGGGCCGACCTATTACGTGGTCGTAGCGGGTGTTGACGAGCGCGGCACGTTGTATGGTGTGGGTTGTCTCCTGCGGGCAATGACGTTCCTGCCGGAAGCTGTTGTTATTCCGCCCATCGATTCCGTACAAAAACCGGCCTTTTTGCTCAGGGGCGGCAGGCCCACGGGCCCGGGCAGCCGCACCAAGGAGCTTGGAAATCTGCGGCCGCAGACGGCCGATGAGCATCGCGAAGTGATGGAAGACCTGATGTTACTGGGCACCAACATCTACGAAGGCGATCCTGCCGAGATGGCCGCTTATGGAATGCTCACCTACTTCGGCCGTACGGCCAACGAGATGCCGGCGGGTTTTCCTGCGGAATGGCGAGCCGATGGGGGCCGCTCGCCCAAGTACGTCTGCCCGTCGGTCCCGGAGGCGCGGAAGGCGCTGCTGGAGTCGTATGACCAGCAATTCCGGACCTGCCCCGACTATGATTTTTTCACTACCAACTCCGGCGACGAGGGCGGATGCCGCTGCGAGAAGTGCATGCCGTGGGGCGACAAGTACATTGCGCTCGTTCATGACATTGCCGACATCCTGCACAAGTATCACCCCAACACCAAGGTGCTTGCCACCAACCAGGACCTGACCAACGAGGGCGATCAGGCCATCATGGATTACCTCAACAGCGGGGACTCGAGCTGGTTATACGCGATCCGGTACGGCCCGGGCGCCGACGAGATGCAAACCTACATCCGCGGCCCCGTCAACCCGCGGTGGTTCGAATACGAAGGGTTTGGCCCCCTGGGCAACTACCTGAAGTTCATGCACCACGAGTTGCCGCGAACCACCAACATTGCCTTGTATACGGACATCACGCACTGGATGCAGGCGCAGTTCGCCGTCGCCAAACCCGACATCGCGCTTGCCGCCGTCTACGACCGCCGGTCGTGGAACGCGCGCCCGCGGAATTTCCACAAGGTGGCCACCGAGATCCTGCATTATTCGATCGGCGATATGCACTACAGCGAAGGAATGCACGACGATTTCAACAAGTGGTTCTGGTACCGGATACTTTGGGATCCGTACCAGGATGCCGAGACCCTTACCAAAGAGTATTGCAGGTACTGGTTTGGCCCCGAGGCCCAGGATGAAATCGCCGAGGCCATCTTCCTGATGGAAGAGACGCTCGAGAAACCCGTCATGGACAATCCGGGGATCGCCAGGGCCGTCGACCTTCTGCGTTCCGCCGGGCAAAAAATACCCGAAAACCTCCTCAAGAACGATTACCGCTGGCGCATCATCATGGAGAAGGCCCTCATGGACCGATACATCCAGTTGGATCTCGAGCGCGGGCGGGAGTTGGAGCGGCAGGCCGAGGCCGTATTGACGTCCGTCTCCACCGATGCCGAGTTGGCTGCCGCGGTGGACAAAGCGCTCGAAATAATCAATCAACCTTTCGAGACGCCCGAGATGAAAACCGTCATGGACGAGGCCATGAAACGCGGCGAAGAATCCAATACGACTATCGGTTACCGCGAGCCGGCCCCGTTCATCGTGGCGAAACTTGACCTGTCGGAAGTTGGCTGGTGGAAGAAAGTGCTGGAGGAAGCCAAGGCCGCGGGCAATGGCGCGTTGATCCGCAACGCCATCAACAAACTGCTGAAATACGAGGATCCCGGCGCGGGCGGCTTCTACGACGATGTCGGCTGGCCGTCCGAGTCGAAACACCTGACTCACGGAGAGACCCTGTGGGCCTTCATGCCGTTTGCCGGTCCCGCACGACACTCTCACTACAACCTGGCCTATGCCATGGGCAGCCCGGGCGTCAGCTTTGCCTATGACGGCCTCGAGCCGGGCGTGCAGTATGTGGTGCGCGTATCGGTAGGCGCCCACTTCGAGGAAGAGCAGCCCGCCCTCAAGGAGATGAAATTAACGGAAGGCATGGAGGCGGACGGCGAGGTGATCAGCGATGGGTTCAGCGTGCCGATGGGCGAAACCGCGTTCCACGAATTTGACATACCGCCATCACTCACCCAAGACGGCAAGCTCAACATCGCCCTGACGCCCAAAGCGGGTTTCATGCCCATCACAGGCCTGTACGAGATTTGGCTGATGCAAAAAGACAACATGCCCTGGACCGCGCGCCCCTGATTTTTAGGCCAGGTTCAGAGATCGCGTTCGGCGTAGGCGCGGTCGTCTCGCCCGCGCCGTCAACGCCCCAACCTCTCCTGGACCACTGGCAGCCCGATCTCAAAAAAACTTCCTTGTTCCGCTGTGTGGTTGACCACGGCCTTAATCGTTGATCATGGCCAGTGGTTTGGACGGCGCGGGCGAGACGACCGCGCCTTGTATGTTGGTATGCGGAGTTTGGGGATGAAAATGAGCCGGCGCAGTAGAAGTTTTCTTTTTGGTTCTTTTTCTTTTGTGGATGGCGGTGGATAAGTG
>Ga0315285_10000423_pt1 | contig 43655 bp, 22 predicted proteins | sample YL17G09_36_MG_FD_203698 | JGI IMG/M metagenome (GOLD analysis project Ga0315285, IMG submission 203698) | Sediment microbial communities from Yellowstone Lake, YNP, Wyoming, USA - YL17G09_36 | ecosystem: Environmental > Aquatic > Freshwater > Lake > Sediment | place: USA: Wyoming | collected...
GTGGCTGAAAATCCCTTTTGCTTGCCCGAGTTGAAATGGAGTAGGTAACTGCGACTGCTACACCTTCTGCGCTTGAATAATACTCTGCATAATTGGAACCTGGAACTGTGTAATTATATCGCCACTGGTCCCCATTAGACCCGAATAACATGGTTCGTCTTGAACTATCAATATTAAATGCTTGCACTTGATCGGAATGCGGATTAGAACCAGCAGGAATGCGATAGATTGCAAAAGCGTCGTTTGTAGAATAAAGGTCAAGAGCTGTAAACCAACCTGCTTGGCTAGTATCATCCAAATACCAAGCACCAGAACTGTAATAGGCGTTATTGGTAAAACCGATCCAATCGGAAATAGCAGTGTGAATTCGGCCTTTAGCATTTCCAGCTGTATCCAAAGTAATCCCTTGACCACTAGTGCTTCCAATATGGAGTTTATCTGTTGGACTTCCCGCCCCGATGCCGACGTTGCCGGAGGTTAAAACGGTAAGCAATTCGCTTGACCAACTTGTGCCATCGTGATGATAAAGACCCATTCTATAATTACTTGAAGAATTACGTAGGGATAAATTCCACGTTTTATCTCCACTTTCGTTCCTCCATATCATGTCGGCAGCATTTGAAGTTGATCCTGAGACAAGAGCAATTCCTGGTGAATCAGCCGAATTATAAATAGTTAAATCAGGGGTTAGCGGGTCTGTCATCGGTGCCGTCGTCCCGATGCCGACATTGCCGCTTGAATCCATAACAAATTCTGCTGGCCCCGAGCCGTTAACGTTGAATTCAAGACGGTTATTAGAAGTGTTGTAGCCGATGGTGTATTCATCAGCAGTGGAGGAGCCGAGATGGATAGTGCCTGCCCCGAGATAGATATCAGCCCAGCGGGCCGTACTCGAACCAAGATTGAGGGTATCATCGGCGTTGGGAACAAAATCATCGCTAAGAACAAACTGCCCCGGGTCATCATCCCATTCAAGATACTCGTTGGTGCTAGTATCAAAGTAAATATAGTCATCGTCGTTGGTTGAAGTCATCCCCAGGGCAATATCGCCGTTGACATAAAGAGAAGTGCCCGAAGCGGCGGGGTCGATATAGTAAGAAGAAGAGGCCGAATCCATTAGCTTGGCGGCGGTGATTTCGCCGACGTTAATCAGGTTGTCGCCGGCAAAGGAGATATTATTAGAAGCGGCGTCAATAGTAATGTCGCCGGAAGTATTAGAAATAGTCGAAGTGGCCCCGGCGATATCAAGCTTGGCTCCGGGGTTGGTTGTCCCAATACCGACATTACCGGAATTCAATATCGTGAGTCGATCATTCCAAACAACAGGGTTTGAGGCATTGCTTGCTGTTGAGAAAGTGAATGTACCAGCACTATTTGTTAGCTTTGTGGCTAGACCGCTATACCCACCTGTATTGACATAATTCCACTGTGTACCAGTATACGTGGCGTTGCTTGTCCAGTAAGCTTCCCAGCCTTGGGTCATACCAAACTGGTCGTAATATCCACCATTATTAATTTTAAGGGCTGCTCCAGGAGAAGTTCCACCTGCAGAAAGAAGAATATTACCGCTTACATCTAGTTTTTCTCCCGGTGTCGTTGTCCCGATGCCGACGTTACCGTTATTCAATAATGTAAGAACATCTATAGTTGTATCACCTGCTTTAGCCAATGAGAAGATAAGTTTGCCAGCCCCCACGTTTTGAGAAACTGATGACTGGATCTTGTTCCGATAGGTTGTTGGATAATTAGGTGAACCTAGGAATATAGCGTCTCCAAGTGTGCCATCAACGCCAGAGTTATAAAATCCAACTGCGCCTCGTACGTCAAGACTATGGTTTGGCCCTGTCGTCCCGATGCCGACGTTGCCGTCTACTATTAGTGTGTCACTTGTCCTTAGCTTGTTAGCAGAATCACGATAAAGATCAGTATCTTGAGCACTTGCACCACCAGCCCCCCAGGACAATGTCCCTCCTGCCTGTATGGTTAACCTTGGCACAGTATCGCCAGTTACCTGAAATCTTTGTATGCCGTTGGCAGCGGCCCCGCCCCAAAGAGAGAGTGTGTCATCTGGGGCCATACGGAGTACATTTGCTGCTTCTCTATATAATTCGATGTCTGTGCCTAGTGCAATACCACCTGTTGCAGTAGTGTGGCTTTCTAACTCTAATTTATGTGTTGGTACCGTTGTCCCGATGCCGACGTTACCGCTAATCATGTTTACTTCCCCTTCGGTATACAAAGCCGCGCCGCCAGCACCTTGCTTGCCGTAGATGGCATTCCATTGGTTTTCGCGGTGAGCAATGGCGCCAAATTCTTGATTAGGAATTCCATCGCTGTAGAACTTGGCTCGAATAGCACTATTGCCTGTTGTGCCCTTAATTGATTCGATGTCAAGCATATGGGCCCCTGGACTGAAAGAGGATGAGCCAATGCCAACCGCGCCGCCCAAAAACCTTGCGGCGTCTCCTGAAGCGTTAATCACTCTGCCGATGACGGCGATTCCGCCCTGGGTGGTGCCACGGACCCCATACCACTGGTTTGTATAAGGAGCGGATTCATGTCCGCCTAAGTAACCGGAGGTGTTGGTGGCGGCAGTGTCGGCCTGAATTACCTCTTCTCCTCCTGACCCTCGTAAGTTTTTAACGTAGAGGATAGCGTCAGCCGAAGTTCCTTCTACATGGGTTTTATAGCTTGGTCCCGTTCTCCCAATCCCGACATTGCCGCTAGCATCAATGATGAAAGGGGAGAGGTCCGAGGTTTCATCATCTACTCTGAAGGATGTTCCTGAGCCTGTATTGGAGACATACAAACCTCCTCCATTCCCTGCTTGAGCTATATTCGCCGCATAGTTAGAGGCATCATTAGCATCAAGGTCTAAGATGTTGTTTAAGTCAACAGAACCATTAAACGTTGCTGTTTGGGACCAGGTCTGTAGTCCTGTCCAGGCAAAGTTGTAGGCTTGGTTGACATGGATGTTGAGGGTATCGGTCGCACTGGCGGTCGTCCCGATCCCTATTCCTCCCAGGAAACTGGCGGTATTGCCTGGCCCGATACTCTGGGGTGTACCCGCATTGCCCGCTAAGATCCAGTTCCCACCATCATCAGTGGTGTCTTTATCCCAAGAAGAAGTATTAATGTATTTGACAATCCCTGAATCGACAGTTAAAACCTGATTGTTATCAGAGACCGAAGCTACGGTTCCTATCTTCAGATTCCCATTGATATCTAAGGTTGCCCCAGGATTGGTAGTCCCGATGCCGACGTTAGCGTTTCCAATAATAATCTTAGCAGTATCTTCACCGCTTGTTATGTATAAACGATTGGTTGACACATTAGCGGCATTATAGGTCTGCATATAAATGGAAGGGTCGCCAGCATAACCAGATGTTATCCTACCTCGTAGTAAAAGGCTCCCATAATATCCTTCTCCAGGCTGAAGGATTATATCCCCACTTCCTGCGATAGTCCTAGAACTACCAGTTAGAGTAATATCACCAGTTGTCCGAAGAGAGCCGTTAACATCCAAAGTATAGGCTGGCCCCGTTGTTCCGATGCCGACGTTGCCGCTTTTGTCTATAACCATAGCATCATTTGTTACCCCGCCCCCATAATTATCAGAAACTCCAAAATGTAATTCGGTTCCTGCACCGGTAACTTTTGCCCCTATCCTTGCGATTGGGGTTCTTTGTCCTGATGTATGTCCAGCAAAATCAATAGTATTAAAGTAATTAGCCGTATAATCTCCACTTACCATTAAATTACCTGCTGTTGTCCCCGTAAACGATGATAAAGGAGCCTTATCTGTGTGTAACTTGCTTTTTGGATCCGTTGTTCCGATGCCAACATTGCCATATTGGTCTACGACAAAGGAAGAAGTATCGGAAGCCTGATCATCAACCCTAAGGCTAAAGCCTGTCCCGGTATTAGAGACATACAAACCTCCTCCATTGCCTGTCTGAGCTATATTCGCCGCATAGTTAGAGGCATCATTGGCATCAAGGTCAAGGATGTTGTTGATGTCTACCAAACCATTGAAGGTCGAGGTTCCTGCCCAGCTCTGATTCCCTGTCCAGGCAAAGTTGTAGGCTTGGTTCACCCCGACAGTCAAGGTATCAGTGGCTGAAGCCGTGGTCCCTATCCCTACACCCCCAATGATACTCGCCGTATTCCCAGCCCCGATACTCTGGGCGGTGCCGCTATTACCCGCCAACCACCAGGCTCCGTAATCATCAGCACCACTCTTATCCCAGGAAGAAGTGTCTATATACTTGACTATCCCTGAATCTACCGTTAAGACTTGATTATTATCACTAATAGAAGCAACTGTCCCTATCTTTAAATCCCCAACAATGTCTAACTTGGCTCCTGGATTCGTTGTCCCAATGCCTACATTGCCGGTGTCTCCATCAATATGAACCCTGTCACTACCACCTGCTTGCACCCTAATATCATTACCTAACCGATAAATAAGTTCGCCTTCAGTGACTGATGAACCGAAAACAAAACCCCAATAACCACCCGAATAAACACTATTAGAAGCTCTTACAATTCCATTAACATCTAGTGTTACTCCCGGACTTGTCGTCCCTATCCCGACGTTACCAGAGGAATCTATGACAAACGGAGCGGTTGCTCCACCAAGAGTAGCGCCGGTTTCAATCTTGAATTTATCTGAATCACTGTCATCTACCCCCAAGGAAAACTTCGTCACGTCTCCAAGCCTGAAGTCTAAGAGAGGATCCCCTGAGGATTTATTTAAAGAAAGAAGATTGTCAGGAGCAGTGGTGCCAATGCCAACGTAGCCTGTTCCTGAATTAATAACTAATCTATCAGTCCAAGAAGCATTGTTTACACGACTTTGAAAGACTAACGGGAGAGTAGTACCGTTGTCTGGAGTGATGAGTCTCCATCCATAACCACTTTGGTAAGTAGAGCTCTTAAACTCTAAACCAAAATCTGTGTCTCCAGTAGCAGATGCCCCAGCTATTTGAATTAAACCTTTATAGGTGGCATCAGCACCAAGATAATTACCAACAGTTAACTTAGCCGCCGGACTCGAGGTCCCGATGCCGACATTTCCACCACTATCAATAGCAAAAGGAGAAGTATCCGAGGCTTGGTCATCAACCCGGAAGCTAAGATTGGTACCGGTATTACTTACATACAAACCTCCACCATTCCCTGTCTGGGCAATATTGGCGGCGTAGTTAGAAGCATCATTGGCATCCAGGTCAAGGATGTTGTTCAAGTCAACAAGATTATTGAAGGTCGAAGTCCCTGCCCAGGATTGATTCCCTGTCCAGGCAAAATTGTAGGCTTGGTTAACTCCCACAGTGAGAGTATCGGTGTTACTGGCGGTGGTGCCTATGCCTACCCCCCCAATGATACTGGCCGTATTCCCAGCCCCGATACTCTGTGGTGTCCCTTCATTTCCCGCCAACCACCAAGCTCCGTAATCATCACTACTACTCTTATCCCAGGAGGAAGTATCAATATACTTGACTATCCCTGAATCAACGGTGAGAACTTGGTTGTTGTCGGCCACTAGAGGAACCGAACCAATTCTTGCGGTTCCCCCTATATTGACATTACCGTTGATATCCAGTTTGTAGCCTGAACTTGGCCCTGTTGTCCCGATGCCGACGTTGCCGTTGATGGCTAAGATATTAGTGCTAAAGTCTCCATAAATTAAAGCACTATTAGGCCCAGCATTAGAGTTTTCAATATAAAGCTTGTTGGAGTTTGTTTCATTGTAGCCTGCCTGATAGCCGATGAGAATATTACCTGAAGCATTATAGGAAGAAGAACCCCTGCCCGCTTGATAGCCGAGAAAAACATTATTGCTGCCTGTGCCTTGGTAATAAGCCGCGTTGCCGCCTAAGGCAGTATTATAATTGCCGGTGGTGTAGCGCATTGTGCTCATACCAATGGCAATGTTTTCGGTAATGGCTCCTCCGGAGTCAAGGGTAGAAGTACCAATAGCGATATTATTACTGCCCGTGTTGGTATAGAGCGATTCTGAACCCATGGCAATATTGTCATTTCCAGCAGAATTAACTCGCAGAGCATTTGGGCCAATAGCAATATTGCGGTTGCCTGAACTATTAGTTTTAAGGGCCCAGAAACCAACAGCGAAGTTATTGTCACCGTCAACATTACTTTCAAGAGCCGATTGGCCAATAGCGGTGTTGTAATTACCTTCGGTATTGTAATAAAGCGCGTATGTCCCAGCGGCAAAGTTGCCGTATCCTGAAGTATTGGTAATTAAAGCATCACGGCCGGCAGCAAAGTTTCCGTAACCAGTATCATTGGCGGTTAGTGCTCGGTAACCAATCGCCGTATTGGCATAGCCGGTGGTGTTGGCATCAAGGGCTTGATAGCCAATGGCGGTGTTATACTTCGCCTGGTCTCCCGTGCCGGTCATGGTTAAATTACCAGCTTGGACGCCGAGAAAAGTATTACTCAAATCATAATAAGAGTGAAGGTATCTATCCGCTCCCATCTTGATGATCCCGGTAGTGGCGGTGGTGGCCGGCATTCTGAAATTTCCGGTGATTTCTAATTGTTCATTAGGTCCCGTTGTCCCGATTCCCAAGTTCCCTGACTTCCACCCCCCAAAGTAGCTTCCCGCATCAGAGAAGAGGATATCTCCACCATCAGCATCAAGGATTAAGTCTCCAGTAGTATCCAGGGTAAAGGAGGTAGCATTAGTAAGGTTTAAGTCTGAGGCTGAGTAAGAGTGAGTGCCTGTCCAGTTAAAACCGTATGATTGATCTACGCCAATGGTTAAAGTATCTGTCGCACTCGCCGTGGTGCCTATACCCACCCCCCCAATAATGGAAGCCGTATTTCCCGCCCCTATACTCTGGGCTGTCCCGGTATCACCCGCCAACCACCAAGCCCCGTAGTCATCACTACTACTCTTATCCCAGGAGGAGGTATCAATGTACTTGACTATCCCTGAATCTACCGTCAGGACTTGATTGTTATCAGCAACAGAGGCCACCGTTCCTATCTTTAAATCCCCGTTGATATCCAACTTTGCTCCTGGATTGGTGGTGCCTATTCCGACATTGCCTGAAACATGCAACATGTTAGACTGGGGAAGAGCATTAGGATAAGTAGTCCCAATACCAACCGAACCTTGGACATCAAGCTTGTTTTTAGGAGAAGTTGTTCCAATTCCAACATTACCAACAAAGTAGTTATTACCGGAGCCGCTTACCGTGATGGTGTCAGCGATCGTTACCGCAGAACTACCAGCAGTTATTTTAGTTGTTCCGACTCTTCTTAATTGTAAATCGGCATCATAAGAACTAAAGGCGTTAGCAGTAGAATAAACGGGTTTATTAAAGATGAAGTTGGTTCTATCAGTATATATATGAGCCCAACCAGTATTAAGTGGAGTTAGGGTAATATACCCTCTTGGATTGGTTAATTTTAAGCCCGCGGAAGTATCACCGTCAAAAGTGACCGCAGTAGTTTCCATGGTTTCATCGTCAAGTTTAATTTTTCCAAAAACCTCAAGTTTTTCTCCTGGTGCCGTCGTTCCTATCCCAACATTGCCACTCTGGTTAATCACAAAAGGCGAGGTATCTCCCGAGCCATTATCATCTACCTGGAAAAGATTCTGGGCTGCGGTTGAAGAGATGTGTATCAAGGCCGAAGGATTAGTAAGGCCGATCCCGATGTTAGCGCCGTCATCATAGAGAACAGAATCATCAAGAGTTTCGGAGCTGGACCATTTGGCGAGGTAATTTTGTGTTCCCGTGCCCTCAACATCGCCGGCAATATTGGCGGCATACAAGGTGCCGTCAACCTCCAAATCTCCGGAAATATAAACGTCTTCAGCGTCAGCAATCCCGGCCTCATCTTTTTCACCTGTGCCAAAGACATGCCAAGCATGTCCGTCCGGAGTGGTGTCGCCGGCACTTAGAGCACCGCTTAAGGCGATATTACCCACTACTTCGAGTTTCTCTGAAGGGTTCGTAGTGCCGATGCCAACATTGCCATTAACATAGAGCTTGGCGCTGCCGGCGTCAATCGCCCCGATGGCGACGTTGTAACTAATGGAATCAGGATAGAGGTCATCGTTAGTTAAAGTCCAAGGCCCGGCCGCTGAAGAAAGATCAGCCCAAGTAGCGTTGCCTGAACCGTCTGATTGCATGATGTAGCCATCACTAGCCCCATCAGTCATCTGGAAAGTGGTTGTCTTGATTTTACCAGCTACCTCTAGTTTTTCAGAAGGAGCAGTAGTGCCAATCCCGACGTTTCCGGAGTCCCTAAGGATTGTTAACATTTCTTTTCCAGACCAAGATGTACCAGCACTGGTAAATATGTGGAACTTATTTCCGCCTCCGTCATACTGCAAGAGAGCACCAACCATGCTATTTACCTCGGTTAGATAGAGACTTGCGTCAGTACCGCTATCTCCATAAACATGCAGGTTTGCACCACTAGCCCCATTGCTAATCCTTGCGTCACCCACTATATCCAGTTTATACCCCGGTGCCGTTGTCCCGATGCCGACGTTACCGCTGATGTCAATTCTCATTTTTTCACTTCCAGCTGCTGAATACGCAATCGTGCCAGCGCTTGGTGACCAAAGACCTGAAGCATTATCGCTTCCAAATCTGAATGTTGGAATTGCAGCAGTGCCTCTGTCAGTTATCCTGATTGCTCCGTCAACTTCTAATTTTGTTCCCGGCGCCGTCGTCCCAATTCCCACATTTCCACCACTATCAATGATGAAAGGGGAGAGGTCTGAGGCAGCATCATCCACCCTGAAGGAAGTGCCTGAACCTATGTTTGAAACATAGAGCCCACCCCCATTACCTGTCTGAGCAATGTTGGCGGCATAAAGAGAGGCATCATTGGCATCCAGGTCAAGGATGTTGTTGATGTCTACTAGACCATTGAAGGTCGAGGTCCCTGCCCAGGATTGATTCCCGGTCCAGGCAAAGTTGTAGCCTTGATTCACCCCAACAGTGAGAGTATCCGTGGCACTCGCCGTGGTCCCTATTCCTACACCCCCGATAATGGAAGCAGTATTCCCAGCCCCAATATTCTGAGCTGTCCCGCTATTACCCGCCAACCACCAAGCCCCGTAGTCATCACTACTACTCTTATCCCAAGAGGAAGTGTCTATATACTTGACTATTCCTGAATCTACGGTGAGGACTTGGTTGTTATCACTGACAGAAGCCACTGTGTCTAGTTGAAGCGCTCCGGCAAATCTTCCTGTCCCGGCTACATCTAGCCTGTAGGATGGGCCTGTGGTGCCGATACCAACGTTGCCCCTCAACGCCGTAGTATTAATGCTATCATTCCCCAACACTACTTTGTTTGACCCTAGCCCTATAGCGTTATCGCCTATCACAATCTCATTTGAATCGCCATCAGCCAGTGCTTTTGTGCCATAGCCAATATATATACTTGAGCTGCTTGTCTGGTTTGCGGTAGAGCCATTAGCTGTGAATCTTCCAGCATTCGCTCCTATGGCTACATTGGAAATGCCAGTAGTAATGTTATAAAGAGCTGCATACCCTAAGGCTGAGTGACCGCCGCCAGAGGTGGCGGTGCCAAGAGCGCTCGTTCCTATGGCTACGTTTTGGCTGCTAGTGGTAGCGGCGCCAAGAGCACCCGCTCCCACAGCTGTGTTTTGGAAGCCAGTGGTGGCGGCATCAAGGGCGGAATAACCAACAGCGACATTGTTCGATGCGTGGTATGTTTCTGTCGCCGTGCTTCCCATAGTGAAGTTGCCAGCACCGACTCCCACAAAGACATTCATCCCAAGTGGAACTGCTGTGTCGCCTGTTGGATGCTGGAAATTGTGAATGAATCTTCCTGAGCCTTTGTAGATAACCCCGGTGGTAGAAGTAGTCGTATTTTCAAGCTTCAACGAACCGATTAGGTCAAGTGCCTGAGATGGCCCCGTCGTCCCGATGCCTACATTTCCCGCCGCATCAATGAGGAAAGGAGTAAGATCTGAAGTTTCATCATCTACCCTGAATGATGTCCCTGAACCAGTATTACTCACATACAAACCTCCTCCATTACCCGTCTGAGCAATGTTAGCCGCATAGTTAGAGGTATCATTGGCATCAAGGTCAAGGATGTTGTTGATGTCCACCAAGCCATTGAAGGTCGAAGTCCCTGCCCAGGATTGACTGCCTGTCCAGGCAAAGTTGTAGGCTTGGTTAACCCCGACCGTGAGAGTGTCCGTGGCTGAAGCGGTCGTCCCTATCCCAACTCCTCCGACAATGGAAGCCGTATTCCCAGCCCCGATACTTTGAGCGGTCCCACTATTTCCCGCCAACCACCAAGACCCGTAATCATCCGCACCACTCTTATCCCAAGAGGAAGTATCGATGTATTTAACTATTCCTGAATCAACAGTAAGAACTTGATTATTATCACTGACAGAAGCAACCGTGCCTATCTTTAGATCACCAGCAATGTCTAGTTTCGCCCCTGGTCCTGTTGTTCCAATGCCCACGTTACCCAGTCTTGTTAGAGTCATTGCCGTGTCTGGATTTCCTGTACTTGAATTGCGGTAGTCAAAGTTTAGATCGGTAGTGCTACCTAATCTTAATCCCCATCGAACAATATTATCTGACGAAGGAGCTAGATTAATTAAAGCATTAGAAGAAGCTCCTGCTGTAGCCCCAAGTAGAGGAGTGTCGGTGTATGTCCCATCCACTACAAATTTTCCCCCTGGACTCGTCGTCCCGATGCCAACGTTACCGGAGTTGTTGATTGTCATTCTTGTTTGAGATGAAGTCTGGAAGAAGATTTTGCCATTAGGATCTGATGTGTAACCATTTCCAATATAAGTATTCCCACTCCCATCAAAAGGAATAAACCATCCTCCCTTTGCTGTTGAGGTATCTGACCAAATTTTACTACCGTAGGCCAATCGTATATTCCCATTAACCTCTAATTTTTCACTCGGTGCCGTCGTCCCGATGCCAACGTTGCCGCTACCTAAAATTGTCATCTTAACAGAATTATTTGTACCTAATGTCAACGGTGCGTTGAGGACATTTATCATATTGAAAGAGTTGGCACCACCGTAAGATGAATATGTGCTTCCTGCCTGAAAGAATGCCCCTGACAATCCTGCATCATTGTAAAACTCAAACGCTCCCAGACCACCAGCAGAAGTTTCAGTAACCCTAATCCTTGTATCTCCATCTGTTCCATATACATGCAATTCTCTGGCAGGCCCCGTCGTCCCAATCCCAACGTTGCCGCTTGCTGCATCGATGACGAACATATCTTCCACATTAAGACCTGCTTTATATACAGAATCAGCATTGTAAATTCTCAGAGTTGTATTTGTGTCTCCTTTCCTGATGTTGAAATTAAACCTATTGTTTCCTGTATCGTAATTAAGGTATGTTACGTGGGAAGGAGCGCTTAATCCTTGAAACTGTAAGTAGTTTTCAGCGGAGATTTCTATGTTTCCATTTACTTCTAATTTCTCACTCGGCCCCGTCGTCCCGATGCCGACATTGCCACTAGCATCGATGATAAAGGGGGAGAGGTCTGAAGAAGCATCATCCACCCTGAAGGAAGTGCCAGAGCCTGTATTACTTACATACAAACCCCCACCATTGCCTGTCTGAGCAATGTTGGCCGCATAGTTAGAAGCATCATTGGCATCCAGGTCAAGGATGTTGTTCAGGTCTACCAAACCATTGAAGGTCGAGGTTCCTGCCCAACTCTGATTCCCCGTCCAGGCAAAGTTGTAGGCTTGGTTCACCCCGACGGTCAAGGTATCTGTGGCACTCGCCGTTGTCCCTATGCCAACACCCCCGATAATCGAAGCCGTGTTTCCCGCCCCTATACTTTGGGCGGTCCCACTATTGCCCGCCAACCACCAGGCTCCGTAATCATCACTACTACTCTTATCCCAAGAGGAAGTATCAATGTATTTGACTATTCCACTATCGACGGTAAGAACTTGGTTGTTATCAGCAATGGAAGCCACTGTCCCTATCTTGAGATTTCCAGCAATGTCTAGTTTTGCCCCAGGCCCTGTCGTCCCGATACCGACGTTGCCGCCATTGAAGTAACTGACGCCATTGACATGTATCTGCACTTTTTGAGTTGGTGTGGCATCATATAGGGCAAAAGTTGCATTCGCATCAGCCCAATAGAGAGCTCCACCGCTAGGATAAAGCCGTAGATTTCCTGAACTATCAGTCCATAAATCTACTCGCTTACTTGCATCGTAAGCCAGTCTAAGTTGTGGATTATTAGAGCCATCGAAGATTTCAACCTTGCGATTTGGTCCCGTCGTCCCGATCCCGACATTTCCACTATTTATCCAATTGTTTTCACCAGATGCGGCATAAATCCTCACATTTTCTGTACCACTTGAATAGAGTTGAAGAATTCCGTTTTCACCAGCCGCAAATGCGTCCCTTAAAACAGCTACATTCCTGCCTGCCTGAGTAATAGTCATGCCAACAGCATTTGTTCCCACTTCTATGTTGAGTGGAGCATTGGGCGCCGTTGTCCCGATGCCGACATTTCCACTAGCATCGATGATAAAGGGGGAGAGATCTGAAGTTTCATCATCGACTCTAAAGGATGTCCCTGAGCCGGTATTAGAGACATAGAGACCACCGCCATTGCCTGTCTGGGCAATATTGGCCGCATAGTTAGAGGCATCATTGGCATCCAGGTCAAGGATGTTGTTGAGGTCTACTAAACCATTGAAGGTCGAGGTCCCTGCCCATGATTGATTCCCTGCCCAGCCAAAGTTATAGGCTTGGTTGACCCCTACAGTGAGAGTGTCGGTGTTACTGGCGGTGGTGCCTATACCTACACCACCAATAATACTGGCCGTATTTCCCGCTCCAATATTCTGAGCTGTCCCTGTATCTCCCGCCAACCACCAAGCCCCATAATCATCCGAAGAACTCTTATCCCAAGAAGAAGTATCGATATACTTCACTATCCCGCTATCAACTGTTAGCACTTGGTTGTTATCACTGACACTCGCTACCGTCCCTATCTTTAAATCCCCAACAATATCTAACTTTGCCCCAGGGTTGGTTGTCCCGATGCCGACGTTACCACTTGCAAGGATCGATATTTTTTCATCAGTGTTATAGGTTCCAATAAAGTATCGGGTTAGGGTGTCAGCCGAACCGAGGGCTCCAAATCCACCCAAATCAGTATTGCTTGATCCAAGGAATTTATAGTAGTTTGCCCATCCACCGGTACTTCCTTTGATTCTTAAAGTACCACCGGCGGCATCGATAGTAACTGGGCGAGTACCATTTAAGTAAATTTGAGGAGTTGATGGATCCAAAAGAACATAATTTGTACCACTAGTTGCTTTAATATTACCTACAACTTCCAACTTCTCGCTTGGTCCTGTGGTGCCAATGCCGACGTTACCCGTGGTTCTCTTGATACTGATTCCAGTAACTTCGCTACTACCTTGGATTGTGTTAAGAAATAAAAAGTCAGCAGGCTCATTATAGCCAATACGAGCACCGTAGGTTGACCCGTCCTGTTCTTTGAAAGTAATGCCTTTTGTTGTACCAGAAGGAATATTCAGCGCAATTAAATCTGTTGGCCCCGCCGTCCCGATGCCGACGTTGCCCGCCGCATCAATGAGGAAAGGAGTGAGATCTGAAGTTTCATCATCCACCCTAAATGATGTCCCAGAACCAGTGTTTGAAACAAACAAACCTCCCCCATTGCCTGTCTGGGCTATATTCGCCGCATAGTTAGAAGCATCATTGGCATCTAAGTCAAGGATGTTATTTAAGTCCACAAGGTTATTGAAGGTCGAAGTGCCTGCCCAGGATTGATTACCTGTCCAGGCAAAGTTGTAGCCTTGGTTCACCCCTACAGTGAGAGTGTCGGTGGCACTAGCCGTAGTGCCTATGCCTACCCCTCCAATGATACTAGCGGTATTCCCCGCTCCAATATTCTGGGCTGCCCCTGTATCTCCGGCTAACCACCAGGCACCGTAGTCGTCCGAAGAATTCTTATCCCAAGAGGAAGTATCTATATACTTCACAATCCCTGAATCTACGGTAAGAACCTGGTTGTTATCACTGACGCTCGCCACTGTGCCTATCTTGAGATTCCCATTGATATCTAACTTTGCCCCAGGGTTGGTGGTACCAATACCGATATTGCCGCTCGATTGTTGAATATACACCTGTCCCGAGTTAAAAGTGAAATTGCCACTTCCATCTATCGCTAACCTTTCGTTTAAGCCTCCTGTGTAAAATCTAATTCCGTCTCCTGATGTTCTTGCCGCAAGGAACATGCCACTGCCATCTGCCTGTATTTCATTTGTTGAACCACCAGAACTGCTGTAGAGAGTTAAAACAGGATAGGTGTTTTGAATATAAACATTACCAAGAACATCTAATTTCTGTCCTGGATTTGTCGTCCCGATCCCTACATTGCCACTGCTATTAACAAAAAGTCCGGAGGTTCCAGTGCCTCTTAGCCAGGTAGTCCCAGCGACGTCCAACTTAGTTGCTGGGGCCGTCGTGCCAATACCGACGTTGCCATTGCTTCCTTGCACGAATAGTTGACTTGGTCCAATATTTAGATCCGAATCTGAGTCAAGATTAATTGTTACGTCAGCTGTAGTAGTCGGTGTCATTACAATATTTCCAGAAAGGTTCAAATTATTAGTCGTGTAAGGAGAGATACTAATAATATCGCCTATACTAATCCTTGTTCCATTTACATTTGAAAGTGTATATGCACCAGTTCCCGCTGTACTAGTAATACCTGTGGTACTAATCGATAAAGTTTTTGTTTCGCTTGGTAAGGAGATTGTACCGCTAACTGTTAAAGCAGTACTCGGCCCCGTCGTCCCAATCCCCACATTCCCCGCCGCATCAATGATGAAAGGGGAGAGGTCTGAAGTTTCATCATCTACCCTAAAAGAAGTGCCAGAGCCTGTATTACTTACAAAAAGCCCTCCGCCATTACTAGTTTGGGCAATATTGGCCGCATAAAGAGAAGCATCATTGGCATCTAAGTCAAGGATGTTATTGATGTCCACCAAACCGTTGAAAGTGCTTGTTCCTGCCCATGACTGATTGCCTGTCCAAGCAAAGTTGTAGCCTTGGTTTACCCCGACAGTGAGAGTGTCGGTGTTACTGGCGGTGGTCCCTATACCAACACCCCCGATAATGGAAGCCGTGTTGCCTGCCCCAATATTCTGAGCTGTGCCTGTATCTCCCGCCAACCACCAAGCCCCGTAGTCATCACTACTACTCTTGTCCCATAAGGAAGTATCTATGTATTTGACTATTCCACTATCGACGGTAAGAACTTGATTATTATCACTGACACTATTGACCGTTCCTATCTTTAAATCACCAACAATGTCTAGCTTTGCTCCTGGATTTGTTGTTCCGATACCGACGTTACCACCACCACCACCAAAAATTGCAGCACCTGTAGAAGAAGTAATTTTCCAGTTATTTCCGCCAGTAGAGGCGTCTGCCAAAATATTATTGAAGTAGGTCACGCCATATAAGTATGTAGTTCCACCGTCAAACCAGACTTTTCCAGTTGTATATATTGCGTAGTTAGCACCGCTTTGTTCGGTTGCAAGCCTGATGTTCGTTGAACCTTTAGTAAATACACCCGCACTTTTTCCTGCGGTAGCGTCATCCGTTTGAATAACATTTAAAGCTGCATTAGGGTTCGTTGTTCCAATCCCAACGTTGCCAGAACTATCAACATAAAGTCCTTGATTACTAGCTGCTCCACGCAACCAACTGGTTCCTGCTACATCAAGCTTTGCTACTGGGCCAGTAGTACCAATGCCAATATTCCCAGTCCCAGTTGGTTTTATAATAATGTTTTGACCGCTGCCGCTTGTTAAGAATAGACGCCCAGTTCCTCCACTTAGTCCTAAGCCGTAACTTGAATCTGAAGCAATTCCAAAATCTCCATAACCAACAGCGTTAGTCATAATATTAAGACCTCTCGAATTTGAAGTATCCCTGAAATTTGCCACAGTAGTTGTTGGAGCGAGCACGCTTAAAGTATTCGTTGGCGCTGTTGTCCCGATTCCCACATTCCCATTACTATCAATTCTCATTTTCTCAACGCTATTTATACCAAAAAGTAAGTCGCCCTCAGCATTAACGGTAGTTAAATATGTATCGTGGTCTCCTGCAGTACTCAATGCACGTCCAGAACCTCGTGCAGTTTCCAGATTGAAACCCTTACCGAGTGAATTACCTGTTCTTACTTGAATACCCGTGTTGTAATTACTAACATCAACACCTTCAATTCTGATAGTAGAATCTGCACCTCCTGACACATGAAGTTTTTCACTTGGTCCTGTCGTTCCAATGCCAAGATTACCGGCACTCCACCCTCCAAAGTAGCTCCCGGCATCAGAGAAGAGGATATCCCCGCCATCAGCATCAAGGATTAAGTCGCCCGTCACATCCAAGGTGGAAGAAGTGGCGTTGGTTAAATCCAAGTCAGCCGCTGAATAGGAATGAGTCCCTGTCCAGGCAAAGTTGTAGGCTTGGTTTACCCCGACAGTGAGAGTATCTGTCGCACTCGCCGTGGTGCCTATTCCTACACCCCCAATAATACTGGCCGTGTTTCCTGCTCCAATACTTTGAGCGGTTCCACTATTACCCGCCAACCACCAAGCTCCGTAATCATCCGCGCTACTTTTATCCCAAGAGGAAGTGTCAATGTACTTAACAATCCCTGAATCTACCGTTAGCACTTGATTGTTGTCACTGACACTATTGACTGTTCCTATCTTTAAATCACCAACAATGTCTAACTTTGCCCCTGGGTCTGTGGTGCCGATACCGATATTTCCTCCGACACCTGAACCCTTAATTTCTAATACGCCACCATAAAACCGCGTGTAGTTATTTTGATTCGATATGTATAGTTCGGTGTCACCACCAGAAAACTGGAAGGTAGCTGTGCCCGTGGTTAGACTGACGTTACTTCCTACATATAAACCGGAAGTACTTTTAATGTTTCCGCTGACTTCTAACTTCTCACTCGGCCCCGTTGTCCCGATGCCGACGTTGCCAGATGAATCTATTCTTAATCTCTCTGTGGCATTTGTGCCTAGTATCAAGGGTATTGTTCCATTTGTATACATCTCCAAAGCGTTAGTGCTGACCCCATCTCCTATAATTTGGCCTGGGTATGTTAACCCACTAATTCCGGCGCTGTTACCCTTTAATCTAAAGCTTATTCCACCGTTACTGGCTGCAGTCCTTATTAAATGCAAAGCTGAATTGGTGAGGGACGGATTAGTTGGAGTTCCTCCTTCCTTGGCAATTTCCAAAAGCCCTGTTGCAGGCCCCGTCGTCCCGATGCCAACATTGCCAGATGAATCAATCCTCATGCGCTCTAAATTATTAGAATAAAAACGTAAATAGGAATTACTTGCCTGAATAATTGACATGCCGCTACTACTATTTGCCTTTAGGGTTGCATTATTACTATAAGAGGAATCCCATGGATTAAGGGTAATATAGGCACTCCCAACGGCACCTTTAATTAAATCGCCAGAACCAAATACTTCTAACTTCGCCCCAGGCCCTGTCGTTCCAATCCCCACATTTGTGCCATTCTCATAAAGAAGAGAATTGCCTAAGGTCGAAGAAGAAATCCATTTAGGCAAATAGTTTGTTGTGCCCGTTCCTCCTACACCGACGGAGGAGATATCCACCCAATCTACCCCAGAACCTGTGGTGGAAAGAATCTGGCCACTTGTTCCTGCCTGATTATTGTAGTCATAAAGAGCCCCTGTCAGCCTCATATTGCCATCTACATGGAGTCTCTGAGTAGGATCGGTAGTGCCGATACCAACATTGCCGAGAGCTATCATATTCCCGTTTGCGTATGCTTGGAAATTAGCATCAGCCTGCGTTACAGTACCAAGCCAGAAATCATCCCCAGCACCATCTGTATAAATATCTCCACTAGATCTAATAGAGGCTGATATTAAAGAGCTTAGGTAAGTAGTTGAAGCTACCTTTAATTTATAGTTCGAATCTGGATCGGTGCCGATACCTACAATGCCACTATCCAACATTGTTACCAAGGGGGTTCCAGACGAGTTTTGTGTCTGGAAATTTACTCCCGTTGTTGTGCCTTCACCCTTGATAGTTAATTTTCCTGCGAGCGCTGTGGTTCCTATTCCGAGGTTGCCGGCCACATAAGTGTTCCCGGATTCATCAACGGAGAATCTGGTTATTTCCGTGCTGCCGGAGGAGAGGTTAAGGAGGTCGAAGCCAGTGGCATTCGTGCCGGCATAGACAGAAACAAGGTTACCCGAGACCATGTTGGCATCGGTGATGCGAACCTGACTTCCCGGTCCAGTGCCACCAACGTTGATATTGAGAGTGCCAATCCCGTTAGGAGCGATGGTGATGTTGCCGTTAGTACCAGTGGCAGTCGTAATCGAGAGAGCCTGGCCTTTAATGGCAAAAGTCCCTGAAGTAGATTCGATGGTGGGGGAGGCGGCGGCGATGGTGATTTTACCCGTACTGTCAATATAAGGGACCATACTGGCTCCGGTACCCGGAGGATAGCCTTGTAAAGTTTCGGCATTAAGAGCATAACCCACGGTAGCCACCCGGATTCTGGGACTAAGGATTTCGTCACTGGGGCTGGTGCCGACGGTGATTTGAACCCAAACACCGGCGTTTTCTGAAAAAACCGTGGCGGCGATTTCTGAACCACAGTCCGAGCCAAGCAGAACCGAAAAGATGCCGTCTTCATCAGGGTCAACAGAACAGTTACCTGATGTCCAAAGTTGGACGCCGCCGGTGGGAGGTGTGCCAGAGCCAGCGGTGTCGTAGAGCTTAAAAACAAAATTGGTGAGAGAAGTGATGGGGTTATCGGAAGAGTCAGTCAGTCGCCCCTGGAAGGAGAGGTAGCGTTTAGGGGTGGTGAGAGCCGAGGGGTAAGCTTCGGCCAGCTTGGCTTTAGGTCCAGTCAATTGTTGGTAGAGACCAAAACCTAGGGCGGCGCAGAAGACAACTAAGATACCATAGTGGAGATAACGGGTAATTGATATAGAATGATATGTTATGTATGCTTTCTGGAGGTATGAGAAGAGGGGAAAGGTGGGACGGAGGTTTTTGAAGAGAGCGGCTTTTGGCAGAGGCGTTTCTTTAGTGATAGGAGCCTTCTCGGTTTCAATTTCTCCGAGATAGCCTTCTTTTTCTGCCCATTCAGTGAATTTACGCAGGCTAGAGAGGCGGCGCTTGATGGTTGCGTCGGATAAATCCAGGCTCTCTAGGTACGTGTGGTACTGAGCAACCTTTTCCTTATTTACTTTTTTGAGCAGGTTTTCCATCAAATTTTTACTTTTTGACTCTTGTCAAAAGTGCTCTAATCAACTAGTTGATTATCCGAACAGGGGTGAGGTATAATGCAAGTGCGGGCTACCTTTTTGCGTTAAACGCAAAAAAGGCAAAATTTTGGCTCCCCTCCAATTTTTTGCTTGCGGCAGCCCGCGCTTTGTTAAACTACGTGGCTGGTTCCAGCCAATCCAAAAAGTGCCTTAAATCAGACAAGTAGTTCTTGATGGTAAGGCGACTGGCTTGCTCCTTTTCGAGATGTTTCTTGAATTGATTGAGGACCTCGCCTTTTGCCTCTTCGTCACTGACCATTTCCTTCTGGATGATATTTTCCACTTCTAAGGCGGAATTATTCTTAATCCATCCTTGATTTTGGGCGAACTGGCCAAATTTTCTTAGAGCGGAAAGGCGGCGATTAATGGTGGAAGGGGGAGTGTTTTTTTCGAGAAGATCGGTTTTATATTCTTCGATGGTTTCTCGGGAGAAAAGACCGAGGACAGCCCTGCCGGCGACCTGATATTTGATTCCCGTTTTGGCCGCAAGCCAGGTAAGAAAGTTATTGAAGTCAGCCACATAGTTTTTGGTGGTGACCGAGGAGGTTTTTTGTGACTTTAGATACTGGCGGAAAAATTCGGGCAGGTTCATAGGTTAAAGGAAAAGCCAAACGAAAGCGGTGGCAAAGATTAGAAGAGCCACGAGCCCTTCGGCAATTCCGGTCATCCTTTTTGGTTTTTTAAGAGTGTAATCTTGGCTGTATTTGTTCATGAATTTTGTTTTCTCCGCAAATTTTTCTAAACCTAAAATATACTAGATTATACTGATTATACAATCATAAACCACTATAATAATATTCAAGAGGCCTTGTCAAGAGCCATTTTTTGATTATTTTGATGTAGTTAGACTAGGTAGAAAATAGGCCAGTAAAGAGGCCAATAAACATTTTCACTCACGTTAACACAAGTATAAAATCTCCGCAAATATGCGGGGGAATAATATCATAAAGTATCGATTAATATCATGATTAAAGATTTTGGCAAAAAATCACCATTGACATATTTTGATATATTAAGGTTTTTTCAGCCTAAATAAGTCCTATAAGATATTTAGGCATCTTTTTATGAACCTGGTTTTACCTTGTTGGCACCCGGAGGTTTCAAAATTTTAATATTGCCGGCTTTTTCTTCTTTATCGTCATTTCTTGTTTTTCCCCGCTTATCTTCCGTTTAATCATCTGTCCCAGAGTATTTTTAATTAGGTCCAAATTAGCAACTAATTTTTTGATTGCTAGAAAAATTAAAATTCTGAAAGTCATTTTATTTAGGCAAAAATCAATGATGACTTTGCTTTTTTTAAGCCTTAAGTCTATTTTTTCTCTTTTTGAATTTAAAGTCCTTTAGTAATTGATTTTTCTTATTTTCACTCGTTTCCAATGCTTCATTTTTTTCTATAATTCAGGCATGGTTTGACAAGGTCAGGAGAATTAGAGTAACTTAAAGAAGAATAATAAGGTTATCTATGTTGAGTTTATTTAGCCGCTTCCAGGGGATATTTCAGAAAGGTCATTCCGGGCTCACTGACTCGCCTGGGGTTTCTACGGCGCCGGTGGGACAGGCGGAGGAGGCGGTCAAGCCAAGGAAGGTCCGCTCTTCGAGATGGGCGCTGGCTGTCGCCTTAATCATTCTTCTCTTGATGCTCCTCGCCCTAGTGGTGATGGTTTTCTTTATGCGAGAGAGGACAACCCTTTTTGGCAGAGCTTTTGGGCCGCCGATAGAGCCAGGGGAGGTGGTTTTAGAGAACTCCTATATTTTTGCTTCGCCTCTTTCTGCTCGGGCCGATGGCCGTGAGAAAATCCGGGTAACGGTCTTTATCCTGGACGCTCAAGGTAGAGGCGTTTATGGTCAGCCGGTGACTTTAGGACGGAGCGAGAAATTAGAGGTGGATTTAATCCAGGAGACTACCGACAACCTCGGCCGAGCAATCTTTGATCTTTCTAGCATCACGGCGGCTGATTATTACATTGAAGCGAAAGTGGACAACCGAACTTTACCCTTGAACGTGAGGGTGGGCTTTAGATAGCCTCTTCCTGCCCCAAAGCAGAGAGAAGATGATAATGATTTCGGCAAGGATGACAATTTGCCAGAAGTAAGGAGTGAGACGAGAGAAAAGACCCAGGGCAAGACTCCTAAACTGTTCCCACAACCATTCCCAGAAGCTCATAATCTTAAAAACAAGGGTGTTGCTTTTGGGCGTGGGAGCGTCAAGATAGAAAGTGGTGGCGAAAACTCGCCAGTGATTAGGTCGATTCGCCGGCAAATTAAATTCAAAATGGCCATTTTTGTCTGCCTGGATTTGGTATTGAGGAATTGAGTAGGCAAGGGCAGGCGAGACTAAAGAGAGCTTTCCCGACGACCAATCAGCACTATAAAGGTAGATAGTCACCTTGGTATTAGGGATAGTTTCCCCTTGGGCGGCGATTTGCTCTCCAGGAGAGAAATTGCCTTTTCCTAAACTGACGGTCGGGGGGAGAAGCACTGGGCCGACGGTGATTTCATAAGGGCCGATGGGTAGAGGAGGGAGACAGGTAGGGAAGGAAACACGGCTGTGGGTATCGATGGCAGTGAGACAAAGTTCAGGATACTCTGGGTTAGGCGGAGGCAGAAAAATGCGCTCAAAGAAAAAGTAGCCTGTGGTTTCATCAGCGATGGCGTTTTCCACCACCTGTTTCCCGCGGAGCTCGACCAGGGCGTTAGGTGAAGTGTAACCAAAAAGAATCAGTTTAGGTTCACCGATGGCAACCGAGACGATAACGTCATAGGCGACCGGACTGGTCGTTGCCTGGACCTTTGGCGGTAAACGAAGGCCGAGAAGTAAAAGAAAGACAAGAGACAAAGTTGTGCCAATTTTAGGCCTTAGATTGAAGTTCATGCGGAGGGATTATTTTTCTTTCTCTTCCAGCTTCCCTTCCAGGTCTTCGATTTTTTCCTCAAGCTCTTCTTCGTGTTTCCTGAAGCGGCGGTAGAAAATGAGGGTAAGAAGGGCGATGATGATGGCCACCAGGATGAGGGCGGTAACTACCTTCCAGGGGAAGACCCAGAAGAAAACGGTGCCGGTCAAAGCTTGGCCAGTTTCACCAAAGCTCGCGGCCAATTCAGCCTTGTAGCGGCCAAACATCCACCTTGAGCCGACTTTACTTTCGAGAATCCGACTGACGTCAGGGAAGACGTTGACTTCTTCCAGTCTCACCTCATCCACCCGGCCCCCAAGGAGATTAGTCAAGGTGATGGTCCCTTTGGGGGTGATGTGGTAACTCCCCAGATTAAGAATTTCCGTGGTGATAGGCACCGGGCCGTATTCAGAGAAACGGGGAGCGCTGAATTGGACAAGGCGAGCCTCTTCTTTAATAGGGCCGCTGACGCGGATATAAACCAGACCGGCGAGACGAACGGTCACCGGCGAAGCGGCTTCCTTTGGCGTCCCCTCTGCCTGGGGAAGAGTGGTGCTGGGTTCAAAATAGATGGCGATGTATCTTCCGCCTGGCTCGGCGTTGGCCGGGGCGGTAATTTTAGCGTCGATACTGACTTTGTTGTCAGCGGCAATGGTAATCCGCTCATAAGGCAGGGTCACCCAAGAGGCAGCAGAGAAGCGGGCGGGAATTTGGGTGGTACCGACGATAGCGGCTGCCGTTTCTGGGTCTAAAAAGATGGGTGAACCTTCTTTATCTTTAACGATAAAGTCAACGACTTTTAGGGTTCCCGAAATGGGCATCTTTTCCTGATTAAGGAATTTGATGTTAATCCCGGTGGTTTCTCCGGGATCAATGAGGAGTTCCTGGCGGCTTGGGGCAACGGTCAGTTTAGAGACGGCCATTTGGGCTTGAGTCTCTTTTATCTGGAAGACAACAAGCAGGCTCATCACGAAAAAGATAAAGAAGAGGATTTTAATTTTTTGGTTGGGCAGTTTCATTTTTGAGCTTTAGAACGTCGCCGTGGCGATGTATTTAACCGTGTTGTAATAAAGACCCGCTTGCTGGGTGCCCGAGACATCAAGTCGATAGCAAACGTAAGCACTCGAGGCCGAAACAGGGCTGCTATCACTCATTACTTCGGCATCAGTGGCGGTGTACTGGGTTGGCGACTCGGTGTCGTTGGGAAAATGTTTAGCACTAAAGCCGGTGGTGGGAACACTGTCATCCCACTCAAACTTGGCGTTGGTGCTGGAGATATCCTGAAGAGAATAACCGAAACCGTTGATGTTTACCGCGGTCCATTCTTGGGCAGAGGTGTGGGTACAAGTGCCAGTATTACAGAGGGTATCGGGGATATTAGGTGAATCGGCGCCATCCTTACCCAATTCGTCATCTTCTTTGACATAGACTTTATAGCCACTGGTAGCGTTGGTAGAAACCGTCAGGGTTTGCTCGGCATCATAAAAAGTGTTGCTTGAGGAAATGGTGCCAAAGGGGACAGAGTAGGCATAAGTAGTGACATCGGTGGTGGCGTTAGTGCCACAGGCGGTGTAACCCGTGCCCACGCCAGCAATTGTAAAAGTAAGGATTTCTTCGACGGTCGCCGAAACAAAAACAGCCTCGATCGGCGCCACTTTGACATTAGCCGATTCGATAGTGATATCCGCAGCATCGCGGGTGGCGATGCCGATGGCATAATAATCGGCCGTCCCCTGAGCGTGACCAGAAGTGATAGGGGCGGGATTGACGAGATAATGAGCAGTGCCGCCGATGGTCGCGGTAATAGTACCCGTGGTGCAGGCGGTGGTCGTCGTGGCGACAATAGTATGGTCGGTAGAGGAGGTGCCGGCGGTAAGCGTTTCCGTGGCGGTCCAAGTACAACCCGTGCCGCCGCTAACGGAAACTTCAGTGGCCGTCATCCCATTAAGGTCAAAACCGTTAGTGGCGAGAGAGGAGTTAGTGTCAGGAAGGCCATCGTTAGTCTGGGTATCAGAGTTGACCGCCGGGATAGTGATTTTAATGTCACCGTTGACGGGGATGGTGCTGCCAATACCAAAGGCAACGGTCATGGTCCCGGAGGCGGTAGCCATCGCCAAGTCGGTGTTGGCAAGAGCTCCGGCCAAAGCCGAGCTCATGACGAAGGTATCAGTGTCAGTGATGGGGAAGACTGTCCTGACGGCGTAAGTAAGTGAATTTTTACAGCCGTTTTCACCGACATCAGAGAAACAAACCGCATCGCCAACAAAGAGGTGATTGGTGTTGTTATCGGCATTGGCACTGGTGTCAATATCGATGGTGGTTCTACCGGCGGGAAAAGTATCAGCCACCCCGGCTCGGTAGGAAAGACGAGAGTTGCTTAAGGTGGCCGAGGCGCTGCTAAGGGCTGATTTGGTTTCTTGGGGGTGGAGGAGGGAAAAGGCGAGGTTTAAACATAAAAAAAGCAGGACTAAAAGTAACCCTCTCATTAAGAGCTTAGAGTTAAGCTCAATAGTTTTCATCAATGTCTAGTTTAACTATTAGAAAAGAGACTTGTCAATGACCAACTTAAATCTAACGATCCAGAAAATAGCGGCCGTAATCACCAGTCCCAGTATTAATTTAATCGGCAGGGCGAAAAAAGTCGCCTCGGCCAGATAATCCTCACTGAGTTGGTCTAGGCCGAATTCGGCCTTTACCTGGTAACGTCCTAGTAAAAATTTGGAATTTATCCGGCAGGGTTGGGGATTATCCTCGCTTTGACATTGAATTTGACGGAGAGAATCGACTAAGATATTTTCTGGTAATAACTCAAGAATATATTTCTGCTCGAACCAACCGGTGACGGTGATGATTCCCATGGGTTTGAGAAAGGAACGACCGGTGTTTTTGAGGCGGAGGAGGAAATGAGGCCGATCAAAAGAATCGATGATTTTAGGGACTTTAAATTCGATGATTTCCGCTTTTCTGGGTGGCTGGCCGTCTCGAGAAACGGTCAAGAGGAGGTTGGTGCCGATTTTTGCTTGAGCTTGGGCGCCTGATTGGTCGGAAAAGGGACTGGGTAGGGTTTCGAAAAGGAGAGTGGCGTAGTAATCGTCTTCTGGGGCATTTCCAGGGACCTTGAGTTTGAGGACAACTTCTTGCTCGCCGCCGGCTTTTAGAAGAAACTTATCGCCTAGAGCCAAATTGGCGTTTTGGAAAGAGAACCAGGTGAGGTATTGGTTGGTGAGGGTATTATTGGGTCGGTTATCCAAGGTAATTTCACCCTTTTCGCCTTGAGGGCTGAAGGGAAGGATTTTGCTGGTCATCGCTAAATCAATTTCGCCCGGGTTAGAGAGTTTGTAAACCTGGGTGATTGATTTACCGGGTTGAATCATCACCTCAAGAAGGGGAGGAGAGATGGCAAGGGAGAGAGATTGGGCATTCGCAGAAATTGCAAAAAGTAAAAAGTAAAAAGTAAAAAGTAAAAACGAGGCAGTGGTAATAAAAACTTTTTTCATTAATAACTTGGCGTGGCAATAAAAGTAATGATATTACCGTAGGTTCCCGCCGCTTGGATATTAGTAATATTGACTTTATAGGTGACCGTCGCCTGTCTGTCCCGACCGACATTGAGACTACTCATGACGATTTGGGCGCTCTCCGCGGCGGCAGTATCGGCAAACTGTTTATATTTCCCCCCACTGAATCCACCGGGAACGTCATTCCCACTCATGGAGTAACCAAAGCCATAAGTGGTGTCTAGAGTCCAAACTCCCGCATCACTTTCATCACAATCGCTGGCGTCACAGGTAGTGTCGGCGATGGTGTCGTTCGCGTCGGAGGTCAATGGTTTGTTTTCTTGGGCGGTGACTTGGTAGCCACCGGCGGCGCCAAAAGAGACAGTGAGGATGTTATTCTCCGTTTTTGGCGTCCCCACGGTCAGAGTGCCAAAGGCGATGGAAATATCAGAGATAGAGAAGCGAAAGGGAATGATGGAGTGAATGTATTGAAAGCCAGCACGGATTTTATAGCCGGTAGAAGTATAGAGCCCTGGGGCATTTTGGCCGGTAGTGACGCCGAGTTTATAGCTTGAGGAAGTGGGTAGGCCTGCCCCCATATTGACATTCGGCCAGGTGATTTCGTAGTTATCAGAAGAGACAGAAGATTGAGCCAGAACAGGTTTTGCGGCTAAGGAGAAGAGCAGAATAAAGATTATTAGTAGCAGCCAATTAACTTTCATCGGTTGTCTTGTCCACCTCTCTTTTTAATTTTTGGCTAGTTTTGAGTAATTCTGAGGCTGTTTGCCTAACTTTGCCTAGTTTTTCTTTTTGACGAAGGGTCAGATGGGCCATATCGGCGAGAAGGTCGCTGGTTTGGTCAAGGATTTCGGTTAAACCTTTCTTTAATTCTAGAGTGGCCCACAGCAAAACATCAGTTTCTTCTTTTTCGATTTGCTCCTCCATGATTTCACTTTCTTCTTCAAGAATTTTGATTTTCTCTTCGCTTTTGAGGAGATTGAGATATTGTTTGCCAAAGAAGAGGGCAAGAGGCGTAATTAATAAGAGAGAAAAGAGCTGGAGGGCTTCGGTGAGGGTTTCTTCCTTGGTGGGAGTGACGACAAAGAAGAGAATCATGGTTACGGCTAAAGTGAGGGTGATAAACGGCTCAAAGAGAAGGGATAAACCAAACATCAAGAAGTAAATCAGGAAGAAAAGAGGGGAAGAGAGGCCGCCAGTAGAGGTGACTAAAAGAAAGACGACCAAGGTAAAAATGACGGCATCAAGAGTGAGGTTAATCTTGCGCTTTTGGTGACGACTGAGGAATTGGTTTAAGAAAAAGAAAAGGATAAAGACGGCGATGAGCTGGAGGGTGTAAACCGAAAGAGTGGGGTGGCTGGTCCAAAGAAAAGCGAGGATGACGGCGGCGACTAAAAAGAGGCTATGGAGCAGGAACCTGGACATTAACTCTAGTTTACCCTAAAAGGAAAAAAGAAAGCAAGCTAAGAGGAGGGAAAGCTAAGCTTAGGCTTCTGGAGTAACGGTTTTAGTTCGGATTTTTTCTTGGACGAGAATGACGCTGATAGTAAAAACGATGATTAAGAAGAGGGAAATACCATAAATAGCCAATCTCTCATTGATTTTATAGACATAGATACCCAAGTCTTTGAGAAGGTTAAACATGTTGACCACCATGGCAATGAAAAAAGTAGTAGTGATGAGTTTATAGGCTGATTTAAGTTTGCCAACGGAGAGGAGAAGGCCAACAGCAAGAAGGAACAAGGGAACGTTGATGAGAGTATTGACAAGAAGGGCAGTGGTTTCATAAGGAATTAACTCAGCCTTTTCGAAGGCAGTTTTTGCGTCATTGTAATCCTCGTAATAAATTCCTTGATATTGGTAGCCCTGACCCCTGGTTTGGGAAGAGAAGTCCGGCTGTCTCGGCTTCTCTCCATAAAAAGATCTAGTGATGTCCTTAACGGCAAATTGGAGGAAAACGATGAGGGCAACTCCTAAAAGAAAGGCAATGATGATGCTGATAGCAGAAAATTCCGCCTTTTTTTCTGGTTTTTCCATCTCTGCTTTTATTAAACTAAACTACTTTTCTTTTGTCAATGGTCGTTCAAGTCGTTGACAGGAAGTAGTGTCTATGCTAAATTAATTGCCGATGAAGAAATTTCTTTCTCTCCTTAACCTAGGGCTTTTCCTCCTTGAGGAGTAGTATCGGTTTGGGAGAGAAAGTGATTATTACCCTCCCAAGCCGGGAGGTTTTTTGTTAATATAGAAACAAGATGGCTAAGAATTACGATCCCCAAACAATCGAGGAAAAGTGGCTTGGGCTCTGGGAAAAACAAGGGCCACCCCGGGCCATTGATTTCGCCAAAAAGCCTAAGTTTTATGCCTTAGTAGAGTTCCCTTATCCCTCTGGCGAAGGTCTTCATATTGGCCACGCTTTCACTGGGACAATTCTCGATATTTTCGCCAGGAAAAAAAGGATGGAGGGTTTAAATGTTTTGTACCCTATGGGTTGGGACGCTTTTGGCTTACCGACGGAAAACTACGCGATTCGAACAGGGGTTCACCCGGCGATTGCCACCAAGAAGAATACCACCCAGTTCCGGGAGCAAATGAAACGTCTCGCCTTGGCTTATAACTGGGACCGGGAAATCGATACCACTCATCCTCAATATTACCGTTGGACCCAATGGATTTTTCTTCAACTCTTCAAATACGGCTTGGCTTACAAAAAAGAAACGCCGGTGGGTTGGTGTCCAGACTGCAAGATTATTTTGGCCAATGAAGAGATTGTCGGGGGAAAATGTGAACGATGCGGTCATCAAGCCGAATATCGCCAACAAAAACAATGGTTGTTAGAAATTACCAAGTATGCCGATCGTCTGGCCGATGACCTAGAGGGGATCGATTATCCTGACTATGTTGTCGCTTCTCAAAGAAATTGGATTGGCCGGACCAAGGGGATCGAGATTGATTATCCGGTGGTTGGTAGTCAACTGACCTTTTCCTGCTACAGTACTCGTCCGGACACGAACTTTGGGGCGACCTTTGTCGTCGTTGCTCCGGAACATCCGTTAGTGTCTCAATTAACGACTAGAGGAAACGAAAAGGCGGTTAAGGCCTATGTGGGGCAGGCCAGGAAGAAGTCAGAATTAGAGCGGGTGGAACTGGAAAAGGAGAAAACCGGCGTTTTTACCGGCAGTTACGCTTTAAATCGCTTGACCGGTAAAAAGATGCCCATCTGGGTAGCGGACTTTGTTGTTTTAACGGCCGGGACAGGGATTGTCGTCGGTGTGCCCGCCCATGATGAGCGAGATTGGCAGTTCGGACGACGCTACCGTCTGGAGATGATTCCGGTGGTCAAACCTCAAAAAGGAGGGTGGGATTACAGCAAAGGGGCCTACACAGAGATTGATGAGGGTGTGGTTTTCAATTCTGACTTTTTGAACGGCCTGCCGGCTCTGGAGGCAAAAGAAAGAATCACCGATTATCTGGTCAAAAAAGGCTGGGGGAGAAGGACGAAAAACTATCATCTCCGTGATTGGATTTTCTCTCGACAGCACTATTGGGGTGAACCGATTCCGATGATTTTCTGCTCTGAATGCCATAAGAAAGGCATTACTTGGTGGGAGACCAAAGAAGGAAAGAAGTTTCTGTCTAAGAACAAACTTATCGGCACTTCCCAAAAGAAAGGGGATTTGACTGGTTGGTTTCCGGTTGATGAGGAAGATTTGCCAGTGGAGTTACCCAAAGTTGAGAAGTACCAACCAACGGACACCGGTGAGTCGCCCTTAGCTAATATTAAAAGCTGGGTAGAGACAAAATGTCCTGAGTGCGGTGGTGCCGCCCGAAGAGAGACGGATACCATGCCCAACTGGGCTGGTTCTTCTTGGTACTTTTTGAGATACTGTGGACCGACGGACCAAAAAGCTTTAGCCGAGAGGAAGAAGCTTGACTACTGGTTGCCGGTGGATTTGTATCTGGGTGGGGCCGAACATACCACTCTTCACCTTTTGTATTCCCGTTTCTGGTACAAGTTCTTATATGATTTAGGCTTAGTCCCAGGCAAAGAGCCTTACGTAGCCAGGCGCCAACACGGGGTGATTTTAGGCGAGGATGGCTACCGGATGAGTAAGTCGCGGGGCAACGTCATTGTCCCTGGAGATGTTAAAAAGTTTAGGGCGGACACCTTGAGGATTTATTTGATGTTTATGGGGCCGTATGAGTCAACCATGCCCTGGAGTACCAAAGGACTCGAGGGTTGTTATCGCTTTTTGGCTCGGGTTTGGCGAATTTATCACCAGAAGGGGAAGATTGTCGGGAAGAGTAATAATGAGCTCGTGGGTGAACTTCACAGGCTGGTTAAGAAAATTAGTGAGGACATCGAGGCATTCAAACACAATACGGCGATTGCGGCGATGATGGAGTTTTTAAACAGCTGGAGCGCCAAGGGCGCCTTATCCAAGAGTGATGCGGGGATATTCTTACAATTACTCGCTCCTTTTGCGCCATTTCTTGCCGAGGAGCTTTGGGTTGAAGTTTTGGGAAATAAATTTTCTCTTCATCAACAGCTCTGGCCGAAATATGAGGAAAAATTAGCCGAGGAGGAAAAGGTAACGATAATTATTCAGGTGAATGGCAAGGTCAGGGGGCAGATTGAGGTCAAGTCTCAAGCCTCAAATCTGAAATCTGAAATTGAAAAATTGGCTAAAAAAGAGAAAAACGTCGCTAAATTTTTAGAGAAGGGAAAGATCAAAAAAGTTGTCTTTGTTCCGGGAAGACTGGTCAATTTTGTGGTTTAGACCTTGAAAGGAGGCTTTTAGAGGTTGACCTTTCAAGTAAAGTGGTTTAGACCTTGAAAGGAGGCTTTTAAAGATCGACCTTTCAAGTAAAAAAGTCACTGAAGTATCCATTACGAAGACTTTGGGAAAATGCTTAAGGTTTACTATAAACTTAGAGGTTGGAAAAATTAATTTTGTGGTTTAACTGCTCATGGGAGAGTTCGACTGGAATAATCTTTGGCAGAAATTTAAGATACCGCTTGTCTTGGGCTTGGTTGGTATTTTTCTAGTGAGCGTGGGGATTTTAACCACGCTTTTTTTATCGCAACAAAAAGAACCGGAGATTGAGGTTTTGCCGACGGAAGAAGAAAAGACGACGATTTTTATTGACCTTGGGGGAGCAGTGGAGAAGCCGGGATTGTACGAATTGCCGGTGGATTCAAGGATAAATGACTTGTTAGCCCGAGCCGGGGGACTGGCGGCCGAGGCGGATCGGGAATGGGTGGAGAAGAATTTGAATTTAGCCCAAGAATTAAGCGATGGAGTTAAAATTTATATTCCTAGTGAAGGTGAGACTGTTGGTGAGGAAAGTGGTAAAGTGGCGGGGGCGAGCGCCAGTATTGTGGGGAAAATTAACATCAATACCGCTTCGACTTCAGAGCTTGATACGCTTTGGGGAATAGGCGAAGCTCGGGCTAAAGCCATCATTACCAATCGGCCTTATTCTTCAATTAATGAACTCCTGTCGAAGAAAATTATTCCCAGTAATGTTTTTGAGAGAATTAAGGACGAAATTAGTGTGTTTTAAGGCGCTGAGTCACCCACAAAATTTAATTAGTGGCTTGTGCTGAGGTCAGCTGCCACATTGCGGAAAACGCTCGGCAACCAAAATCTGTAGGAGCAAAATTTTTGTCCCTCCTCGCTCAGTGTACGCCAGTTGCCGTAATCAATAGAGGTTATTTGGAAAGTTAAAACCAAGCTGGCGTTCAAAGTTTCCGCAAGCGGCAGCCTCCCCGCACTTGACTAATTCAATTTATTAAAGAGAGAGCGGAGGGAAACAATTTTTTCCTGAGTAGAGCGTGAAGTAATCCTTTTGAGCGAATTTGTGCCGAAGTTCCCCCGACCAGTTCGGGGGAATCTAAAGAATTCTTGCACTCATGAGCGAACAAAGGGTTGCGAGCGCTCACCTTAAGCGAAAAATTAGCCCCCCGGAGTATTATATGAGGCCTGCCCAAAAAAGCTTCATTTTTTTCCTCATCGCCGCGGTATGCGTCATTTACCTTTTTCGCTTCAATTCAGTTTCGAAGCTGGACATTCCTGAAGGTGTTGAGGTCAAAATCCGCGGCAGAATCACCCAGCAACCATATCTAAAGGGCCCTTACCAGAACATTTGGCTTGGAAAAATTTTTCTAAAAACCGAGCGTTTTCCAGGATATTTTTACGGTGAGCGTTTAGAGGTTGTTGGCAAGTTCGAGAGACGAGTGATAAACCCCTTCCAAAATCAGTATTTTGCTTTTTTTCCAACCATTCGGCGGTTAGATGAAGCCCAAGGGGCCTCTTTATTTTTAAGTTTTAAATATTCTCTCTTTCGTTTTAGAGGCTATTTAGAGCAGGGGATTGCCCAACTTTTACCCGAGCCAGAAGCGAGCTTGCTAGTTGGAATTCTTTTGGGGAGTAAAAGGACTTTGCCGGAAAAATTCCTGCAAAATCTGCGGGATACAGGCACGCTTCATATTGTCGTCGCTTCTGGTTATAACCTCTCGGTTGTCGCCGGCTTTTTGGTTTCTTCTTTAGTTTGGTTTGTTAGTCGAAAGAAGGCGCTGATTCTCGCCTTTCTAGGGGTTGTTCTTTATACCCTCATGGTTGGCGCCGAACCGCCAGTCGTCCGAGCGGCAATTATGGCCAGTTTGGCTTTTGGGGCAGAATACTTAGGTAGAATGAGAGAGGGACTAATTGCCCTAGCGTTGGCGGCGATAACCATGCTATTAATATCGCCTTTGATACTTTTTGATATAGGATTTCAACTTTCTTTTTTGGCGACTGGGGGGATTATTTTGGTTCATCCTTTATTAAAGGAAAGAAGGCTGTTTCGCTTGCCTCTCTTGGGTGAGGAGTTAGCGACGACCTTGGCCGCTCAAGCTGGCGTGATGCCGATTATCCTTCTTAATTTCGGAAACTTTAGTTTCCTTTCGCCCTTGATTAATGCTTTAGTTTTGCCCTTGGTGCCCTTATTGATGAATTTAGGCGCGATTGTCGCTTTTTTAGGACTTTTTATCAAACCATTGGCCCAACTGCTAGCTTGGTTATTATGGTTACCCCTGACTTATTTTGTTAGCCTGGTGGAGATGTTTGGCAGCCTCAGTTGGGTCAACTGGCAAATTGAGGGCTTATCTTTTTGGTGGGGAGTGGGTTATTATTTAGTCTTAGGGATTATCCTTTGGCGAGCTTGGAGGAGAAAGTGGAATTTAAATCAGTCAAGATTGTTTTAATAAGCTTAACCCTCGTGATTGCTTTGATTTGGGCGGCGATTTTCAATCTACCGGATGATCGCCTCCATTTGGTTTTTTGTAATGTTGGTCAGGGGGATGCGGTGCTTGTTTATCAAGGTTCAACACAAATTTTGATTGATGGTGGCCCTGATCAGAGTGTTTTAGACTGCCTGTCAGGTCACATGCCCTTTTGGGATCGGGAGATAGAGATGGTTGTAGCGACTCACCCTGAAGCGGACCATATTACCGGGCTGATTGATGTGATAGAAAGATATAATGTGGAACACTTTGTTCTTAATTCAAATGGAAAAGATTCGGCGGTTTTCCAGGAATTCCGGAGAGTGGTTGAGAATGAAGGGGGAGAAGTTTACTTTCCCCAGGGCGGAGACGAAATTAAGTTGGCGCCGCTGAAATTGGCCGTTTTGTGGCCTCAATCTCAAGAGAAAGTCTTAGGGACAACCACAATTGAGGGAGAAGTTAATGATACCTCGCTTGTTCTTCAGCTTTCCTATGGTGACTTTGATGCCCTCTTCACTGGGGATATTTCCACCAAAGTTGAAGATTTGCTTAAATTGAACGATACCGAGGTTTTAAAAGTCGCCCACCATGGCAGTAAGTACTCCACCAGTGAGGAGTTTCTTAAACAAACCACGCCTGAGCTGGCGGTCATCTCCGTCGGTAAAAACCGTTTTGGCCACCCAACAGAAGAAGTTTTAAGTCTATTAAATAACCAATCAATTAGAATTTTAAGGACTGACCAACAAGGCGAGGTTGAGGTTGTGAGTGACGGCGAAAGTTGGTATAATCAGTGATTATCGAGGCGCGTAGCGCCGAAGTATACTCAAGCAAGATGAAGTCTAATCCGAAACTTGAGGGGAAAAACACATGATTCAAGAGCAGATAAAAAGTGACCTTTCTCAGGCTTTAAAGAAGCTTAAAATTTCTCCAGCAAAGCTTTCTCTAGAACATCCAGCCAATCCGGAGCATGGTGATTACTCAACTAATATTGCCCTTCAGATTAAGAAGAAGGGTCTACCGACGCCCTTAGATTTAGCCAATCAAATTGTTAATACCTGGCGCTCACTGGGGCTACCTGATTATATTGCCAAAATTGAGGTCGCTAAGCCTGGTTTTATTAATGTTTGGCTTAAAAGTGAAATTCTTAGTAATGAGATAGGGAAAGTGCTAGAAGAAGGCGAAAAGTATGGTTCTGCCGATACTTTAAAGGGAAAGAAGATTCTTCTTGAACACACTAGCCCCAATCCCCAAACCACCATCATGCTCGGCCACTTGCGTAATAACTTCCTAGGGATGGCCATGGCTAATATCCTCGAGTTTTTAGGCGCCAAGGTCACTAAAGATTGCATTGTTAACGACCGAGGGGTTCATGTTTGCCGAGCGATATGGGGTTATTTGGTTTTTGGCCGGAAGAAGGGCGGTCTAAAAAAGAGCGAGCTTTTGAATTTTAAGGAAATTAGTGACGCGAAAGTTAAAAAAATAATCGCCAAAACCGACTGGCGGCAGTTGCTTGAAGAATGGCCGAACAAAAAATCAGATTGGTGGCAGCCAAAGGATCTCGGCCTCAAACCCGACCACACTAACTTAATTTATTATGTCTTGGGATCAAAAGCTTACAAACTATCTAAGAAAGTCAAAGAACAGGTTGAAGAGATACTCCTCGCCTGGGAGGTAGAAGATAAGCAAGTATGGCAAATATGGCAGCAGGTCTTAGATTGGTCAGCCAAAGGGTATATTGATACTTATAAAAGGATTGGCAGTATTCACGATCATGTTTGGTATGAAAGCAAACTTTACAAGGGCGGCAAGGAATTGATTGATAAGGGTTTAAAAAAGGGAGTTTTTAGAAAGAGCGAAGGGGCGATTGTCAGCAATCTAAGTGAATATGGTTTGCCTGATACCATCCTGATTAAATCTGACGGCGTCGCCGTTTATTTTACCTTTGATCTTAATCTGACTTTACAGAAGCGGAAGAAATTACCTTCAGATTTATACATCTGGGACATTGGCGCCGAGCAAACCCTTTATTTCAAGCAACTTTTTGCCGTGTGCGAGCAGTTGGGGATTGGCAAACGGGAAGATTATTTCCATCTCGTCTATGCCTTGATTAACTTCAAGGGTAAGGGCAAGATGGCAACCAGAACCGGGGACGTGGTCAAGGCTGACGAGGTTTTAGACGAGCTTCATCAACGGGCCTTAGAAGTTATTAAAGCCTCTAATCAGGAATTACGGGGTAAGCTCTCAAACAAACAACTCGAGCAGTTGGCGGAAACGGTGGCTCTGGGGGCGATTAAATACAGTCTTTTGAAGTTTGGTCGAGAGACTACGATATATTTTGATATAGATGAGTCATTAGCTTTGGAAGGAAATTCTGGGCCCTATCTCCAATATACTTATGCCCGATGCCAATCGGTTGCTAGAAAGGCTGAAGCGGAGAAATTGACCCTTCCTAAAGAAGCGCCAGCGCCTGCCGAGAGAGATGTTACTGAAGAAGAACGGAACCTGATAAGAACGCTCTATAAATTTCCCGAGACAGTTGGAGAGGCAAAGGAAAACTTTGCCCCGAATTTGCTTTGCAATTTCCTTTTCGATCTGGCCCAAAAGTATAATTTGTTTTATAACAAACAGTCGATTTTGAAGGCCAAGAGTAAAGAATTAAGAAATTTTCGGTTGGCCTTGACGGTCGCTGTCGGCCAAGTGCTTAAAAACGGCCTTAATTTATTGGGCATCGTGACTCCCGAGCGAATGTAATGAATCAATACAGTCTCACCACCCTTAAGAATGGCCTCCGCCTCATTACTGTCCCTATGCCCCAGGTAGAGTCGGTCACGGTTATGGTCGGGGTAGGCGCCGGTGGAAGACACGAAACTAAAAGTGTCAACGGCCTTTTCCACTTCATTGAACATATGGCTTTTAAAGGGACGAAGAAACGCCCTTCTTCTTTGAAGATTGCCTCAGAAGTTTATAGCGTTGGCGGTATCTTTAATGCCAGCACCGGTCAGGAGCGAACGTACTATTTTATTAAATTGGCCTCAAAGCACCAAGAATTGGCTTTTGATATTCTTGCCGACATGCTTTTTAATTCCCTTCTCAAAACAGAAGAAATCGAGAAAGAAAAAAGGGTGATTATTGAAGAAATTAATATGTACGAAGACACGCCTATAGATAGGATCGGTTATATTTTCCTCCGTTTAATTTATGGGGATAATCCCATGGGTTGGGAAATTCTCGGGGAAAAGAAAACGATTAAACAGATTAAAAGGGAGGACTTCTTGGCTTTTATTGATAAGTTTTATTTCCCCGGGAATATGGCGGTCGCGGTCGCAGGAAGACTGGATGAATCCAGGATAAAAAAATTGGCGGCTCAATATTTTGGTAATTTCGAAAGAAAAAGGAAAAAACAAACAAAAACTATCAAGCTCCACCAGAAAAAAGCGAGGGTTAAGGTTGCTTATAAAAAAACCGATCAGGCCCATTTCTGCTTGGGTGTTCCCGGCTATTGGTATACACATCCGGATAGGTTCACGATTGGTGTTCTGGCGACGATTCTCGGCGGGAGCATGAGCTCAAGATTGTTTTGGCAAATTAGAGAGAGGAGGGGCTTAGCTTATTATGTTAGGACTGAAGCTGATTTCTTTACTGATTCGGGATTGTTGGCCACTCAGGCCGGGGTGAAACTGGAAAAGATCGAAGAGGCGATTAAAATCTGTCTAAAGGAGTATGGGAAAATCGCGGCTTCGAAAGTCAAGAGTCAAGAACTAACCAGGGCCAAGGAGATCCTTAAGGGCGGCTTGATTTTGAGCTTGGAAGACTCCATGAATGTGGCCGGGCGCTACCTCAACCACGTTCTTTTAGAAGAAGGAGTTCGGACGCCTCAACGAACAATGGCGTTGATTGATAAGGTGATGGCTGAAGATATTCAGCGGGTCGCTAAGACGATTTTTAAGCCCGAAAAGTTAAACTTGGCCATTATTGGCCCCTACAAGGACGAAAACCGCTTCAAGAAGCTTCTGAGATAATAACTCTCCGTGTCGGGGTGGACGACGCGGTCGTCTTTTTTTCTTTTTGACTCAGGAACCGCAAAGAAGGAATTCTTTAGTAGAGATTATCTGTCGGGGTGCCCGGACTCGGACCGGGGGCCTCTACGTCCCGAACGTAGCGCTCTTGCCATCTGAGCTACACCCCGTGGCTTGCACTGAGCCTGTCGAAGTGCGTCCCCAGGAGGAATTGAACCTCCATCTAGGGTTTAGGAAACCCTTGCTCTATCCGTTGAGCTATGGGGACTTCAGAATAATTTTATCACAAAAAGGCTTTTTATTCGACAGTTCAAGAATGACCCCCGAAATTTCGGGGGGATGAATTGAACAAGAGAAAACATTCTCCCTTAGGGGTGAAACACCAAACTTTAGTCTGGTGAGAATGTTATCGAAGACTAATGGCGTAGAGATTGGCGGGGGTGTCCTTGCCAATGGTCGTGAGAACAAGGATGCGGTTTCCCGCCGGGAAAGGAAAGGCAAAGGTATTTTCAAAAGGGCCGGAATAAACAACCACCTGATTGGTGCCATCGTATTCAATGATGGTTGCTTTATCTTCTTCAACGAAGAATAAATGTCGAGAAGTCGGAAACCAGGAGAGATTTCTGCCGTTGCCCTTATCCATAATATAGAAATTCCTGTCTTCCTTAAGGTCGTAGACATAGATTTTCCCAGGTTCGATTTGTCTAGACTCTGGTTGAGTGCTGGCCGTGGGGAAGGGGGGGATAATTTCTTCAGGAATGGAAGCTGAGGCAGTGGCGGTGTAAAGAATTTTAGTTTCGTCGGGGGAAAATTGGAGATTTTCAACCGAGCTGCCAATTATTTCTAGCAGTTTCTTAGGGAGTTTGCTAATTTGGGCTTCTTTGCGAATAGCCTCTTCTTCCTCCCAACGCTCTTTGTTAAGCAGGAGTGTCGGACTAATGTCGACTAGATTAACGTCGAGATTAAGTTTATCGGTGTCAAGCAGGAAGTTTTCGGTGATTGCCTTCCCGCCTGGTCCTGGGCGATTTTCGAGGGTAAGGAGAATCTGCTTTGAATCAGGCGGCCAGACGTAAATTCCTTTAGCGAAATTCCTTCCTCCGGCGGCGCTGGCTATAATTTGGCGGGGTCCCCGAGGAAAACCAAGAGGACGATCGGCTAAATCTAGCACCCAGAGGCCGTTTTTGCCAGCTGAGGCTTCCGAGACAGCGAAAATCACCCTTTGGCCATCAGGAGAAAGAAGGGGATTGACTACTCCGGTAAAGGTGAGAGCGGTAAGGTTAGGATAGGTTGAGAAAAGATAGGCATCGGTTTGGGTCACAAGTTCTTTTTTCAGTTGGAGGGTTTTCTTCCAGGAAGTAAAGCCGTCTTTTTTAATCTCCACTTCATACTTGCCCGGCGTTAAGTTTAGGGTAGTATTGGTGGCTGATCTTAGTTTACCGTCAATCCAAAGTTGAGCGCCATCAGGGATGCTCGTGGCTACCAGGAGGCCCGTTGGCTTAAAACTCTTAGTAGAGAAATCCGGCCGGTATCCTTGGGCCAACCTAATCACAAAAAAGGCAACAATGATGATACCGCCAAAGATGGAAACTAAAAGCAATAAACGCCTTTTATTTGACATCAGACCGTATTTTAGCATAAAAATTGCTCTTGCTCAAACCAACAGCCCGTGTTATTATCAAAAAGGGTAGGTTTTTGTTTTTGATATAGTTGTTTCAGTTATTTAGGCTCGACCTCTTTGAATATATCAAATGATATCAAAGAGAATCCCGCCCAATTCGCAGAGCGACTTCAGGCGGGCAGGCGGAATTTAAAGGTCTATGTTAGCCAAGAGAATCGGAATTGATCTCGGGACGGCCAACTCCCTTGTTTGGGTTGAAGGCGAGGGGATTGTTTTAAACGAACCAACGGTGGTGGCGGTCGCTTCTGAAGATAATCGCGTCGTCGCGGTTGGTAATGAGGCCAAACAAATGCTGGGACGGACGCCGGAGAATATTCGTGCCTCTCGGCCAATGAGAGATGGAGTCATTGCGGACTATGTCGTGACCGAGGCGATGCTTCGTTATTTTATTCAAAAAGTGGCCGGTCGGATGACCTTTTTTAAACCCGAAGTCATGATTTGTGTTCCCGCGGGTTGTACTCAAGTCGAACGGAGGGCGGTTCTGGATGCGACTCTTTCGGCCGGGGCCAGAAATGCCTATTTGATTGATGAGCCTCTAGCCGCCGCTATCGGCGCCGAAATTCCCATTGCTGCTCCCTCCGGCAATATGATTGTTGATATTGGTGGTGGTGCTACTGAAGCGGCGGTAATCTCTTTGGGAGGTGTTGTTGTTCATAAATCAGCTCGAGTGGCGGGAAACAAAATCGATGAAGCCATTGCTAATTATGTTCGGAAGAAGCACAATTTGCTTATTGGTGAGCAGACGGCCGAAGAAGTCAAGCTAAAAATTGGCTCGGCCACTTCTTTACCTAAAGAGGAGAGGATAGAGGTTAAGGGGCGGGATTCGATTATGGGTCTGCCGAAGACAGTGGAATTGACCTCAACCGAAGTAACCGAGGCAATTAGACCGGTTCTGCATCAGATAATGGGGGCGATTAAGGCGGTTTTGGAGGAGACCCCACCAGAGTTGGCCTCTGACATTATTGACAAAGGGATTGTCCTTAGCGGGGGAACAAGTTTATTGAGAAATTTTGATAAACTCGTCACCGAAGAAGTGGGGGTCCCAGCCCATGTGACCGAAGAGCCCATGCTTTGTGTGGCAAAAGGGACCGGTGCCGCCCTGGAAAATCTTGACCAGTATAAAAAGCTTATTACTAAGAAATAGTATATTCTTATAAGATATAGCAAATTAAGCACCTTAGTGATAAATGGAACGGATATAAGGACTTATAGTAATAAAGATTAAGTGTTTATTGAAAAGTAAAGGTCAAGTGAAAATTAGCCAGCCAAATAGGGAAAATTGCCTGAATAAAAAAGGTATTCGAAAAGGCTATATTAGGAAACTATTCAACGAGTAGGTAAGGTCTTATAGTTTTTTGGGTGGGGGAGAGGTTTAGTTAGTAAATGATATTTCTCGAAGAATCATTATCTTTTATACTATAGGTATAAATTTTGACAGATTTTTAAGTCTTTCTGACAAAAATTTAGCTAGAAGATGATTAGAAAGGCCCATTATTAATCGTAAATTGCTAAAGAATGGTCACAAGCGTTAAAAAGGGTCAAAAAGACCCCTATAAAAAGGCTGGAGACACCGCCAAAATCGTCGGAATAACCCTTAATAGCACCTCCAAGGCCCAAGTGCTAAGAAAAATTACCTCCCGGCTCGACCGTCAAGAGAAAACTTTCATTGTTACCCCTAACCCTGAATTCTTAGTTTTTGCCAACCGTAATCCTTGGTTTAAAAAAATCCTAGATAAGGCCGATTTGGCTATTCCCGACGGTATTGGTTTAGTGTGGGCCTCGCGTTTCTTGGCGCTGAGGTCGCCCACCAAAATTTTGCTGTCGGCTTCAGATTCTCTCGCGAAGAAACGCCCGTTGTTAAAAGAAACTCATCGGCGCTCGCAAGGTGAAGCCTCACAAAATTTGTGGGCTTCCCGCGCCCAACAGGATAAGGTTCCCACGCGTTTCACTCTCCAGGGGCGGATTTCAGGGACGGATTTGATGGAAAAACTCTGTCAAGTGGCGGCGAAGCAGGGTTGGGGCGTTTATTTACTGGGGGGTAGGCCAGGCGTGGCGAAAAAAGCCTTAATGAATCTGAAAAGTCGCTCTCCAGGCCTGAAAGGTTGGGCCGAATCAGGCCCAAAGTTAGAGCTTGCCCATTGGGATTCTAGAGGGGTAAAGAAATGGGTAGGCAAGATTAACCAAAAGTCGCCCGAACTCCTTTTTGTCGCCTTCGGCATGGGCAAGCAGGAGAAGTTTATTGGGGAAAATTGGCGAGATTTGAAAGTCAAGATGGCCATGGGGGTGGGGGGAGCGTTCGACTATCTTGCTGGTGAAATTCCTCGGCCGCCGGCATGGTCACAGAACCTGGGCCTTGAATGGTTTTATCGCCTGATTCGCCAGCCTTGGCGCTGGAGGAGACAACTAGCTCTGATTGAATTTGTTTGGTTGGTTTTGAAGGAAAAAACCAGAAAATAACATCCTCACCAGACTAAAGTCTGGTGGGGGGTATTCTTGAACTGTCGAATAACCCCGTAGAAACAAGGAGCGCGATCACTTAAGAAGGTATGACTGTCTAAGTCATATTGATCCCTCTATGGATCGCGCTCGAAAAAGGCTCTTTGTCAGGGTGAACCCTGAATCAACTGCTTCACGGCGAAATAGGCAGACATCGGCTGCCAAAAGTTATCGACAATGCCGAAGGCCGCCATCTCGCTACCTGGTGCAACTGGACCAAAGTTCAGATTCCACAAAAACATCGGTCCGACCCAGCCCCATTGTTGGGCGAGCTCAAAAGCGGTAACAATCCGCTCTGCTTGTTCGGCAGGCGTATTATTGGCCGCGTACTCGTAGTCCCGGACAGGGTTCGGGGTGCTGGCCCAACCAAACTCGGTCGGCCATAGTTGCTTAGCACCATCACCGTTGGCGACCATAATGTCGCGGTACGACTGCATCGTCGCTTTATAGTAGAAGCTTCGATGCCCCTTGAAAGAGGGCTCGTTAACGTCTCGGTAGTCTGTGCCAACGTTGGCGGGGTTGTTAAAGCCGCTAGGGTGAACCCCTAGAGCGTCAAAGCACCCCTTGAACCTGGGAATTTGATAGAGACGACGCAAGTACTCGGCGTCATCTACCGCGGTTTGCCAATTCGTCACCCCCGTTGGTGTCAGGGCCCCGGCAACCACGACCGCTCCAGAGTCATTTGCCTTGATGGCTTGGTAGGCCAGGCAGAGCAAATCCACATATTCTTGAGGCTGGAACAAAGGTCCATCCCGAAGAATATTGTGCTCATTCCAGACCTCGTAGGCCTGGACGCGACCCTGGTAGTGTTTAGCCATAGCGCCGATAAAATCGGCGTAGGCTTGAGCATCAACCTTTCCTCCTGACTCGGCCCAGCTGGGGGCCTTGACGACGCTGAACAAAATCTTCTTCGACCCAAAGCGATCAACAAAACCATCTGTCCCACCCCAGTCGTAGGCGCCTCTCTGTGGCTCAACCCTGAACCATTCGACTTGCTGTTTGACCCAGGTGATACCTAGGTCATTGAGGGCGCCGAGGACCCTTTCCTCTTCCTCCCAGCCCACGCCGATAGCATGGACTTGGATCCCATACCCAAAGCCATATTGGCCTGATAGGGCCGCCATTTGGGGTCGGGGAGTGGAGGTAGGAATGACTCTGCCCGGAGTTGGGCTAGGAGGGGGTGTAAAAGTGGGGGTAACTGTTGGTTCCGATGTGGAGGTAGGTATTGGGGTGAGTGTCGATGTCGGCATCGATGTCTCGGTCGGCGTCGGGGATAGGGTTGCCGTTGGTGATGGTGGCCGGGGGGTTTTGGTAGGCGTCGCGCTTGGGGAAGGACTAAAACTTAAGTCCATTCCTCTTACCGTCGCCACCGCGGCGCCGACACCGATTACCAGGAAAAACAGGCTGTAAAGTAAGCCTGCCCCTATCGTTGCCTTTCTTCCCATTCTCTTCGTTAACCTCCTTCTGGAATTTCTGTATTGTTTGTGCCGTAAGGCGGTCAGATTTCAAAGAGCCTGACGAGGTTTTTTAGAAAGCCATTTAGTTTCTCGCGCCTTTGCAGAGAACGACTTTGTTCTCAACCGCGTCTGGGGGAGTATAACATAAAAAAAGCCCAAAAAAAAGGGAAAAAGGGCCTTTTTTCGGGCCAATATACTACTAATATACTATATATAGTGTGGGCTACTCTCCTTTTGCTTGGATGCCAAGAAGCCAAAGGACGGCCTCTTTACGATAGCGGCGATCGCCGCGGGAGTTAATCCGAATGGCCGGAAGTTTTCCTCTTTTCCCCCAACGCTTGATGGTCAAGGGAGAAACTCGAAGAATTTCGGCGACTTCTCGGACAGTTAATAAGTCAGGGAGGTCTTCAAGAGAAAGCTGTTTCTTTTTCTTTCGGTCGTCCATCTTAATGTGTCCTTATATAACGCTAGAAGTCTATCTGTCATTTAAGGTATCACAGTGTAACGAAGATTGTCAATCCCCAAGTTACAGGGGGAGAAGAGAGAAAAATAAGGCGCCGAGCACAAGAAACAAAACAGAGCTGGTTATAAGAATAAAAGTGGGGAGAGAATTGGCGGTAACCGGGAGAGCGGCGGGACTGGCGGTGGGAGTTGAAGTCGGAATAGCTCCCGCGGCAGCGATAACAAAACCCTTAGTATCACTACCTTCATTGTTTGAGGCGATAATAGTGTGCGAGCCAGACCCGAGGCCTGAAGGAAGCTGATATTCCCAGTTTCCGTTCTCATCCGCTCTCACCTGGGCAACAATCGGCCCTGGCGATTCGATTTTAACTGTCAGGGTGGCACCAGGACTGGCCGTACCTGAGATAAAATCGCCAGGTTTAAGAGTAGTTTCCGGGGGTAAGTCTATTTTGGGTTTAGCTG
>Ga0315285_10000424_pt1 | contig 43591 bp, 52 predicted proteins | sample YL17G09_36_MG_FD_203698 | JGI IMG/M metagenome (GOLD analysis project Ga0315285, IMG submission 203698) | Sediment microbial communities from Yellowstone Lake, YNP, Wyoming, USA - YL17G09_36 | ecosystem: Environmental > Aquatic > Freshwater > Lake > Sediment | place: USA: Wyoming | collected...
ACGCTCTAAGGGTGACCACGGTTCTGCGCTGAAGTGCGTGGTTCTGCGCTGGAGCTACAACACGAACACCCCCTGCACACTTCAATGTCTGGCGATCCTTGCCCAGTTTGAAGCGCTCAGGGGGCGGTTGTAAATTTTCCTCGAGGGGCCCTCGGGCGTTCATCGAACGCCCGTCGAACCCCGTTCAAAAAGCCTTCGTCAAACCATCCGAATCAGGCTCCCAGTGGTCATCTCGATTGCACTTCCATCCCCCCGCCTCCATCCATTATGGTTCGCTGCGCATCGGCGACTTTGCCGAGAACATAGACGCGGTAAGCGGCGTCAGGATCGCTATCACCATGAAGGGCTTCCGGGCATAGCCAGCCAAGCAGCCAGTTCTTGATGTCCAGCCGGGCCAGCCACCACGTCGGGCACGGACATCTGCCGCAATACGACTTTTCGCGCATAATGCCTTCCAGGAGTTGCAGATGTATCACGCGATGGGGGCATGGATCGCATCTCGCTTGCCGTTTGTCGTACCGGTCCCGATCGGCTAGTCCGCGCATCAGGGCGATCCCTAATCCCGTGGCGCGGGGCAGCAAGTCGGCAAACCACAGTATCAACCGCTTACATCGTTCCGGCGTCTCAATCTGTCGCTGCAACCACCGTGGCTCCGCCTGGCGGCAACTGGCGCAGCCCGCGGTGATGTGCCTCCATCCCACGAACTTCCGCGGGATTCGGTATCGATCGATCGGATCAACGTGGGCCGTCTGTGGGATGAATGAAGGCTCGGGGCGCGGTGCCTCCAGTTTCGCCTCTTCCAAGCGCCGTCGGGCATCGGGATCGGTGATTCGGTTAAGCAACGCGGTACTCACAACGAAACCTCGCATTCCCATCCGGGGCATAGAAGACCGGGCACAAATCCTGTTCGTAATACCGGCGACAAGTATGGCCGGGGTCGATCACGCCGCTGGCTCGCGTCGAACAAATCGCCCCCATCGCGTCGGCGGACCGTCCAGGTTCAACAAACGGATAAACAACATCGCCGTAGTGGTTCGTGCAATCCTGCGGCCCGCCCGTGGGGGCCATCGCCCGTTCAGGCTTTTCACTTACGATTTCGGCGCTACCCTCGATCCAGCGCTTCATCAGGGGTGGCGTTGTGGATGGGCGATACGTCAGTACCCAATCCCCGCGTACGCAATGCAAGTCGTCAACGAATTGCCTGTCACACGATTCAGGGGCGTAGCAACTGCGAGCATCACGGTTCCAAGTTCCGTCCCAATTGGCGCAATTTGCCAATGTTCCGTTGCGACAATACTTCCCGCTGCTTCCGTACTCAGATGCTCCGCCCATATGGTCGGTGTCCATCGGGTGGGGGTAGTGCTGGCGACAACAGGGACGGATATTACAAGGATTGGCGTCGCCGGTGAGCACGCATGGGTCAGTATCCCATCCTCCGATCGTCCCCTCAAAAAACTGGCCGCAATGTTCTAGACATTCACCGGGCGCGATGAAGGCGCAGAGCGTTATCCCCGGATGGGTAGGATCGGGGTAACAGCAGGGGGTCCGAAGGGGTGTACCCGATGGAGTGCATTGTGTATAAATATAAGACCAAGATCGGAGGGGACCCCCCGGCGGGGGGTCTGAAAGCTGATGATGCCAAATTCCATCACCAAGTATCACCTGTCTGAACGTACAATTGCACCACGTTTCGCGTGATTCCCAGTCATAATCAATGACGACGGATGCGGGGGGTTGTGCAATTGCACATCTCGCGTAGATAACCTGGTGGTCATCGCGGACATGATATTCGCATTCCGGGTGTCCGGGCACAGAACAATCCCAGCTTGCGAAACAATTTGCCAGTTGCCACCATTTTGTACCCGTGTTTCCGCATTTGTCCCCGTTACATTCACCATTGCTATCAAAACACAGAACACCCATTCCCCTAAGACGGCATTCAGTCCGGCAACGGGCGATCGTCGAATCTCCGATAATGCCGATGCACACCGGCTCGCCCGTGGCCCATCTAACGCAGTAGCACGCCATAGCTACCTCACGGCACCATAGACACTACGCAATCGCTCGGAGCCACGCCCGGCGCGGGTTTGCCGATGCCCCAACGGTGTTTCTGCATGACGTACTGAGAACCGCCGAAGGCGAACACGGGCAGAATCAAGGCCGGAAACACGTCCTTCATGGGGAGATAGTGCGCCCCGGTGTACTTCGGCCAGACCTCAGCGTATTCGCGGACCGGTGGAGTCTGAATGTCATCGACCCATGTGCCGTAAAGTTCCGGCGGCACGGGGGCCAGATACTTCACTGTTTGAATTTCCAGCCAACGGGCGCTCGGCGTATTCTCCGGCAGCGTATTGACGATCCTCACAAACCAAATCGGCGATCCGCCCCCCGTCAGTTCGATGATCCACGCCCCATGCCGGAACGTCGCCCACACCGGCGTCGTGGTCTTGTCAATCGCCGCCGATCCCCATTTCACAATCTCATAGTCCGAGGGCTCCATGGTCTCGAGGGGATAGCCCTCTTCGATCGGGCCGAAGCGTTTGTATTCCCCCGCAACTTCCGCCCTCGGGGGGTCGTTAGGATCGCCGGGCGTGCCGGCGTAGGCGGGCCTTGGAACCTTGGGGACCCGGCGATTGGCGTAGCGGATGCGCTGCCAATAGAGGATGTCGCCGTCGATGTGATCGATGACCGCGATGACCCGCGGAGCGTATGGCGCGTATTGCACCGTGGACGGCTGCACTCCTCCGCCGGAATCGGGGACAGGCAGGATTCGTTCCGCCCGTCGCCGCAGGCTTTGCGGATCGTTCATCTATCGCCTCCTCTGCCCGGTGAATTCGACCGCCGTCGCCGCGACCGTCGTGGTCCGCGCCCTCCGGGACTTGGCGGCAAAGGTGTTTTTCTCCGCCGTTCCCGCCGAGTTCCGCGCCCGCACCACGAAAACCCGCAGCGTCCCATCCGCAAACCCGCCGCTGGTGAACTCATAACCCCGCCGCGCCCCGATCACCGGCGTCACGTTTAAGCCCGTGAGCGAGTCGGTCAGCGGCGCGTTGTAGTCCACGCTTTCCGCATCGGGACCGGCGAACACCTGAAAGTCCGCGGGCCACGCCCCTTGTCCGCGGGGGTCGTATTCCCATGACACGCGGAACTTTCCCCCCGCCAGCGGAGTCGCCGACACGTGCCGCGGGAACATCGGCAGCGGCGGCGTGATCCGATTCCGCGATCCGTCGAAGTCCACTCGCACCGGCTCGCTGAACGGCCCGGTGAATCCATTGCCCAGCACGAGCGCCGATTGATACTGAAAGGCGCTGTCGGCCTCGTGTGCGAACCCCGCCATATTGAAGATCGTCGTCTCGTTGGGCCGGGCGAAGCCGCAGATCGACCACGGCCCCACCTCGGGATAGAGCCGTCGTCGCCGCAGGGTCACTCCGCCGGCCGGGTACGGAAAGACCATCCCCTCGGTCAGCACGTACCCCGCGCCGAGAAGCTCATGTGAAGTGAATCCCAGATGAAAGGGGTCGCACGTCCGAACATACTGATCCAGCAGCAGGCTCATTGCGGTATCAGCGCTTGGGTGAGGGAATCGATCTCCGTGATCCGCCGCGTGCCCCGCGGCGTGACCAGGTCCGGCTTGTACGTAGTGACGTCTCCCGTGTCCCGATTCATCGTGGTCTTCTGCGTGGCCAGCGCATCGAGGACCGCATCGGCGACGGTCGGTGCGTCCGGGGCTGTCGCTCCCGGGATCGCCCCCAGAGGTAGAATCCGGAAGTGCGACGTGGCATCCGGCGCCGTCACCCAGTTCTCCGTGGGAGCGGCTTGCTTGGAGGTCCCGTTGTACGCCGAGATGATCTGGCATTGCTCGGCGCCCGTGCCCGAGTCGATAAAGCAGCGTTGGTTCTTGTAGAAGTTGTCGACCGCGGATGCTCCGGCATCGAGCGTGATATAGTTGGACGCGCCTCCCTGCGCCGTGCCCTCACGGGCGCGGGATTCCCCGCCACTGCCTCCCCAAGCGGAATCCCCGCGATCGCGGATGGCCTGCAAGGAATCCGTCGTCCGGTCGAACGTCTGCGTGCCGTCATCCGTGATCTGATCGAGGAATGTCCCCGCCGGGACGGCCGGTATCCCCGTCGCCGTGCCCACCAGGTGATCGAGGTTCACGTCGGCCAGCGCCGCATCGCATTCGGTATTGACCTGCGCGGGCGTGGCCCGCGTGGCAATGTCCGCCGCGATGCTCGCCCCCGCGGGCGCACCGAGCCGCGCAAACGAATCTCCGGTCTGACTGGTTCCGATCACCCAATCGGCGAGCTTCTTCCCGATGCTGCCTGCCGTCGTGAGCGCCGAAGTCAAAGCGTCCCATATCGCCTGCACTGCTGAGGCGGCGAGAGTCACCCCCGCGGTGACGCTGCCGACCGCCCCCGTAACCGAGCCGACGCTGCCGCTGAGATTGCCCGTTATGTTCGCCGTCAGCGCCGTCGTCACGGAGGTCGCCGCGTTCGCGCCCGCAATGAACAGGCCGCCCGCCGCCCCTGCCGCCACACTCGGAAGGAACTCTGTTTTGGTCTTCACCGCAGCCGTGTCGGCCTTGACCGCGGCCACGTCGGCACTGATGGAACCGCCGACCGGTGCACCAAGCCTCGCAAACGAGTCTCCCGTCTGGCTCGTCCCAATGACCCAGTCGGCCAATTTTTTGCCGATACTTCCGGCGGTTGTGAGCGCCGAAGTCAGAGCGTCCCAGATCGCCTGCACCGCTGAGGCGGCGAGAGTCACCCCCGCGGTGACGCTGCCGACCGCCCCCGTAACCGAGCCGACGCTGCCGCTGAGATTGCCCGTGACGTTCGCCGTCAGCGCCGTCGTCACGGAGGTCGCCGCGTTCGTTCCCGCGATGAACACGCCGCCCGCGGCCCCTGCCGCCACACTCGGAAGGAACTCTGTTTTGGTCTTCACCGCAGCCGTGTCCGTCTTAATCGTGTCGAGCGTCGCGGTCTGGGAAGCCCCGTTGACCTGTGTCAGGCTCACATCGAGAATATCCCCGCCGCCGATCAGAGAGTCATAGACGTTCGCCGCAATGACCTGGAAGTCCCACCAGACAGGGAGACACGTCGCGGCGTCGGTGTAGATCACGCGGAGCGCTCCGAGCGTACCGGTGTCGGTCGCGTCCAGCGTCACCTTGTAGCAGCCGTGGGCGTCGTAGGTGCTGGCCGTCACCGTGGCGTGGCGCACGGCCAGTGTGCCGCCGTTCTTGGAGAGCATGATCCCCGTCGAGGCGTGGTCCAGGGCGCTGACAAGTCCAGTCTCCAGGGCAACGCCGTCTGTTTTGTCTAGAAACGGTCCGAAGGAGATCACCACGGCGGTCGATTGCTTGAGGAACATCAGGCTACCCTCCTCTGCTTATAGCTGTGCATGAACGCGGGGATGATCGGGCCGCCCCCCGCCGCCAAATCATTCACGCTCACGTTGTCTACCGTGACAGCCGTAGTGCTCGTCCACCCGCCGATCCCGGGTGGCCCGGAAGTTTTGCGGCTTGCACTCGTATCATCGTAGGTCAGTACAGCCGTCGCATTTACTTGTGCTTCCAACGAGACGGTTGCGCCGCTCCCGGTAGCCTTGAGGCGTAGGATGACGGTCTGGGGACCGGAGAATCCGCGATCCGCTGAGGCGAGCAGAGTAAACGTGCCGTTGTCACACCGATAGAGGCGGACTTCCGCAACGTTCACCAACTCGACCTTGAGCATATAGAAGTTCTCAAGGTTTCCGCTCGTCGCCATGCGAACAGTGACAGCACCCGAGGAGTAACTATCCGCAGCGCGGCAATCCGCGGTGATCTCCTGATCCCCACTGGGGACGGCGGCGTTGATGATGCGGGCGTGTACCGAAGTGTTCGTGACGCTTACGGTCGCTTTGTCCGTTGCCGCAACGACCCTCATGTTCGTGCCGCTGCCCTGGTTATAGGCGTAATCCGGCGTGGCCGGATAGGCGTCGATGTTCACATCGGCGGCGACCGTAAAGCTATCTGTGAAGACCTCGCCCGAAGGGGGCGATCCCCGGGGGGGAACGAACGTAAGGTCGTCCTCGAGTTCCATCCACGGATTGTTGTCTGTCTGTTCATTTCCGCCGAATATCAAATCACTCCCCGCAGCGTCACCCAGTCGCATACTGCAAGTGTGCCCGTCTCCGAGGTAGGTCGGATCGCCGCCCATCCCCAGTTCGATCACCAGTCTGTCACCACCTATCGTGATGTAATCCGATATCGGAGTGATTTTTACCACTCCTCGATTCGTAAGCACCGTAGGGGCCTCAAGGTCGCCCCGCGTAACCGGTACAAGAATCTTGCGAACAGTCGTTCCATTGCCCGCAATGACGCGCACACCGAATGCGAGGCACATCGAATTCGTCTGTTGCGCAACTCGACACTGCAGGCAAGCCGTTTGTTGCTCGCTAATGCCTTGGCCCGGCTCAAGTTCTTCCGAGACATACTGGCGAAAAAGTATGTCCATGTTCGTGGTATCCGCGTCGGCGAACGGTATCGTCGTCATCGCCGAAGAGCGTTTCGAGGTTTTGCACATCGCCCTGACGAGGATTGACGTATCCTCCCACGCCGCATCCGGCGTGGGAGAGATCGGCGTCGTTTCCGCATCAGAAGGCAGATAAAATCTAGTCGCCATGCGTCGCTACGCTCCGAAGAAAGACTCAAACGCAAAAAGACTCAAACGCAGAAATGGCTAGGCTTTCTGTTTTCTGCGTTTTAGCGTTTTCCCTCTATGCCGCCGTGCTCGCCTGGGTCCAGGCGTCGAAACTCACCGTGGCGCTCACCGCCCCGTTCACCGTGAGCACCTTCACCGAGATCCGATCCCCCGCGGCCACATCCACATCGATCGTGTCGGAGTTATCCTCCAACTGTCCATCCGGGATATTGATGGCGTTGGCGGGCGCCGCGAAGATCGAGGCCCCGTTCTTGAGCACGTCGATGACGCAACTTCCCCCCGTGGGCGCCGTCCGCACCCGGCCCCGGGCCCGCTTCAGTTTGAACGGGAAGGGGGCGAGGTAGTCCCAGGTTTCCTGGTTGATGGTCAGCGTGCCGGGATAGTGACACGGGCCCACCGCGTAGGGAATCACCTGCCCCGTGCCGACCAGGTCCCTCAAAGCGATCGGCGCCCGAAAGCGCTCATACCAGTTGCTTCCCGCTTTCTGGAAGACGATCACCGGCGCAACATATCCGAGGATGAAGTCTGCTCCGCTGAGTTGGATATTCCCAACCGCATGGCGCACGGTTTGAGCGTCGCCGATCGGCCCGCCGGTTCCTTGCAACACGAGCCATGCCCCTTCAAATCCGCCGTTAATCGTGTCCAGTTGATCCGCGCCCCCGGATTCGCTGGCTATGAGCATGGACATGCCGTCGTAGGTGATGGCGTTGGACACGATTTGCGTGGCGGTCGCGGGGATCTTCGATCCGGCGCCGCCCACCTCCTTGAGGGCCTTCCCAGCGCAATTCAGGTCCTCGAGTAGCGGCCCGAAGCTGGCGAAGTTCATCGGCTCGGCGATCCACGTCGTGGTCGTGATCTGCATGGCGAGCACGAACTTTTCCACGTCGTCGAGCACCAAGTTGCCATGCTTGAGTTTGATGTTGCCGGTGCTCTTGATGGTGACCACCCGGGCCGCGTTCTCGCAACGCAGAATGAGCAGCCGGTTGATCTTGGCCGCGTCCGCGGTGATGGTGACCAGGTCATCCGCCGCCGCGTCCGCCTGCGTGTCCACGCTGTGCATCACCCGCGTGGGCGTGATCGTGTCGGAGGCCAACGTGAGCTCCGTGGAGGTCGAATACCATACCTCCCCGATGCACTTGATCGCATACTTATTTATGTCCACGTCCCCGCCGGCGAGCACCGACCACCAGGCGTTGACGATGTCGATCTGGAAGTTCTCCAGCCGGGCGTCTAGGATCGCGGTCACGTCCGTGCCGTTGGTGGTCACCTTGGCGATCTTGAAGTGCCCCGTCCCCGGCCACGCCGTGGTGCTGATCTTCAGCGTCTCATCGTTGTCCAGATACAGGTAACTGGTGACGCTCGGCGAGAGGGCCTGGCTGGCGATCCCCGCAAAGACTTTCTCCGTCGCCCCGATCTGGTAATTGAGCGCGAACACGCCCACGTTCAGCCCGCCGACCCTGATACATGCGCCGCCCAGGCGTCCCATCAGGTCAAACAAGTAGGCCTCGACCTCCTTGAGCCGCGTGTAAAGCGACGGCTTGGTGAGTCCGCTCTGCACGTGACGAATGCCCGTCGCGGCGTTCACCGTATCGGACAATGCCAGCGCCTCGGCATCGGTCAGGCTTGGAAAAACGGGATTAGCCATAACATACCCTCAAATGCAGAAACGCAGAAACGTCCCTTGTTTCTGTTTTCTATGTTTCTGTGTTTCTGCTTTCCCCGATCTACTCCGTGTTCTTGCTCAGACTGAAGGTCAGACGGTCATTCACCGGGTCATACGAGGAAAACGCGAACTCCTTGATGCCCGGCGGTTCCTCGCTGCTCACGAAGGCTTCCAGTTCCACGGGCGCCGTCCCCTGCGGATTCCCCGCCTCGTCCAGCAACTGCACGGCGAAGCGGTGCATCCCGAAGGCGGGCGGCACGTGCACCGTGACCTCCCGATAGTCGGGAACGTTCGCGTAGGGCGTCGTTCCGTAGACCTCGTCTCCATGCCCGCTGCGCACCGGCGGCGACGCCAACCCGGTTCCATACGCGCTCTCGCCGTAGATCTCCGAACCATGCCCCTCGAAGCGCTGCAACCCCACGGTGAACAGTCCCGCGCCCGCCTTGAGCAGCGGTCGCGTCAGATCCACCGGGGAAAGCGAGCCCCTCGGCACGCCGTGCGGCGCGAGCAGCGTCCGCGCCCGCACCAGTCCGAAGTCGGTGAACACCTGCAGCGCGTCCCCGGCGTCCGCATCCGGGGGATAAGGCACTCGAAGTTTGACCGGCGTCCTCATCGTCTTGTTCTTGTGGCACACCCGCCCCCGGGCGTGTCCTACTTTCCAGCCCTTGTGGCACACCCGCCCCCGGGTGTGTCTTATTTCTCCCAGCCGAGGGCGGCTGGGCTACATCATTCCGCCCCCAACTCCGGCGCATGTCGCAGATCGCTCAGGTGATACACCGTCCGGAAGCCCGCCTTTTCCTCCACGCTGGACTTGCTGAACTCCACCGCCACGCACTCCGGGTAACTTCCGAAGGCGATCCCCAATCCCTCCACCCCCGAAAACGAATCCCCCAGCCGCACGTCGGTCTTGACGTACGGCGCTTCCCACGACCCGCTCACGGTCTGCCGCGCCGTGGCCTCCGCCACCCGGTTGCAATGCTTGTTGAAGGCATCCGTGTCGTCGCGGTCCTTGAAGGCCGGATCCGTCTCATTCGTGGCCATCGACGGGAACTTGATCGGCGGGGCGATCGTCTTGCGGCTCACGAAGCGTTCGAAGCCCAGGTCGATCGTCTGCGTCCGTTTCCGGGCGAAGGACGATCCCGAAGCCAACGATTTATTGGTCATCCGCCCGTCCCCCCGCACCGTGCAGGTGATCGCCACCATGAAATGCGGGGCACCGAACTGGTCGGTCTCCGGGTCATAGCCTAGATAGGCCGGGATCATCCCGCTGAGTTCATCATGCGGGTTCTCACGGAGGCTGGGGCTGGCCCACAGGTTGTCGTCGGGAAACCAGATCGCCGCCCGTTTGGCGTCGATTTTCGGGTTCCCCGTGTAGCGGACCCAGTTCAGGTCCGCGAGGGCCGTAAAGGGGTCCGTAGCGTGAAAATTGAGCCACACAATCGGCTCTCTCGAACTCGTCGCCAGATTGATCCGCCCGATGGTGGGTAGGAACGGCCGTCGATGCGGACTCCACCGCCTCACCTCCTCGATCGGCACTGATCCGCCCAGGTCACCCTCCGCGTAGACCAGGTGCCGATCCTGGGTATTACTGTACGGGCTCCAAAGCTCCGGATTGTCCCAGGGCGCTTGCCGGGCGTAGGGCGAGCTGAATTCCTCGGGCGTCTCTACGACGTAGCTTTCATCGTCGGGGAAGACCCACAGCCGCCATACGTCCGCCACCGTGTAGAAGAGCGGATCCTTGGCGTTGTAGATGCTGTTGGGCTGGCCGAGGTCCGGCCTGAAGTCGTCGACCGCATCCTCGTATCCGAAGGCGTCTTCCCACTTTCCGAGCGTTGCCTCAAAAAGTGCCTTAATCTGTTGGGGGGTCCGCGGTTCTTCGCCTTCCGCGAGAGGCGGAACCACGTTGTCGACATACGGAGAATCCGGCAACCATCCGGGCCGTAGCAGCAACGTGACCTGGAACTCCTTCGCCCCGCCCAGGAAGGCCGGGGCGTTCACCGCCCGATCATCCAGCACCAGTTGCGCCTGTCGCGCTTCGTTGCGGCCCGCGATGTCCGCCGGCGTGAGTCCGCTGTAGTTCGCAAACGGCGCGTCACGGGGGATATCCAGGATCCGCGGAAAGCCCATTCGCCGCGCCTCCGAGGGATTCGGCGATTCGTGGCCTTCATTCTCGAGCGCCGCGAACACCCGCAGGTGGAACTGCGGTTCCTGCGACTCGTCGGCCCTCAGCTCGAGGTGAAAATGGAGCCCCACCGCCGCGCAGATCGCCCCGATGGCCTGCTCGGCGTTCATCGCCTGGATGGACACGTTGTTGAGCCGCGCCGCCATCTTGCGGATGAAGGGATCGTCCGAGTCCTCCGCCGTCGTGTCCATATTCGCGAATTGATCCGTGTCCAATAGGAAGGCCGCCGCGTTCACCGCCCGGGTTTCTCCCGACCCGGCCTGCACGACGTAGTGCCATACCACGTAGCGCAGGGCGTTGGCCGCGCTCCAGAACTCCGCTTCGGGGACATGATCGGTGGTAAACGCGAACAGCACGTGAGGAGAGCCGTCATCGACCATCAAGAACTCTTCCCGGCGACCCCGATTCGGCTTCCCCTTGGCATTGAACACCGGCGGATCGCTCTCCACGTCCGCCAGTTGGATCTCCTCACTTTCACCGACCGGGATCGAGGAGTAGCGCATCTTCCGCCCCACGATCTGAGTTTTCTCGCTGCTCCGCAGCAGCTCCTGTCCTTCGCTGAGACAGGTGCAGGTGAGGGCCTGGTGCTTTTCGCTCCACGACGGCGTGCGGCTCACGGGCCAGCCCTGGAACAGGAAGATCGGCGCGTCCGCCCCCATTCCCACGGCGATCCGCACCCGCTTGTCGGGGTTCAGGTCGTCGAGAATGTGCTTGAGGTGCCGCTGTCCGATCTGCCCCGGTCCCGCCAGCTTGCTCGCATCCAGGGCCCGTAGGATGAGCGTGGCCGTATCGTCCTGGGCGTCGAGTTGCAGGTTGATCCCCGACCAGTCGATGTCCGTGGCCAGGGCGAACTCGTCGTGATTTCTCTCCAGGTACAGCGACACCGCCGGCGGGGTCCGCGAGAAGCTCACCGGGTGCATCTCGCTCCGCACCGGGCGCTCGATGGGCTGAATAGGTGTACGGTCAATCAACGGCGGCATAACGTCGCTCCGCTCGCAAGTTCAAAGTACAAAGTTCAAAGATCAAAAGCCCTTTTGCACTTCGAACTTTGAACTTTCCATTTCTGCTCGGCCTCAGCCGAGCAGTTTGAACACCACTCTCAATCCGACGATCAACGTAAACGCCCCACCCCCGGACATCGTTCTGACCGGCCCGTCGAAGCTCCAATCCTCCAGCGCCGCGAGTTTGGACAGCACCCGCCCGAAGGAATTGGTGAGTTCCGTCGGATTCATCGCTCCCGGCCATGGCGCCGCCAGCAGGCCGGAGAATCGGGCGCTGCCGTGCTTGGCTCGATTCAGGTCGCTCACGATCGCCCCCAACACCGCGTCGCTGCTCACCCTGAGATCCCCCGACCAGACGATCCGCGCCTGTTCGAAGCCCAACCGGTCCTCGAAGGCCACGTTTTGCTGAACGATCTTCTGATCCACCACCGCCGTCCGGTCCGGCCCCTCGTGCACGTGCATGGTGTAGAACGCCTGGTTGTTGGCTCGCCGCGCCCCGCCCGCCTGGCCGAGGTCCAGTTCATCGACTCCGTTCGTCCCTCCAAATCGCGGGCTTGTCGCCATGCTTCCCTTATGGCACACCCGCCCTCGGGTGTGTCCTATTGCTCCAGCTTGTGGCACAGCCGCCTCGGCTGTGTTTTATGGTTCCCGGCCGGGGGCGGCCGGGCTACATCATTCCTCCGCCAGTCGTGCCCTCGCCGCCCCGTTCATGCTCGCCTCTTCCCGCGCCCGCTGGCCGGGGACGATCATCTTGCGATGCGCCTCGGTGTAGTTGTGGGTGCTGTTGTCGATCGTGACGTTCGGAGCGCCGCTGCTTTTCCCCGCCCGTGCCCACAGCATCTCCAACTCCGCCTTCTGCTTCTGAGTCACTTCGATCGCATCGGCGATCGTGTCTGTTTCCTCTTCCGGCGGAATCACCGGGAACGTATCCCGAAACACGCGCCCCCAGATGTCTATTGGTTCTCGTAACCCCTGCGTCCAACGCCTCCCCATTCGATTCGCGCGCATGAAGTCCTCGCGGGTAGGGAACATTCTGCGGAGTTTTGCCAGTTCCTCCGCGTCCTTCTCCGTAACTCCCGCACCGAGGTCGGCGCGAGTCACGTCCTCCAAGGCTCCCTGACTGCCGATCGTCGTTCGCGCTTGCTTCTCCGCCTCCTTGCGTTGCTCCCGTGCCTGCACTTGTTCCAGCTCAACCTGCTTATCGAAGGCCTCTCGATCACGTTTCAAAGCCCGTTCGAATGCCCTTTGGCGCGAGGCTTCGCGAGCATGGGGATCGAACTCCAGGGAACCGGGCCGCTTCAGCGAGAAGGCGGCGCGGGCCAGTTCCTCATCCGTCACGGACTTATCGCCGAAGAATCCCGCCGCCTTCTCAACCTCCTCCGGACTCACGACTCCGCGGAACTTCTCCTCGACCCGCCGCGCCTGTTGACCTGCCGCCCGCGCGGCGTCGGCACTTCCAAAGCCGCCCTCTTTGCGCCCCGCCGCGACGTCTTCGATCCGTTGTTGCTGTTCCCCTTCCTGTCGTTCCACATCGGTGAGCGCCTTGTTCATCTCCTCGATCGCCTTCTTGGCGTCCTCGAAGTCCTTTTGCATGGCGCGGACCGCCGCCGAGATCGCCATGATGCCAGCAACGACGGCCCCGCCCGCGCCCAGGAGCGCCAAACCGTTGGCACTCTCCGTGATGAACCCCTTCCCGGCTTGCAGGATATTGTTCAATTCGAGATTCTTGGTCGCCAAGTCGCCCGCCACTTTGACGCTTCGTACCATGCCTTCGACGTAATAGGCCATCGTGGGATTGATCTGCCTGAGCAGTCCGAGGTAGTTCCGATGCACCCCAAGATACTTGTCTTGCTTCGATGCCAGATTCTCTTGTGCGTCCGCGACCTCGGTGATCGCTTCCCGGTATTGCATCTCCGCCACCGCCAACAGTTCCGCCTCGGTCGCCGGACCGGTGCGGCTTCCGCCCTGGCCGGCTAGGAGCCGTTGCTGCGCGTCCGCGACCTTCTGCAAGTCCGCGGCCGCCTGCGCAGTGCCCTGCGTCTCGGCTGTGATGGTCAGTCTGCTATCAGGCATCCGTCGCTACGCTCCGAAGTTCAAAGTGCAAAGCTTGCCCTGAGCCTCGAAGGGTGCGAAGGCGTCTTTTTTTTGAACTTTGAACTTTCAATTTTGAACTTCCCTAGGCCTACGCAAACCCAAATAGTTTCGTCGCCGCGTTCATCTTGTAATCCACGCCCGCCGCGCTTCTCCATCCCGCCTGCCCCTTCATCGTGAACTCCGTGTGGTCCTTCCCCTCGCGCTGTTCCATGCCCGTCCAAAGCACATTGTTCACCGTCAGCGTCTTGGCCGGCGTTTGCCCGCCCAATTGCACGCATGGGACGGTCATAAACCCGTAGCTCGCGGCCAGGAGGGAAGCCGCGATGTGTGATCCGTTCGTCTCGCTGGCATCCACAAATGTCCAGTTCACGTCGAGTAAATCCCATTCCAGGGCGTCGACCACCTCACTGATGTCGTTATCCCCCGTGCTCTCCTTCACCGGACGCGTGAGCGTGAGCGACACCTTTTGGGTGTGTAGCGGCGCAATCGTCGAGCCGGGATTGAAGGAGACGGCGTTGGGATAACCCAGCCGGATCGGATGGACGATCGTCGGGTCCGTCTCGAAAGCGTCCGTCAGGGTCAGCGCATCGGCCAGGGTTTTGCTGCCATCGACGAAGCTCACCTTCCCGCTGAGATCGAGTTGGCCGTCCGCACTCCCGCTGAGCAAAAGGCTCATTCGATTCAGAACGATCCAAGCCGTCGTATTGGGTAGGATGTACTTATGCCATGTGGCCAACCCTGATTCCTTGACATAGAAGGTCGTATCCGCCTTCACCGCCGCCAGGAGGGCGTTGACGTTCGTGACGTCGGCGCAACTCATATTGAAATCGACGCTCTGCCCGTGGCGCGACACCTCTTGGATGCCCAGTGCTCCATCCGCCCGTCCGGGGACGGTCTTGAAGGCCCCACTGAATCCCAGTGACGCCAACCCGCCCACATTCACTGCATTGAGACTCAATCCCTGAACCAGGATTGTTCGTTTGTTCGCCATCACTGATTCCTTGTGGCACAGCGGCCCTCCGCTGTGTCCTATTTCCTGTGGCACAGCGGCCCTCCGCTGTGTCCTATTTCCTGTGGCACAGCGGCCCTCCGCTGTGTCCTATTTCCTGTGGCACAGCGGCCCTCCGCTGCGTCCTATTTCCCAGCCGGGGGCGGCTGGGCTATGCCGCCGCCGCCGCTTCTCGCACCACGACTTCCGCGCGTATGATGAAGGCGTCCGCCCGCTGGAACACGGGCGTTACTCCCCGAAACTCCGCCCGACCCGCCCAGAACCCGTTGGCGGATAGGTTCACTTCCTGGTTATGCAGGGCGTTGCGCAGCAGGTCGCGCATCAGGTTCGTCCCCGACGTCCGCCCGTCGCCCTTCCGCGCCGCCGCCGGCCGGGCGTTCTGCACCGTGACGTAGATCGCGTAGGTCGCCTCATAGTCCTGTTCCCCTTCCTCGAGTTCAATCGCCCGGTCGCTCTCGAAGAGCACGGCGATGTAGGTGCGTCGGTGGGCCAGCATTTCCTCCACCAACTTCTCGCCCGAAGGCGCGTTCGTCCCCGGAAACGGCTCGATCTTTGCGTCCGCGAACACGCTCAGCGCCTGCAACCGTTCCACGATCCACGCCTCGGTCAGCGACGCCAGCGAGCCGTCGTGCACGGCGACGACGGTCATCGCCGCGATCGGCGTCCCGTGGGGCGCAAGCCGGGTTGTCGCAGAAACAGTCATACAATGATGAACTCATCTCCCGCCGTCGGCGCCGTGGGCACCGCCGTGTAGGTCAGTTTCAATTTGTCACCGACCACCTCGCAGTTCTGGATTACTGTGGCGACCGCGGTCAGCACTCCGCTGGTGAAGGTGAGGCTCCGTCCGTTGAGCCGATCGGCCATCGTCTCCGCGACGTTCGTGGTCATCTGCGTCGTGGACAGCGTCCCCGCCGCCGCCGCCCCGGTGATCTCCGTTCCCAGGGCCGTCTTGAGTTTCGTCGCCGCCGCCGGGAGACCGTCGATCTTCACGACGTCCACTTTGTCGAATCCCTTTTCGAGCGAGAACCGGGCGATGCAGAGGTTGAATGTGTACCCATTGACCACCGTCCCGACCACGACCACGTTGAAATCATTTCCCGCCGCGTAGAAGGTCGGATTGGCCGCGGTGTCGATCCGGCAGTGGTGCATGCCGGTAACGCCGTCGAAGTCCTCCGTATCGGTGATTCCGTCGTTCGCATCCCCGTCCGCCAACTCCGTTATGGAGTTGCCTTTGTAGATGCGGATCGTCCCGTTCGTCGATCGCGTGTACGAACCGGAGGCGAGGTAGGTGTTCCAGATGAAATCCAGGACGCTCCCCGCCGCGTGGTTGCCAAGCTCAATCGGTATCATGTTTCACCTTGTCCTTTGTGGCACACCCGCCCTCGGGTGTGCCCTATTCCTCCCAGCCGGGGGCGGCTGGGCTACGTCCCCATCGCCAAAAACTTCGGCCACAGTTCCTCGTTAATCACCCGCACGTCCTCGTCGCTGAAGTACAGGAACGGCCTGGCTTCCTGCGTCACCCAGTAGGCGAGGGCGTACAGCGGCCCCTTGCCGTAGCCCGCTTTCCCTTCCGGGTCGAACAGCAACCCGAAGACGTTGGGTTTGCTCCCCGTGTAGGGAACAAACTGCAAGATCCCTTCCTCGAAATCCTTGGGCCACAGCCTGGAGCTTTTCAGTTCCACCGGGATGGGGATGGCCAGGGCCTTGGCCTCCCGCGGCATGATCGTGCCCCCGTACTGCACCTGCGCCGCGTAGGGCAGATTGCTCCCGAACTCCACCTGGTGTTCGCCGAGTTCGAACACGGAGTCCGCGTCGCCGACCATCAACGACCCCGCGAGCCGCCCCGTCCGCACCGCGTCCTTGCTCTTCTTGCCCAGTACGTCGTTCAGCCGCACCGTCGCCGAGAGCATCCCCATCACCCCCACCGCCTGCAGCAGCGGGCGCGGATTGCGCATCTTGCGTCCGATCTCCGCCAGATCGCCCGCCGGTCCGCTCACCTCGATCCTGGTCCGGATGTTGATGGCCATTCCTGTGGCACACCCGCCCTCGGGTGTGTCCCATTTCCCAGCCCGTGTGGCACAGCGGCCCTCCGCTGTGTCCCCATTCCCAGCCGGGGGCGGCTGGGCTACAAGTCTCGTAACCTCGCCGCGTTCTGCTCGCTGCTTCCCCAGTCAATCGTTGGGGCGTCCGCCGTCGCCGACGCCGGCGGCGCGTCCGCGGGCAGGTTCACGTCGCCCTTGGCCACCGCAATCAGCCACTTCAGCACATCGTCGTGAATCCGCCGCACGTCTTCCGGCACCGGCTGCCGGCGAGCGATCAGCCGAAAGACGGCGATGTCCAAGGTAAATCCCTTGAGCGTCGCCGCCACGTCCGGGTGGGCCGTGAGGTCAACAGGTACGGCGTACCGTTTCGCCAGATACCCGTTGACCTCGCCCTCGCTGCTGAGCCGCACCTCGTCGAGCACGTCGGTGTTGACCGCCGTGCCCGAGTCGCTGCTCAGTTGCACCGCCCGGTCGACGCCCACGCGATCGACGATGTCCTGGTTGACGATGTAGCTCACGTCGCTCCGCTCCGAAGTTCAAAGTTCAAAGTGCGAAGTTCGAAGACTTCCTTTTTTGAACTTTCAACTTTGAACTTTCCACTTCGGTCGCCGATCGGTCAGGCCATCACCCCTGTGGCCCGCAGCCGACCCCGACCGTCATCACGTCAGGAGCGTGTCGTGGAACAGATAACCTACGTCGTTGGCCACCAGCACGACCTTCGTCGTCTCGACAACCTTGATCGCCGTACTGCCGTCCGCCCCTCGGTTCGGATCGAACCAGGTAAGGACCCGGAGCGGTTGCTTCCACATCAACTGCATCCCCCAGACCACGTCCTCGACCTGGTCCTGGGCCACACGCAGAAAGGCGGCGCCGCCCTTGGTCGCGTTGGGCAGATCCCAGATGCGGGCCCTGGTCAGCGTCTGCCCCTTTTTGCTGCTCGCGTACCAGGCCGAGCCGATCAACACACGATCGACGCCCAACGCCTGGGCCAGCGCCGGACAGAACACGGAGTCCGAAATCCTCGGCGCCCCGGTCTTGGCCGGACCAACCTCCTGCTCAATGAACTGCGGCGCCAGCGTGCCCTTGATCGCCGCCAGGATGGTCGTGTTCGACTGCATCGACCTGAAAGTGTTGATATCCACGACGAACACGTTGGGTGGGGCCAGGCACGCATCCAGCCCGACGCGCAGCGCCGACCAGATGTCAAACGTGGGCGCTGTCTTTACCCACGCGCCATTCACGTCCGCCTTGTTCGCCGTGGCAAAGTTGCTTGTGTTCAGCACCGCCTGCGCCACCCGCCGCTCCCGGATGAGGAGGACCTTGTTGGTCACCTTGCGGGTCATCGCCTGCATGGGTTGCACCGGCGCGTCCGCGTTATCGATCGCCTGTTGTGAGACCCAGCCGACGATGCCGAAGTCATCCATAGCGAACGACGTCTCGCTCACGTCGTAATCGAGTTCGTCCGCCTGCGAGGTCGGGCCGATCATGCCGCCCTCGATGCCGAACACGTCGTAGACGCTGTACGACTTATACTTGCCGGACTTCGCCGAATGCGGCATCGGCGGCAAGACCTGATCGGCGATGAGTTGTTTGTTCAGGTACTCCACCGCGATCCGGGTCAATCCCGGCGCGTAGGATACGTCAACGGGTAGAGGCATTTACTGGCTCCTTCCTGAAAACGGGGGCGGCTTCCCTGCCGCGCCCAAACCGTGTTCTTTCCGAGCCCTCGCATTCATGCGAGGGGAATTCCATCCGGCGTAAACGCCGGGGCTCCGGCTACGCAGTCACCGCCGACCACAAGTTCAAGTTGACGGGGATGATGTCTCCCGAGTCGCCGCCGGCCATCGCCCGCCCGATGCTCGACTTAATCGTCGCCGCCGCGACCAGATCGACACCGACACCCGCCGCGCCCGACGTCACGTCGCCCCCGCGGGCGATGGTTCCGCCGAGCTTCACCTCCGCGACGCCCTGCAGTGCAACGTCCACGCGGGCCCCGGAGGCCGCAGCGGCCAACGACACGCCGACCGGCCTGTCCGTCGCCGCCGTGGCGTGGATGACGCTGTCGTCATCGGAGCCGAACATGACGATCTTGTTCTTGTCGATCGCCGCGCCGGCTATGAAGTTCTTGGTTTGAAGGATAGTCGCTTGGATCATCCGTGATTCCTTTCATGGTGCCACTGCTCTCCGAGCAGTGCGTTTAGTTTGTTGTTTCTTGCAAGGCTCTGCTACGCCGTCAGGCCGCGAAAATCTTCGGATACTTCGCGGCGCAGGCCGCGTTGGCCGCTTTCTGGGTCAGCCCCTGTTCGAGGTACGGCTTCTTCAGATCGCGCTGCAACGCCACGATCGCCTCGCCGTAGTTGCCCTTGTGTTCCTTCACGGAATTGGCGAGCAGTTCATCTTCCTTGCCCGCCGCCCCGCCTTCCGGCGGCGTCGTTCGCCCCGGCTCGATCTTCGGGATCAGGGAGTTCACGATCACCTTGAAGGTGTCGGGATTCGTCGCGGCCAACGCCTTCAGCGCCTTGTAGGCCTCATCGTTGGGGTTGATCGCGTTGACCTTGACCTTCTCCTCGAGCATGGCGTGCAGCTTGTTGACGCGGATCTCGGTCAACTGCTTCTCGACCTCGGCCAGCCGCGTGACGGTCTTGTCCGAGTTGGCCGTCGCCTCCTGCATGAGTTTGAGCTTCGTCCTGATGCCCTCGGCTCCCGCGTTCGCTGGCAAGCCGAGATCCTTGCAGATCATCTCGACGGTCTTCGCAGGCGCGTCCGCCGTTTCCGCCTTCTTCTTGAGTTCACCGACCTTGTTCACGATCGTCTCGGCGGTGTCGGTTGGCCCGCCGATCAGACCCTGCAACTGCGTTAGCAGTTCCATCGTTTCAGTCTCCTTGGTTAGAGTTCTCTGCCCGGCGGGCAGTTCATTCATTTGCTTCGCCGCGACGCGATCCATACGCACGATCGCGGGTTTGTTCGTAAGTCCCACGGAGTGCAGGCCCACGACTTTGCCGTCTTCCATGATGATGACCGGTGAGGAATAGAGATACTCACGCGCCCGGATCATTCGCTGCGCCTTCTCGGTCCAGATGACCGATGCGAGGATCCCCTTGCCTTTCTTGTACTTCAGGGTTTTGATCTCGCCGGATGCCCTGGCAGTCCCATCCGGCGCGGCATAGGCTCCGCCAAGCGTGTGATGTTCATAGTCGAATGGCAGTGAGTTGCCTTGCCCTTCAAATGCCGCGTTGATCCTCTCGAAGGCCTCTTCGTCGATGAGGAAGTCGCCCTTCGTAGACTTCACCAGCCCGTCCGGGGCGATCACGACGTCGACGGCTTCTCCGGCGGGTTTGGATTCCGCGAAGGCCATCGGCTCCATTCGAGAATCGACAATCGACAATCGACATTCTCCTTCGTCCCTCCGTCCCTTCGTCCCCGTCGTCGTCGTCATTCGATCATTCCCTTTACCGCTTCGCGCAATTCCTTTTCGATGCTCCGCAGATCAAACTCTCCCGGGGCGAACCCCGGCCTCTCCGCGATGCCCCTGCGTTCCGTTCCCGGCACGGCGATCCGCGTCCGCACGTAGGCCAGGTCGATCACCTCGCCTCGCGCCTTGGCCTGCCCCGCGGTGAGGCCCACGAACGTGCAGCGGCATCCCCATTCCTGTAGGGGCACATACGCATCCCAGATCGGATCGTCCCAGGTGAACACCTTGCCGTGCAGGGCCGCGTGCGTGGCCCGCACGTTGTTCACTCCCGGCGTCCCATCCCCCACCGTCCAGTACATCCGATAGGGGAAGAAATTGACCATCTCCGGTTCGTCGAGCACTTCCCGCCGCGCGGCCCTGTAGGCGTCCATCGTGTTCCGTTGAAACATCGCCCGCAGTCGGTATAGCGCCGGTTTGGGCACGCCCTCGGTGTCGAACTTCTTGAGTAGTTCCCGTTGCACCGCCGACCAGTCCGTGCCCTGTTCGATCGCCTTCTCCACCATGTTGCGGATGTCCTGCACCATCCGCGCCTTGTGTACCGTGGCCACCCGGAAGGCATGGCGTTTGGCCTCCGCCGACAGCAACTCGAATGCCTCGTGGGTCAGCGCCACCTTCTTGGCGAAATGCCCCGCCGCCTCCGTCGCCGGTCGCGGCGTGAAGTCGCTCTTGGTTAGAACGTTTACAGGCATTCATCATGTAGCACAGCCGCCCTCGGCTGTGTCCTCCCTCGTATCCTATTTCCCAGCCGGGGGCGGCTGGGCTACATTCTTCCTGGCCGGCAACGCCGACGCTCTTCCGATCAAAGCGCTCTGGATTTCCGCATCCACGAGGGCGTCGAAGAGAGCCGCCCCATTCAGGCGATGAAACAACCCCACATTCAGCCGCCGCAACGCTTCATTGGCGCTCTGCGAACCCTTCAACACTTCAACCAGCGGCTCCACGACGCCCGCCCGGTATCGCTTGGCGGCCCGGCGCATGTGCCCGCCGCTGGTGCGGTCCAGGTTCGCTATCACCGCCTTCTGGGTCCTCAGTGCCATCCGTCCTCCCTGTGGCACACCCGCCCTCGGGTGTGTCCTGTCTCTCCCAGCCGGGGGCGGCTGGGCTACGGGGCCGCCTCCTCCGGGTTCCCTTCCGTCACTCCCGCGATAAACGCATCCGTCGGCTCCAGCACCTCGTCGCCCTCTTGCGGTTCGGGGATACCCAGCCGCTTGTAGGCCCAGGCTTTCGGCACTTGCACGCCCGCGCCCTGCGCCGCACGGAGCAGCAGGGCCTCCTTCTGCCGATCCACCGTCTCGGGTTTGACGCGACGGAAGGTCGGCAGCGCCACGTCGCGGCCGGGATACTTGAACGCCACCACCGGGGCGATCAGTTGTTTCCCCACCGTGGCCGATTCGTTCTTGATGTCGTCATCGCGGATGTCGTCGCGGACGGCGTCCTGCACTACCGCCGCCGCGAGCCCACCGGTCACTCCGGTGCTTTCGGTCGTAAGATTCCCGCCCAGCCAACCCACCGCCGTCTCCCGGTTGCAGAAGTTGAGCAGCGCCTCATAGGGGGCGATGCCCCGCTGGGTGGACTCTGCGAACTCGAACGCCGTCCCCTCGCTGACCATCGCCCAGGCCGACGTCCCGATATTCTTGAGCATGTCCGCCAGGGTTTTCTTTTCCTCCACCGTGGCGTTGGGTCGGTACTTGCCGATCCGCACCGGCATCCCGAAGATTTCGCAGAAGATCGCCCAGTCCGCGAGGGCCAGTTTCTTCATCAGCCAGATCCACGCCTGGGCCTCGGAGAGCGACTTCGCCAGCGGCGATCCGCTCACCGAATCCGGTATGTGCACCACGAACTTCGGCGTCGCCGCCGGTATCCCCATCCGTTGCTCTTGGGTGACGATGCGCACCTCATTGGATTGTGATAAGTTCATGGTCAGCCGGTCGCTGGGAACGGGGAAGACTGCGATCGGTTCGTAGTTCTCCCATTCGATTTCCGCCACCGCCAAGTTCGGCCCGATCGCCGTCGCCAGGTGCTTAAGCGTCGTGTCCAGTCCGTCCAGGCCTTGGAACGCTTCGCGCACATACGCGGCCGCGTCGTCGGCCAAGGTTTTGTCCGCCCCCTCCTGCATGGACTCAGACGCGGAGACGATCTCATACTCCAGTCGCGTCAACGCCAGCCGCCGGGTGTTGGCCACGCTGCGCAGCCGCAGATCGCGTTGCTCCATTTCCTCATACAGGGCGAGCGTCCCGGCCAGATCCCCGTCCTTGCCGGACTGGATCAAACCCGCCAATTGCGCGAAGGTCAGCCGGGGCGTGAGCGTACTTCGCAGACTGTCGAGGGCGGAATTCCAGGCATAAACTCGCCCCTCGGGCGGCCGCCCGCGCAATGCATTCAAGGCGTCCATCGCCCTATTCGCCATTTGTTGCAGTCGCATTTCCGCTTCCGTGTGGCACAGCGGCCCTCCGTTGTGTCCTATTTCCTGTGGCACAGCGGCCCTCCGCTGTGTCCTATTCCCCAGTCGGGGGCGGCTGGGCTACAGGTCTCTCATTCCCGCCATCGCCAGTTGCGCCCCCAGTTCGCACTCGATCGGCCCGCCCTCTTCCGCCGCCGCGTGGCACGCGAGCGCCGCCGCCCAGAAGCGATCGGCGTGCGAACCTTCCTCACGGGGCGCATCCAGGCGCACGTTGCCCGCCGCCGTCACCGTCTTCCGCACGCTATGCAGGTCATTGCGGATTCGCTCGTCCACCGGGATGCGGATGAGCCTGTCGATGAACCGGTTGCGCATCCGGCTGGCGATCTGTTCCTTGAACGGCCCGCTCAGCGTGCACGCCTCCACGGTGTGATCGCCGAACCGCGTGACCAGCTCCTCGGCCAGTTGCATTCCCAATCCGCTGGCGTCCACCGCGCAGCGCCGCACGCACCGCTGGCAGATGACGTTTGAAGCGGCTTCGAACTGCTCTCGAAAGGGCATTTTCGCCAGTTCGAGCATCCCCAGGCTTTCCATCACGTGCTCGCGCACCGCGAAGGCCCAGATCACGGTCAGGTCGTGCTTGCGGCCGATGTCGATCCCCACTACCGCGTCGCCCTTGAGGCTCCGCAGTTCGTCGAGGTCCAGCTCCCGCGCGAGATCTCCCTTCTCGCATTCGCAGATTTGCTCGTGGGTCAGAAACGCCGTGGCCTCGTCCACGAATTCGCAAAGATATTCTTGCCGCCACTTCTCTTCGTCGGTGATGCCTCTGCGCAGTTCGTCGACGTTGAGCGGGCAACCGTCCGCCGCCGCGTCATAGACGGTCACCGTTGTATGATGGAAGAGGTCGTTGTCCTTGAGGCGATAGAACATGTTCTGCCGGCCCATCGGCGTCGAGCAGACGTCCAGTTCTCCACCCTCTCGGGTGACCGTGGGGAACGCCGCCGCCCAGATGTCCGCGTCGTGTTGGTGCATGGCGAACTCGTCGAGCAGCAGATCGCCGGTGTATCCCCGCGCCGTTCGCGGATTGGCGGGCAGTCCGATGATGCGCAGCGGTCCGCCTCCTGGTCCCAGGCCGGGTATGGCGATCTCCAGTTGTTTGTATCTGACCCCCTCGAAAACGTCCTCTTCGCCATCCATCACCGTGCTCGCCGCGATCTGCATCACCTCGATGTGTTGCTTGACCTTCAGCATAAGCTCGCGGCTCGGCTGCGCGCCCGCAGAAAGCAGGATCTGATTGCGCTGTCGGGCCATCCCCCGCAGAATGCGCCGCAACGTCGCGGCGAAGCTTTTGCCCGACTGGCGACTGAAATTGTTCCATGTGAAGCGCGCGGGATCCTCCACCAGTCTGCGCTGGTAGCCATACAGCACGGCGGATAGGTCAATTCTTTCCATCGCGCTTGATGCCGTAAATGTCAAAAATGTGAGCCACGCGGCGCAGCATTTCCTCAGCGCTTTCCGCCGGTCCGCCCGACTGTTTGGTTTCAGTTGCATCCGCTTCTTTGCTCAAGGTTTCCGCCCGTTGTCCGATCCGTTCCACGCGGTCCATGTATTCGAGCATGATCTCCGCGGCCCGCTGTCGTTTGCCCTCGTCCGTCCCCTCGGCGAGGCTCTGTTGCATCACCAGCCCGAACAGCTTCACGCAGTCTTTGCTCAGCGGTTCCGCCCCGCCGACCAGCGCCTCGCGGATCCGCGTCAGCGGCGCTATCACCCGCCGGTAGCGGTACTTCTTGGCATACGCTTCCAGCGAACTTTCCTGCTGTTCGGGGATCTGCAGTTTGCTCCGCACTTTCGACGGTTGCCAGCCGTCGTAGAGCAACTCGTCAATCTGCCCCAGCAGCGCCTCCGGCTCCCGCCCCACGGCCTCCGCCGCCCGCGTGACCCACAGGGGGAACGCCGGTTTCGGATCCCTTCGAGGCTCAGGGCAGGTTTCAATTGTCGATTGCTCCGCCATTCGTTGTCATCCTGAGCGCAATGAAGGATCTCCCTTCATGCCTCTCCGTCACGGTTCCAGCGTGCTGTCTTCCACGATTTTGTCGCAGAAGTCCTTCCCCTTCGCCGTCAGTTTGTACATCCGTTCCTTCCAGGGCATCATGGCCCGTTCGTTGGTCCAGCGCACGTATCCGCGTTCGCACAGGTAGGTCAGGTCGTTCATCACCGGCTGTTCGCCGGATAGTTCCAGGTGCACGAGGCCCCCACAGATGGTCTCGAAAGTCATCGGCATCCACGTGTATTCGAGGGCCAACGTGGTCAGGATTTCCCGCCGCGCCTGCTTAATCATCTTGGCCCGCATCTCATCGTAGGTGGTCATCATTTCGGCTCCGCGTGCGTTTCCAGCGCCTTGGCGATCCGGTTCACCGCCGGGACGATTCCCATGGTGGCGTTCATCTGCCCGCTCAACTCCGCGAGTTGCTCGCTGACCCTATTCATCCGGTTGTTTTGCGACGCGCACACCCGCACCCAATCAGCGTGCGAGACGTTGCCTTGCTCGACGTTCACGAGCCGTTCATCCATGCGCGCAAGCTCCTTGTGCAGTCCCCTCAGCGAGACCCCGATCACCGCGCCGGGCAGGGCCACAAACGCCGCCAGCAGCCCCGCGATCGCCAGATAATCCGTCGCCGTCATGCCGCCATGCTCCAAAGTTCAAAGATCAAAATGCAAAGTTCAAAAAGGCCCAGGCCCAGATTTCTTCGACCTTTGAACTTTGAACTTCTCACTTCCCTTCACGCTCTCGCCCAGGCCGTGTTCGCCGTTGCGAACAATCTTCCCTGCCCGCTCTTCGCTTCCCCCGCCGCCGTGGCCATGGTCCGCACGATCACGAACTCGAACCGCGCACTACTACGCCGCGATTCCAGGTACGCCTTCCACTCCCCGTCGTCCCTCGCCATCCAGTAACCCAATTCTCCGGCGACGCGACCCCGTTCCACGGTGTTCGGTGAATTCCCTCGGCGAAATCCGGCCACGATCCGGTAGCCGTTCTCGCGCAACTCGGCGATCAGTTCCCGCACCCGCCGCCGATTGGTTTCGTGGGCGTAGTGCAGTCCGCACGCCGTCGCCAATTCCGCCGCCGTCCGCGGTCGCTCCCGGTCCTGCTCCAAGGTCCCCAACACGGCGGACAATCGTTCGCAATGGATCCGTTCCGCCGCTTGCACCCTTCAACCCCATGTGGCACAGCGGCCCTCCGCTGTGTCCCATCCCCAGCCGGGGGCGGCCGGGCTACAGTTTCCCGATCGCCTTTTCCGCTTTGTGCGTGATCGCCACCCCGGTCCAGGCCGCGATCGCCGCCGCGATCCATTGCACTTTTTCCCACTCCACCCAGCCCGCAGAGACGGCGATCCCCAGCATTCCGCCCGCGATCATCCCGATGTACGTCTTTTTCCCGTTCAGCCAGGTCCACATCGCTCAATCTCCGTGTGGCACGCCCGCCCTCGGGCCCTCAATCTCCCTGTGGCACGCCCGCCCTCGGGCGCGTCCCATCTCTCCCAGCCGGGGGCGGTTGGGCCACGTCGCCATCCGGCGGCGACGAGGGGATCACGATTTCGATCCCCGGTTCGCTTCGCGGATTGGGCTCGATCCACGGTTCCGCCTGCGTCCCTTCGTCCCTTAGTCCCTTCGTCCCTTGTTCGTGGTAGTGCTTCTCAAAGGCATGGAAGTGCAGATGGCACCCCCACAGGCATCCGGCGACGAACGCCATCCCCGCGATCAGGGGGCCCCATGCGAACGCCTCGTAGCCTTTTCCCCGGCGAATCCGTCGCATTCCCGTTACCCTTTCAACCCCGCGATCCTTGAGCCCTTCAACCTTGCCCCGCACCGACTGCCATTGCTGCGCGACATTACTCATTCGCTCCCGCGAAAACCTCCTCCGGTATCGTTACCCATGCCGCTCGATCGGCGAGATGCCACGATCCGCCCGGGGCCCGCGCCGCGAGCTTCTGCAATTCCGAATGACAGTTGCAACTGACCGTCAATGACATGCGCGGTTCCCTGTCCATGTTGGCCACGAACCGGCAGTTGGTGCAGTAAAGTATTAGCATTCCGTTTTCCCCGTTTCGTAACTCGTAATTCGTAACTCGTAATTCCCCTGGCCTACGGCCCCGGTTTCTCTGCTTCCTTCCGTATCGCCGGCGGCGGTACCGACCCTGTCTGTCCCGCGTCCGCCTGTCCGGCGCCCGCCAGGTTGGCCGAGACTCCCTCCGCCCGGATGGTGAACTTGAAGGTCGTCGCCGGACCGGCGCTGGCGAACCCCTCGACGGTGTAGCCGGGGTTGATGAGCGACCCTTGCCCCTGCAACTGCGCCGTCCGCGCCGACAGTTCCTCGCCCGCCTTGGCCACCGCGGGGGCGATGACCTCCTTCACCAACGTGTTGATGCTCCGTTCGATGGGGTTGAGGTCCGGCTTGAGGCACCCGCCGCAGTGCCACAGCACGGCACACGCCAGAAAGACCGTAAAACAAAGCCTTCCTTCGCGGCTCAGGACAAGTTTCCTCGGTGCCACGTCTCGGCATTCTTCTCCTCCGTCCCTTCGTGCCTTCGTCCCTTCGTGCCTGTCCATTTGCTGTGTCACGTCCCGTCACTCCTTTCGTTCTGCAATCTCAAATCCATGCCATCATCCTGTCACTTTGTGGCCCGGCCGCCCTCGGCCGGGTTCCTGTGGCCCGGCCGCCCCCGGCCGGGGTTGCTTGCAAAGCGCGCGGTCGCATCCGTGCGTGGGCCTCCGGCCCTCCCGCGCGCCCCCTGGGATCGAATCGGGTCTCTGTTGTATTGTGGCCCGGCCGCCCCCGGCCGGGTTCCTGTGGCCCGGCCGCCCCCGGCCGGGATTGTTCGTTGGGACGCGGACGGGGCGAAATTGGCGCTCGCCCCGTCCGCTCTGGAGGTTGGAGATTCGTTCCCCCGCCTGCCATCCGCGCCCGTTCCGAACCGCGCCCGTGAGGGAGCGGTACCCGTCCGCGCAAAATGAGACGCCGCTCGGAGGCTCGGAGGAGGAACCGAGTCGGCGTCTCTGGGTGGGGGACAATTCGTGTGGCCCAGCCGCCCTCGGCTGGGATTCTTAATCTCCCTTGGCATTCCCTTGCCCATCTTGCCACGCTTCCCTGCGGCGCAACAAAAAAACCGGGTCCGATTCAGCTTCACGCTGAGCTCGAACCCGGTCCATATCGCAAGTGCGCCCGCTTTTCAGCGGGTTAGCCGCACTGGGGAACCAAGGTTACTGCGGAAAGAGTCAAGAGATCGGCGGTCCTTCACCGCACGATGGCTGGGATTCTGCCCCGCCCGGCCCGCCTGTCAACCCCCTTTTTTGGGAAATCTGAGATTTTTTGTCGCCGGGGGGATGCCCGTATCCGGCGGCCAAGGCTTCCAGAGGCTCACGGGAACGTAGAAGGGGCCCTCATCGCACCGCGAGTGCACCGTCCGACATGCCTTTGTCACGCCCGTACCAGTTCGAGTTTTCGTTCTGCGCATAGTTCACCGCATTGGACCACGAAACTATATGTCCCCGCCCGTGGGAATTCAATCCCCGGCATCTCGATCCAGCTTCGGGCCACGACCAGCGCGGTCTCGAACCGTGCTTCCCCATCCGCCTCGATCAGGACCTCGTCGCTGTCCATGCAGACCGCTCGAAGGTGGATGGGCATGATCCCGCGGCCGCCGCTGAGGACCAAGTATACCGTAAACATCGGCATAACCAGGGGAAACTCCTCAATCAGCAGACCCGCGAACTCCCCGATGATGTATCGTTTCCCGATCCGGTCCGTCAACACGGACTCACAAAACAACATCGCCCGACACTCAGGCCCCATGATCGCTGACCTCCTGCTCTGGTAACTTGCAACTTGTAACTCGTAACTCGCCGCCACCTCACCCCCTCGCCGCCCGTTCGAGGCTCTGCCAGATTCCGGCGACGGCAAAGCCCAGGCACCCCATCCAGATCATCCCCACGCCGCCCCCGATCGTCGCCCAATCGAAATGCACGCCGGAAGCCGTTACCCGCTTGTTCTCGCAACCCTCCGACCATACCGCTAATCCCCCCAGGATGATGAACGCGCCAATCACCCGGAGGGCCCCGCAAATCACGGCAACTTCGGTCCATCCCTCCCGCCGATCCTTGCCCGCCAGGGCCGGTTTCAACCCCGCCGGGACTGAAAACCGCAGCGCGTGTCCGCACTTCGGGCACGCCGCCGCCGCTTCGGAGCACTCGTTTTCGCAGTTGGGACAGAAGATGTTCATCCCCGCATTCTCGGCCCCCAATTGGCAATTGGCAATCGGAAATCGGCAATTTCGCCCCTTGACATCGCCCTAACCTTTCCCTAACATGCTCTCCGATTCGCCGATCGGCGGATGCCAGCCCGGTCCCGCCTGGCGGTGGCCAAGGAATTGTGTCCGCAAGGATGCGGACCCGCCAGACCCCTCTAAAGGAAGGCTGCCATGATTCAGTTTCCGACACGATCGGCAAGAGAGGCCATTCTGGACGAGGCATTCAAGCTTCTTTCCGCGATGCCGACCGAAGACGTTCTTTCTCTGATTCCGCCCTTCGCTTCTCACGTTGCTTTGCTAGATTACGCAGAACATCCAGCACGACCTTTTTCTCTCGTTCCGGCACCTCCAACTGCGGTTTCCCTTTCCCGATCGCGCTGAACTTGCGATCCAGAAAGTCCATGTAGGTAGCCGCATCGCCTGGCTTAACGAGGCCGAGCACGAGGATCTGCAGCGATTGGTCCTGATCAGCAAACCACCGGATCAAACGACCGAGGGCCTCTTGCTGCTTCATACCCAAGCCTTCAACCACGGCGTCGAAGGCGACCTTTGCGGCGGGATCGAGCGATGCTTTAACTACGTTCCGATCTTTCATGGTCGCAATTCTACTTGCCTCAAATGTAGACTCCCGTGTTCTTTTTTAGATTTTTCTGGCTTTTGGCCTTGACTCCATCCGATGATGTAGTAGACTTCGGTGGACCGCCGTGGTGCGACGAGACGAATGACCATGAAAAACGTGGGCACAACCGTACGAATCCGCACCGAGGACAAGACCAAACTCGATGAGCTTTGCCGCATAACCAGTCGCGGGATCGTGCATATGCTCTCCTACCTCATCGAACGCGAACACGAGGCGCAGACTCAGAACCAACAGAAACCTCGGCGAAAGGCAGGCTGACAATGCCGGAAACACGGGAATTCCTCGCCAATTGTCGTATCACCATCGAGGACCTCTACACGGCCCACAAATGGCAGTTCGAGTTTCTTGACCACTCGCCCCATACCGTCGCCAGAGACCTTCATCGCTTCGTGCGCGGCTACCTCCGGCGTGATGCACAGCCAGAAAAAGAACCGCAACAGATTTTCCCTGGGTCGGGAGTTCGAACAATCGAAGCGACGGCCCAGCCTTGTAAAGAAGGGGCACACTGACCATGCACGAAACGAGAACCACGATCTACGACCCCGACCTGCACAAACATCGTCAGCTCGCCGTCGCCCCTCGGCACCACGGCGACGTCGTGGTGCTCGGTGTCTCCGCTCCTACGGCCCCGTCGGTCTCCGCCCGTTACCTGGAAACCGCCCTCGGCGCGTCCTCCACCGAGCTAATCCGCCTGAGCGATCGATCCCCCACGGGAAAGGCAGGCTGACCGATGACCTCGCTCCGCTCGGAAGATCGAAGTTCGAAGTTCAAAGATCAAGAGGTCTTTTCGCACTTTGAACTTTGTACTTTCAACTTTCCCCGCCGCCACAAGCGGCGTTGACGGAGTTCAGAGCCGCGACCGTAAGGAAGCGGACTTACAACCTTAAGCGTGAAACCGCGACACGCCGAGCTCGCGGAAAGAGTCAAGAGATTGCCCGGAGGCTCGCGGCCGTAAACGGCGTCCCGGTGTAGGGGCTCGGAGACTGCGGCTCTTACCGTGAACGCGTAGACGGTACTCCCAGTCGGCCTCTCCGCTGCCCGAAGGCAGTGGGATCGCCGCGCGAGCCCCGGGCAATGCTTATCTCCCTCTCCTCTCGGGAGAGGGTCGGGGTGAGGGCTCTCAGAGCCGCGCCCGTGAGGAAGCGGACATCGACTATGGCCAAAGCCCGGCGACAATCACGCAACCGACGCGGCGGGCAAAATCCTGGTCGCCGCCGCGCTCGACCCATAGCCGGATCCCCTCTTCGTCCTGAAGCGCTCGCAACATACGCTCATGCTCGGCGTTCGCTCGCTTCGCGCCGCTCGGCACGTACTCAACCCATCGCGAACGTCGATGATCTACGCGAAGCCAGCGCTGAGATCGAACGTCAACGAACATTGATAGGAGCCAGTCGGCGACGCGCCACTGGTCACCCCAAGGCCATTGCAGCAGGGCGTCTCGCCGAGCGTCAACCTCCAACTCGAGTGCGCTCCGCAGTAGACTCTGGGTCGCCTGAATCTCCCAGATGCTGCGGTCATATTTTACCTCCTCATACAACCGATGGTAGGTCAGTTCGTCCCACAACTCATCGATCAGTTGCATCACGAGCGATTGATACACCTTTACCGGAATCACGATCGTCTTCGGCAGTTTCGTCGGTTCCATCCCCCGATCTTATCCGCGTCGTGCTCATCGTCGATCGCGGGTCCGGGGTGGTGGTGACGAGCCGTTTCGGCGACGTCCTCCTCGATCTCCAAGGATACTCGGCGGGCATGGATCCCCAAGGGATTTCACGGGCGATTTCCCCGGCGTGTGGCGCCGCCGCCCCGGCGGTGAGATCGGTCAATCGGCAATCGGCAATCGGCAATCGGCAATCCAACAAGCCACGGAGGGCTATGAATGAGCGACGACATGCGCCGCGACGCTGAACTATTAAGCGCCTTGCTCAACGACGCCGCGTTCGTTCACGATCGTTTGGACGGCAAGATCGCCCGCTTCGTCGTCAAGCAACTCGCGGTCTGGACGGGCAAGGCCGAGCAGACTATCAGCGAATACCGCAACGGCACCCGCAACATCCCCGTGGACTTCTGGCGCTCGATCCTGGAGCACTTCTGCGATCGCCGTATCATCGCCCTGCTCATACCGGAGGAGTTCGACTTCGAGATCAGCGACGTTCGCTGCAACTGTCCCGCTTCCGCCCCCGCGTTTTTCCGCGACGCCATCGAGGCCGAGATCGCCTATCACGAGCAAATGAAGGCCGTGGCCCAGATCCTGGCCGACGGGCGCATCGACGACTTCGACGCCAAGACGGTGCAGGAATACGACGATGCGTTCCACGTCCATCGGAGGCGCGACGCCAACCTGCACCACGCCATCGTCAACACCTTCAACCGCGCCGTGGAGCGCAAGGCGGTGAACCCGTGATTGAGGCATTTCTATGCGGCACCGCCGCCCCGGCGGTGGTTCTGGTCGCCTTCGGTCTTTCTGCCTCCGTCCCTTCGTCCCTCTGTCCCTCTGTCCCTGTCACGGACATTCTCTGGGGCCTCGCGGCGTTCGCCCTCGGTTGGTTGGCGATCGAGTTCGCGGAGGGTTACGAGCATCTGGCCGTGAACATCCGCTGCGCCTGCGGCCGCCGCGAAATGCGCGACGTGGTTTGCGATCCCCAGGAGCGCGATGTTCTCGCCGGGGAACTGAGCAAACTGTGTCCTTGGTGCGCCGCCGCCAATCGGCAATCGGCCGTGGAGGTTCCTGATGCTGCGTCTTGACTTCCAGGAATGTCCGCGTTGCGGCGGCACGATCCCCCGCGAGGATTTCGCCGAAGCCCGCGGCCCCGATCGCATGGACAAGTTCGTGTACTGCGAGTTCTGCGGCATCGGCTACGAGGCCTCCTTCTACGACGACGGCTCCGTCTTCGCCCTCGATTATCGCGCCGCGACCGAGCCGATCGCCTTGGGAAAGTTCCTGCAACGTTTGGCGGATGCGCGGGTGGCTTGATTGTCATCCTGAGCGAAGCGAAGGATCTATGCCCAGCGAAATCTGCAATCTTAAATCTGAGATCTCCGATCCCGCCGAGTGGGTGTCGATCGACGATGGCGCGCGATTATTGGGAATGTCCCCGCGCCACGTTCGCCGTCTAGCCGTCGCTTCCCTATCCCGCGGTCTCTCTCGCCTCGCCCCGCCCGTCGACGGCCCCGGCAAGTCCGTCTGGTGGCTGCATCGCTCGATTCACGCCCGCCTGGGCGTGCCCGCCCCCGACGCGCGCGAGGCCCGCGCCCGCGATACCCTCCTCTCGCGGTTCCCCCGGCACGACGTCGAACGCGCCTACCGCAAGGCCTATTGGATGAAGGAGTGGCGTTCGCGCTGCGCTGCCCCGCGGATGGCATGGCCAAGCGAAGCGCCGCCATGTCGTACCGCCGCCGGGATCGCCGCTGAGATCGTCGCCGAGGCCAAACAACAGGATGGGCCTGACTTCCTCATCAGCGTCCGTACCCTCCAGGCGTGGTGGTCTGTTTACAACGAAATCGGCGACGACGGCCGGATTCGCGGGGTAGAAGCTCTGATCGATCGCTATGCCTGTGGCACCGCCGCCCCCGGCGGTGAATCAGCCCGCTCCGCGTCGGCGATCAACTTCTTCTATGGTCTTTTCCGCACCGAGCGCAAACTCACCCTCAAGGTCTGCCACGAGATCACTCAGCGTGAATCCCGCCGCGAAGGATGGCCCTGGCCGCCCAGCGCGTCGGCGACGGCTCGCTGGCTCCGCGACTACGACGACATCCCCCTGACTTTCCTGTGCCGGAACGGCAAGACGCCCTATTCCCGGAAGTACATGCCCTACAGCGAGCAGGATTGGGATGCCGTTGATCCGGGGCGGTTCTACGTCTGCGATCATCACCAGGTCGATTTCTGGGTTTCCTACAAAAATCGCCAGATTCGTCCCTGGTTGACCGCCATTCAAGACTGCGGCTCCCGGCGCATCGTCGGTTGGCACTTAGGCCCGGCTCCTCACCAGGAAGCGATACTGGTCGCTCTACGGATGGCCTTCCGCGAAGCCGTCCCCGAAGTCACGCGCGTCGACAACGGCAAGGACTTCACCGCCAAGGCCCTCACCGGTCTGACCAAGATGGAGGCTCGCGCCCTACGCCGCGATTACGGCCCGCAATGGAAAGCCATCGTCCGCAGGAGCCGCGATCACGTGGTTTGCGACGATCCCCGCTGGCGAGGAATTGTGCCCGAACTGGGCGTTGAACTGATCCTGGCCAAGCGCTACTCGCCGTGGAGCAAAGGTACGCTGGAGCGTTTCTTCCGCACTTTCGAGGATCAGTGCGGCAAGCTCTTCGCCAGCTACTGCGGCCACACTCCATCGGCCCGCCCCGAGGGCCTGCAACTGATCCGCGACGGCTATACCGGCCGGGGCGTCGATCCTCTCAGTCTGGTCGACGGCAGCGCCGTTCCGACTCTCGAGGGCGCCGCCGCCGCGATAGGCGATTACTTGACGATCTATCACTGCGCCGCGCATCGTGGCGAGGGTATGAACGGCCGCTCGCCGCTCGCTGCATGGAATGCCGCGCCGCGCCTTCGCAAGGCCGTCGAAGGCGAACTTGATTGTCTGATTTCCATTCGCGGCGAATACATGGTCGGTCCCAACGGGGTGCACCTCACCGTCTGCGGCAAACACCTCGGATACGGGGCCCGCACCGCCGGCCTCCGCCCCTGGATCGGGCGCAAGGTACTGGTGTCCGTGGATCCCGAATATCCGGCGCGTTGCGTCGCTTACGAAACCGGCAATCACCGGCGGATTTGCGTTCTGGACCCCAACAAACGCATTCATCCCCTGGCCAAGAGCGATGATCTCCGCGAAGCCAGCGCCGCGGTGAATCGCAATCGCAAGGAGATGGTGGACTACGCCAAGAAGTCCGCCCGCCGCACGCTCGACGTTTCCGCCGTTCTCGACCGCGATCGCCGCGAGCAAGCTGCGGCTCTCCGCGCCACCGGCACCGACGACGCCCGCCCCAACATCGCCCCCGTTCGGTGCGGTTTCGAGGGCCAGTCGAGGCCCGTTCAAAGCACGGTCGACGCCATCTCCGACGAATACGCAAAGTTCGATTTTTCACAAATATCGTTTGCCGATCCGCCGCCCGCGGTTGATGCGCCCGACGATCCCTACGCCACAGTGGACTTATCCCAGATCGGTGCGCCCGATGATGAGGAGTCCGATGGATCCTGACATTCGAGAGCCGTCGGCTCTCGACAAGTTGATCGAGCAAGAAGCCCGACAACTCCTGGAGGCACGGATGCTACCCAACGAAGGACCGCTCACCGCCGCCCAGCGCGACGAAGTCGTGGACGCCCTCAAGGCGTACATGGAAAAGCACGCCATCGCCCAGGCGGACGTGCGCAGGCAGTGCCCGGGCGTCGGCAACGCCGTCAGTCCGATCCTCAAAAAGACCTACACCCACGGGGTCCTCGACGATCACCTGCGGGAATTGAACAATTGGATGGAGGTGGACGCCCGTCGCCGCCAGACCCGTCCGCACCGCAAATTCGTCGAGACCCACGTCGCCAAGAAAATCATGCAGTGCGCCTCGCAGGCCTCGAAACGTAACTGGATCGTCGTCGCCCACGGGCCCACGGGGATCGGCAAGTCGATGGTCGCCCACGTCGTCGCGGAGAAGTTTCCCTCCGCCCTGTACCTTCGCATCGCCAAGGGCGACGATACCTTTACCCGCGTCCGCCAGATGCTGGCCGTAGCTCTGCGGATGTTCTCTCGCCGCAAGCGCAAGGATGAACCCCAAGGGTTGACCTTCAACCAGCGTATCTTCGCCCGGCTCCGTTCCAGCCACCGTCTCTTAATCATCGACGAAGCCCACCGCCTCACCGATTCCGCGCTGGAGTTTCTCCGCGACGTATTCGACGAATGTCAGGTGCCCATGCTCTGGCTTTGCACCAAGGACCTCGTCGATCGCATTCGCCAGGACAGCGACGAGGACCACGGGCAACTTTATCGTCGAATCGGGCTCACTTGCGACCTCGTGCGCGGCAAGGACAAGACCCCCGGCGGCACGCATCCGCTCTTCACCCTCGACGAAATCCGCAAGCTCTTCGAGTCCGACAAGGTCCGACTCGCGGCCGACGCCCAGGGTTTTTTACAGGATGTCGCCAACATGCTCGGCCAGGGTTCGCTCGGCCGTTGCGAGCAGTATCTCGCGATGGCTTTAGAGGTGGAGCGCACGGTCCGGGGTTTGAACATCGAAGATCCGATCACCGTGACCGCCGCCGCGCTTCATAGGGCCGAGGCGGAAGTCACTGACGACGCCGGCATGATGGAAGACATGAAAATGCGTACCCAGAGGACCGTGGCCGCCACGGCGTGAGAGAAGCCATGCCCCAACGTTCCACTCATCTCGGTTCCGTCGTCGAACGCCTAATTGGGGGGTTTTTACGCCGCACCCCGGTGACCTTTTCCCGCCTGGCCAATGTCGCCTTATGGCACTTCCTGGCCGACCTGACCGATGATGAACAGATCGCCATCATGCGGAGCTACTCCGTGATGGCACGCCAGACACCTAAGGCGATCAAGTCCTGTCAGGAGGTCACCTCGTGACCGAACTCCTCACCCTCCGTCGCGCCTTACTCGACGTTCGCCGCCGCCTGCGCAGGTTCATCGTTTCCCTCGCCGCCCGGATCGTCGCCCCCGCCCCTTCTGAAATCTCAACTTTGAGATCCTCTGCCGCGCCATGGACCGTGCGCCGCGCCGCCGCCGCTTCGCGCCGCGTCCCCCCGCCGCCCCTTCAACCCTCGAACCCTTCAACCGTTCAACTGTGGAACGCCGCGAATCTTCGCCCGGAATATCCCTGCGTCTTTTTTCGGAGTTGGATCGTCGACGAGGTCTACGTTGCGCACATGGCCGTTGCCTGTCATTACGGCTCTTGGAACAGCAGGAACCCATGCCAGAATTGAACGGATCAGCCTACGAACGAGTCTCATCGGGACCGCGCGTCTCAGTGCCGAGTATTCAAAGGTCCGTGCTCTTTCGGCATAAATTCGACGAGATGGTGACCGAACTAGCGAAGACCTCGGGAGCTACCCGATCGAGAATTTACAATGCCGCGCTGATCGGATTCTTCCAGATATTGACCGAGGATCAGCGGAAACAGGCCATGGCCGTGAACATGGCGATGGAGGCTAAGAGGGACCAGTGATAGCAGTGCTCCGCGAGACATCCAACAGCAGCACCAAGAAACAACATCAGGTCCTCGTCATGGCCGCAAGCACAAAGGGACTCGATCTGCACGAGGTGCGCAAGATGGTCGGCGGTTCGCTCTGTGCCCTCTCCGCCAAGCAGTGCTCCGACTGGATCAAGCACTTCTCCGGCCGCGATCTCCCCAATCCTCCGGGCGGCAAACCCTCTCCCTACAAACGGCGCCGCCGCTCCCCCTCTCCCCGCGGGAGAGGACAGGGTGAGGGTCGTGCCACTGCTGTGTCAGCAGTGCCCCGCATGATTCAACAGGACCACATCGACCAGATCGGCCGTCTGATGCTCCGCTATTTCGAGGGCAACATCGCCGCCGCGTCGGCATGGTTCCTCAAAAACTGGCAAGTTGCGGAACCCCGCGACCTGCTTGACGCCGCCCGCGCGGGCGAAGTGATCCGTGCTTTGAAGATCATGGTGGCCCGCCGGGAAAATCCCGCCGCGCCATCCAACCAAAACGAAAGGCTCGTCCTGAGCCGCGAAGGAAAGGCAACCCCATGAAGCGAAGTGCTGCTTGGTCTCTGTTGTGTCTAATCGGGGCGATGCACTCGCCCGTTCTCGCCCAATCGGACCTCCAAAGGCAAATCGACGCCTGCGGGTCGCTCCTCGCCTGCAAAATCGACATTCCCTATGGTACCCACGTCATTTACTCGCCGTGGAACCTGCGAGACAAGCTGTCGGTCGAAGTCCGCGCTCCGGTCGGTACGCAGGTCATTTTCTTCTTCCTTGAGACCGCACCGCCCGTCTGCATCGACACTACAGGCACGCGGAACATCGTGATCGAGGGCGTGACGTTCGGGCTGGGCAACACTTCGAAGAGGCCCGACGTGCTCTGGCTCCATGGACGTCCGGCGGACTCCCGGAGTCAAACATTCCTCGGCGTGACTAACGCGGAGTTCGGCGGGTGGTTCACCAAGGCCGCGGTCATCTTTATTGCGGTCGAGAACGAGGAAATGCATTCGGTCAAATTCTGGAACGGAATCCCGAACACGACGGCTCTGTTCCTGGGCCGCGACAATCCGTTCGGCGTCACCAGTCCGTTCGGCCCGGTTCGGGTAGACCTAAGCACGATGACCTGCACGAACCACCTCTACCAAAACTGTGTTTTCGGGCACGTGGGCGACGTTGGGTTGGTCGCCCCGGCGAACAATGACCAGGGCGTCGGCCTCACGTTGGGGAATGGGGTGTATGACCTTGCGATCATCGGCGGTTCGACCACCGGTGGGGCGCGGGGGGCCGTGTTGCGGATGGCGGGCCCGAACATTCGGCGGATCGCGGTCATCGCTCCGAATTGGGAGGCCAAGGGTGCCCGGGCGACGATCGTCGTGGACGGGTACGTCTACGGCCTGACCGTCCAGGACGGCCTATTGCAAGCCGCCGGGCCGGCGATCCAGGTCAACGGGACGGTGGAGAATCTCCTACTCCATCCGGCGGAAATGCTCACGGGTTCAATCATCCAACTCGGCCCCACCGGCAAACTGAGGGGGCGTGGCTTGGCGCTCGACGGATTCGCGGGGCAATGATGCTCGAAGACCACGTGAGACAACTTCTCGCCATCGTGGAGGTCCCATGACCGCCGCCCCCTCCATTCGACATTCGACAATAGACGCTCGTCCTGAGTCTCGAAGGAATCGGCAATCGTCGGCTAAGGGGCTTCTCCCACTGGCCGAAAAACTCTTCGGGGTCGATTCCTTCCGCCCCCTGCAGTGCGAGGCGATCGAGGCTTCCCTGAACGGCGAGGATTCCCTGGTCATCATGGCCACCGGCAGCGGCAAGAGTCTATGTTACCAGCTTCCCGCCGTCGCCGAGTCCGGCCTGACCCTCGTGGTTTCTCCCCTCATCGCCCTCATGGACGATCAGATCATGGCGTTGAAGGAGCGGGGCGTCGCCGCCGAATGCGTGCACAGCGATCTGCATTGGCGCTCGCATGACGAGACGTTCCGCGCCGCCAAGGACGGCCGTCTGCGCCTGCTCTACGTCTCGCCCGAGCGCTGTGACGATCTCGCCTTCCTGGCCATCCTCCGTCAATGCGACCTGCGGAGCATCGTCATCGACGAGGTCCATTGCATCAGCATCTGGGGCCCGGATTTTCGCCCCGCGTACGCCAAACTCGGCCAACTGCGGGTGATGTTCCCTCACGTTCCCATCGCCGCCTTCACCGCCACCGCCACGCCCCGCGTGCGCGAGCAGATCAAGGAGTCCCTCATGTTTCGCAAGCCCGTGGAGCTCATCGGCGACTTCGACCGCCCGAACCTCACTCTCCGCGTTTTCCTCCGCGCCCCACGGGACCCGGATGCCCACCTAATCAAGGTGATTCATTCGATCTTTGAACTTCGAACTTCGAACTTCGATTCCATCGCAGACGGAATCGTTTATTGCCCCACCCGCGCCGACACAGAGCGCGTCGCCGCGATGCTCCGTGGCACAGCCGCCCCCGGCTGTGATTCCCCCGGCCGTAAGGTCCTCTGCTGTGACGCCCGCCCCTACCACGCCGGCCTCTCCCCCAAGGAGCGCCGCTCCGTCCACGAATGGTTCGTCTGTCATCCTGAGCGAAGCGAAGGATCTCGGATCGTCGTCGCCACGATCGCTTTCGGCATGGGCATCGACAAGTCCGACGTCCGTTTCGTGATCCACCACGGGATGCCCTCCTCGATCGACATCTATCACCAAGAGATCGGTCGCGCCGGCCGCGACGGCAACCCCGCGGAGTGCGTGTTGCTCTACTCCCCCGACGACTACGGCCGCTGGGTCGGCATATTTCAGAGCCGCGACCGTGAGGGAGCGGACCCCTCCTACAACGGGAAGATGCACGCATTGGCCGACATGGAGGCCTTCTGCGGCTTCAAATACCGCGACGCCCTTCCCCTCTGCCGCCACGCCCACCTCGTGGAGTATTTCGGCCAGAACTACGTGGCACCGCCGCCCCCGGCGGTGGGTTGCGGGGCCTGCGACGTTTGTTTGGGAGCCGTGTGAAGGCTATGGCTGAACCTCTACATAGGCGCATTCTGAACCGCGAGATCGACGGCGTGCTCGTCGCTTTCGAGCAACGGGAGGCCCGATATCTGATCCTGCTGCGCGGGACTTTGACCGTGCGATCCTGCAACCCCGAATACGTTTGGCGGGTGACGGAGTTGATGCGTTCAAGCTATCGGTTGGGTGAAGTTTCCGCCTCTTTGGATCGCCGCGACGTGTGCCTTTCCGAACCGCATTCCGAGCCGCGCCCGTCAGGAAGCGGACAAGCCAAACCCCAACCGCGGGGCCGGTCGGGGGGAATGCCGAATGGCGAATGACGAATGCGGAATCAGGGCCTGCCCCGATTGTGGGGCATCAAATACCCCTGGACGCCGGAGTTGCAACAAATGCCGCGCGGCTCAGTGGCGAACCGAAAACCGCGAGCGGATGCTGGCCTATAAGCGGGAGTATCGTCAACGTAACGCTCAGTCCATCAAACAGTTTGAACGCGACTACTACAGGCGGAACCGCGAGATTTTGAATGCACGAGGGCGCGACTGGAAGAATGCTCATCGAGAGACCACTCTGGCGGTGGCGCGCGCGTACAAACAAAAGGACCCGGGTCGCTGGCTCCGTTACAGTCGCGCCTATTATGCAAACAATCGGGACCGCATACTAATGAGCCTCAAGTTACATTCGCGAATGGGATCGGGATCACGTATCCCGCAAGATCAGCGCAGTCGCTTGAGTCCCGCTTTTCGAGGCGGGAAATGGGCGCCGTGTTCACACCCCGGATGCACCAACATGGTCTATAGAATCGCGAGCGCCATCGAAAGAGTCAAGAGCGGGTTCCTGTGTCAAGAACACCCGCATGATGTTTCTCATCTGCCTCGCAACCCACGGGCCAAACAACGCATCCAAGTCACATGCCGCGTATGCGGCAACGATTGCGGTCAACGCGACCCCTATCTCGTGCGCCGCAACCGATTCGGCTTTTTTTGCCCAGAACATCGGAATTACCAGTTGAAAAAGGAGTTTCGCAATGCGATTCGATCATCTAATGAAGAAAGCAGAGAAGTCACACCAACTCTTCGTCAAGCATCTTAACAGCCTCGCTCGCACGGTGAGGTATGCTCGCCGGGCGGCCTATATGTTCGCCCGCCAGGTCATGGAGATTGACGAGAAGTTCCACAACGAGTTCCTGGACTACGTCATGGTCCACAAGCTCGACATCGACGCCTGGATGGATGAAAAGTTCGCTCCGATCGAGCAGCTCTACAACCAGAACCGCCGCATCTTGTTCGCCAACATTCGCAATGGCATGACCGTGGGGGAGTACGTCAAGCACGGCGATCTCTGGACCATCCACAAGGAACGCATCCATCCTGTCCGCTCCAACGTCGACATCGATGCACCTCTTTCTGGGCCGGAAGCCAGCATGAAGGAACGGTTCGCCGAGCTAACGACTCGCTACGAGATCGTGATCTCAGAGAACCGAGAACTACGTAGGAAGATCGCCATCGTCTGCGGTCAACTCGAACTCGCCGAGCGGAAGGCCGCCAACCTTACGAAGGTGTTCACGAACAAGAAGGCGCAATGACCCCCTCGACCGCCATTCAAACCCCGCCCATGTTGATGAAGGCAATCTCCCTGGATCCACCCTGGGCCAACATGATCGTCGACGGCGTGAAAACCATCGAAACGCGAGGCTGGCGGACGTCCTATCGCGGTGAACTGCTCATTTGCTCCACGAGGAAACGAGTGGTCGATCACGCCGGGCAGGTCTGCCATCCGCGCGGATGCGCCGTCGCCATCGTCAACCTCGCCGATTATCGTCCCATGACGACGGCGGACGAAGCCGAGGCTGGGTGTAAGTGCTACGAAGGCGCCTACGCCTGGGTCCTCGACAACATCCGGAGGATTGTTCCCTTTCCCGTGCGCGGTAAACATCGCATTTTCAACATCGAAGTCACGCGCCCGCTTCAATTCATGGAGGCTGCATCGTGACCCCCTCGACCGCCCTTCAAACGCCCATCGAACGCCCCTCGGATGACTTCCGAAAGGCCGTCCACGTCTGCCCTCGTGGTTCAAAGGGAGGCCCCTTGACGGCGGCAAAGAAACAGGATAGGATTCCAACTTCGGAGGATACAAAATGCCCACCTACGATCTGCACCCCTTTGAGGATCGAACACTTACCGTCGTACTCACCGTCACGCCCGACCGAGTCCTGCGGAGATTGCATGAGGGAGAACAGATCGCCATCGAAAGAGTCGCCGGCGGATGGCGGGAAATCCCCATGCCGAACCCCATCCCCATCAATCGAATTGGCGGGTCTAAAGATCTTCGCCTCCCGTAACGGCGATCGCGTCACTGGATATGCCTTGTTTCCATACCCGATCGGCGGTGGGAGGTCGGTCCCTATCTCCTACCGCAACGCCCCTCGCTCTGAAATCTCAAATCTCAAATCCGCCCCCGGTCCATTCGACATTCGACAATCGACAATCGACAATCAGGCCGAGGCCCGCTTGTCTCTCGTCACCCGCTGGCGTGAATTGTGCTCGCAGAATCCCAAGACCTCGCGTCTCAGCCTCGCCAACCGGGTCGCGGATTCCGCCCCCATCAAATGCAGCCCGCGTTCGCTGCAAGCCTGGTCGCGCAAGCTCGACATCGAAGGTCCGGCCGGCCTCTGCGATCGTTACGTCCCCGCTCCTCCCGCCGTGCTCTCCCTCGGTCCGCAGATGGCCTCTGATGCCGTTCTCGTCTGCGCCTGGTGGTGCTTCCGCATCGGCAACGCCGACATGATCGACACGCCGATGATGCACTCCGCCGCCGGCCTCCTCCGCCCTTCGTCCCCTCGTCCCTCAGTCCCTTCGTCCCTTCCCATTGCGGACGTTCTCGCTTCCATCGACTGTTACTATTCCTGGCCCTGCGACCGTCAGCGTTTTCCCTTCAAGCCTTTCGCTCGCTGGGCCTGGTTCGACTTCGAGCCCTGGGTCTTTCGCGCCTGCGACGAAAACGACTACCGCCGAGAATGTAGCACAGCCGCCCCCGGCTGTGTCCCACTCCGCTCGCCGCAAACCATCCGTTGGCCGGACGTTCCCGACCCACGTTCCCGTAAGCGTGACGTCTACGATCGCTGTACCCGGGCCGCGATCGCCTGTCATCCTGAGCGAAGCGAAGGATCTACTCGCAACCCTTCCCCCTTGGTCGCCTGGCTGCAATTTTTAGACCCCCGTTGGCGTGGTTACTTCCTCCGCATCGCCAAGGGCGACCGCCACGCCAAGTTTGAACTGATCGCCACCCTGCGCCTTTGGTGGGACGGCCTACCTGAGAGTGTGCGCGGAGACATCGACTTCCGGATCGAGGCCTGGACCAAGGACCGCTCCCGAACGGAGACGCAGATCGCCACCCGCAGAGTGCTCAGTCTGATCCCGCGATTGCGTGAGATTCGCGGGGAATTGACAGCTCTGTCCGCCGCCGCTAGGATGGTCGTTTAATGTGCAATACGCGACAAACTCACAGGCAGTGCAACACCAGCTGGCACGCAACTTGCCAGGAGCCTCGATTTTTATTCGGACGTGAAAATCATGTCCGATGCCATGTCCGATGTCCGATGCCCCCCCCCGGGCACTCGCCCGCAAAGATTATTTACAACCTCTTGCCCCACCGGCACTTACATACCGAAAACGCACTCGAAATATGGCCCGTGGTTCAGCGCAGAACCGGGTGCCGACCCCCTTTTCGGCCTAGGTAGCGCAGAACCGAGTTCCTCGCTTTTTCGCCTCTAACCCCCGCGTTTTCATAGACTTACATAGCATCGGACATTTGCGCAGAACCTATGTACTGCGTAGACACGGTGTAATCGGTTTCACCGGCCAACAGACGATCCAACACGTCCTTGAGGTA
>Ga0315285_10000426_pt1 | contig 43512 bp, 42 predicted proteins | sample YL17G09_36_MG_FD_203698 | JGI IMG/M metagenome (GOLD analysis project Ga0315285, IMG submission 203698) | Sediment microbial communities from Yellowstone Lake, YNP, Wyoming, USA - YL17G09_36 | ecosystem: Environmental > Aquatic > Freshwater > Lake > Sediment | place: USA: Wyoming | collected...
CACGTCCCGCATCCCTAGTTCCTGCGTATCCCTTTTCGTCCGCGTCTTCAAGTCAACGTAGTCAAAGACGTCCCGCGTTACGTCCCCGGCCGAATAAGTTTCATAAGTGCCCTACGTCCCCCTTCCCTCGAGGGTTCCTCCGTGACACTTGCGAACCGGCCGGGCCCGTCGCTCCGACGCCGCGGTCAACGGAAACCACTTTCGGAAGCGCGCTCCGTCCTGTATTGCTGGGTTGGAGTAACTTGACGTAGGAAACAACGGGTCCCCCTTTACGTCCCCCTTTACAAAAGTCAATAAAGCCCCAACGTCCCGCATTATTATCATGCCACGTCGGTTGTTGACCGAGACTAGGCGGACATGGGGCTTGTTGTGCGCGCCCTCGATCGTGGCGGAAGCCACCTCGATCTGCTTGACCAGCTTGCGCTCGTAGGCGTCCACCGCGTCCAGGCGAAAGACCATGTGGTGCTTGTCCACATGCGTGGCCGAGTAACGTAGGGTGCACAGCGGGTTCATGGCGTCGAGCGCCGTCTTGCCCGCGCCCGAAAGTCCTCCATCCACGCTCTGGGGCTCGTCCACTATCAGGATGGGGCGGGTCGATTTGATGAGGTCAATGGGCTTTTCGCCGCCGGTCTTCTCGCTGTCCTTGTAGAGGTTGTTCACATCCTTCTTGTTGATGGCGCCGACCGTCACCACCATGATCTGGATCTGCGGGCTCGTGGCGAAGTTCCGCACCTGGCCGAGCTTGGAGAAGTCGTAGAGGAAGTAGTCGAAGGGGACGCCGGCATACAGCCCCTTGAAGTGTTCCTCGGTGATCTGGAGCGATTTGTAGACCCCTTCCTTGATCGCCACCGAAGGCACCACGATCACGAACTTGGTGAAGCCGTAGCGCTTGTTCAGCTCGAAGATTGTGCGCAGGTAGACGTAGGTCTTTCCCGTGCCGGTCTCCATCTCGACCGTGAAGTCGCCCGAGGCCAGGCTCGTAGAGGGCGGTAGGCCGTTACGGAGTTGGATGTCGCTCAGGTTCTTCTGGAGATCGTCGTCGAGCAGGGTGAGGCGGTTGCCGATGCCGAGATCGCTTTGGGCAAAGGCCAAGGATTGCTGGGATACGAGCGCATCTCGCGTGACCGTGAACTCCGTGCGGCAGATCTCCTGCCCACGGAACAGGTCGCAGACCGCTTCGATGGCTTGGAGTTGGTAGTCGAGGTTGGGTTCGAAGTGGAGCTTCATGGCTGTTCCCTATGGGAAAACCCGGAGCGCGCCGTGCTTCGTTTCCGCTTGGAAGGGGGGAAAGAGGTAGCTTCGGGTTTCTCGCCCATGCCCAGCGCCTTCATCTCCCGGCGCACTTCGGCGGCCAGTTCCGCCTCTGTCGGCAGTTCCATCCGGTATCGGCTGGCGAAAATCTTCTCCCGATTCTTGCCCAGAACGTAGCGCACCACAGCATCGTTCTTGTCCGTGCAGAGGACGAGGCCGAGTGTTGGGTTGTCTTCTGTTCCCGCAACCTCCTGATCGTAGTAGTTTACGTATAACTGCATCTGCCCAAGGTCGGCGTGCGAGAGCTTCGTGGTCTTGAGGTCAATGATGATGTAGCACTTCAACCGGACATGGTAGAACACCAGGTCCGTGTAGAAATGATCCCCGTCCAGGGTCAGCCGCTGCTGCCGCCCGATGAAGGCGAAGCCGTACCCCAGCTCCAAAAGGAACTCCTGAAGGTGCGTGATCAGCCGCGCCTCCAGTTCGGTTTCGTTCAGCTCATGACTTTCGGGCAGGTTCAGAAACTCCAGCACATACGGATCTTTAATGACTTCCAGCGGATGCTCCAACGAGCCCCTGCGGCGGGTCTCCGCCAGCATCCTCCGCTTGTCTCGGCTCATGAGCAGCCGCTCGTAGTAGAGGGAGCCGATCTGTCGCTCCAGTTCCCGCTTGCTCCAACCCGCCAGGGCAGCTTCCTGCTCGTAGAATCGCCGCGCTTCCGGCTTCTCGATGCGCATAAGCGCCCGGTAGTGAGACCAACCGAGATTGGGATGAAACCCGGATTGGCTACCCGCTGGGTAGCGAATGACAGGGGGAACTGCGCTCGAATCGCCTCGCTGGGGGCCGCTCACCAATTCGCTACCCGCCGGGTAGCGAATCTCGGCGAGACGGTCTGGGTACGCGAGATAGAATTCGCGGAAATTCTTGAGATTTGCCACCGAAAAACCTCGCCCGTACCGCTTCGTCAGCCGCGCCGAGAGATTCTCCATGAGCCTCTCGCCGTATCCCGCCCTCTCCCTGCCCCCTTGTTCCGCCTCCACAATGCGCCAGCCGATCAGCCAGTAGGCCGCGACCATGTGGGTGTTCACACTGCACACCGTCTGCCGCTGGGCTTCCTCCAGAATCCCGGCCACTTGAGCGAAGAGCCGATCCGCTCCTCTTCCGGACGCCGGGATCATGGTCGGGTCGGCTTCCGATCTCTTCGGCTTCTTCATGGCGTGATCCTTTACAGGCTGCGCACGTTCTCCAGCCCATACTGCTGGAGGATGGCGGCGAGGTTGGTTTTGGCCACGTCGTCGGCGAAGGCGCTGTCGCGGAAGACGACTGTCGTGTCGCCCGCTGGGGCCAGTTGCTTCTGCCACTCAACGATCCCGAGTGCCAATGGCTCCACCTCGGTGGCAGTGATCTGGGGAGCGAGGCAGACGATGAGCGTACCCGCACCGATGCTGTGTCAAAGGGGACGTAGGGTGCTTATGATAGTTGTTGCATCCACCTTCCTCGGCAAGCAGAACAGCCCCTTGCGACGCCCTTAGTCGCAAAGGGCCGTGAAGTTCCGAGACCGGGAGACAACATCCGAAGCCTCTGATCTCCCTATCTGAGAGCTATAGATCGGGTGAGGCAAGCCGGCGCGAACGTAGCTCCGAGGAGAGGGGGAAGTCAAGGGGAAAGACCGCGCGGGAGCAGGGGAGCATAGGAGCAGAGGTGACACGGGGAGGGGGTGACAAGGGGACACGGGGAATCGGAGAACCGGGGAAACGGAGAAACGGTGAAGGCGGGCGGGGGAGCGGGGGCGAAGAACCAAGAGCCGAGAGCCGTCACTGAGCAGGGGAGCTTGGGCGCAGAGGAGCAGGGGGGAAGGGCGGGAGCGGGGCGCAAAGGCGCAGAGGAGGTCAGATCGCGCCGGAGGATTTGAGGTCGGCGATCTCGTCGGGAGAGTAGCCGAGGAGATCTCCTAGGATGACATCGTTGGCCGCGCCCATGGGCAGGCCGGGGAAGCGGACCTTGCCGGGAGTCCTGGAGAAGCGGATGGGGGCCTCGGGGAACGGGATGTGCTTCTCCGAGGCCGGATCGAATACTGAGGTGATGCTGCCCCTCGCCTTGATGTGAGGGTCCTGCGGGATGTCCTCCATGCTATAGACGGGGCCGATGGTCACCCCCGCCTTCTCGCACTCCTCCAGCACCTCGTGGAGCGGTCGCTCCTTGATCCAATCCCCGATGACGCGGTTCAAAACCTCCCGGCTCGCTTTCCGGATCCGCTCCAGGTTGTTCCGGAAGCCCGGCTCCTGCTTCAGAGCCGGATGGCCCACGAGGTCCATCAGCCGTTCGAAGGTGGTCTGAGAGCTGGCCGAGAGGGCGGCCCACTTTCCGTCCTTGGTCTGATAGCTGTTCCGCGGCGCCGTGTAATGCGCTTCGTTCCCCATCGGCGTGGGGGGAACGCCCGAGAGGGCGTAGGTCAGGAAATCGGCCCCCATGAGGGAAAAGAGGGGCTCGTAGAGCGAGAGGTCCAGTTCCTGGCCGCCACACTCCCCCCGCTTCTGGTGGCGGAGCGCCATAATCACGCCCAGTGCCAGATGCATGCCGGCGGTCATGTCCGCCAGAGGAATCGGGGGGTTCGTAGGCGGGCCGCCTGGGTGGGCGTTCAGCTGGCTGAAGCCGCTCATCCCCTCGGCCAGCGTGCCGAAGCCCGGCCTGGCGGCGTAGGGGCCGGTCTGACCGTAGCCCGAGATGCGGCCGATGATCAGGCCCTTGTTGATCTCCCAGAGCCTGGCGGCCGGAAAGCCCAGGCGGTCGAGCGTCCCGGGGCGCATGTTCTCGAGCAGGATGTCGGACTGCTCCACGAGTTGGGCGAAGATCCGCTGGCCCTTGGGGTGCTTCAGGTTCAGCGTGATGGGGAGCTTGTTCCGCGAGGCGAACAGCCAGAAAGGCTGGTATCGCTCTTCGACCACCGCCCAGTACCGGATGGCGTCGGGGGCGTTGGGGGGCTCGATCTTGATCACCTCGGCGCCGTAGTCACCGAGGATCGTGGCCGCGAACGGGGCGGCGACCACCGACCCCACGTCAATGATCCGGATGTCCTTGAGCGGGGCATTCGATCGCGCTGCTTCGTTTCGCCGTGCCCGGATGAATTCGCTGAGGTCCTTCCCGTCCATGGCGACTCCTTCGCGTGTCGTCAGCCCAAGCGGGCCAGGGCGTGGGCCTTCCGCTTCTCGACCAGTGCGATGGCCGCGGCCTGCTCGAGGATGTGCTTCGCCCGGTGATAGACGGGGGTGTCCACCATCGCCCCAGCGACGTTCACCGAGGCCGTGCCGCGCTTGAGTCCCTCCTCGAACGCCTCCACTGCCGCGCGGGCGTATTCCACCTTTTCAGGCGCCGGCGAGAACACGCGATTCAGAACGGCCACCTGGTCCGGGTGGATGCAGGAGGCCCCCTCGCAGCCGAGGTTCCGGGCACGAGCGGCGGCCCGCTCGAACGCAGCGAGGTCCTGGAAGCCGGCGATGCTCCCGAGGAGCCCCATGGGGCTGATCCCGGAGGCCTTGCAGACCGTCACGACCTTCGAGACGCCGTAGAGCAGCTCGATCCCGTCCGCCGAGGGCTCGACTCCGAGCGTCAGGCAGTAGTCCTCGGGTCCCAGACTGACGGTCCGGACTCTTTGACTGGCGACGACGATCGCCTCAAGGTTCAGCAGGCCGCGGGGGCTTTCGATGAGCAGGGTGATCTCGGTCCGCCCGGGGGCTATCCCCCGGTCTCGTTCCAGGCGCGCGATCTCACCGTCCAGGCGCTCGACATCCTCTGCGGCCTCCGTCTTCGGGAAGCAGATCCCATCTAGCCCGGGATGGACCGCCGCCTCCAGGTCCTCGGCCAGCATGGCGGGGTCATGATTGACCCGCACGAAGACCTCGGCGCCCGCGCGCGCGACCAGGGGAATGGAGGCGGGAATCCGCCGACGGGCAGCGTCCTTCTCTCGCGGCGGGACGGCGTCCTCCAGGTCCAGCATGACGGCATCAGCGCCCCGGAGATGGGCCTTCTCCACGAATCGCGGGACGTTGACCGGCAGGATGAGTGTGGACCGCCTGATGAGAAACCTCGCCGCGCTCACGGTTCTGCCTCTCCTTGCCCGCAGCGGGACGCCTCGGGAATCGGTGAGACGCTACCTGCGAGTGCGGAGGGAAGTCAAGGACAAATGCAGCGGTCAGCTATCAGCCTTCAGCCGTCAGCGACGGATCATACGTGGTAACGAACGATGCGAGAGTGAATGGCCGAGAGCCGTGAGCCTGGAACCGAGAGGGAAACCAGGGCAGATGAAGGTGGGAAGGTTGAAAATTGCCTGCGATACCAGGGCCGAGGGCCGCTTCTCCTGCGCCCCGCGGACTTTCCCCTTGACACGGCCACCCCAGACGAGGCATCTTTCCATTGCTTCGGGAACTCAGGCTGCCGGATGTCGCCCATCGTTGTCCGTCGGCGCGAAGCAAGAGAAGTCCGGTCCACTCACCTGAAAGAAAAGGAGGTACGTCATGAGCGGATCCCAGGATCGTCGCGACATGCTCAAGTTGAGCGGCCTCGGCATCGCCGCCGGGGTGATGTCAGGAATCGGCGCAGGCGTCGGGAGCTTTTTGACGCCGGAGCAGGCGTATGCCCAGGCGCAACCCACCAGCCTGCTCCGCACGGTGCTGGACCGGAAGAAGCTGATCGTCGGCACCGGCAGCACCAACGCCCCCTGGCACTTCGAGGATGAGAAGGGCCAGCTCACGGGGATGGACATCGCCATGGCGCGCATTCTCGCGGCGGGACTGTTCGACGATCCCACAAAGGTCGAGTTCGTCAAACAGGATCCGGCGGCGCGCATTCCGAACATCACCACGGGCAAGGTGGACATCGTCATCCAGTTCATGACGGTGACGGCGCAGCGAGCGCAGTTGGTCGCCTTCTCGCGGCCCTATTACCTCGAGGGGGTGGCGCTCCTGACCTCAACAAAGGGAAAGCTGAAGACCCACAAGCAACTCCTGGCCGCCGGGAAAGCGGCGCGCGTATCGGTCTTGCAGAACGTGTATGCTGACCGTATGGTGAGAGCGGCCTTGCCCCAGGCGACGGTGATGCAACTCGACACCGAGGCGAACGCCATCCAGGCGTTGGATTCCGGCCGGTCCGACACAGCGGCGATAGACCTCTCCACGGTGCGCTGGCTGGTGAAGCGTAACCCGAACGCGTATCTCGATGCGGGGTATAGCTACTGGCCTCAGCTCTACAGCGCGGCCATGCGCCAGGGCGATCCCGACTGGCTGAACTGGGTCAACACGACCTTCGCCGTGGCGATCTTCGCGACCGAGGCCGAGATCTATGACAAGGGGCTTGAGGACTTCTTCGGCCAGAAGCCGCCCGTCCGGAAGCCGGGCTTCCCGCCAATCTAAGCCACGGAGCATCTCCGATTCGACGGGACGCGCCCGGTGACGTATCACCTGAACTTCGACTTTGTCTGGAGGCACTTCGACAAGCTGGGCTGGGGGCTGGTGCTGAGCCTCGAGCTCGCTTTTATCTCGATCCTCATCGGGATGGCGATCGGGCTCAGCCTGGCCCTGGCCTACACAGGCGGCGGGCGCTTCACCCGCGGCATCGTGGCAGGCTACGTCGAGTTCATCCGGAACGTACCCCTCCTCCTCTTGGTCTACCTGGTCTTTTACGGCGTGCCGAGCGTGGGTGGCTTCGCTTACGACGCGACCACCAGCTTCGTCATCACCCTGGCGGTGTACGCCGGGGCGACCATGGTCGAGGTGTTTCGCGCCGGGTTGGCAGCCATACCCGGGGGGCTGATTGACGCGGGGAAGGCCATCGGCCTGACCGGGTGGCAGCGGTTGCTCTGCGTCCGGCTTCCGACTATGTTCCGGATCGTGCTGCCCTCGCTCAGCAACGCCTACGTCTCGCTCTTCAAGGACACGTCGCTCGCCTCGGTCATCGCGGTGCCGGAGCTGACCTACGGGGCCCAGTGGATCAACACCAACTCGTTTCGCGTGATCGAGGTCTGGTCGGTGACCGCCCCCATGTACCTCGTCACCGGCTATGGGCTGCTCTTCCTGCTCCAGCGGCTCGAGCGCCGCTTTGCGGTGCACTGATGCTTCTCTACGCGATCCGGAGCCTTCCTTTCCTGTGGCAGGGCCTCTTCGTCACGCTCGAGGTATCCGTCCTGGTCGTCGTCTTCTCGCTGATCGCCGGCGTGATCCTCGGGGTCGGCATCGTGTACGGGCCGTGGTGGCTCTACTGGCCGATCCGGATCTACAGCGACTTCCTCCGCGGCATTCCCCTGCTCGTCCTCATCTTCTTCCTGTACTACGCCTTGCCCTTTGTCAGTATCAACCTGACGAACATCGCGGCCGTCGTCCTGGCCCTGTCGGCGTTCGAGACCGCCCATATCATCGAGGTGGTGCGCGGCGCCATCCAGTCCATCCCGCGCGGCCAGAACGAGGCCGCCAAGACGATCGGCCTGCGGTTCGGCCAGCGGTTGCTCTATGTGATCGCGCCCCAGGCGGTCCGGCGGTTCCTGCCGCCCTGGATGAATGCGGTGGTGGACACGGTCAAGGGGAGCGCCCTCGTGTCGCTGGTCGGGATCGTGGACCTGATGCTGGCTATCCAGCAGGTGATCGGCCGGACCTACATCCCGATGCCGCTCTACGTCCTGGGCGCCGTCATGTACTTCGTGATCAACTACAGCCTCTCCTCGGCGAGCCGCGCGCTCGAGGCGCGATTTGCCTACATCCGGGAGTAACAGGTGAGCGTCTCTTCGTCGTCACTGGTCGTTCAAGTTCGCGGGTTGAAGAAGTCGTTTGGCGCCAACCGGGTGCTGGATGGCGTCGACCTCGACGTGCACAAGGGCGAGGTGGTCGTGGTGATCGGGCCCTCGGGCAGCGGCAAGACTACCCTGCTGCGCTGCATCAACCTGCTGGAGACCTACGACGAGGGGTCGATCCAGGTGGACGGCATCGAGGTGGGATTCCGCGATGGTCCCAGCGGGGCGAGACAGCCTCGGGGCGACCGGGAGCTGTCCCGGATCCGGGCTGACATCGGCATGGTGTTCCAGTTGTTCAACCTGTTTCCCCATCTGGCCGCCCGGGAAAACGTGATGCTCGGTCTGCGAAAGGTGCGCGGGCTGTCTGCCGCCGAGGCCAAGCGGACCGCGGAGCAATGGCTGGCCCGCGTGGGGCTGGCTGACAAATTCGACAGTCTGCCGAGCCAGCTTTCGGGCGGTCAGCAGCAGCGGGTCGGGATCGCCCGCGCCGTAGCCATGGGGCCGAAGGTCCTCCTGCTCGACGAGATCACCTCGGCCCTCGACCCAGAGTTGGTCGGCGAGGTGCTGACGGTCGTTCAGGAGCTGGCCCAAGACGGCATGACCATGATCGTGGTGACCCATGAAATGACCTTTGCGCGCGACGTCAGCACGCGTATCGTCTTCATGGATGGTGGACGCATCCAGATTCAAGGGACACCGCGCGAGGTGCTGTCGGCAACCGGCCACGACCGGCTGAAGGCGTTTCTCGCACGCATTGAAATGAAACACCATTAACCTTAATGACGGAGGCGTCGCTCCAGCCTGCCGAATCTGGGGCTCGCTCGGATATCCGCGAGCGCCTCGGCCGGCATCACCCTGTCTGTCGCCGGCTGCATGACCGGGGCCGACCTCGGGCGGATCGAGCAGTTGCCCGACCCGGCGGGGATGAAGGATGAGGTCGTCATCCAGCTCGGCCACATGGTCGGATATGGCGCGCCGACGGAGCAGGTGATTCGCCTGGCCGGATTAGCCCCGCGCCCGCGTCCCCGCCACCTCCTCGCCGGATTGGAACCCGGCCCCGGACCGCGCACAGGAGGGAAATCCACCAAGTCCTTGGCATCGCCTGTTCTTTCCTGAGTTCAGACACCTCGCCACGAGAGTTGCACCACCTCCGATCCTGCAGGGTCTCCGGTGAGAAGAATCGGATCGCGGCTTATTTTCGTAATCTCCCTTCCGTCCGCTACACACACTCGGGACGCCCCGTATCATCCGGGGGTCCACACCCCGTCCCCCGGCCCCTTACCTTGACATGGGCAGGTGGTTGCGCTATACGAGCCTGGAGTCAGTGTGGTCGGGTGGCGGACCGGAGCGGGGGCGAGGATGCACTCAGAAAGGAGGTGGAGAAGCCGGGAGGTTGCGCGTTCCTGATCGAATCGCCACTCGCCATGGCGGGGGATCTCGATCGAAGAGAGTAACTCAACCCACAGGGTTTGTCTCGCGCTCTCCAAGGAGGTTGCCATGAAAGTCCGAGGGATGGGTCTGGCCGCATTGCTGATACTCCTCTCGTTCGCCTTGGCTCCGGCGGCCTCTGCGCAGCAAAGCCGCCTGGATGAGATTCTCAAGGCAGGCACGATAAAAATTGGTGTCTTCACGGACCTGGAACCGTATGGCTTCCTGGACGCCAGCGGGAAGAATGTCGGCTACGATGTGGACATCGGCATCGAATTGGCGAAGCGACTCGGCGTCAAGACCGAGTTCATCCAGGTCACGGGGCCGACCCGGGTCCCCTCCCTGGTGGCCGGGAAAGTGGATGTCGTCATCGCCGACTTCACTCGCACCCTGGAACGCAGCAAGCTGATCGCCTTCTCCGACCCCTACATCCTGGTCGGCAATACCTACATGGTGCTGGCCAAGCGGACCGAGCTCAAGACCGCGGCCGATCTCAACAAGCCCGCCATCAAGGTAGCCATCTCCCGCGGCGGCACGTCTGAGCAGACCGTGCCTGCATCCTTGCCCAACGCCACCCTGGTTCGCTTCGACAACTATAACGACATTCTGATTGCGGTGCGCACCGGCAAGGCGGACGTCGTCTCGGAAGACAACATCTTCACCGGCCAGCAAGTCGCCAAGAACCCCAAGGAATGGAAGGTGATCCCGGGCCTCTTCTCTCGCGAGGACATCTGCGTCGGCGTCCCCAAGGGGGACTGGGTCTGGTACAACTGGGTCAACCTCTTCATGCATGAGATCAATGCGGACGGCACCAACAAGGCGCTCTTCAAGAAGTGGTTCAAGATGGACATCATGAAGGTTCGGCCCGACTACTGATCGCCTTGCGTCAGCGGAAAGGGGGGACGGATTCCGTCCCCCCTTTCTTTCTCCCCTCTCCCGTCTGGAAGGATCTCACCATGCCTGGAAAGTTCGTCTTGGATTGCGGCTACTGTGGCCGCCGACATGACGCCTCGTATCCGGGGATGCGGTGCGCCCAGTGTGACGGACCCCTGATCGTCAATACCGAACTGGGCCCCCTGAAGGCGAAGGGGCGCTCCAAGGAAGTCCTGCGCGATCCCGGCCTGCCCGGGATGTTCGCCTTCTTCCCCCTTCTGCCGATCTCTGATCCTCGGGCGACGATCTCGCTGACCGAGGGGGATACGCCGCTGACGCGCGCGGGCTGGCTGGCAGAGCGCCTTGGCATCGAGATCCTCTACCTGTGCCCGGAAGGTGGTCCCCCCCATCGAGACGGTTCCCCTGAGCCGCGAGGCCGTCAGCGCCCGCGTGCGGCGCGCATGAGCCGGAGATGACCAGCAGATACACCTTCGACTTTACGGCGATCCTCCGCTATTGGCCCGAGCTGCTTCAAGGAATCTGGGTCGCCGCGAGCCTGAGCGTCCTGACCTTTCTCCTCGGCACCATTCTTGGAATCTTTGGGGCCGTCGGCCGGATCTCTCGCCGGCGGTGGCTGTACAGCCTCACCACCTTCTACGTGGAGCTGTTCCGGAACACTCCCCTCCTGGTCCAGATGTACATCATGTACTATGGCCTGGAGGCCTTCTCCATCAAGTTGAACGCGTTTACCGCGGCCCTCTTGGCCATGTCCCTCAACTCCGGCGCCTATGAGACCGAGATCATCCGGGGGGGCATCATCGCCGTCGGGAGAGGCCAGATCGAGGCGGCCTTCTCCATCGGGATGACCTACGCGCAGACCCTCCGCAAGGTCGTCATCCCGTATGCCCTCCAGGTCATTTTCCCTCCGCTCGGAAATCAGTTCATCGGCATCGTCCTCGGCTCCTCCGTGGCGTCGGTCATCACGGTCCCGGAGATCACGTACGTAGGGCTCAACATCGGCTCCAGGTCCTACCGGGACTTCGAGACCTTTCTCGTGATCTGGGTGATCTACATCGGCCTCAACGCGGCCCTCTCCGCCCTCTTCAAGCTCACGGGGAGGATGGCGTTCCGTCCGATCTTCTGAGGAAATGCGGTGGAACACCAGCCGATTGTCGTTCAATACGCGTACTTCTTCCTGAAGGCCACCGGGATCACTCTGGGGCTGTCGGCCGTCTCGTTGTTCACGGGGTCGGTGATCGGGTTCCTCTTCAGCCTGCTGCGGATCTCGAACAACCGCGTGCTCTCCACCCTCACCTTCGTCTACGCTGAGGTCTTTCGCGGCTCACCCCTGCTGGTGCAACTGTTCCTCGTCTATTTCGGCCTCCCCATCGTGTTTCATCTCAACGTGTCCGCCTTCACTACCGTGGCCATCAGCATGATCCTCTACACCGCGGGCTACATGACCGAGATCTTTCGAGCGGCAATCCAGGCAGTGGACCGGGGCCAGTGGGACGCGTCCTACTCCATCGGGATGACGTACACGCAGGCCCTGTTCAAGGTCGTCGTCCCCCAGGCGATGCGCATCGCGGTCCCGCCAACTCTCGGCCAGTTCATCTCGATTCTCAAGGACTCCTCCCTCGCCTCCATCATCGGGTTCATGGAGCTGACCAAGGCCGGGATGGCCGTTCGCGCCGCGACGTCCAACACCCTGCTGGCCTTCGCGATCGTCACGTGCCTCTATTTCATGATCTGCTACTCCCTCTCGATCGCGTCCCGGCGCGTCGAGCTCCAGTTGAAGAAGGCGTGATCACACTGCTGGAGACGGTATGCCGATCCTGCGCACCGAAAACCTCAACAAGCACTTCGATACGCTGCACGTACTGAAGAACGTCTCCTTCAGCGTGGAGCAAGCGGAACCCCTAGTCATCCTGGGCCCGAGCGGCAGTGGCAAGACCACGCTCCTGCGCTGCCTCAACCAACTCGAGCGCATCGACAGCGGGAGGATCTATTTCGAGGACCGGCCCCTGTCCTACGAGCGCAGGGCGGTCTACCGGAACCGCCGGAACTTCGGGATGATCTTCCAATCCTTCAATCTTTTCCCCCAGAAGACGGCGCTGGAGAACATCACCTTGGGGCCGATCACCGTGGCCAAGGTGCCGCGGGCCGAGGCCGAGCGTGAGGCCATGGCCCTGCTAGAGAAGGTGAAGCTGACCGACAAGGCGCACGCCTACCCGGCCAAGCTCTCCGGCGGCCAGCAGCAGCGGGTGGCCATCGCCCGCGCGCTGGCCATGCGCCCGAAGATCCTCCTGTTCGACGAGCCGACCTCGGCCCTGGACCCCGAGACCATCGGCGATGTCCTGGAGGTCATGCGTCGTCTTGCTCAGGAGAAGACGACGATGATTGTCGTCACCCATGAGCTGGGTTTTGCCCGGGAGATCGCTGAGCACATCGTCTTCATGGACATGGGTGAGATCGTCGAGGAGGGGCCGTCCCAAGAGCTGCTGGCCCGGCCGAAATCGACTCGCCTCACCGCGTTCCTGGACGCAGTCATTCACAAGTAATCGAGGAGGCAGGCATGAAGATCACCGACGTCCGGACGACAATCGTTTCCATCCCGTTCAAAAAGCCAGAGATCTGGTCTATGGGAAAGCGTGTGGGCGTGTCCAACGTCATCATCGAGGTTGAGACCGACCAGGGCATCGTCGGCCTTGGGGAGTCCATCGGGTTTCCCTCGTGCGACGTGATCAAGCCGATCATCGATTCCTGGCGGGATGCCCTCATTGGGGAGGATCCCCTGCGGATCGAGTCCCTGACGCGGCGGATCGCCACCCAGGGGGGGTGGCATCACTTCGACCATACCGGAAACGTTGCGCTCGCCGGAGTCGAGATCGCGCTGTGGGACCTGGCGGGAAAGGCGGCGGGGCTTCCATTGTACGTCCTCTTCGGGGGCTTGGTTCAGGAGACGATGTCGTTCATGTTCTTCCTGCCCCGAGGTCCCATCAAGGAGATGACCGCCCAGGCCCTCAAGGGGGTCAAGGAAGGCTGGGAGACGATATACATCAAGGTGGGGGTGGACATCGAAGAGGAGATCGAGGTCGTGCGGGCTATCCGCAAAGCGGTCGGCCCCACACCCAAGATCCGCGTAGACGCCAACGAGGCCTGGCGGCGCTACGAGGCCCTGCGGTTCATCCGGGCGGTCGAGCCGTTCGGGATCGAGTTCTTCGAGCAGCCGATCCTCAAGGAGGATTTCGACGGGCTGAAGTGGCTGCGCAGCATGACCTCCGTGCCCATCGCCGCGAACCAGAGCTCCTGGACGGAGCAGGACATACTGAGGCTCATCCGACAAGAGGCCACCGACATCATGCTCATTGATCCGTACCAGCTCGGGGGGCTGGCGCGATACGCCCGGGTCGCCTGGATCGCCCAGGTGGCCGGGATCGCCGCGGTGAGACACAGTTGGTGCGAGCTGGGGATTGGGACATACGCCGCGATGCACGTCATGGCCGCCTCGGCGAATTTCCCGATGGCCAACCAGGCCTATCCCGAGTATCTCTCCGACGACGTGTGCAAGGGCGACCTCTTCCGCTTCCGCAATGGGCGTCTGTCGATCGTGCACGGCCCGGGAATCGGCGTCGAACTGGATCGCAAGAGGTTGGAGAAGTACGCCCGGGTCTACGAGAGGGAGGGGGAGTTCTCCGCGTACGCGCCGCTGGAGGCCCCGAAGAAGAAATAGGTGCCCGCTGAGAGACCGAGAAGACGCAAGATCGGCGAAGGTCGTTCGCTTGGTGAGGACACCGCAACGACCGCGGAATCTGAAGAGGGGAATGCCGGTCTTCGCGCACACAGTCCCTTGCGCCGCTGGTCGCCCTCGCGGGGCGGCCAGCGGCGCAGGCGGTTCTACGGACACGGTGGTCCGCTGCTGGCGTTCTTCGCCCTGGTGCACAGGCACTTGGTGAAGGGGATGATCGCGGGGGCGATCAAGTAGGCCGGGCCGGAACCTGAGGCTCTTCCCGGGATCACAGCCCGTCGGGCCCGAAGGCAAATTCCCGTCAGGCCATCCGCCCTCGCATCAGCCCGATGCCGCCACCACGCGAGGCACGTCCCTCCCGCCCTCGCCAGGGCAATCGAGACCCCCCTCGGTATCCCTCCCTCCGGTAAGCCTCCTCGGCCGCCGACACATCTTCTGGCAGCAAACCGGCCCCCTTTGCCCCCGCACCAGGAATTTCCGGAAGGACATGGGCGCGCAACTCGCATCCGCAGGTTAAGAAATTCTAATCCTCGGTTAATTCGCCTCACATGTTCGCGCACTATCCTTTCGGGCAGTTGCAGCAGTTTCCGACCTGGACCATCGGCAACGCATCAAAGGGAGGTGCGAACATGTGGCAAGTAGACAAGCAGTGGGTGTCGGCACGAAAGGGTGTACTGGCCGTCGCGGTGGTGGCGCTCCTCATCGGGAGTGGCCTTGGCATCGGCTGGGCCGGAGGCAGGATACACCAAACGGCCGCTGGGGCAGCCCCCATCGCGGTCGCGGGACCATCGGGGGCCCCCGCAAGTTTCGCCGATCTCGCAGAGAAGCTCTCGCCGAGCGTCGTGAACATCAAGGTCACCAAGGTAGAACGGGTGACGGGTCCCGGATTCATGGGGCCCGAGGGATTCGGTCCGGGCTCTCCGTTCGGTGATTTCTTTGAGCGATTCTTCGGCGACATGCCGAGGGGCCCACGCGAGTTCCGGCAGCAGGGGGCAGGCAGCGGCTTCATCATCAGCAACGACGGCCTGATCGTCACCAACAACCATGTGGTCGAGGGCGCGAAGGAGCTTACGGTCACGCTGGCGAACAAGCAAGAGTACCCGGCGAAGGTCGTCGGGCGCGACCCCAAGACCGACATCGCCCTGGTGAAGATCCAGGCCAAGGGGACGCTCCCCGTGGCGGCCCTGGGTGATTCGGACCGGCTGCGGGTCGGGGAGTGGGTCGTCGCCATCGGCAACCCGTTCGGCCTGAGTAACACAGTCACCGCCGGCATCGTGAGCGCCAAGGGGCGCGTCATCGGGGCCGGGCCATACGATGACTTCATCCAGACCGATGCCTCGATCAATCCCGGAAACTCGGGTGGCCCGCTCTTCAACATGCAGGGCGAAGTGGTAGGGATCAATACGGCCATCATCCCCAACGGCCAGGGCATCGGGTTCGCCGTCCCGGTCAATCTGGCCAAGAGCCTGTTGCCCCAACTGGAGACCATGGGCGAGGTGACCCGTGGCTATCTTGGCGTGAATGTGCAGGCAATCACGCCCGAGCTGGCGAAGAACCTGCACCTGAAGGACCAGAAGGGGGCGTTGGTCGCCGACGTCACGAAGGGTAGCCCGGCCGAGACCGCAGGCATCAAGCAGGGTGATGTGATCACCGGGTTCGACGGCAAGGAGATCGCCGAGGTGCATAACCTGCCCCCGCTGGTCGCATCCGCGCCGATCGGGAAGCAGGTCCCGGTCACGATCCTGCGGGACGGCAAGGAGCAGATTCTGCAGGTCGAGGTCGGGCAGATGCCAGGCGAGCGCGCCGAGGCGTCCGGTTCGGAGAAGCCCGCCCAGGGGAAGTGGGGGCTCGCTCTCCGCGACCTGGATGCCCGGACTGCGCAGCGGCTCGGTCTCAATCCCGGCGACGGGGTTCTGGTTGCGGCTGTCCAGCCGGGTAGCGCGGCCGATCGGGCCGGCATCCGGTCAGGCGATGTCATCTTGGAGGTGAATCGGCAGAAGGTGACATCCGTCAAAGAAGCACAGGCGGAGGCGCAGAAGGACCCGAACGCTCAGACGTTGCTCCTGCTCTTCCGTCGGGGTAATTCGAGTCAATTCGCCGCGCTGGAATTGAAGTAGGCGAGGGATGTTTGGAAAGGCGCGGGGCCACGCCGTCCGCGATGCGGTGTGGCCCCGCCCACCATCAGGAGCCGAGAATGGACAGCATCATCGAGTACCGTGATGACCTAGCCCCAATCCGAAATTACCAACCGCCAAGGCGCCAAGAACGCCAAGACCAGAAGGGCTCATTGGGGGAAACAAACGGAACTTCGGAAGGCCCCATGAGCGCGCTTTCGGGTTCTTTGGTGGAGAGATCGGAACATCGTATTCTTGGCGACCTTGGCGTCATGGCGGTTCAAGTTTTTTCTCGGATCAGGCCTAGCCCCTGCCAATAACTATCCGCGGCGGATCGTGTCGCCGACAGCGCCCTCGGCCTGCTGCATGAATCACATGGAGCGGATCGGGCACCCCGGCTTTGACGCGAACTGGCGCTTTTTCTACAAGCGTTGCACGATTTGCGGGTACACCGTCCGGTGCTTCTATGCCCCCAGCCTGACAGCCATCTTCGAGGCGGCGAAGCAGATCAGGTTGACGCTGGCAGAGATGAACCTCGGGACAGGCAAGCGAAAGCGGCGGACGCAAGTTGAAATCCAGGAAGAGATCACCGCTGCCCTGTGTCGCACGCCTCGCGCCAGCAGGCTGCGTCGATCCCTTATCGCGCTTCGGCATCGGAAACCGAGTCCGTCCCTCGCCTAGCGTCAAGACGGGGCAATTAGGCACTCAGGCAATCTGGGGAGCGCGCGACCTGTTCTTCCTGATTGCCTGACCGCCCGATTCCCTAATCGCCTGTTTGCCCTGCTCCCCATTCGTCCGCCTCGCATGACCTTCCCGGTGCCGGCTTTCCGGCGCCGCCTTGCCCCACCCGTGTTCTCGTAGTATCGTTCCCCGCTGTTGGTCCGCGCATCCAGATTCCCCGCAACCATTTGCGAAACCGGGGACTTCCGGCGCTCCTCCTCGAGACCGCGCGGGTGCCGTTGTCCCGAACGAGTGCGATGATCCAACTCGAAGAGATCAGCAAATCCTTCGGCGGGCAGGTCCTGTTCCGTGACCTGACGTGGCACATCGCGCGCGGCCAGCGGATCGGCCTGGTCGGCCCGAATGGCGCGGGCAAGACCACCCTGTGTCGCATCCTGACCGGCGCGATGGAGGTGGACTCGGGCCAGATCCGTCGGGCGAAGTTGGCCACCATCGGGTACCTGCCCCAAGAGATCGCAAGCGCCGGCGATGGAACGGTCCTGGGGCACTTGCTGGCGGGGTTCCCCGACGTGCAGCGGGTCGATGAAGAGATGGAGCTCCTGGCGGCCGAGATGGCCGAGGGCGAGGACGGGTCGTCCGAGGAGCTCATGCATCGTTATGGCGAACTCCAGCATCAGTACGAGGCGCTGGGCGGCTATGGCCTGGAGGCTAGGGCCAAGGCGATTCTGGGGGGCCTAGGCTTCGCCCCCGACGATTTCTTCAAACCGCTGGCGACTTTCTCCGGCGGCTGGCGGACGCGCGTGGCGCTGGGGCGCCTTCTGCTGCAGGCACCGGACCTGCTCCTCTTGGACGAGCCCACGAACCACCTGGATCTCGAATCTCTCCAGTGGCTGGAGGATTTCCTGGCCGCCTACGAGGGGACGGTGGTGATCATCTCCCACGACCGGTACTTCTTGAACCGGGTGGTGGACCGCATCGTGGAGCTGGAACTCGGACGGTTCGCCCTCTACGTCGGTGATTACGACGACTACCAGGCCCAGAAACTGGCCCGACAGGAGCAGATCGAGGCCGCGCAGAAGAGCCAGGCCGAGCAGATCGAGAAGATGGAGCGCTTCATCCGGAAGTTCCGGTACAAGGCCACCAAGGCGCGTCAGGTTCAGAGCCGGATCAAGATGCTGGAGCGCATGGAACGGGTGGAGGTAATCCGTGTTCCCAAGCGGATCCACTTCCGGATGCCCCAGCCGGCTCGGAGCGGGACCACCGTCTGCGACCTCCGGAAGATCCGAAAGGCCTACGGGGAAAAGGTCGTCTATGCCGGGGTGGACTTCCGCCTCCTGCGGGGTGACCGGGTGGCTCTGGTGGGGATCAACGGGGCGGGCAAGAGCACGTTGCTCAAGATCGTGGCTGGCGTTCTGCCCTTCGAAGGCGGGGATCGGGTCGTGGGGCACAACGTCTCCATTCACTATTATGCCCAGCACCAGCTCGACGCCTTGAACCCGCGGAACAGCGTGCTGGAGGAGTTGGCGGCGGTGGCCGACGTCGAGATGCAACCGCGCCTGCGAGCGATTTTGGGCGCGTTCCTCTTCTCGGGGGACGATGTGGAGAAGCCGGTGGCCGTCCTGTCCGGCGGTGAGAAGAGCCGGCTGGCTCTGGCCAAGATGCTTCTCCGGCCGGCCAACCTCCTCTGCCTGGACGAGCCGACCAATCACCTGGACGTCACGGCCCGCGAGGTCTTGGAGGAGGCGCTGGAACAGTTCGACGGCACCATGCTCTTCATCTCTCACGACCGCTACTTCATCAATCGCATGGCGACGAAGGTCGTGGAGGTCAGGGACGGCCGGCTCTGGGAGTTTGCGGGGGACTACGACTACTACCTCGAGAAGAGGAAAGAAGAGCAGGGATCGGGAGCCGGTCCGCAGGACTCCGGACTCCTTCGGAGGGATCGGGGATCCGGTGTGAAGCAGGAAACAGCGCTCCCGGTCACTCGGGCGCATGCTGCCCCAGAGGAGAGGACGACCAAACCGCGGTCCAAGGAGGAGCGGCGGGCCGAGGCCGAGGCTCGCCAACGGAAGAGCCGCGCGATCGCTCCTCTCCGGGAGCGATTGAAGGAACTGGAATCGGAGATTGCCACGATCGAGGCCCGCGTTCGCGACCTCGACGATCAGATGGCGAATCCCGACCTCTACCGGGATAGCGACAGGGCGCGCGAGGTCGCACGCGAGCGGAAGGCCCTGGAAGAGCAGGCAGCTTCTCTGTACAGCAAGTGGGAGGAACTGGCCCTGCGCCTGGAGAGCGCCATGATCGAAGGGGGCTCATGAACGCCCGGACAGTCGGAGGCCAGAAGAGTGGTGCCAGGAGAATGCGCCCGTTGCCTCCGCCGGCCCGAGGCATACCGGGATGGGCAATTCTGGTTGGGGCGCTCTTGCTCTTGGCCCTGGCCGTCGGGTGGTATTCCATGCGGCCGAAAGGGCCAGACCTCGGGCGGGTCGCGAACCTGGAGGCGCCCGGCGAGGTCGTGGTGTTCTTCGGGAACAGCATCACCCAGGGCTATGGCGTCCGCCCTGACGAGAGCTTTCCAGGCCTGGTGGCCAGGGAGCTTGGGATCGTTTTCGTGAATGCCGGTGTCCCGGGTGACACCACGGCTGCCGGACTGGCCCGGATCGAACGCGATGTTCTTACTCACCGGCCCCGACTGACCCTCGTGGAGTTTGGCGGGAACGATTTCCTCCGCCGCGTGCCGGTTGATGAGACGCTGAAGAACCTCGACGCCATGGTGAAAACGCTCGTTGCCCAGGGGATGATGGTGGTGATCCTGGAGGTGAACGTCGGGCTGATGAGCGATCCCTACCTGAAGGGCTACCGGACCCTAGCAGAGCGGTACGGGGCTGTTCTGGTCGAGGATGTCATGAAAGGCATTCTGGGGAACCCGGATCTGAAGGTGGATGGAATTCACCCGAACGCCCAAGGGCATCGGCTGATTGCGGAACGCGTAATCAAGGTGCTGCGCCCCCTCCTGCGAGAGGCGGACCGACGACGCGGCTCCGCGGTCAGACAATCGCTGGATTTCCCCTTGCCTGCCTTGCAGCCGGTGACTAAACTAGAATCAGGATGAAACCTTCACTCGTCTCACGCCGTCTTCCCGTTCCTCGCCGGCAGGTCCAGGCTGCTGCGGCCCCACCACCCCTCCGCCTGCGCCACTACAAGCACGTCTACTGGATGTTGAACGGGGGAGCCTGGGTCACCGCCTACCATGCGGTCGTCGTGCACGACGAGTGTCACGGATGCCCCGTCTGTGCCGGCACGACCGATTGGTTCATGGAGTTCGCGCGGGTGGCGCGGGACCTCCTTGGCATCAATCTGCGCGACTGTCTGCACTGGGGCCCGCTGCACGACAATCCGCGTCCGCTCATCGCCCCTGCCTCGAACCTGGACGCCTGCAACCGGAAGACGCTGGAACGCCTCCGCAACGCGTATTACCGCCTTCCCGAGTCAGAACGCCCCAGGCTCGAGACGGTGCCGCCAGCCTTCCGGCGGATGACCCAAGCCATGCGATTCGAGAAGTCGGTGGCGATCCTCGCCCGCATGATCGAGCTGTGGGAGGACGGCCAGTACATCGGCTGGCCGAGCTAACCAATTACTCCGCACCCTCCTGGCTGCCTCGCCGCTGGAATGCTCGGATGCTGGAAAGCCGGGAAGCTCAAGCGGGTCGAGCCTTCCAGCCTCCTCGCCTCCAAGCTTCCTAGCTGTTTCTCCTGCTGTCACGCAGATTAGGCAAGAATTTCGCTGTAGATATCGGGCAGGAAGCCACGAACGGCTGCAGTGGTTCCGACGATCAGTACCGGGATGCGGATGAAGCCGTCGAGATGCACGAAGTGGCGGCGCAGGGCCTCCTCCGGAACCTCTTCCTGATCGCGGTCCCAGATGAAGACCTCCTCACCCACCTTCACGAAGAACTGGCGGCAGGGGCGGATGAGCTCCAGCGTGGCACGGGCATCGAGAGGATGCTGGACCACATCGTGGGCGGTGTAGGGGACCTGTTTCTGCGAGAGGAACTCCCTCGCCTGCGCGCAGGCGGGTCAGCCGTCTCGGTGGTAGAGCCGCACGGTCACCATAGTTCTCCTGGGAACAGAACAGCCCTCTGGCCTGGAGGGCCAGAGGGCTGAAAATGGTTGCTCGCGATCGGCCTACAGATCCTGAGGCTTCAAGGTCTTCCGCTTGTTGCCCATGGCCCGGGCCTCGGCTGCAGCGATCAACTCGCGCACCTTCTTGTCCAGCGCTCCGTAGAAGTCGCTGGACACATTGCACTTCTTCGCGGCGTCCTTGGTCCGGCTCTTCGAGATGATGAGCTCTACTCCCTTGCCTTTCTTCGCCACGCGTCATCCCCCCTTTCGGTGAAAGTTTTCCAGCTCCAAACTGGCCCGCCTTATATACCAGCCGCCGCGATCGTGTAAAGAGGATTTTTCACCGCCAAGACGCCAAGGCCGGCGAGGACGTCGTGCTGATGGGAGGGTGAGAATCCTCCCCGGACTCTGGTCGCGCAGAGTAGGGTGTGGCCTAGTTTGCAATCTTCCTACCTCGGTCTCACCCTTGGCGATTCAACCAACCGAAAGGGCTCAACGTTCGAGCTTATCTGATCCTCTTCTTTGAACGCCTCGGAGAGCAAGATCTGGAGGGCGTATAGGCGGGGACACACTTGTCAAGAACGGATGAACTTCGTAGAGTATGGCCCGGCAAGATTCCACGAGGATCGCAATGCGGACCACCACCCCGATCACGATCTCGCTGCCAAGCCACCTGCTCCGGGAGACACAGCGGGTTGCCCGAGAGGAGGCGCGCACTCGCAGTGAACTGATTCGTGAAGCCCTTCGCCAGTACCTGGCTTCCCGCCGGTGGCAGCGGTTACGCCAGTGGGGCGCGGAGACAGCCGAGCGCCTCGGGATCAAGACCGAGGCGGATCTTCAGCGCTTGCTGGACGAGGTGCGATCCGGTCGACGGAAGGCTCGGCGGTGACCTAGAGCTTCACCGATGTAAGACTGTTCGTTTCCGCTATCAGTTCTGCCGGCACCTGCATCCCCTCAAGACCTTCCGCGGCGTTGGATCGTCTCCCCTCGGGAGTTCCTCGATCTACTTCGCTGAGGGCCTCTAGGGCTGTCAACCGCCCCGCGGAGCAGCGGTTCGGGAAATGAAATTACGGCTCTTCCGGAAATCGTGTGGGTAACTGACCCCCAGTGCGCTATGCTCCAGCCCCGGAAAGGAGGGCTGGCGCATGCGCGGTGACTCGCTGGACGCCCGATTCCCGGGTTGCTCCGGTGCGCGGTCAATCAACAACCACCAGGAAGTCTGCCGTCTTCGCAGGAGGAACGTCTTTTTCCCAGGGGCGGACATACTCCAACGAGATCATGGTTTTCCCCTGGCCCACTGCCTGGAAGGTCCAGATCTCTCTGCCGGCGGCACCGGGGAGCCTCGCTTCGGGTGTTGCATACTCGGTTCCCACCAGCGTTACGATCGCCCCATCCAGCGGTTCGGCGAGTTGCCACTGATAGCCAGTGGTGCGATTTGATTCCAGCGTGAGGGCGAACTGCTGCCCACTTGCCACCGCGAGCGGGCCTGTCGGACTGCGGGGCGCTCTTGCCGCCTTTGGGGATGGCTGAAATCCTCCACTCTGGGCGCAGCTGGACCCAAGGGCCAGCCACATGCAAAGCAGGATCGCGGTCGTCGCTCGGATTCTCATCTGGCAACCTCCGAACGATACCCCATATCCCATGAGGCGCCTCGACGGCTGTTGCGGAATGAAGAAAGAATATCTGACCCCTTTCTCCGACCCCTTCCTGATATAGGCAGCGAATCGGAGTGGACCTGTTCGACCTTGAAGCTGCCCGCAGAATGCCCAAACGACCTTGCGCAAGATTTCCGAAGATCGTGCAGACCCCTGAGGAAAAGCGTCTTGAAAGAATCTGCGTAATCTGTGGATTCGTTCATCCCTGACTGTCCGTGAACGCGTCGCGGAGGAGCTTGCTCTGGCGGTCGAAGGCCTTGCGGGGGTCCCGCGGCGCGTCCTTCATCAGAGTGATCTCCTGGGTGAGGAGGCGGGCAAGATGCATGGTGTGGGTCTCGGCCTTGCGGGCCTCGCGCCGGTAGAGGGGATGGTCGCGGTTGATGTAGATGACGGTCCCCTCGCTGAAGCACTCCGGCCCGTCCTCGCCGATGTGGTCCAGGCAGCAGGAGACACCCTCGTGCCCAACTCGGAGCCGCTTCACGACGGCATCCGGGGTGAGGCGTTTCACCTTGGGCTTCTTGACCGCGCGCTTCCGCTTGGGAGGAGCCGCCTCCGGGCCGCCCACAACCTCTTCCCGGGGCTTGCCGGCGCCCGTCCCGGAGGCTGCAGCCCCGCGACCCTGCCCGCCGGTGCCCCCGGCGCCCGCCTCTGGTAGCGGCCCAAATGGGGAGAGATCCGGGTTTCGAACCAAGGCGCGATGGATCCGCTCCAGCGCCTCCCGGAGAGCCTTGCTGGCGGCCCGCCGCTCCCGCTGACCGGTGAGCTGACGCAGGATTGCCCGCACCTCATTCATCACCCGTCCGACGGTTTCGCGGAAGGCGAGATACTCTGGGGAGTCCTGAACGAAGGCGCTCCGATCAGTGCTCACCGGCAGAAAGTCGGCGTGCAACTCGCCCCGAAGACGCTCCGCCGCGCGCCCCCACGCCTCGGCTCCGAAGAGGTCCCGGCGGACGGTGACCTGCTTCACCTTGACCTCGATCCCCGGAGGACCGGGGTCGGAGACCGAGGCCGGCAGGACCAAGATCTCCCCGAAGACGGGACCGTAAGGCGTTCCTTCGAGGACCGGGATCCGGTGGCCAGACAGCGTCCGGGGCCTGACGCGTTCCCCATTCAGCCAGACCTGAAAGGTCGGTGCCTTGAGGGGGACACCTTCGATGAGACGCCGCTCCACCTCCTTGGGATCGAACCGCCGCGTAAGCTGAAGCAGGGTGACGGTCGTCCCATCGCCCCGCTGCGGGTCGGGCTCCAGGTATTCGAGGGGAAGGTGCCACGCTTCGCCCGCCTGCTCCCAGGCCGACTTGTCGAAGATCACCCTGGCCGCAAACAAGCCCTTCTGCGTCTCGACCACGAACCGTTCGCACGCCGAGAGGCTGGCGAACTTCCCGATCCCGAACTGGCCGATCCGGTCCCGGCGAAAGCGTGGGGACTTGGGCTTCTGCAGCTTCTCCGGCGAGCCGATATTGAAATACTGCCCGAGGCCGTCGAAGTCCATCCCGGCGCCGTTGTCCTCGACCCGGATCAGGTCGTCGCGGACCGTGACTCGGACCTCCGTGGCGTCCGCGTCGTAGGCGTTATTCACCAGCTCGCGGATCAGCTCGATGCTCTCGGTGTAGAGGCGCTCGCCGATGGTGATGAGGTGGCTCTTGTCCACCGTCACGGGCAGGAAAGCAGGCGCAGGCATCAGCGCTCCTGTGCAAGGCTATCAGCCGATCGGCATCGGGCTTCCCCGGCTGCTCCCCATCGGCATGGGGCATGAACTCTATCATTCCTCAGGGGGCTCGCGCGAGGAGAAACGTGTCGGCCATCAAGGGGCCCTGCCGCCACGTCCCGAAATCTCAAAGAGGGGCGGAATCAATCCCCTGATGAAATTTCTAAACCCGCACTTTAGATTTCTCAAGTCGGCAACTTACCCGAAGCAGCCGGCAAGCACATACCGAGGCAGGCCCCCGTTGGCAGACGGCAACGCAAGCGCAACATGGAGGCATCCGGTGCGGGACAGCAAGCGGCAAAAGCGGCGCGCCTCATTCGGGGCCAGGGGAGGTTGGTGCAAACGCAACCTCTCATTAGCCGAGGCAGCGGCCTGGTCAAGCGTTCCTCCAGACCCTAATATGTCGTTTGGAGAGCCCGGTATATTTCGGCTTGGATGTCGGAAGGGGGGAACGCCCCCAACGGGTGGCGTCTCGTTGTGCGGAATGAAGTTGCCCTAGAAGCTACGTCCCCTTCTACTTCTACCGGCTATAAGCACGCGCCAGGCGGGATGCCTCCCACTCTGGACCGTATCCCGGGCGCAGCCTTTCGCCGCGAAATCCACACCTGGAATGCGGAAGATGACCAGACGCGACAGACCGGATTTCACCGTTTCGGATTCTGACGGAGACGCGTTCTACAGATTGAATCGGAGACCGCTCACGCTTTCTCCGCCGGCGTCTTGCGGCCTTGCTCCGCGAGGAGCTTTTGCAGGTCCGCGAGCGACTTGGCCTGCGAGGAGCCCTCGATGGCCTTCTCGGCAATCTCCTGGACTTTTTGATAGGCGTTCTCGAGTTGCCTGGACAGCTTCGCACTCTGGTCGCTCAGATCCTTGGTCATCCTTTCCAGAGCCTCGATGCGCGCCACGGAGACGTTGCGTTCGCCCTCAAATTCCTTGCGCAGCAGCTCCTCGCGGTTCTTGGCTTCCAGCTTCAGCCTGTCGGCCACCTCCTTGACCGCCTTCTCCACCGCCGATTCCAGTTCCTTCGCGAAGGTCGCTGCTTTCTGCTTGAGCTCTATCAGCTCCTTCTCTTGCGCGGCCACGGCCTTCTCCCGCTCGGCCAACTCCTTCGCCACGGATTCCCGTTTGGCGAGAATCTCCTTCTCGAGCCCGGCCTTTTCGTCATTGAGCTTGTCGCGCGCGACCTGCTGCTCGCGTTTGAAGAGGTAAGCGAACTCCTCCTTCTCGCGTTCGCGCCCCTTCTTCTCGAGGGCGTCGCGCTCGCGCAGCTCGGCCTCGTGGCTTTTCTTTTCCTTCTCCCAGTCGGCGCGGGTGGTCTCGATCTCGCGGGTCAACTCCTCCTTCTGCTGGCTTAGTTCGATCTCAAATTCCCGGCGTTTCTGGTTCTGGGCCTCGATCAGAGCCGCGAGGCTCGCAGCCGCCTTTTCAATCCCGTAAAGTTCCTGCAGCTCCCGTTCCTTGCTTTCGACCGCCTTTTGAATGGCTTTGAACCGAGTCACTTCGGAGGCCATGCGCTCGGCAATCTGGGCAAGACTTTGTCCGATGTCGGCCTTCAGATTGCCGAGGGCCCGTTCCACGCCGTCCGGTGCCAGCCCGGCCGCGACCGCCACGGCCTCTTCGGCTTGTTTCTCCTGCAGCCGCTTCTCCGGATGCAGTTCGGCAGCGCGCTTTTCCTCGAGTTGCCGGACCAGAGCCTGGTAGGCGTCCAGCATTTCCTGTTTGGTGTTCTTCTCCGAGAGCTTCTTTGGCGGGATGGGCTTGTCTGGCATAGTCGCATTCACCCTTTCGATCTGGATTGATGATAGTGATACGAATACACTCTTTGGCCGCCCGGAGTCGCTCGCCTGGAAGGGCCGGTGCGGACCGGGGTGCCCGTCAAGAGCGGCTGGAGCATGCCGCAGCGGGAGGCGCGGTGTCAAGCCAAAAATGCGGAGGGGGAGGTTCCAGGGGCGTCGGATGGGCCAGCCGCGTGGCGAAGGGGCCACACCGGAGGGGGTGACGAGAAGTAAAACGGTACCGCAAAAAGGTACCGGACACCTCTTACGGCACCTCTCCGCCCCTAGGCGATGCCTGGGAAGATTACGGGCATCACACCGACGTGCACCATATGCCCGGCTCCCGGGGCAGACAGGATCGCCTGAAAGCTGAGGGCCAACCCCTTTCGCCTCTTGACGCCGCGAACGCCGCCCTGTTGGGCGATATAGCAACTTGCTTAAGACCTACGTAGTCCCCCTTGCCGTCCCCCTTACCCATCGGCAGACGGCAACGCAAGCCGACAGCACCCGTTTTTCCTTGCTGTGCTATAGCCCTTTGGCTATACTGTCTGCGTGAGACTTGTCTCTTACCAAACCGCCCGGGGCGTGGCTCCCGTCGCTGAGTACCTCGAGAGCTTGGACATTCGCGAACGGGCCACGCTGGCGGCAGCCTTTGAGGAAATTTCTGCGAGGATTGGCCGCGCGAGGGGTTGGATTCCGGCAGATTGACGGGAAACTTTGGGAAATCCGGGTGAGTGCTCATCGCGTCTTCTACGTGGTCCTCCGGAAGGATGAAATGGTCCTTCTCCATGTGTACCGGAAGCGGACGAGGAAAACGCCGCCTCGCGAGATCGAAATTGCTCGGCGGAGAATGTGGGAGGTCCTGGGATGAGACGGGCTTCAAATCGTGTTGGGACTGACGTGCTGGCACACCTGGCGCGCCTGCGGCGGCGCATGCCACCCGAGGAGCGGGCGAAGTATGACGAGCGTATCGTCGCGATTCGCACTACGCTCGAATTGGCTGAGTATCGCCGAAAGCATGGCATCTCACAGAAAACGGTAGCGGAGCGGATGCGAGTAAAGCAACCAGTGGTCGCCCGCCTCGAACGGCCCTTCGATGCCGCCTGGCGGCAGCCCTCCCTTGCGGTGCTGTCTCGCTATGCCGCTGCGCTTGGTCTTGTACTCGAGGTCCGCATCCGCCGAGCCGCATGAGTCGATCCCAGGCGGTTGCCCTCACGAGAAGCGCCAGCCATCAACGACGAGAGAGGGCTGCCAGCCAAGCATCGCCCAGGACCAGCAAAGCCAATGAGGTCATTGCGTTCCGAGAATCCGACCAGTGACGCGGAGTCGGACGAAGCGCGGACTCGTAGAGTCTTTGACTTCTAGCGCAATGTCCCACGTCACAGGCCGCGGGAACGAAAGTCAACTCCGTCAACAACGTCCCGCATTACTACCGCAACCGAGACAGTCCTGTCAACGTCGCTGAACTGGACCGAGTTCATCCGGTGAATCGGATCGCGACGAAAATGGCTAGGATCAGGGCGCCGAGGGCCAGGGCAAGGCCGTCGGCGGCGTGGAACCCGATCTCCAGGTACGAGGTCCGTTCGCGCCGAGCGCCGAAGCCGCGAGACTCCAGGGCCTTGGCCAGTTGGTCGGTGTTCCGCAGCGTGTCCAGGAAGATCGGGACGAGCAGGGGGATGTGCTTCCGCAACCGCGCGAGCGGTCCGCCACTCTCAAGGTCCAGGCCGCGAGAGCGCTGCGCCTCGGTCACGGTCACGGCGGTGCCGATGATGGTGGGCACCATGCGAATGGCCAGGGAGAAGGCGAAGGCGGCCTGATACGGGACGCGCAGGCGGATGAGGCCTAGGACGATCTCTTCGGTCTTCGTGGTACTCAGAAAGATGAGCCCGGCAATGATCATGCTGTCAATCTTGATGGCGGCGCCGAGGCCGTAGAGGAATCCTTCCCAGGTCACGCGCCAGAAGACCGGGGTGGCCCCCCGGGCGAAGACCGACCAGCTCATGATTGAAACGATGGCGATGCTGAGCAGGAGGAGCCAGATCCGCCGCAGATTCTGGAGGGCCCTCCCCATCGCGCCGTAGACGAGCAGGACGAGGAGGAGGGCGAAGAGCGGTCCGGGCTGGAAGAAGAGGACCGCTGCCACGAAGCTTCCCAGCAAGAGGAAGATCTTCGTCCGCGGGTCCAGGCTGTGGACTGGGCTGTCGCGGTCTAGGAAGAGAAAGAGATTCACGAGTGAGATCTCGGAGCAGGGGGGCAGGGGGCCAGGGGAGCGCGGGTGAGGGAGGCGACGAGTTCGTCCAGGGTCAACGCCGGGACACCCAGCCGGTTCGCCACCTGGACGGCCGGCGGGGGCGTGAGCCCCAACTCCAGCAGGCTCGACTCGTCCGAGAAGATCTCGCGCGCGGTTCCGTCGCGGACGATGCGTCCGTTCCGCATCAGGATCCCGCGCCGTGCGTATGCCGCCGCCACGGCCATCGCGTGCGTGATGATCAGGATGGTGTGACCCGCCTGATTCAGGCGCTGGATCAGGGCCATCATCCCTTCCAGCTCCCGGTGATCCAGGCCCGTCGTAGGCTCGTCCAGGATGATGACCTCGGGTTTGGTGGCCAGGGTGCTGGCGACTGCGACGCGCTGGCGGCTCCCCTTGGTCAGGACGAAGGGATCCAGATCCCCTGCGCCCGCCAAGTCAACCGCCTCCAACGCCTCATCCACGCGCCGGGCGACCTCGCCTTCGGCGAGGCCCTGCAGTCGCGGCCCGAAGGCCACCTCGTCTCGGATGCGCTCGGCGAAGATCTGGTGGTCCGGGTTCTGGAAGACGAGCCCGACGAGTCGACTCAGGCGGGTTAGCGGTTGCCCCCGGAGGCTCTGCCCCGACAGCCGGATGTCGCCAGCCGTCGGCCTGAGGATGCCGTTCAGGTGCTTCACCAGGGTGGTCTTGCCGCTTCCGTTCTGCCCGAGGATCGCGACGAACTCGCCCCGGCGGATGGCGCAGCTCACGCCGGACAGCGCCTCGGTCCCGTCCGGGTAGCGATGGGTGAGGTCCTCGACCTCAAGCAGCACCTCGCCATTTGCCCGCTCGGCGTCGGCTCGTCGCATGGTCTCCGCGGCGTCCTCCTTCACCCGCCACCCGGCGGTCCGGATCGCCGTGGCCGCCTGGTCCGCGTCCTGCCACTCTTCCTGAAGGCCAATCGCCGAGGCCAGCCGGGCCAGGGTGAATCCCTTGACGCCGAGCCCTTCCAGGGTTCCAGTCGCACGCCGGAGTTCGGATGGCGTCCCGGAGAGCGCGATCCGCCCCCGATCCAAGACGATGAAGCGATCCACCCAGCCCATCTCGTCGGTTTCCGGATCGATGATCACGAGGGTGAGAGCGCGCTCGCGCCGAAGGTCCCGAACTGCATCCCACAGGTCCGCCCTGCCCGCCGGGTCCAGATCGCTGGTCGGCTCGTCCAGCACCAACACCTGGGGCTCCAGGGCCATGACCGAGGCCAGGGCCAATCGCTGCTTCTGCCCACCGGAGAGGCCGGCCGAGGCCTTGCGGCGCAAGGCCTCCAGGCGTACCAGGCGGAGGTAGCGGTCCACCCGCCGGGAGATTTCCTCGCGCGGCACCCCCAGGTTCTCCGGACCGAACGCCACCTCCAGCGCCACGTTCGTGGAGAAGAGCTGCGCCTCGAAATCCTGGAACACGAAGCCGACCCGATCGGCCAGGTCGCGAGGACGCTGCGCCCGGATGTCCTGGCCACCGATGTGCACCTGGCCTCGCAAGTCGCCTCGCACCAGGTGCGGGATGGTGCCGTTGAGGGTGCTGGCCAGCGTAGACCGTCCCGAGCCGCTTCGCCCAAGCAGGCCGACCAGTTCTCCAGCACGGATGTGGCAGGTGATCTCGGAGAGCGCGGGCTCGTTGGCCCCGCGGTAGCGGAACGAGACCTCGTTAAGACGGATCACGGGCATGGATGGTCCGGGGCGTCAAGCAGGACGCTATCCCCTCTGGACCCTCGGATGCATTGGACAAAGGGAAGTGAGGCGGAGCCGGCGGTGGCTGATCTCATGCGAGGAAGCAGCCCAGGACGAAGAGAACAATGAAGGGGAAGACGGCCGCGACGACGCCGAGGCCTGTGGTCCCCGTCCCGAAGTGGAACGGGAGGGCCGCGTGCACTCCGGTCGAGATGGCGACCCCGACCACCAGGCCACCAACCCCACCGATCCACATCAGGGCGGCCCCGATCCAGGGTCGTGACGCACGGGAGATCTCGGCGGGTTCCAGGATTTCCATCCAGAGGATGTCCCAGCGTTTGGCCCGCGGGTACATGAGCCAGAGAAGGAACGGGCCAAGAATGGCAGCAGCGATGAAGTTATTGAGCGTGATGATGGGGGCCAGGACCCCGAACGGCACCAGGCCGAACAGGTCCACGCCCCAGGAGATGATGACGGCGCAGGATGCACTGGCGAGGAAAGCGACCAGGAGGTACTCCAAGAGCTGCCGACCCGTGCGGGCGTCCAGCGGTTTGCCCGACGAGAGCGGCCCCATCTTCCCCCAGAGCTTGTACGGCACCAGACCGTAAAAGAAGTTGCCGACGAAGCCGAAAATGCTGCCCAGCCCCAGCGTCCCGAAGAAGTCGCCAATGAGGTTCCCGAAGGCCGATCCCCACGCCCCGGCCGGGCCGAAGAGTAGGCTGAACACTACTGGGACGACGTTGGCGGGACGGATCTCAGTGAAACCGGGAATTAACGGAATGCCTTTCAACGGGATGAGAATGGCGGCGTAGACCCCGGCGGTCAGGGCGACCAGAACAACCATCTTCGTGTGGCGCCACATCGTGACGATTTCACGCATCGGCCCGCTCGCTTTCCGCCCCCTCCGCTTGCCTGCGACCCTCGGTCAGGCCTGGCGCCCCGGGCATCTTCGTGTGGCGCCACATCGTGACGATTTCACGCATCGGCCCGCTCGCTTTCCGCCCCCTCCGCTTGCCTTGGGTAGGCTATCCAGAGCCCATGGGTGTGTCAAGGTGAAAGAAGGGACACGTGAAACGTGAGGCGTGAAGCGTAAGGGGGCCTCCCCGCGCCTTAGGCCTGACGCCTTCCCCCTACGTGCCGAAATGACCGTATCCGTCACGACGGAACACTCCCCCTCGGGGAGGTTTGCCCTTGCTTCGCGGACGAACGCCTGGATAGAATGCCGTGCCCCTTCCGCGTCAGGAGGTTGCGACTGATCAGGACAGGGAGAGGTGCCGGTCAGCGGTGCGAGCTCAGGGCGCGGGGTCTTCATGGCAGAGAAAGGAGAGTCTTTCATGCCGGACTGTATTTTCTGCAAGATCGTCGCGGGCGAGATGAAAGCCCACACGGTGTACGAGAACGAGAACGTCCTGGCCTTCCTGGATATCCACCCTGCCTCACGCGGCCACACGATGGTGATTCCGAAAGTCCATGCCGAGCGCCTGGACCTCCTCGAGGATCGGCACGTGGGTTCGTTGTTTCTCGGGGTGAAAAACGTGATGGCCCTTCTGGAAAAGGCCCTGAAGCCGGGCGGACTGAATGTCGGATGGAACCACGGCTGGGCGGCGGGGCAACACGTGAACCACCTGCACGTCCACATCATTCCCCGCTACGCCGGCGATGGGGGCGGCGGCATCCAGTCGTTAATTCGGAGTTCAGTGAAGGAAGATTTGGCCAGCGTCGCCAGCCAGATCCGAGCCGTTGTCATGTAGCCAAATGCGATCAGAAGGAATTCCCGAGTTGCCGCCTTTCTCTTCTTCCCGGGTTTTTTGAAGGGGCAGGATCTTCCCCTCAGCCCGCCCAATAGGCCGAGCCTCGCCAACCTTCCGAAGACTAGAAAACCCGAGGAACTTTTCTTTCAAAGACAAAGTTGGAATCGGTAGGCCCGGAACGGTCTTGACGATTGAGGGTTAGCGGGCAAAACTGGCCGCGCGTGGCGAGCCCAGTGACATTGGGTGGAAAATCGCCACAGCGGCGATCACCAACAACAAACTACGGGAGGGGATCCATGCGTCGAAAACGTCTCGTCATTCGAGCAGTGCTTCTTGGCGCCTTGGCCAGTTTGATCCTGGCTGGTGCGGCGAACGCCCTTGAGGTGGGCCAGAAGGCGCCGGACTTCACGCTGCCGGCTCAAGATGGGAAGCCGGTCAAGCTCGCCGACTTGCTAGGTAAAGGCCCGGTGGTGATCTACACCTTCATCCAGGCCTTCACCGCGACGTGAACGAAGGAGATTCGCGGCTTCGACGCGAGCCTCCCACAGTTCGAAGCCGTCAACGCCCAGGTGGTGGACGTCAGTGCAGATGCCGCTCCTACACTCCAGGCTTTCACGGAGGCCAACAAGATCCGTCACCTCCTGCTGTCGGACTTCCGCCGGCAGATGCTCCCGGCTTACGGCGCCATGGTGACGGATGAACAGAGCCCGGTCTACCGGTACGCGAAACGCGCCTACTTCATCCTCGACCGCCAGGGGATTGTGCGGTACATCAAGATGCAGGATAACCCCCTGGACATTGTCACGCCGGAAGAGCTGCTGAAGGCCATCAAGGATTCCGGAGCATCATGATGAAGCGTCTCGCGGTTCTGAGCTGCTTGATCGTGCTCCTGGCGACACCGGCGCTGTGGGCGAAGCCGGACTTCGCCCTGATGCAGGTCGCCCCGTACGACCCACCAAAGCCAGCACCCGCCTTCGCGCTCCCGGATCTTCAGGGAAAGGCGGTTCGCCTGGAGGACCTGCGGGGCAAGGTGGTCATGGTGTTCTTCTGGGCCACCTGGTGACCAGACTGTCGGGAGGAGTTGCCTTCCGTCAACAAGATCTACAACGAGTTCAAGAGCCAGGGTCTCGAGGTCCTGCTGGTTGACATCAGGGAGGATCCGGAGACGGTCAAACGGACGGTCCGCGAGCGTGGTTACGTCACTCCGATCCTGCTGGATCAGAGCGGGGACGTAGCTGGGAGGCAGTATGGCGTCTGGGGAACGCCTACCGTCTACTTGATTGATCGCCGCGGCCAACTCGTCGGACGCATCGTCGGCCCGCGCAGTTGGGACAAGCCGGAGGCGAGAAAGTTCGTCCAGGACCTGCTGGATGCGGAAGGAAAGCGCTGAGCTCGTCGTCGGCGCGCCGCGATCACGCATCCTTCTCCCTCAGCCGCTTCATTCCATTGTCGCAGACCCGGAAAAGCGAGGCGCCTGTGTCATGCAGGCGCCTCGAAACCTTTTGCTTCACCCGCCCGAGTCGATCGTCCAGTCGAAAGGGCCCAGATCATCCGCAAAGACACGATCGTTTTCGAGGCGTCCTGACGAGTGGGACCCGCTCCTGCTCGACGAGATTCCGAGATCGCTCGCCATCATCGTGAATGGCCTGCCCTTCTCTCAGCGCCAGAGGGCGGTGCCGACGAGGCCGCCTCACGTTTTCCTCGATGCGATGGCCTTGGCCTACGGAAATCCCCTTGACTTACGGGACTCGACAGGTGTAGACACATCATGTCGTTCCGCTCCTCGCGGACTCCGACGCTCGCTCACGCGCCTCTCCGACCACGGGGAGGTTTCCCTCTCTCCACTAGATCTGCGAAAGGGTCACCATCATGCAGGCCGGCCGACCCCCCGGTATCAGACCCCCTTCGCGGGTATCTCACGTCACCACCACCGGCCGCCAACGTCGTCCGTCGAGCCACTGATCGCCCATCGAGGGACGTGCGCCATCCCCCGATGGGAGCCGTAGGGGAGGCTGGAGGAGTCCAGAAGAAGGGAGATCGCAATGCCAAAACTCCTGGTGATTCATCCGGAGAAATGTACGGCGTGTCGGGCCTGCGAACTGGCCTGCTCCATGAAGCACCACAACGAGTTCAATCTGAGCCGGTCCCGCATCCAGGTGAACATCTTCCTGGAAGAGGCCGTGTACATACCCGCCACCTGCACCCAGTGCGATCACTGCCTGTCCATCGACGGCGATCCGGAGTGCGTGAAGTTCTGCACCCCCAAGGCCCTGGAGTACCTGGACGAGGATACCGAGGTCCGGATGCGGCAGATGGCCACGGCGCTGAAGCTGCGGGAGACGTACGCGGAGGTCGTGGCCTAGACGGGGCAGGGGAACGGAGGAGCAGCAGGGCGGAGGAGCGAGAGGGAGGGCATGGCCAAAGCGGCTCGGAAGCACCATGTGATCGTGGGGGCGAGCGCGGCGGGTCTGGCGGCGCTGGAGGCCATCCGCGAGGTGGACAAGGACTGCGCCGTCACCGTCGTGTCCAAGGAGAAGGGCCCGCTCTACTCCCGGGTGGGGCTCACCCACTTCCTGGACCGGACCGTGAAGGTCCCCGGCATGAACATGCGGCCGCCGGATTACACCAAGCGGATGAACGCGACGATCCTCACCGGCGTGGCGGCCGTTTACGTGGATCCCAAGGCGCGGACCGTGAAGCTGTCCAACCGGAGGACGCTGAAGTACGACACCCTCCTGGTGGCCACGGGATCCTCGGCCCTGATCCTGCCCATTCCCGGGGCGAAGCTTCGGGAGGTGCATCCCTGCATCACCCGGAACGATGCTGTCAGCATCGACAGGGCCATCCCGAAGGCGCGGCAGGTGGCCGTCATCGGCGCCGGGCTCATCGGGATCCAGGCGGTGGATGCCCTGGCCAAGCGCAAGAAGAAGGTGGCGGTCATCGAGATGATGCCTCACGTGATGCCGGCTATGGTGGATCCCACGGCGGCCAAGATCTTCGAGGACCTGCTGCGGGAGCACGGCCACACGGTCGTGACAGGCGTCCGGGCCGCGGAGATCCTCGGCAAGGCAGGCCGGGTCACCGGCGTCAAGCTGGAGAATGGCGAAGTCATCCCCTGCCAGCTCGTGATCATGGCGGCCGGCGTCCGGCCCAACCTCGAGTTCCTGGAGGGGACGAGGATCCAGAAGAAGCAGGGCCTCCTGGTAGACGCCCACCAGCGGACCAGCATCAAGGGGATCTACGCGGCCGGCGACGTGGCCGAGACCACCGACATGCTCTCGAGCCAGCGGGTCGTGATTGCCATCTGGCCTGAGGCGCTGAACCAGGGGCGGACCGCGGGCCTGAACATGGCGGGGGTCCCGACCAAGTACGAGGGCTCCATGGCCATGAACGTCACCTCGGTGCTGGGCCTGCCCATCGCCTCGCTGGGCCTCTGGCAGGTGACGGATGCCACCGAGTACCAGATCCACAGCAGCCTCCACGAGTCCAAGCGCATCTATCCCAAGCTGGTCTTCAAGGACGGCAAGCTGGTGGGCGCGATCCTGGTGGGTCCTCACGTGAACATGGAGGCGGGGATCCTCCACAATTTCATCCGGGCTCGCCAGTCCTTCACGGTGACGCCGGACCAGTTGGTGGCCGGGCCCATCTCGTGGGGACGCGTCCTGCGCGACAACCGGTTTGTCGGCGGCGTCAGCCGCGCCGCCACGGCCGGCGTATAGCCCCGGTTTGTCCCGGGCATATTTAAATGGAAAACCGACAACTGACAACCGATCAAACGGAAGGTCAATTCCAAATTCCAAAGCGACAACTGTAAACCGGCCAAATGGAACCAAGGAGGTGGAGCCGGGGGGACAGATGACCACTTGAATTGACCGGTTGTCAGTTGTCCGTTGTCGGTTTTCAGTTGGAGTTGGTCGGTTGTCGGGTGTCCGGCCTGATCCGAGAAAAAACTTGAACCGCCATGACGCCAAGGTCGCCAAGAATACGATGTTCCGATCTCTCCACCAAAGAACCCGAAAGCGCGCTCATGGGGCCTTCCGAAGTTCCGTTTGTTTCCCCCAATGAGCCCTTCTGGTCTTGGCGTTCCGGGTACCCAGCGCCAGCGCTGGGTGTCCTTGGCGGTTGGTAATTTCGGATTGGGGTCCGTTGTCTGTTTTTCATTGGCGTTATCCGCCAGGTGATGTCATGAAGGTCGAGGTTGCGCTGTACGCAACGTTATCGAAGTACCTGCCGCCCCGGCGCGCAGAACCGGAAGGCGGTCATCGAGGTCAAGGACGGCGCCACGGTGCGGGAGGTCATGAACCAATTGGGAATCCCAGCGGATCTTCCCAACATTTTGCTGGTGAATGGGCGGCAGGCCCCCGACGGAACGATCCTCAAGGACGGTGAAACAGTGTCGATTTTTCCTCCCCTCGCCGGCGGATCCACCTCGGCGCGGCCTTCCCTTGCTGGTAATCGGAGCGCGTCCAGACCTCTCATCTGTGCCTCGTAGCCACCCACTACCGCGCTACCCCCTGCGCGTCCGGGGGTGGCTGTTCTCTGCTGGGGAGAGACCATGCCGGTCCGGCTGGGCGTGATCGCCGACGATCTCACGGGTGCCAATGACACGGGGGTGCAGTTTGCCCGGCAGGGGGCCCGCACCATCGTCCCGCTGGACTGGCACGACCTCACGTCGCTGAGTCGTCACGCCGACGTCCTGGTGCTCTCCACCAACAGCCGGGCGCTTCCTCCCGGAGCCGCCGCGCAGCGGGCGAAGCTGGCGGCCCAGGCCCTGCGGAAGGCGCGCGTCCCGGCGATCTACAAGAAGATCGACTCCACCTTTCGAGGAAACGTCGGAACCGAGCTGGATGCGATCCTGGACGTCTATCGGGCGCACATCACGATCCTCGCGCCGTCGTTTCCACCGGCCGGCCGCGCCGTCATTGATGGGACCCTGACGGTTGACGGTGTCCCTGTCCACCGGACGTCTATCGGGCGCGACCCGGTTTCGCCCGTTCTCCGGTCGCACCTGCCGACTCTCCTGCGAGCGCAATCCCGGCGGAAGATTCACCATCTCCCACTCGAGATCCTGCGAGCCCGCTGGCCTCGGGCCGCTCGGGCCGTCCAGGCTTGCGGTGAGACCGACGGGGGTGTGGTCGTGGCGGACGCAGTCACGAGAGGTGATCTGCGCCGGCTGGCCCGACTCATCACGCAGGCGGGCCTGCTTGGCGTGGTGACTGGGTCGGCCGGCCTAGCCTCAGCGCTCAGCCGGATGCTCTCGTGGCGACGAGCGCCCCTCGGTCGACTCGCTCCCGCCAAGCACCCGATGCTCCTGGTCGTGGGATCGCCCAACCCCACAAGCCTGGCCCAGGTCGCCGCCCTCGAGCGACGGGGTGCTGCTGCCGTGATCCGCGCAGAGATTCGGGAAATCCTGGGCGGGCTGGAACGTTTCAGACGCGAGCTGGAAGGGGTCCTGGGCAAGGCCTTGGCGGAGCTCCGGGCCGGCCGTGATGTGGTGGTCACGCTGGCGCAGGAATCCGACGGCCGGCGTGTCCTCCGTCGCCGTGGATCCTCTACTCGTGGGAAACAGATTGCCGCGCTCTCACCCTCTGCCAGCGCCACCCTCAGCGAGTTCCTGGGGCGGTCCGCCCGCGACCTCACGCGCAAGGTCCGCCTGGGTGGGCTGGTCCTGTGCGGCGGGGACATCGCCGTCGCCACCTGCCGAGCCCTGGGAGCGGACGGCATCATCCTGGGGGGAGAGGTGCAGCCAGGGGTTCCCTGGGGACGCCTGGTGGGAGGCGAACTCCCCAACCTTCCCGTGGTCACCAAGGCCGGCGGCTTCGGCACGCCGGACGTCTTCCGCGCCGCCATCCGGTTCCTGCGGCACCCCCGCGGCGGCTGATCCCCGGTCCCTCGCCCGCGGGAAGGGGACGTTGCATTATAAGTAAAATATCCGGAAAATGGACGACATCGCCAGCCCACCACTGGGAGTCCGCCGTATTCCCCGTCTGGATTCTTCGAAGGTTGCGGACCGGCAGCCGCGTTCTCTTGGCTACTGAGAGGGGATGTCTGTTGGTGGGAGCGCAGAGGCGTAGGCAACCCGCTTCCCCGCTCTGCGCAGCCTGTCACGCCGCAAACGAAGTTCGCGTGGTCCGGTATCTCCCAGAAGGTCCAGTGGCGGTCAACCCTTGCACGGAATGATCGGGTTCAGCATCGAAATAGATCAACCGCCGTCCTCCGGTAGTGTAGCGAGTGTCAAACAATTTGACATTTAATGCAACGTCCCCTTCGTTGTTTCTCATTCGCGTCCCTTTCGTTGTTGTCGTTGTTCTGTTCTTCGTTGTTGTCCGGGAGAGTCCCGGGCAGGCTACCTCTTCGTGCCGGAGATCATCACATACCAGTGATTGAGATGCAGCTCGCCGTTCACTTCCCTCAGGTCAAACGCCGCCTGCTGCTCGGGGGTCAAGCGGTCGAGCACTTCGTAGATTCCCCGGACATTCTCCGGGGACACGTCCGTGGTCAACGCAGACAGCGGACGGTGCTTCACATACCCTTCGACCGCCTCTACTGCAAAGCCGTGGTCTTCCAAGAGCTGCCGCCATTCGCTCGGACGGTACTCGCGCACGTGCGATTCGTCGTGATAGCGATCGAGCCGATTCATGCAGGCATGCACGAAGTCGTCTTCCGGCACGCTCCGATCGTCGATCACGAGCCGGCCCCCAACACGCAACATCCGGTGCATCTCGCTCAGCGCCTGCCCGATCCGTGAAAAGTGGTGGGCGGCGCGACGACAGGTGATCAGGTGGAAGGTCCCTGCGGCGAACGGCAGATCGTGGACGTCCGCCAGCCCGAAGGCCACGTTGGAAATCCCCCGGGCCGCCCGAAGCCCCTTCGACTCTGCCAGCATCTCCAGCGTCAGATCAATCCCGATGACTCGGCGCACAGAGGCCGCGAGCGCGAAGGCCGTATGCCCCGTCCCGGTCGCGACATCCAGAACCAGCCAATCCGGCTGGGGAGCGGCGAGTTCCACGACTCGGGCCAAAACCTGGGGATCGGTGTGCGCAGCGCCGGTCGTGTACCGTGATGCCCGCTGCCCGAAGATCCGCTTGGCTTCATCTTCGGTTTTTCTCATCGACCCCCGATCTCCTTTCCCATTCAGATCACGTGGAAGCGGCTACCTCTTGGATGCATTCCATAATGAGGACACCGGGTTGACGCATTCGGGTCTCCGATAGACCTACGCCATGTTGGAACTTTTGGATAGATATGCCTTTAACAGCGATTTGAAGAGCTTCCCATGGCTTGGCACCCGGAGATGGAGCAGTTCCTCCACGATGACCCGCCGGCGGAACTCGGCGGGCTGGTGCAGCAGGCCGGCGTCGAAGGTCACCCGCCCCATCGTTGAGCAGCTCCCCCACTTCCGCTTCATCGGGCGGATGTGGACCTCTTTCGGGTGAACGCGAAGCCGCTTTGCCCACGCCTCCACCTCGGCCCGGAAGAGATCCCTGGGGATGGCCTCCTCGAGCGGCTCCCACTCCTCGGGGCGGACCGCCTGCCCCCTCATCGCGCGCTCCTCCGCAGGAGCTTCATCAGCTTCGTGGCACCGTCAACCACCCTCTCCACCCCGGCATCCATCAGTGCCTTGTACAGCTTGACCCGTACCTCCTGCTCCTGGCGCTCGCTCGTCTGCCAGTGGGGGTACTTGCCGAAGGTATCGGACATCTGCTCCGCTACCCGCAAGGCCTCAGCCACGCCATCCTGCTTCAGGAGGTAGAACGCGGCGAAGCCCTCGGGCGAGAGGCCCGTCTTCTCCCGGGCCTTCTCGGCCTCCTTCAGGTCCGCGACCAGACGCTCCAGCCCCTCCAGGGCCTGCTGGGTGGTCATCTGATGTTCCTCGAACGCCCTGGCAATCTCCTCAGCGCGGTCCCCGATGGAAATGAGGTACGGCTCGGTCCTCCCACGCTGGTCCACCAGATCGTGGAGCGCCTTGAGCAGGTTGAAGACCTTGACCGTGTCGGGCTGACTCTTGCCCGCGATCTTCGCCAGCGCATCCGCGGTCAGGGCGCAAAACTTCTCGGGCTCTGCGATCCGGCCCGACTTCGTGTGCTGCTGCACGAGGCGAGCGGTCTTCCGCAGGAACTCCCGATCCGGAGACTTCTCGCGCTCGTAGTAATTCCTCACCAGATGGAACATGTCCACTAGGTCATCGTACTCCGGGAGGTACGGCCGCAGGAAGGCGTCGGGCGAGAGGATCTCGTAGATGTCCTGCAGTTCGTGGAAGAAGCCGTAGAACTCCTGGCGGCGCTCCTTGTCGCGGAAGTGCTCAAGGATCGCCTCCACCTGCTTATCGCCTGTCCTGCCGGCGATGACCGGCAGGTACTCGGCCCGGGCCGTCCCCATCAGCTCAGCGAAGCGCTGCCGGAGGACATCCAGCCCTTCGATCACGCCCGTCACGTCCTTGGAGTCGAAGGCCAGCGCCTTCTCCGGGTTGTCGAAGACCCCCACGAGGTCCAGCACGAAGCCCGACCGCTTGCGCCGGCCCTCGGCGTCCTCGTGGGGCCGGTTCACCCGGGCAATGGCCTGGAGCAGGACGTGGTCCCGCATCGGCTTGTCGAGGTACATGCAGTAGAGGATCGGCGCGTCGAACTCGGTGGGAAGCTTCTCCGTGACGATCAGGATCTTGGGAAGCTTGTCCGCATCGCGGAAGGCCTTGCGGACTTTCTTCTCCTCGTCCTCCGACAGGTAGTGCTTCTTCAGGATCTCCCGGTCCTTCTTGCCGGCCTGGCTGATGACCACCCTGGAGTATTCGGGGGGCAGATGCCGGTCCAGCGCCTCCTTGTAGAAGCAGCAGGCCTCACGGTCCACGCCCACCAGGAAGGCCTTGTAGCCCATCGGCTCGACGTTCCGGGTGAAATGGTCGGCCACGAACGTGGCCACCTTCTCCACCCGGTCGCGGTTCTTCAGCATGTTCTTCAGCGTGACGGCCCGCTCCAGGACCCGGTTCAGCTCCTCGAAGTCGCTGACACCCTCGGCCTCGGCCAGGTCTAGGAACTCCCGCTCCAGCGTCTCCCGGTCCACCCGCAGCTCGTTGGGCGCCAGCGAGTAGTGCAGCGGGACCGTCGTCCCGTCCCCGATGGACTCGCGGATGGAGTACTTGTCGAGGTACCCCTGCTCATCCTCGGCGCCGAAGACCTTGAAGGTGCCCTTCCCATGGGCCGTCCGGTCGATCGGTGTCCCGGTGAACCCGATGTAGGTGGCATTGGGCAGGGCGCCCATCAGGTAATTGCCCAGGTCGCCGCCCGTGCTCCGGTGGGCCTCATCCACCAGGACGAAGACGCTGCTGTTGGGATTGACGTTCGCCGGGATCTTGTCGAATTTATGGATCATAGAGACGATCAGGCCGCGCCGCTCACTGCCGAGCAACTTCTTGAGGTGGCCCTTGGTCCGAGCGATCTCTACATTGCGGAAGCCGACCGCCTCCAGGTTACCGGAGAGTTGCGCCTCCAGCTCGTTCCGGTCCACCAGCATCAACACCGTCGGATTCCCAAAGACTGGATCCTCGATCAGCCGCTTCGCCACCGTGATCATGGTGTAGGTCTTGCCCGATCCCTGGGTGTGCCAGATCAGGCCCCGACGCCTCTTGCGGTCGCGCGCCCGGCCGAGACATCGCTCCACGGCCCGCATCTGATGAGGGCGGAGCACCGCCTTGGACAGCTCCTCGTCCTTGCGCGTGAACAGGATGAACTCCGTGATGGCCCGGAGGATGCGGCGGGGGGCGACGAAGGACTTGCACAGCCCCTCGAAGTCGTTGGCGAGGACGGCGTCGTCCCGCCAGTTGAAGAGGTCCTTACCGGAGAGGCTCCAGGTCGCCCCGTAATAGAACTGGATGAGGTGGGTGAGGGCGTGAAGCTGGTTGAGCGCAAGGAACTCCGGCCCGTTCCGGTGGTAGTAGCGGATATCGTCCATCGCCTCGGCGATCCCTTCCATCGCCGTGGCCCGCTTGGTCTCGACGACCAGCACGGGGACGCCGTTCACGAAGAACACGATGTCCGCACGCACGTCGGGCGGCACCCCGTTACTGAAGGTGAACTCGTCGGTGACGTGAAACCGGTTCGCCTCCGGGTGGTCCGGATCGAGCAGCTTGACGTTCCGCTCCTGCTTCTCCTCCTCCACAAAGACGGTCTTCAGCCCTTTCAGGAACCCCCAGGTATGCAGGTTGCCCTCGATGTTGGGCCGCACGCGGACGAGCTTCTTGACCGTCTCCTCGGCCCGCCGGTGATCTATGATGCCGGGGTTCAGCCGCTGAAGCTGCTCGACCAGCACGGCATCCAGCACCGGGCTAACCACCCCGCCTGAGCGGAGCCGCAACGCCTCCTCCGGCGAGAGGTAAGTCCATCCGGCTTCGGTCGCGTAGCGCACGAACGGGTTCTGGACCCCTGCTCTCTCACCACCGACCACCATCAGCCGCATCCCTCCGAATTACACAAACCCGGCATCAACTGCATCATTTCAGCCCCGTTCTATGTAATAAGAATCCCTGCATTATCAAGTAGTTACGGATGAGTGAGTCTCCGTGGCGGCATACGTGACGGCTCGAGACTACTTATTCGGCTCTGGTTTATACAATGCCCGCGTGGCCGCCACCCGCTGGAGCAAGGAAGGGAGAGCCTTGAACCGCTCGAGAATCTGGGCAGAGGCTAATGGCCGACTCCTCACGGGCGTCGGCGATCTGCTCCTCCGGTTGTGCCGGGACAAACTGCAAATAGGGCTTGACGCTACTTCGTCCAGCAAGTATGTCATAGGCAATCCAGGTGACTGGAGGTGGATCGCCCGCATGGGCGAGCGTGAGAGGGCCCCGCAAAGGGGCTCTTTCATTTTGGGAAGAACACCTTCCCATAATCTGTAACCCGTCCGTCGTAAAGGTGCCGGTTCAGCTTCCGCTCCAGAACTGGCATCAGGCGAGCCGCGAAGGGCGCCAGTCCTTCGGGCAGGAGCCTTCATCCCGCAGGATAGCCTGCCGCACCGGATGCCTAAGCAGGTCCTCGGGATGACCCCGAAGGGGCATCATTCACCAGCCTGGGGCAACGCCCCGGGACCGCAGTCAATCCCAGATGTATCGCTCGTCATACGCTATCCGGTGCTCGTCCAGGAAGCGCCGGACCTCCTCCTGAAACGATACGACCCGATGGTGCTCCTCCTGGTTCTGGATGTACCGAACGACGACCGCCACCTGTGACTCGCTCACGGAGAAAGCCCCGTAGCCGGCCTGCCAGGCGAATGTCGGCACCCCCTGGGTCTTCATCCACTTGGAGGAACTCTTCTTCAACTCCTCGACCACCTGGCTCAGAGCCGCGGTGCGGCCGAGGTTGAACAGAGTGTGGACGTGATCCGGGGTTCCGCCCGTCTGCAGGGAAGGGCATTTCAGGTTGGCCAGAATGCCAACGAGGTACGCGTGCAGGTGCGGGAGCAGGTCACGGGGGACAAGCCGCTCGCGGTTCTTGGTGCTGAACACCAGATGGACGAGGACCTTGGCCAGGGACTGCGGCATTGTCTCTCCTCGGAATTGTGCCCCTATGGGGCGCGGGGTCGGCGTGGCGTGTTGCCGCTCATCACGAAGCGTAGATTTCAGGATACGCAGCCGGCACAGACGGGGACCGTGGAAGCGCCAAGGTGAAGGGGACCAGTTTCCAGCGGCGAAGAGA